>Ga0136846_1211400_pt1 | contig 15800 bp, 13 predicted proteins | sample HopSoiMetagenom2_FD_96841 | JGI IMG/M metagenome (GOLD analysis project Ga0136846, IMG submission 96841) | Grasslands soil microbial communities from Hopland, California, USA - 2 Assembly 2016 (version 4) | ecosystem: Environmental > Terrestrial > Soil > Grasslands | place: USA: Hopland... | reverse complement strand
TGCTGGGGCTCACCGGCATCCCGGTCCGCGCGGTGTTCAACGGCTGCGCGACGGGCGGGACGACCGTCCAGGTGGCCGCCCAGTCGATCCGCCTGGGCGAGGCCGATGTGGCCATGGCCATCGGAATGGACAAGCACCCGCGCGGAGCGTTCGCCGCCGACCCGTCCGTCGCCGGCCTGCCGGCGTGGTACGGCCAGACCGGCATGTTCCTCACCACGCACTTCTTCGGCATGAAGATCAACCGCTACATGCGCGAGCACGGCATCTCCCAGGAGACGTTGGCCCGGGTCGCCGCGAAGAACCTGCGCAACGGATCGATCACCCCCGAGGCGTGGCGCACCAAGCCCTTGTCGGTCGAGGAGATCCTGGCCGCTCCCGTCGTCAACCATCCCCTCACCCAGTACATGTACTGCAGCCCCGACGAGGGCGCAGCGGCGGTGGTGCTCTGCCGCGCCGACATCGCCCATCGCTACACGTCCACCCCGATCTACCTGCGCGCGGCCGAGCTGCGCAGCCGCCTCGACGGGGCCTTCGAGGTGCAGTCGCCCTCGCTGCCCCTCGACATCGCGCCGAGCCCGACGACCGCGGCGTCCCGAGCCGCCTTCGAGGCAGCCGGTATCGGTCCGTCGGACGTGCAGGTCGCCCAGCTGCAGGACACCGACGCCGGTTCCGAAGTCATCCACATGGCTGAGAACGGCTTCTGCGCCGACGGCGATCAGGAGCAGTGGATCGCCGAGGGGGTCACCGAGCTCAGCGGGCGGCTGCCGGTCAACACCGACGGCGGGCTGATCGCCAACGGTGAGCCGATCGGCGCGTCCGGTCTGCGCCAGATCCGCGAGCTCGTCCTGCAGCTGCGCGGGCAGGCCGGTGCCCGCCAGGTCGCCGGGGCCCCCAAGGTCGGCTACGCACACCTCTACGGTGCTCCGGGCGCGTCGGCAGTCACGATCCTGTCGCGCTAGTGCGCTGACCATGGCGCGCAGCCGGATCGACCGCTCAGCAGGCGAAGGAGCCGCGGTGGCTGAGGAACGTCACCTCGACGCCGCTCGCCCAGGCATCGACCTGGAGGCCCTGCAGAGCTGGCTCGGGGACGCGATGGGTGACCCGTCGCAGCCGCTGCTGGCGAAGCCGCTCGGTACCGACCTCGGCATCGGCAACGTGCTGTTCGAGCTGCGGCGCGGTGACGTCGTGTGGGTGCTGCGACGCCCACCCGCGGTGCTGAACGACAAGAGCGCGTCGAACATGACCCGGGAGTACCGCATCCTGCGGGCGCTGGACGGCACGAAGGTGCCGCATCCCGTGGCTCGGGGGTTGTGCGAGGACCCTGCGGTCCTCGGCGCGCCGTTCCTGGTCATGGACAAGGTGGACGGCTTCACGCCCGGCTTCACGCTGCCCGAGCCGTTCTCGTCGGATCCCCACCTGCGGCGAGCCATGGCGATGTCGTACGTCGATGCCCTGGTGGAGCTGGCCGACGTCGACTGGCAGGGGCGCGGCCTGGGCGACCTCGGGAAGCCGGACGGTTTTCTCGAGCGCCAGGTGCCTCGCTGGCTCGCTCAGCTCGACCGCTATCGCACCCGCGACCTGCCAGAGCTCGACTTCGTCACCGACTGGCTCGAACGCAACCGCCCGTCGATGAGCCGGGCGGCCATCATGCACGGCGACTACAGCCCCTTCAACGTGATGGTCGCCCCGGAGCCGCCGGCTCGCGTGGCCGCGGTGATCGACTGGGACACCGGCACCATCGGTGATCCGTTGCTCGACATCGGCCATCTCCTGGCCCGCTGGACCAACCCGGGGGAGGACCCGGTCCTGCAGTCGCAGGCGGGCGGCACCGAGCACTACCCGACCCGCGCGGAGATGGCTGCGCGCTACGAGGAACGGTCCGGGCGCGACCTGTCGGCCCTGGCGTACTACCAGTGCCTCGCCCTCTTCAAGCTGGCCGTCATCCTCGAGGGTTCCTACGCCCGCAGTGCGCGGGCCGGCGTGGCTGAGGGGGACAACATGATGGCCGAGCTCGTCCCGCGGCTGAGCCGCGCCGCCGCAGCGTTCGCGCGGGGCGAACGGACATGACCGCCTCCAGCCGACAGGAGTTCGAGGGCCGGGTCGTCGTCGTCACCGGTGGTAGCCGCGGGATCGGGCGCAGCGTCGCGGCCGGCTTCGCAGCCGCCGGCGCGAACGTCGTGATCGCCAGCCGGAAGCTGCACTCCTGCCAGGCCGTCGCGTCGGAGCTGGACGCCGCCCACGGGGTCAGCTGCCTGCCCATCGCCTACCACGCCGGCCACTGGGACGACTCCGACCGGTTGGCCGACGAGGTGCTACGGCGCTACGGCCGCTGCGACGTCCTGGTCAACAACGCCGGCATGTCGCCGCCCCACGACGGCGTCGAGGCGATCACCGAGGAGTACTTCGACAAGGTCTCGGCGGTCAACCTGAAGGGCCCGTTCCGGCTCTCCTCGCGACTGGGGCCGCACCTGGCCGACGCGGGCGGCGGATCGATCATCAACATCAGCACCATCGGCTCGCTGCGCCCGGCGACCAGCGAGATCGTCTACGCGTGCGCGAAGGCGGGGCTGAACGCCCTGACGATCGCGCTGGCCGGCGAGCTGGCCCCGAGCGTGCGGGTCAACGCCCTCCTGCCCGGGGCCGTTGACACCGACATCGCCGCCAGCTGGTCGCCGGAGCAGCGCGAGCTGGCGGTGCGGGGCGCCCCACTCGGCCGGATGGGGATGCCGGACGACTTCGTCGGGCCGGCTCTCTGGCTGGCGTCCGAGCGCAGCGCATTCGTCACCGGCACGCTCATCCGCGTGGACGGTGGTCAGTACCGACAGATGTCGTGAACGAGGAGCAGCACCCGATGAGGACGACGGAGCCGACCCATGTGGGATTTCAGTACCGAGCCGGAGTTCGAGCAGCAGCTGCAGTGGATGCGGGAGTTCACCCGGGCTGAGGTGGCCCCGCTCGACCTGGTGTGGCCGCACCACCATCACAAGGCGCCGGCGCCGTGGCTGAAGAAGGTGATCGACCCGCTCAAGCAGGAGGTGCGTGCGCGCGGGCTCTGGGCGTGTCATCTCGGCCCCGAGCTCGGTGGTCGCGGCTTCGGCCAGGTCCAGCTCAGCCTGATGAACGAGATCATCTCCCCCTTCCAGTGGGGTCCGACCATCTTCGGCGTCCAGGGCCCCGACACCGGGAATGCCGAGATCATCGCCCACTACGGCACCCCGGATCAGCGCCAGAGGTACCTCGAGCCCCTGCTGAACGGCGAGATCTTCTCGGCCTTCTCGATGACCGAGCCACAGGGTGGCGCGGACCCCCTCGGCTTCGAGTGCTCCGCCGCCAGGGACGGCACCGACTGGGTCATCAACGGCCGGAAGTTCTTCACCTCGAACTCGGAGGAGGCGGCCTTCCTCGTCGTCATGGCCGTGACGGATCCCGACGTCGAACCGCACCGACGGATGTCGATGTTCCTCGTGCCGCGCGACACGCCGGGCATCGAGGTGACCCGCCGCACGCAGTACATGAACGAGCCCCCCGAGGCGATGGACCACGCGCTGCTGACCTACGACAACGTGCGGGTGGGCGCCGATGGTCTGCTCGGCGAGCCGGGACAGGGCTTCGAGATCGCCCAGACCCGACTGTCCGGAGGGCGCATCCACCACGCGATGCGCGCCGTCGGGCAGGCGCAGTACGCCCTGGACATGGCCTGCGAGCGGGTCCAGAGCCGCACGTTGCGCGGGCGTCCGCTCGCGCACCAGCCGCTGGTCCAGCAGGCCATCACCGAGAGCTACGCCCAGGTCGAGCAGTTCCGTCTGTTCGTCTTGCGGACCGCCTGGCGCATCGACCAGGGGGATGGGTACACCCCCGCCGTACGGCGCGACATCGCGGTGGCCAAAGTGCTGTCCGCGCAGGTCGCCCACGACGTCACCCGCCGCGCGATGCACCTGCACGGCGCCCTGGGCCTCTCGAACGAGATGCCGTTCGGTGGCCTGTGGTCGCTCGCGCCGGGCTATGCGATCTGGGACGGTCCCACCGAGTCCCACCTCAGCTCGGCGGCCCGGCTCATCCTGCGTGACCACGAGCCCTCGGTGGACGACCTGCCCTCGCAGTGGCTGCCGCGGCGGGTCGACGCGGCGCGGGCCAGGTTCAGCGAGGCGCTCGCCGAGCAGGAGGCCTACGAGGGGGCGCCGTGACGAGGAACGTCCGACTCGTGAGCCCGGTCGCCCTAGGCAGGATCGAACGGTACGTTTAGTGTAATCATCTAGCTATCAAGGTCTTGTTGCCAAGAGGAGCAAACATGAGCGCACTGTGCCAGGACCGGGTCGTCGTCATCACCGGAGCCGGGGGCGGGATCGGCCGGGGCTACGCCCTGGCGTTCGCGCAGCAGGGAGCGAAGGTCGTGGTGAACGACCTGGGCGGCTCGCGCGACGGCAGCGGCTCGTCGACCGGGGCGGCGCAGGCCGTCGTCGACGAGATCGTGGCTTCGGGCGGTGAAGCGGTCGCCAACACCGACGACATCTCGTCGTGGGACGGCGCCAAGAACCTGATCGACCAGGCGGTGGACACGTTCGGCCGGCTCGACGTGCTCGTCAACAACGCGGGCATCCTGCGCGACAAGATGATCGTCAACATGGAGGAGTCCGACTGGGACTCGGTCATCACCGTTCACCTGAAGGGCACCTTCGCGACGACGCGCCACGCGGCGGCGTACTGGCGTGGCGTCTCCAAGGCCGGCGGCGAGACCGACGGCCGGGTCATCAACACCACCTCCCCGTCGGGGCTCTACGGCAGCGTGGGACAGGGCAACTACGGCGCCGCCAAGGCGGGCATCGCGAGCTTCACGATCATCGCCGCACGCGAGCTCGGCCGCTACGGGGTCACGGTCAACGCGATCGCGCCGACGGCGCTGACGCGGATGACCGAGGACATCGCGTTCATGGCCGGCGCCCAGCCCGACGAGTCAGGGTTCAACGAGATGGACCCCGAGAACATCGCGCCCCTGGCCGTGTGGCTGGGCAGCTCGTTGTCCAAGGGCATCACCGAGCGGGTCTTCTGGGCCTGGGGCGGACGCATCGCCGTGCTCGAAGGCTGGGTGGCGGGCCCGTCGGTCGACAAGCTGGGACGCTGGGACGTCGAGGAGCTGTCCGACGTGATCCCGGACCTCGTGGCCAAGGCCGCGCCGAACGCGGACGGCATGGGCAACCGGGTCTGAACTCCTTCCCGCCGACGACCGAGAAGGCAGCGCTGATGCGGCCGCTGTCCGCGCGTGCGCGCGACCAGCTCGAGTCGTGGGACGGCACGGTAGCTGTGGCGCGCCAGGCCGCCACGGTGGTGGTCACTCGGGAGCGGGCCGGGGGACTGGAGGTCCTGCTGCTGCGCCGCCAGCCCACGATGGCCTTCGCCGCCGGCATGCATGTCTTCCCCGGCGGCTCGGTGCACGACACTGACCGCGACCCGGCGCCGTGGGCCGGGCCGGACGCCCAGACCTGGGGGCAGCGGCTGCGGTGCGAGGTCGACCTGGCCCGCGCACTGGTGGTGGCCGCGGTCCGGGAGACCTTCGAGGAGACCGGCATCCTCATCGCCGGCCCGGATGCCGAGACCGTCCTGGGCGTCTGCGCCGGGGAGGAGTGGGCGGTCGACCGCCTCCAGCTCGAGAGCGGGGGGCTGGCGATGGGCACCTTCCTGCGCCGTCGAGGCCTGGTGCTGCGGGCCGACCTGCTCGCCCCGTGGGCACACTGGATCACGCCGGACTTCGAGCCGCGCCGGTTCGACACCCGGTTCTTCGTGGTGGTGCTGCCGGAGGCCAATGCGGCTCATTCCCACAGCACGGAGGCCGACGCGTCGTTCTGGGTCGGTGTCGAGGCGGCAGTCCGGGCGGCCGAGCGCGGCCGGTTGGCGATGATGCCTCCGACGCTGCACACCCTGCGCGAGCTCGCCGTGGTCGGCCGGGAGGGTCTGGCGGCGATCATTGCTGGTCGGGCCGAGCGGGATCTCGTCACCATCGCGCCGCGTCTCGTCGAGATCGACGGCGAGATCGGGCTGTCGTCGGTGGAGGGCTCCGTTGTGTCGTCCGGCTTCACCCCGGACCGGTTCGAGACCTGGAGGGACAGCTGATGGCCCCCACGTCCACCGCTGACGCCTCAGCGCCCTTGGTGCGCTACGCCGCCAAAGGGGGCGTCGCGACCCTGACCCTCGACCGCCCTGCGTCGCGCAATGCGCTCAACGCCGTGATGGTGTCCGAGCTCGACGCCGCGCTGACCCGGGCCGAGCAGGACCCGGAGATCGCCGCCATCACGCTCACCGGCAGCGACCCGGCCTTCTGCGCCGGCCTCGACATCCGAGAGTTCAACGCCACGGGCCGACCGCCCGCAGGGGTCTCGGAGCTCATCCTGCGGGTGGCCACGCTGACCAAGCCCACCATCGGCGCCGTGAACGGTCCGGTGACGACGGGCGGGCTGGAGCTGGCGCTGGGCATCGACATCCTGATCGCCTCCGAGCTCGCGACGTTCGCCGACACCCACGCGAAGGTCGGGATCCTGCCCGGGGGTGGGATGACCGCCCGGCTGCCGCGCGCGGTCGGCCCACGTCTGGCCATGGAGATGTCGTTCACCGGCCGCGTGCTCGACGCCTCGGATGCCCTGCGCCACGGACTGGTCACCCACGTCGTCGCGCACGAGGAGCTGATGGGCACGGCGCAGTCGATCGGCGAGAGCATCGCCGCTCGTGACCCTGCGGTCGTCCAGGAGCTGAAACGTCTCTACCGGGTCAGCCTCGACGGGACGCTGGCGAGCGGGCTCGGGCACGAGATCGCCGAGCGGGATGCACGCAGGGCTCGCGGCGGCCAGCTGCTGCCCAGCTCTGACCGGGTGCGCCTCGGCTGAGTCGCTGGACGCAGCGCAGGACGGCGGGCGTGTCTGCTGTCTGTTTCATCGCCCGCTACCCAAGCCACATTCCGTTAGTTAATATAACCTCTTAGTGAACCCTTGTCGTCCGAGGGTTCGGCGTTCCGACTTGTGAAGGCGATCGTGACCTCAACCGCACGCACCGACGTTGCCGAGATCCTCACCCGATCCAGGCTTCCCTTCGAGCTGACCGCGTTCGTCGACGGCCAATTCCTGCCCGCCGCGACCGGGGTGGACCTGCTTGACGTCGACGACCCCGCGACCGGCGTCGTGGTGGCCCGGGTGGCCGAGACGTCGACCGACCAGGTCGCCGATGCCGTCCGCAGCGCCCACGAGGCGCACCTGGCCTGGTGGCGGCTCGACCCTCCCGAGCGCGGCCGCCGGATGTCGGCCGTGGCCTCCGCGATCCGCGGTGACGCCGAACTCCTGGCCCACCTCGAGACGGTCGACTCCGGCAAGCCGCTCTCGCAGGCCCGAGCCGACATCGCAGGCAGCGCACGGTACTTCGAGTACTACGCGGGGCTCGCTGACAAGATCCTGGGCGAGACGATCCCGCAGGCGCCTGGAACCTTCGCCTACACGGTTCGCGAGCCGCTCGGTGTGATCGCCCACATCACGCCCTGGAACGCGCCGTTGACCCAGCTGGCCCGGGGCGTGGCGCCCAGCCTGGCCGCGGGCAACGGAGTCGTCGCCAAGCCCTCGGAGCTGACGCCGCTGACGACCGTCCTCACAGCCCGTCTGATGGTCGAGGCGGGGCTGCCCGCCGGGCTGTGCAATGTCGTCCTCGGCGCAGGTTCCACGACCGGTGCCGAGCTCGTGGAGCACGAGCTGGTCCGGCACATCACCTTCACGGGCTCGGTCGCCACCGGCCGCAGCGTCGGCGCGGTCGCTGCGCGGCGGATCATCGGCGTGAACCTCGAGCTCGGCGGCAAGTCGCCGACCATCGTGTGCGCGGACGCCGATCTGGAGGCGGCGGCCCGGGCGGGTGCCCTGGCGGTCGTGCGCAACTCGGGGCAGTCCTGCTTCGCGACCACCCGCCTGGTGGTCGACCGGCGCGTCCGTGAGCAGCTCGTGCACCTGCTCGCTCAACGGATGGCGGGGCTGTCGGTCGGCCACGGGCTCGACGAGCCCGATGTCGGTCCGCTGATCTCCGAGCGCCAGTTCCACCGGGTCATGGGCTACGTCGACTCCGCCCGCTCGAGCGGCGCCGACGTGGTCACCGGGGGTGACCGGAGCGAGCCCGCAGGAGCGGGCGCGGGCGGGCACTTCGTGACCCCGACGCTGCTCGAAGGTGTCCGCAACGACATGCCGGTGGCTCGCGAGGAGATCTTCGGCCCCGTCCAGTCGGTGCTCGAGTTCGACTCGCTGGAGCAGGCCGTCAGCATCGCCAACGACAATGAGTACGGGCTGTCTGCGGGGATCTTCACCCGGGACGTCGCTACCGCGCACCGCGTCGCGGGGCTGTTGCAGGCCGGGCAGGTCCAGGTCAATCGCTATACGGGCGCCGGTGTCGAAGTGCCCTTCGGCGGCTACAAGAACAGCGGCCTGGGACGCGAGAAGGGCGTCGATGCTGTGCACCACTACACCCAGGTCAAGGCCGTCGTCATGGACATCGCATGACCGCGACCCTCGGATTCATCGGTCTGGGCGTCATGGGCTCGGGGATGTGCGCCAACCTCACCCGCAAGTCGCAGCGTCCGGTCATCGTGTACGACCAGGTCCCGGACGCGGTGTCCGCCGCCGTCGAGGCTGGGGCGCAGGCCCGCGACAGCGTCGCCGCGGTCGGCGCCGAGGCCGAGATCGTCTTCCTCTCACTGCCGTCCATCGTCCAGGTGGAGGCGGTCTGCGACGAGCTGCTCGCGGGTCCCGGACGTCCGCGCACCGTCGTCGACATGAGCACCAGTGACGTCACCCGCACGCGGGCCCTGGCCGAGCGGCTCCGGGTCGCGGGCATCACGCTCGTCGACGCCCCCGTGGCTCGCCAGCGGCAGGCCGCAGCGGCAGGCACGCTGCTGATCACGGTGGGCGCCGACGACGACACGTTCAGAGGCCTGCACCCCTTCCTGTCCTGCATGGGCACCGACGTCGTGCAGGCGGGCGGTGTGGGCGCGGGTCAGGTCCTCAAGATCATGAACAACATGGTGCTGTTCATCAACATGAATGCCGTCGCCGAAGCGCTCGGGATCGGCCGCGCCGCCGGAGTCGATCCCGAGAAGCTGTTCTCGACGCTCTCACTGGGCTCGGCCGACAGCTTCGCGTTGCGCAACACAGCCACGGCGACCATGATCCCGGACGAGTTCCCCGAGCGGGCGTTTCCCGTCGACTACGCGATCAAGGACCTACGGCTGGCGCTGCAGCTGGCTGCTGAGTCAGGTGTGCCGGTGGGTGCCGCGCAGCAGACGATGGACCTCCTCCAGCGGGCACACGACGCCGGCCTGGGGGCGGCGTACTACCCGGTGATGATCAAGGTGATCGAGGGTCGTGCCTGAGCCCGGCTCGCCGCCCGACTGGCGGGTGTGGGCGGTCCGCACCGCCGGCGCAGAGCGCCCGGCTCGTGACAACTACCTCTACCCGGGCGAGCGGAGTGGCACCGAGCCCATCGACTTCATCGTGTTCGTCGCGGCGTACGGCGACGACCTCGTCGTGGTCGACACCGGGTTCAGCCGTGAGGCCGGCCGGCGCCGCGGCCGGGAGCTCGAGCTCAGCGGGGCTGACGCCGTCCGGGCCACCGGTTTCGATCCGGTCCTCGTGCGCACGGTCGTGCTCAGTCACCTGCACTACGACCACGCCGGCAACGTCGACGACTTCCCGGACGCACAGATCGTGCTGCAGCAGGCCGAGCTGGAGTACGCCGCGGGCCCGGCGATGCGGCACCAGCGCCTGAACCACTTCTTCGAGGTCGATGACGTGGTGACGGTCGTCCGCCGACTGTTCGCGGGCACGGTCACCCTGGTCGACGGGCGCCACGACGTCGCGCCCGGGTTCGAGCTGCACCTCGTGGCGGGTCACACCCGGGGGCTGCAGGTGGCACGCATCCACACCCAGCGCGGCTGGATCGTGCTGGCCTGCGACGGCGTCCACTACTTCGGCAACATCACCGGTCGCAACCCGTTCCCGGCCCTCGTCGACCTGGAAGAGGTGCTCGACGGTTACGAATCGATCGAGGCCCTGGCCGACTCGCCCGCGCACATCGTCCCCGGTCACGATCCCCGGCTCTTCACCCTCCACGACCTGGTGGCCAACGAGCACGGCCACGTCATCGCAGCGCTACACACGTCGCCCACGGGCGTCACGGGAGGCACCTCATGATCACCGACGCCGACACGCTCGCCGAGTTCCGCAGCTCGGTCGTTTCCTTCGCGGCTCAGCAGCTGGCGCCCGGGGCCCTCGAGCGGGCTCACGAGGTCGACTACCCGCGCGACCTGGCGCGCCTGCTGGCCCGACAGGGCCTGCTCGGCCTGAGCATCCCGGAGGAGCTCGGCGGCCAGGGTGCCGGCCTGGCCGCAGCCATCACCGCGATCCAGGCGGTGGCCAGCCAGTGCCCCCGTAGCGCCGACATCGTGCAAGCCGGCAACTTCGGGCCCATCCGCACCTTCGCCCAGTACGCCACCGACGAGCAACGGGAGCGGTACCTCGGTGGCCTGCTGGCCGGTGACCTGCTCATGTCGTTGGGCATGAGCGAGCCCGGCGCCGGCTCCGCTGCGACCGAGCTCGCGACCAGTGCCACCCCCGACGGCGACGGCTGGCTGATCAACGGCACCAAGGTGTTCTCCACCCACAGCGCCGACGCGGACGTCTACCTGGTCTACGTGCGGTTCGGCCCGGGACTCAACGGCATCGGATCGGTCCTGGTCGACCGCGGGACGCCCGGACTGGAGATCGGCAAGCCATCGGCGTACATGAACGGCGAGCACTGGTGCCCGCTCTACTTCGACGGCTGCCGCATCGGCCCCGAGCAGCTCCTGCTCGGGGAGGGTGGGTTCAAGAAGCAGATCAGTGGGTTCAACGTCGAGCGGCTCGGCAACAGCGCGCGCTCGATCGCTGTCGGCCGCTACGCGTTCGACGTGGCCAAGGACTACGTGCTGACCCGTGAGCAGTTCGGCCGGCCCCTGGCCGAGTTCCAGGGGCTGCAGTGGATGTTCGCCGAGGCGGCGGTCAAGCTCGAGTCGGCGCAGCTCCTCCTCGAGCGCGCGGCCAGCAACGGCGACAGGCTCGGCCTGCCGACTGCGGCCGAGACGGCCATGGCCAAGTTCGCGGCCAACCAGGCGGGTTTCGCAGCAGCAGACGTCGCCGTGCAGGCCATGGGCGCCACCGGCTTCTGCGAGGACAGCCTCGTGGAGTACTGCTTCCGGCGCACCCGGGGCTGGATGATCGCGGGTGGTTCGACCGAGATCCTGAAGAACCGCATCGCCGAGCACGTCTTCGGGCGCCGGTTCCCGTCGCGGGCGACCTGAGGTGACCTCCGACCTGTACCAGGCCCTGTTCGCGCCCGCAGCCGTGGCGCTCGTGGGCGCTTCCGATGTCCCTGGCAAGGCCACCGCGCGGCCCCTCAACTTCCTGCGCCGGCACGGATGGGCGGGTGACGTCTACCCCATCAACGCCAAGCGCGCGACCGTGCTCGGCGAGCGGGCGTGGGCGAGCCTCGAGGACCTGCCCGCGGTGCCCGAGCACGCCCTGGTCCTCACCCCGGCGGACGCCGCGGTCGAGGCCGTGCGCCAGTGTGCCGAGCTCGGTGTCACGGTCGCCACCGTCGTCGCCGACGGCTTCCTGCCCGGCACGGCTGACGGCGACCGTCGCCGACAAGAGCTGCGCGAGATCGTCGACGGCTCGACGCTGCGCCTGCTCGGTCCGAGCAGCCTGGGGGTGGCGACCATCGCGACCGGCCTGGCCCTCACCGGCAACGCCGCGTTCGTCGAGCATCCTCTGCCGGCAGGGGACGTCTTCGTCGCCTCACAGTCCGGCAGCGTCCTGGGGGCTCTGCTGTCACGCGGGGTGGAGATGGGAGTCGGCTTCGCCGGCATGGTGTCGGTGGGCAACGAGCTCGACATCTCGCTCGGTGAGGTCTGCCACGCCGCCCTCGACGACGTCGCGGTGGCCGGATTCGCCCTGTTCCTCGAGAACCTCGCCCACGCCGACGAGCTGGCGGACTTCGCCCGCGCCGCGGCCGCGAGGGGCAAACCGGTCGTGGCCTACAAGCTCGGCCGCTCCGACGACGGCGCACGCCTGTCGGTGTCGCACACGGGGGCGCTGGCCGGCGACGATGCCGTGGCGGATGCCTTCCTGCGTGCGCACGGCATCGCCCGGGTCACCACCTTCGACGCGCTCCTCGAGGCGCAGCTGCTGGCGCGGCGGATACCGATCTCTGCGTCGCCCGGGCGTCGAGTGGCCGTGGTGTCGACCACCGGCGGCGGCGGGGCGATGGCGGTCGACTGCCTGGCCGCGGCCGGCCTGAAGGTCACGGCCCCCGCGCCGATGACGGCCGCACGGCTGGCTGGGCTCGGGGTCGAGGCCGGGCCCGGTGCGCTCATCGACCTGACGCTCTCGGGGACGACCTACGACACCATCAAGGGGGCGCTCGACGTGCTGCTGGACGCGCCCGAGTTCGACGCGGTGATCGTGGTGCCGGGAAGCTCGGCCCGCTTCAGCCCCGAGATCAGCGTCAAGCCGATCATCGACTCCGCCACCGCAGACACGCCGCTCGGGGTGTTCGTCGTACCTGCGGCCCCCGACGCGCTGCGTCTGCTGCGTCGGGGCGGTGTGCCCGCCTTTCGGACCGCGGAGTCGCTGGCCGACGCGATGACCGCAGTCTTCAGCCGGGAGCCAGTGCGCCCGGCCGTGGCACCGGTGCAGGTGACCGGCACCGGTGGGGGTGCCGTCACCCTGGACGAGGACGCGTCCTACGCCGTCCTGGAGCAGTTGGGCATCCGTGCCGCGCCGCGCGTCGTGGTCGACGTCGACCGGCTGCCGACGGAGCTGCCCGTGGCGGCGCCGGCGGTCATCAAGGTGCTCTCAGCCGCACTCGCGCACAAGAGCGATGTCGGAGGCGTCGTGCTCGGCATCGCCGACGCGCAGCAGCTGCAGGCGGCCGCGTCCCGGATCCGGTCCGCGGTCTCCGCAGCTGTCCCGGGCCTGAGCGTTGACCGCCTGCTGGTGCAGCAGATGGTGCGTGGTGTCGCCGAGGTCCTGATCGGATTCCGCCGCGACCCGGACGTCGGTCCGGTGGTCGTTCTCGCGGCGGGGGGAGTCCTCGCCGAGGTGTATCGCGATCGCAGCGTGCGGACTGCGCCGGTCGATCTGGACCAGGCGCGCGCGATGATCGGAGAGGTGCGCGGGCTGGTCGTTGCGACCGGGTTCCGCGGGGGGCCACGCGGCGACCTCGACGCGCTGGCCGAGGCGATCGTGGCCATGTCCCGGCTGGCGACGGCAGTGGAGCCGACCGTGGTCGAGGCCGAGGCCAACCCGGTCCTGGTGCTGGCCGACGGCCGGGGTGTCATGGCGGTCGACGCGGTCGTCACCCTGGCGGGGTCGGCGCCGTGACCACGTCCCACAGTGTGGTCGGCGCCCTCGCCGAGTGCGCCGTGCGGGTACGTCGAGCGGGCGTCAGCGCCGTGGTGGAGGCGGCCGCCCGCAATGCGTTCGTCGACTGGGTCGCGGTCACGCTGGGTGGGTCCGACCAGCCGATCGTCACCGCGTTGCTCGATGGTCTCGAGCCGGGTCCCGGGTCCAGCCGCGTCGTCGGACGCGGCCTGCGGACGATGCCGTCGCTGGCCGCGCTGGTCAACGGCTCGGCGGCACACACCCTCGAGCTCGACGACATCTACTCGCCCGGGCTGTTCCATCCCGGCGCACCGGTCGTCGCCGCTGCCCTCGCGGTGGCTGACCAGCACGACGTGACCTTCTCGCGTCTGCTCCGCGCCATCGTCGTCGGGTACGAGGTGGGTGGGCGGTTGTCGACCGACCTCGGAGCCAGCCACTACCGGCACTGGCACACCACGGGCACCGCCGGAGCCGTGGCGGCGGCCGCGGCGGTGGGCGACCTGGTCGACCTCGACAGCACCCGGCTCGCGCACGCGCTGGCGCTTGCGGCCACCACCACGGGCGGCCTGCAGCAGACGTTCCGCAGCGACGCCGCCGGCAAGCCGCTGCACGCTGGCGCCGCCGCGCAGGCGGGCGTGGTCGCCGCCGCCGCCGCCCGTGGCGGTGTCACGGGCGCGGCGGACGTCTTCGAGGGCCCCGCTGGACTCGCGGCCGCCACCGTCACGACGACCGACTGGGCCGCCAGCCGCTCCGGCCTCGACTCCTCGCTGGTCATCGAGCGCATCACCGTCAAGCCGTACCCGTGCTGCGGGCACACCTTCGCGGCCATCGACGCAGCGCTCGAGCTCCGCGCCCGAGGTGTCGCTGCCGATGAGGTCGAGCGGATCGTCGTCGACAGCTATGCCACCGCGGTGGCGACGGCCGGCATCGCCGCCCCTCGGACGGACGCCGAACGACGATTCAGCCTGGCGCACCTCGTCTCGGCGGCTCTGGTGCTCGGACCCGATGGCATGTTCTCGTCAGCCGCGTCCACCGACCCCGCCGTACGGCGACTGGTGCCGCGGGTGCGACTGGCCGTCGACGAGGTGTTCGACAAGCGCTTCCCTGCGCGTCGAGGTGCGCAGGTGCAGGTCGTGCTCGCCGACGGCCAGCGCCTAGCTGTCGACGTGCCGGACCGCACGGGCAGCCCCGAGCGGCCGCTCAGTGCCGAGCGGCTGGCCGACAAGTTCGCCACCACGGCCGGGCCGCTGCTCGGTGGCGGAGCCCGGAGGGCTCATGCCGCACTCCTGGCGATGCCGGTCGAGTCGCCGGTGGCGGCGCTCGACGTCGGCTGAGCCCGGATCTCACGGCCTGCGGATCACTGCTCGAGGCCGGTCCAGACGGGCGCCCGACCCTCGGCGAAGGCGCGGAGCCCCTCGTCGGCATCGGGGCTGCGCTGCACCGCGGCGAACGCGGCGTCGTTGATCTGCCACGCCTCGGCGTCCGTCACCCCGATCGTCGCCAGAACCGTCTGCTTGCTGAGCTGAAGAGCGACTGGTGCGTTGGCGGCGATGGTGTGGGCCAGCGTCAATGCCGTCTCGAGCTCGTGGCCCGAGGGGGCGACCTGGTTGACCAGGCCCCACTCGAGGGCAGTGGCGGCGTCGATCGGCGCCCCGGTCAGGATCAGCTGGAGCGCCCGGCGCGGGCCGACCAGCCGGGGGAGACGCACCAGCCCGCCGCCGGTGGCCAGACGCCCGCGCCTGACCTCGGGCAACGCGAAGGTGGCGTGCTCGCCACACACGACGAGGTCGCAGGCGAGCAGCAGCTCGAAGCCGCCGCCGTAGGCGAGACCGTTCACGGCCGCCAGGACCGGTTTGCCCGGGCGGTGCCCCAGTGCCTCGGTGATCACCCGCGACTCGGTCCCCGGCACGGGCCCGTCGGTGGCCGCTTCTTGCTTGAGGTCGCCGCCCGCGCAGAACGCGCGTGCACCGGCCCCGGTCACGAGGATGCAGCGGACGCCCGCATCGGCGTCCGCGGCCACGAACGCGTCGCGCAGCGCCGCGCCCAGCTCGGCGTTGACGGCATTGAGGACCTGCGGCCGGTTGAGCGTGAGGATCCGCACGGCGTCCTCGTCGCGGACGAGGAGCTCGTCGGTCACGGCCGCTCGGTGTGGAACACGGGAGCGCGCCGCGCGACGAAGGAGGCGAATCCCTCACGGCCGTCCTCGCTGGCGAAGAGCTCTGTCGCTACGTCGCGCTCGCGCTCGATGGCGGCGTACAGCGGCATCGTGGTCGTCTCGGCGAGCAGCGACTTGGTCCACTGGGCCACGAGCGGCGCGCCGCCGGCCAGCTCCTCGGCGAGGGCGGTGGCCGCGGCGAGGACCTCCTCCGG
>Ga0136846_1220366_pt1 | contig 15802 bp, 13 predicted proteins | sample HopSoiMetagenom2_FD_96841 | JGI IMG/M metagenome (GOLD analysis project Ga0136846, IMG submission 96841) | Grasslands soil microbial communities from Hopland, California, USA - 2 Assembly 2016 (version 4) | ecosystem: Environmental > Terrestrial > Soil > Grasslands | place: USA: Hopland... | reverse complement strand
TCCGCAGCGGTGGCCTCGAGCGCCGCTACGGCATCCGCCAGGCGCCGCCGGCGACCGCACAGGCGCCGGACGACGACCCCGCCGAGACCTGAGGTCCCGGCAAACGTCCTTGCCGATCGATCAGCGCGGCTGATGGATCGGCGCCCACGCCCCGTGCAACCGTGTTGGAAGGGTGCCATGGAAATCCTTCCACGGCCGTGGAATATTTGCGCGGGATGGGCTCTGGGCGCGGCCGCTGAGACGGACTGAGCGAGGGTCGCCCTAACCCTTGTCGCGCATCACCCGCGCGCGCTCGCGGTTCCAGTCGCGCTGCTTCTCGGTCTCGCGCTTGTCGTGCAGCTTCTTGCCGCGCCCGAGCCCGAGCTCGACCTTCGCCCGTCCGCGCTCGTTGAAATACATCTTCAGCGGAACGACGGTGAAGCCCTCGCGCTGCGTCGCGCCGATCAGCTTGTCGATCTGGCGGCGATGCAGCAGGAGCCGCCGCGGCCGCTTGGTCTCATGGTTGAAGCGGTTCGCCTGGAGGTATTCCGGGATATAGGCGTTGAAGAGGAAGAAGTCCTCGCCCGACGGGCCGGCATAGGCATCGCCGATCGTCGCCTTGCCCAGGCGCAGCGACTTCACCTCGGTGCCGGTGAGCGCGATGCCGGCCTCGTAGGTGTCGAGGATCTCGTAGTTGAACCGGGCCTTGCGGTTGTCGGCGACGACCCGAGAACCGTCCTTCGCAGCCTTGGCCATCAGGTCACGCGTTGATGAGCCCGGCGTGCACCATGGCCTTGCGGATCGCAGCCTTCGTCGGCGCAGTCACCGGCAGCATCGGCAGCCGGATCTCCTCGCCGCCGCGGCCAAGCAGCGCGAGGCCGCACTTCGCGCCGGCAAGCCCCGGCTCGACGAAGATCGCGTCATGCAGCGGCACGAGGCGATCCTGCACCTTCAAGGCGCCGGCATAGTCGCCGGAGAGGCTCGTCTCCTGCAGCTCGGCGCAGAGCCGCGGCGCGACGTTCGCCACGACCGAGATGCAGCCGTTGCCGCCAGCCGCGTTGTAGGCGAGCGCGGTCATGTCCTCGCCCGAGAGCTGGACGAACTCCGGACCCATGGCCTGGCGCTGCTGCGAGACGCGGCCGATGTTCGCCGTCGCGTCCTTCACGCCGACGATGTTCTTGAGCTCGTAGAGCCGCGCCATCGTCGCGACCGACATGTCGATGACCGAGCGCGGCGGGATGTTGTAGATGAAGATCGGGATTCCGACCGCGTCGTTCACGGCCTTGAAGTGCTGGTAGAGGCCTTGCTGGGTCGGCTTGTTGTAGTAGGGCGTGACGACGAGAAGCGCGTCGGCGCCCGCCTCCTCGGCGTGCTTTGCGAGGTCGATCGCCTCGGCGGTGTTGTTCGACCCGGCGCCGGCGATGACCGGAACGCGCCCCTTCGCCTCATTTACGCACCATTCCACGACTCTCTTGTGCTCGTCATGAGACAGAGTCGGACTTTCGCCGGTCGTGCCCACGGGGACGAGTCCTTGCGTCCCGTTCTCGATCTGCCAGCTCACATGGGCCCGGAAGGCCTCCTCATCGAGCGCGCCGTCGCGAAACGGGGTGACGAGCGCCGTGAGCGAGCCGCGGAACCGTCGCTGGTGGGTCATGGCGCTCCTCGCCGGCGGGCCGCGGCGGCGTTGGCCGCGCCCTTGCATTGCAGACACATAAGCCGGCGGACGGCGGCGCGCAAACGCCCGGCGCTGGTCCGAAAGGTGAATCTCGGTTAAGGTTTTCTCAATTCGGCCGTCGCCACAATGAACGGTCGACTTCGTGGGGGTTTCTCCATGGTCATCGCGGCGCGATGCCTATCAGGCATCCTGATCGCCGGCGCGGCGCTGGTGCTGACGGCACCGGCGCGGGCCGAGGAAGCCCGCGGGCGGTCCGGCCCGGTCCGGCTTGCGATGCTCGACGACGTCGCCTTCGGGCGGCTGTCCGCCTCCGACGCGATGCCGCAAAGCCCGAAGCGGCTCGACCTCGCGGCCTTGAAGCAGGCGCTCGAATCCTATCGCCGGGGCGACATCACCGAGGGCGACAAGGCCCGCGCCGGCATCGCCGACGAGACCGCGCGCGCGCTCACCGAGTGGGTGGCGATCCGAAGCACGCCGAATATCGGCTTCGACCGCATCGCCGGCTTCCTGCGCGAGGAGGCGAGCTGGCCCGCCGGCGCGCTGATCCGGCGCCGAGCCGAGGAAGCGCTCCTGTTCCAGCGCAAGCCGAACGCGGTGGTGCGGGCCTATTTCGCGACGCAGCGGCCGATCACATCGGCCGGCAAGTTCGCGCTTGCGCTCGCCTTCCAGGCCGACGGGCTCGACCGCGACGCCGCGGCGCTCATCCGCGAGACTTGGCGCAAGGACGGGTTCGGCAAGGAGTTCGAGGCGAAGCTGCTCGAGAAGTTCCCCGGCGTGCTGACGCAGGCGGATCACCGATTCCGCATGGAGCGCCAGCTCTTCAAGGAGAACTGGGGCGCGGCGCAAAGGGCGGCGGCGCGCGCTGGCGCCGATTACGCGTCGCTGGTCAAGGCGCGGATCGGCGCGTCCGACAACGCGAAGAAGACCGGTGCGCTCCTCGATGCGGTACCGGCGGCGCTGCGGTCGGACAGCTCCTATGCCTTCTCGCGCGCGCAGTGGCTCAGGCGGAACAACAAGCCGGCCGAGGCCGCGGCGTCGATCGCCGAGGTCACCCGCGACCCGGCCCTCCTCGCCGACGGCGACGAGTGGTGGACCGAGCGCCGCATCATCGCCCGCAAGCTGCTCGACAACGGCGACGCCCGCGCCGCCTACGAGGTCGTCAGCCGCCACGGCGCCGAGACCGCGCAACACAAGATCGAGGCCGAGTTCCACGCCGCCTGGCTGGCGCTGCGCTTCCTCGACGAGCCGGCGCTCGCGGCGATCCATCTGCGCGCCGCGGCGCGGGTCGCCGAGACGCCGATCTCGCTTGCCCGCGTCGCGTACTGGCAGGGGCGGACCGCAGAGGCGGTCGGGGCCGAGGAGGTGGCGCAGCGCCACTACGAGCGCGCCGCCGCCTATCCGATCACCTATTACGGCCAGCTCGCGCGGGCAAAGCTCGGCAACGGGCTTGTCCTGCGCGCGGTGCCCGACCCCGGCGAGGGCGGCCGCGACTCCTTCGCGCGGCTCACCGCGGCGCGGGCGCTGCGCCTGCTCTACGGCCTCGGCGTGCCCGACCTCGCGCTGGCGCTGAACATCGATCTGTCGCAGCGTCTGAACGATGCCGGCCAGCTCGAGGCGCTCGGCGATCTCGCCGCCGAGCATCGCGACGCGCGCGGCCTGCTCACGGTCGGCAAGTCGGCGGTGCAGCGCGGCTTCCCGCTGGATACGCACGCCTATCCGACCATCGGCATCCCGAGCTTCGAGCCGGTCGGCGGGCGCGTCGACAAGGCGATGGTCTACGCCGTCGCCCGCCAGGAGAGCATGTTCGACCCGAAGGCGCAGTCGCACGCCGGCGCGCGCGGCCTGATGCAGCTCATGCCGGCGACCGCGAAGCGGACCGCGAAGCGCTTCGGGCTGGGCTTCGACACCGACAAGCTCACCGCAGACCCGTCCTACAACGCCAAGATCGGCTCTGCCCATCTGGGCGAGCTGATGCAGGACTGGCGCGGCTCGCTGATCCTCGTTTTCGCGTCATACAATGCCGGCGGCGGCAACGTGAAGAAATGGATCGATGCCTATGGCGATCCGCGCAAGGCGGACGTCGATGTGGTCGACTGGGTCGAGCGCATCCCATTCTCGGAGACGCGCAACTACGTGCAGCGCGTGCTCGAGAACTTCCAGGTCTACCGCTATCGCCTCGGCGGCGACCGCAGCGCCCTCCTGTCCGAGATCGACTTGCGGCGGAGCGCCGTCGTTCAATAAAAACGGCCCGCAAGCGCTGGAGGGCGCGCGGCGGGGAAGCATGGCCGATTACGCGGATCTGTTCGTCTCTGCGGCCGACGGTCTTCGTCTGTTTGCCCGCGATTATGGGCCGCGCACGGGTAGCGCGCTCACCGTCGTCTGCCTGCCGGGGCTCGCGCGCACAGCCGCCGACTTTCACGAGCTCGCGCTGTCGCTGTCGCAGGACGGCAAGCGGTCCCGGCGCGTGCTCGCCCTCGACTACCGCGGCCGCGGCCGCTCCGAGTACGACCGCGACTGGCGGAACTACGACCTCAAGGTCGAGCTCGCCGACCTGCTTGCCGTCCTCACGGCGGCGTCGATCGAAGAGGCCGCGCTCGTCGGAACCTCGCGTGGCGGTCTCCTCACGATGGCGCTGTCTGCCGCGCGCCCGGCGCTCCTGCGCGGCGCCGTGCTCAACGACATCGGCCCGGTCATCGAGGGGCGCGGCCTCGCACGCATCCGCGGCTATGTCGGCAAGCTCCCGGCGCCCGCCGACTACGGCGAGGCGGTCGACATCCTGAAGAAGCTGATGAGCGCCCAGTTCACGGCGCTGTCCGAGGAGGAGTGGCGGTCGTGGGCCGAAGCGACCTGGAAGGAGGAGAACGGGCGCCTCGTTGCGGACTACGATCCCGCCCTGGCCCGCACCCTCGAGAGCATTGATCTGGAGGCGCCGCTGGCGCCGTTCTGGTTCCTGTTCGAGGGTCTCAAGCGCGTCCCGGTGCTGGCGCTGCGCGGCGCGAACTCCGATCTGCTCTCGGCCGAAACCTTCGCCGCCATGGGTCGGACGCATCCGAGAATCGAGACGATCCTCGTGCCGAGCCAGGGCCACGCGCCACTGCTCCAGGGCCGCGGCCTCATCCAGCAGATCAAACGCTTCCTGGTGCGCGTCGAGAGCGGGACATGATGGCGGTGGCGCCTACTCGGCGTCGGTCTCCTCGGCGCTTCGCGTCCTGATCTCGGCCGAGGCGGCCCATCCGGCCGGAGCATTCCGGCCGGTCTTGTGCCGGATGTCCTCCGCGGCCTGCGCATAGAGGGCATCGCCGCGGATGCGAAGCGACGTGCCGGCGAGCGTCGCCTCGCCCGAGGCCAGCTGCGCCAGCTGGCCGAGCGCGAGCCGCGCCCCATCGCGAAACCGCGGCGGCGCCCCGGCGGCCACGTGCGTCTCGTCGACGATGCGTTCGTGAAAGAACTGCTCCCGCGCCAGGCGGACGATCTCGTCCCGCGCCGCCGCGTCAGGGACCGCGCCGCTGAGCACGAGCGTGCCCGCTTCCCGGCGGGCGGAGAAGCGATAGGGGCCGAGCGCGACGGCCGGGGCCGGCGGCGCCGGCGGAGCGACGCGAGCGGCCTCGCGACGATCAGGAGCGAGCGGCACCGGGATCGAGCCCGTCACCGCCGGGCGTGCATCGGGCGGAGCCGCCGCAGCGGTGCCGTCGGGCTCGCTCGGCGCGAGCGAGAGTGCCGGTGGCCCAGCGTCGGGTATTGCCGGCAATCCGGCGACCCTCGCGCTGGCGTCGCTTCGGACCTGCTCGGCCGGCGGCCGCGCGATCTCGGGCACAACCATTGCGACCGCCGCCGCGAGCAGCCCGCCGGCCGTCGCGATCATCCCCCAGGTGGCAAAACGCTTCATCGTCGGATCGAGCCGTGCTTCTTCGCCGCGCCAAAACCGAGCGCGCGCCGCAAAGAAAGACCGGCTTCGCGGCATCTTGAGGGCAAGCTTTCGCCGACGCGCGGCTGCAAGGCGGCAGTCGCCTTGGATGCGAAAGACGGGCGCGCCGCTCGTCCGCGGCGCCCCGGACGCCTCAAATCACGGCTCGAGCTCTTCCCGAAGCATCTCGAGGGCGAGCCACCGGTTCTCTGCCGCCCACAGATCGGACTGAGCCGAAGCCAGGGCGGCGGAGATCTTCTCGAACAGGGCCGGATCACGCTTGTAGAGACCTGCGTCGCCCAAGGCGGACTGGAGATCCGCGATCAACGACTGAAGGTCCGCGATCCGGGCCGGAAGCGTCCCGAGGTCGTGCCGCTCGTTGAAGCTCAGCTTCCGCTTTGACGCCGCGGGCTTCGCGATGGCGGCGGCCTTGCGACCCGCCGGCCGCGTGTCCTTCGTCACCATGGCGGCGACGCCCGACCCGCGCTGCCGAACCATGTCGGTGTAGCCCCCGGCGTATTCGACCCAGCGCCCCTCCCCTTCGGCGACGAGGGTCGCGGTCACGACCCGGTCGAGAAAGTCGCGATCATGGCTCACCGCGAGGACGGTTCCGGGATAATCCGCGACCAGCTCCTGCAGCAGCTCGAGGGTTTCGAGATCGAGGTCGTTCGTCGGCTCGTCGAGGACGAGGAGGTTCGACGGCTGCGCCAGCGCCCGCGCGATCGTGAGCCGGTTGCGCTCGCCGCCGGAAAGGGCGCTGACGGGGGTGCGGGCCTGCTCGGGGGCAAACAGAAAATCCTTCATGTAGGCGACGACGTGCTTGCGCTGGCCGCCGACCTCGACCCACTCGCCGCCGCCTCCGGTCAGGGTTTCGGCGACGGTCGCGTCCGGCGTCAGCGATTCGCGGCGCTGGTCGAGGGCCGCCATGCGGAGATTGGCGCCGAGCCGGACCGAGCCGGCGTCGGGCGCGAGCGACCCGGTGAGGAGGTTCAGGAGCGTCGTCTTGCCGGCGCCGTTCGGGCCGACGATCCCGAGCCGGTCGCCGCGCAGGACCCGAAGCGAGAGGTCGCGCACGATCGCCTTGCCGTCGAATGACTTCGAGACCGCCTTCGCCTCGACGACGAGCTTGCCCGAGAGCTCGGCCTCCGAGAGCGTCATCGCGGCAAGGCCCGCGGCCCGGCGCTGCTCGCGAAATTCCGCCCGCATCGCATCGAGCGCCCGCACGCGGCGCTGGTTGCGCTTGCGGCGCGCGGTGACGCCGTAGCGCAGCCAGTCGGCTTCGGCGGCGAGCTTGCGGTCGAGCTTGTGCCGGTCGCGCTCCTCCTGCTCGAGGATGGCGTCGCGCCAGGGCTCGAAATCGGCAAAGCCGCGATCGACCCGGCGCGTGACCCCGCGGTCGAGCCAAACCGTTGCCTGCGATAGGTTTTCCAGGAAGCGCCGATCGTGGCTGACGAGCACGACGGCGGAGCGGAGGCCGCTCAGCTCGGCCTCGAGCCATTCGATCGCCGGCAGGTCGAGGTGATTGGTCGGCTCGTCAAGGAGCAGGATGTCCGGCTCCGGCGCGAGCACCCGCGCGAGCGCGGCGCGCCGGGCTTCGCCGCCGGAGAGAGTCGAGGGCGCCTCCTCGCCTGTCAACCCGAGCTCATCGAGGACGTAGCGCGCGCGATGCGGATCGTCGCCCGGTCCGAGCCCCGCCTCGACATAGGCGAGCGTCGTCGCATGGCCGGAGAGGTCCGGCTCCTGCGGCAGATAGCGGATCGTCGCGCCCGGCTGCACGAAGCGGCTGCCGCGGTCCGGCTCGACGAGGCCGGCCGCGATCTTCAGGAGCGTCGACTTGCCCGAGCCGTTGCGCCCGACGAGGCAGGTCCGCTCGCCGGGCCCGATGGCGAGCTCCGCCTCGCTCAGGAGCGGCGTTCCGCCGAATGTCAGGGCAATGTTCCGGAGGTGAAGAAGGGGCGGGGCGATGGCGAGAGACTCCGGCGCGGCCTTTAATCCGCCGCCCAATTCTCGACCGACAACCCGGGCACCCGCCGGAACTCGCGCTCGTTGTTGGTGACGAGCGTCAAGCCGGCGGTCAGCGCATGGGCCGCGATCCAGAGGTCGTTGTTGCCGATCGTCTCGCCTCTGCGTTCGAGCGTTGCGCGGATCGAGCCATAGGCCGCTCCGGCCGCGGGCGGGAGCGGCTGCACCGGGATGAAGGCCACCAACCCGTTGAGCGCCGCCAGCGCCCGATCGGGCATGGCTCCCTTCTCCACGCCGAAACAGAGTTCCCCGTAACTGACGACCGAGATCACGGCCTCGTTCGCCCCAAGCGCCTGAAAGCGGTCAAGGACGGGACCTGGGCGGCGTTGACGAATCCGGATGAAGACGTTGGTGTCGAGCATATAGCGCAACGCCATCACAGCCCCTTGCGCACCTGAGGCGGGCTGTCCTCGATGGTCTCCAGGTCCGTAAAGGCGTCGTCCGGCAGCTCGCACCAAGCCTTGATCGCTTCCATCAAGGTCCGCGGCTTCTCGCGCAGGACGACCTCGTCGCCACGGCGGAAGATCTCGACCTCCTCGCTCGCGAAGCGGAACTCTTTCGGCAAGCGGACCGCCTGGCTGTTCCCCGACTTGAACACTTTGGCCGTTGTCACTTTTCGCCTCCGTATATACGCGACGTAGATACGCTCGGCGCAGGAGTCAACACGCCATGCGAAGATTGCAGTTGAATGGCCTTCGCGGGCCGTTAACGTGCTGGCATACATCCGACCACTCCTGCGCTCCCGGTCATCATGGGCTTCGTCAATCCGAGCCGCTTCACCACCCGTCCCGAGATTGACGGCACCTTCGGCGTCGTCGCATCGACGCATTGGATCGCGACCGCCGTCGGGATGGGGATGCTCGAGCGTGGCGGCAACGCCTTCGACGCCGCCGTCGCGACCGCCTTCACGCTGCAGGTCGTCGAGCCGCATCTCAACGGGCCGGGCGGCGACGTGCCGCTCATCGTCCACGACGTGCGGCGCGGCCGGACCGAGGTGATCTGCGGCCAGGGGCCAGCCCCGGCAGGGGCGACGATCGCGCATTTCCGCGCGCTCGGCCTCGACCTCGTGCCCGGCACCGGCCTTCTCGCCGCCTGCATCCCGGGCACCTTCGATTCCTACATGATGCTGCTGCGCGACTACGGCACGATGCGCCTCGCCGACGTGCTGACGCCGGCGATCGCTTATGCGCGCAACGGCTATCCGCTGGTCGAGCGCGCCGTCGCCACCATCGGCACCGTCGAAGCGCTCTTCCGCGAGCACTGGAAGACCTCCGCCGCGGTCTATCTGCCGAACGGCAAGCTGCCGACGCCGGGCGAGCTGTTCACCAACACGACGCTCGCCGACACCTACGAGCGCATCCTGCGCGAGGCCGAGAGCGCCGGCGGCGACCGCGACAAGCAGATCGAGCGCGCCCGCAAGACATGGTCGGAGGGCTTCGTCGCCGAGGAGATCGACCGCTTCTGCCGCACGCAAGAGGTGATGGATACTTCGGGCAGCCCGCATCGCGGCGTACTCGCCGCCGACGACATGGCGGGCTGGGAAGCGACGGTCGAGGCGCCGATCGGCTATGATTACGGCCGCTACACGGTCCTGAAATGCGGTGCCTGGAACCAGGGGCTGACGACCCTGCAGCAGCTCGCGCTCCTCAAGGGCTTCGACCTCGACGGCCTCGATCCGGCGGGACCTGATTTCATCCACCTCCAGGTCGAGGCGGCGAAGCTCGCCTTTGCCGATCGCGATACCTTCTACGGCGACCCGAAATTCGTCGACGTCCCGGTCGAGACGCTGCTCTCCGACGCCTACAACGCCGAACGGCGCAAGCTCATCGGCAACCGCGCCTCGCTCGAGCTTCGCCCGGGCGCGATCGCCGGCTACGGCAAGGCGATCGACGCCCGCGCCGCCGAGGTACGGCGCGCCGCGGTCGGCGCCACCGGCGCCGGCGAGCCGACCGTCGGGCGCATCTGGACCCATGACGACGAGGATGATCCGTCGCTGGCGAGGGACGGCGCCGGAAAGCTTGCCGATCGCGAGAGCGACGTGCTCGCCGCCCGCTCCGGCGCCGTCCGCGGCGACACGGTGCATTTCGACATCATCGACCGCGATGGCAACATGATCTCGGGCACGCCCTCGGGCGGCTGGCTGCAATCCTCGCCGGTGATCCCGGCGCTCGGCTTCTGCCTCGGCACGCGGGCGCAGCAGTTCTGGCTCGACGAGGACCATCCGGCGGCGCTTCGCCCCGGCAAGCGGCCGCGCACGACCCTGTCGCCGACGATGGCGCTGCGCGACGGCGAGCCCTACCTCGCCTGGGGCTCGCCCGGCGGCGACCAGCAGGACCAGTGGATCACCCAGTTCTTCCTGCGCCATGTCCACGCCGGCATGAACCTGCAGGAGGCGATCGACGCGCCGGCCTGGCACACCGAGCACTTCCCGTCCTCGTTCTGGCCGCGCACCTCGCGGCCCGGCGTCGTCGTGGTCGAGGGCCGGGTGCCGAAGCCGACCGTCGACGAGCTGCGCCGGCGCGGCCACATCGTCGAGGTCGGCGAGGACTGGTCCGAGGGCCGCCTGACCGCGGCTTCGCGCGACGGCATCCGCCGCAAGGCCGCCGCCAATCCGCGCGGCATGCAAGGCTATGCGGCGGGGCGTTAGGCGGTGACCTGGTCGATCATCGCGCGGGACGCGGGCGGCGCGATCGGGATCGCGGTGTCGACGAAATTCTTCGCCGTCGGGGCGCGGGTGCCGGCGATCGAGGCCAGCGTCGGGGCGGTCGCGAGCCAGGCGCTGACGAACCCGCTTTATGGCCGGCGCGGCCTCGCGCTGCTGCGGCTCGGCGTGCCGGCCGCGGAGGTGGTGCGCCTCTTGATCGCGGCCGACGCCGGCCATCCGCACCGGCAGGTGCATGTGATGGACGGGAGCGGTGCCTTCGCGGCCCATACCGGCGCCGAATGCGTCGACTGGTGCGGCCACCTGACCCGCGACACGTTTTCCGTCGCCGGCAACATGCTCGCCGGGCCGCAGGTGATCGCCGAGACGGCGCGCGCCTACGAGGCCGGCGCCGCCCTGCCCTTCCCGCGCCGGCTGATCGCGGCGATGAAAGCCGGCGAGGACGCGGGCGGCGACAAGCGCGGCAAGCAGTCGGCCGCGCTCCTCATCTACTCGACCGAGGACTACTCCGATCTCGACCTGCGGGTCGACGACCATCCGGAGCCGCTCGAGGAGCTCGCGCGTCTTGAGAAGGTCAGCCGCGAGCGCTGGGTCCACTTCCGCAAGTTCCTGCCGAAACGCGGCGATCCGGTCGGCGAAACCGACCGCGACGTGATCAACGCCGGGGTTGAGAAGGCGCTCGCCGGCGAATCATGACTGCGCCCCTGCTCGAAGTCGAGGACCTGCGCGTCGTCTTCCCCGGCAGCGACCGGCGGCGCACGCTCGCGGTCGACGGCGTGTCGTTCTCGGTCGAGCGCGGCAAGACGCTCGGCATCGTCGGGGAATCGGGCTGCGGCAAGAGCGTGACCTCGCTCGCGATCATGGGCCTCCTGCCGAAGGGCGGCGCCGAGGTTTCGGGCCGGGTCAGCTTCGAAGGCCGCGATCTCCTGCGCGAGCCCGACCGGGTCATGCGCGACCTGCGCGGCAACCGGCTCGCCATGATCTTCCAGGAGCCGATGACGAGCCTGAACCCGTCCTACACGGTCGGCGATCAGATCGTCGAGGCGATCGTGCGCCACCGCAAGGTCTCGCGGAAGGAGGCCGAGGCGCACGGCGTCGAGATGCTGCGCCGGGTCCGCATCCCGACCCCGGAGGCGCGCTTCCACGACTACCCGCACCGGCTCTCCGGCGGCATGCGCCAGCGCGTCATGATCGCGATGGCGCTCGCCTGCGATCCCGACCTCCTCATCGCCGACGAGCCGACGACGGCGCTCGACGTCACGATCCAGGCGCAGATCCTCGAGCTGATGCGCAAGCTCCGCGAGGAAAGCGGCGCCGCGATCATCCTCATCACCCACGATCTCGGCGTCGTCGCCGAAGTGTGCGACGAAGTCGTCGTCATGTATGCCGGCCAGGTCGTCGAACGGGCGAGCGTCGACGACCTGTTCCGGTTTCCGGAGCATCCCTACACGGTCGGGCTCCTCGGCGCCTTGCCGCGGCTCGAGCGGCGCCGCCCGCGCCTTGCGGCGATCGAGGGCACGGTGCCGAACATGACCGCGCCGCCGCAGGGCTGCCGGTTCCAGGCGCGCTGTCCGTTCCGCATCCCGAAATGCGCCGAGATGCCGCCGCTCGAAGCGGTCGCCGGCGGCCACCTCTCGCGCTGCTGGCGCGCGCCGCTGGAGAGGTTGGTGGCGTGACGATGGAGCGCTCCACGCTTGCCGGCTCGCTCCTTCCCTCCCCCTTGCGGGGAGGGCCGACTCGGCCGAAGGCCGAGCGGGGTGGGGGTCGCGGGCATGGAGCGCGGGGCCAGCCGCGACACGCCCGCTGCATCAGCAGCCGGGCAAACTCCACACATTGCGCTCCGGCCCTGCGACCCCCACCCCTGCCCCTCCCCGCAAGGGGGAGGGGATTACGCCGGCCCGGGACCGGCCGATGACCCAATACGTCCTCGCCATCGACGAGCTCGTGAAGCGGTTCGTCGCGAAGCGCTCGGCGTTCGGGCGGCCGCTTTCGACCGTGAAGGCGGTCGACGGCGTGTCCTTCGTGCTCCGCCCCGGCGAGACGCTGGCGCTCGTCGGCGAGTCCGGCTGCGGCAAGTCGACGGTCGGGCGGCTTGTGATGCGGCTGATCGAGCCGACCGCCGGCCGCATCGTCCTCGACGGCGACGATGTCACCGCCTTGAGCGAGACCGCCTTCCGCCCCTTGCGCCGCAAGGTGCAGCTGATCTTCCAGGACCCGTTCGCGTCGCTCAACCCGCGCATGACCGTCGGCCAGATTCTCGCCGAGCCGCTGATGCTGCACGACATAGTGCCGGCAGCCGAGCGCAAGCAGCGCGTCGCCGAGCTCCTCGAGATGGTCGGGCTCGAGCCGTTCTATGCCGGGCGCTACCCGCACGAGTTCTCGGGCGGGCAACGCCAGCGCATCGTCATCGCCCGGGCGCTTGCGGTCGAGCCGAAGATCGTCATCTGCGACGAGCCGGTGTCGGCGCTCGACGTCTCGATCCGGGCGCAAATCCTGAACCTCCTGAAGGAGCTGCAGGCGCGGCTCGGCCTCGCCTACATCTTCATCTCGCACGATCTCTCGGTCGTGAAGCACATCGCCGACCGGATCGCGGTGATGTACCTTGGCCGCATCGTCGAGACCGGGCCGGCGGACGACATCTTCGACGATCCGCGCCACCCCTACACCCGCGCCCTGCTCTCGGCGATCCCGGTCGCCTCGCCGCATGCCCGCCGCGAGCGCCGCCTCCTCGAAGGCGACGTGCCGAGCCCGATCGACCCACCGCCGGGCTGCCACCTCCATCCCCGCTGCCCCTATGCGGGCGAGCTCAGCCGCCTCGAGCGTCCGCCGCTCGACGACGACGGCAAGGGCCACGCCACGGCCTGTCATTTCTGGCCGACGATCCCGAAGGAAACCGATATTGTGCCGGTCGACGCCGTCGTCGATCCGCGGCTCGAGCGCCTGTTCGCCGCCTTTGCGGGCGCCGGCACGTGAGTTGCGGGGCTTCCGGGATGACGCAGTTGGCAAACAAGACAGGGAGAGGGACATGAGACGACGCTTCACCACCGCGCTCCTCGCGACCGCGGCGCTCGCGGCATCCGTCGGGCTCGCGAGCGCCCAGACGGCGCTCCGCATCGGACTTGCCGAGGATCCCGACGTGCTCGACCCGACGCTCGCCCGCACCTATGTCGGCCGCATCGTCTTCTCGGCCTTGTGCGACAAGCTCTTCGACATCGACGAGAAGCTCAACGTCGTGCCGCAGCTCGCGCTGTCCCATGATACGTCCGATGACGGCAAGGCGGTGACGATCAAGCTGCGCCCGAACGTCAAGTTCCACGACGGCGAGCCGCTCGATGCCGAGGCGGCGAAGTTCTCCTTCGAGCGCCATCTGACGATGCAGGGCTCGTTCCGGCGGCCCGAGATCACGGCGATCGAGAAGGTCGAGGTCGTCGACCCGCTGACCATCCGCCTGCACCTCAAGAGCCCGTTCTCGCCGCTCATCGCGCAGCTCACCGACCGCGCCGGCATGATGGTCTCGCCGAAGGCCGCAAAGGAGGCCGGCGACAAGTTCGGCCAGAAGCCGGTCTGCGCCGGCCCGTACAAATTCGTCGAGCGCGTGCAGCAGGACCGCATCGTCCTCGAGAAGTTTGCCGACTACTGGGACAAGGCCAACGTCCACATCGACCGCATCACCTATGTGCCGATCAACGACTCGACGGTGCGGCTCGCGAATCTCAAATCGGGCCAGCTCGACCTCATCGAGCGGCCGCTCGCGACCGACCTCAAGGACATGCGCGCCGACCAGCGCCTGAAGGTGGCGACGATCACCGAGCTGGGGTACCAGGGCATCACCATCAACGTCGGCAAGGGCGAGGCGGCGAAGAACCCGCTCGGCCAGGACCCGCGGGTGCGCCGCGCCTTCGAGCTCGCCATCGACCGCGACGCCCTGAACCAGGTCGTCTACAACGGCGAGTACACGGTCGGGAACCAATGGGTCAGCCCCAAGAACCCCTGGTACCAGGAGAAATACCCGGTGCCGAAGCGCGACGTCGCGCAGGCCAAGAAGCTGATCCAGGAGGCGGGCGCCAAGACCCCGATCGCGATCGACTTCATGGTCCCGAACAACCCCGAGACGCGTCAGATGGCCGAAGTTCTCCAGTCGATGACGGCCGAGGCCGGCTTCGACCTCAAGCTCCGTATCACCGAGTTCGCGACCTCGCTCAACGAGGCCGAGGCCGGCCGCTTCCAGGCCTATGCGCTGAACTGGTCGGGCCGCCCCGATCCCGACGGCAACCTCTACATCTTCCACAAGACCGGCGCGCCGCAGAACTACGGCGGCTATTCGAACCCGCAGGTCGACGCCGCGCTCGACGAGGCGCGGGTCAAGAACGCCGTCGCCGAGCGCAAGGCGATCTACGAGAAGGTAGCCGGCACGCTTCTGAGCCAGGGCTCGGTGGTCTATCTCTACCACCGGCTGTGGATCATCGCCCACACGGCAAAGCTCGACGGCTTCAAGCTCCTGCCCGACGGCCTCGTGCGGGTCGTGGGCTTGAGGCTGAAATAGCGCCGGACGGAGGGCGCATCATCATGATGGCGAACCCTGCCGCCGAAGGGAGGGACTCGGCTATGATGGCGGCCGGACGCCGCACTCTCATCATGACGCCCTCACCTCCCCCTCGATGGGGGAGGTCGGGCCGGCGAAGCCGACCGGGTGAGGGTGGCACCTCCCAAGCCGGGAATCGAGGCGATGGTCGAAAACCTCCTGAAGGACAGGGCGCGCCAGATGCGGCGCGAGCCGACGGAAGCCGAGCTTCTGAAACAACGAGGTGTTTGAGAACCCGGTTGGCGTCCTGCACGCGGTGGCGGCGAGGCTCGGGCTCGAATGGCTGGCGTAGTATCAACCGGCATGGGTGTTTCCCCCCTCACCCGGTCGGCTTCGCCGACTCGACCTCTCCCGCAAGGGGAGAGGTGGATGACTGACATGGGTGTTTCCCCCCTCACCCGGTCGGCTTCGCCGACGCGATCTTCCCCGCAAGGGGAGAGGTGAGCGATGCTCACCCTCATCGGCCGCCGGCTCGTGCAGCTTCTGCCGACGCTGTTCTTCGTGTCGGTGATCATCTTCTCGCTGCAGCAGCTCCTGCCCGGCGATCCGGCGCTGGTCATGGCGGGCGAGGAGCGCGACCCGGCGGTGATCGAGCAGATCCGGCGCCAGTACCGCCTCGATCAGCCGATCCCGATCCAGTATCTGTACTGGGTCAAGGGCGTGTTCACCGGCGACCTCGGCGAGTCGATGCGGCTGAAGGAGCCGGTGATGAAGCTGATCCTGCAGAAGCTGCCGGTGACGCTCCAGCTCGCCATCATGGCGATGACGATCGCGCTCCTGATCGGCGTCACCGCCGGCATTGTCTCGGCCGTCAAGCGCGACACCTGGGTCGACTACGCCGTCAACGTGCTGTCGCTGTGGGGCATCTCGACGCCGAACTTCTGGCTCGGCATCATGCTGATCTTCCTCTTCGCGGTGACGCTCGGCTGGCTGCCGGCATCGGGCTATGTCAGCCCGTGGGAGGACTGGCGCCAGAGC
>Ga0136846_1210714_pt1 | contig 15802 bp, 6 predicted proteins | sample HopSoiMetagenom2_FD_96841 | JGI IMG/M metagenome (GOLD analysis project Ga0136846, IMG submission 96841) | Grasslands soil microbial communities from Hopland, California, USA - 2 Assembly 2016 (version 4) | ecosystem: Environmental > Terrestrial > Soil > Grasslands | place: USA: Hopland... | reverse complement strand
GACGGCCCGCGACGTCATGATCGCGCCGGTGACCTGCTTGAATCGCGATACTGCTGTCGCAGATGCGGCCAATTTGCTGCTCTCACGCCACATCAGCTCGGCGCCTGTCGTTAACTCCGACGGCACACTGGCCGGCATTGTCGCTGAGCGCGACATTATGGAAGCGCTGGGCTTCAGCGATGGTTGGCATGCGCCCGTCGAGCGGTGCATGGTATCGCGGGTGATTCAATACGGCCCTGACACACCGGCTGCGGAGATTTTTCAATTCCTGTGCCGAGTGCAAATCCATCGGGTCGTCATTAGTCAAAACGGCCGGCCGATTGGTCTTATCAGCCGCGGGACTTTCCTTCGCTGGGTGCAGAATTACGTCCGCGCCTTGGCCCGTTCCTATTCCGACGAGAATGCCCGGCCGCGCTTATTGGAAACGGCCGATGCGCTAACGGATCAGGCGCATCGACTGCGTGATGACCTGCATGCGGCTGATGATGAGCTCCTGGCGCCAATCGTTTCCGGCGTTACATCGATGCAAGACATTCTGGCTGATCTGTTGTCCTGGGCCCGATTCTCGCAAACCAATCCGGGCATCCTTTCCTCCGAACCTCCACTACTCAACGTGATTCCATGACCACCGTTATTGCCACACCATCCACGAGCCAGCCGCACCGCCTGACCGATTCACTCGTGCACAAGCAAAAGCTCATCGAATCGGCGCTCGACCGGTACACGCTTTTTTCCAGCGATTGCCCGAAGACGCTTCGCGAGGCCATCCGAGATAGCCTGCTAACGCCGGGCAAGCGGATGCGTCCGATTGTCGTGATGCTCGCCGCTGAAGCCTGCGGAGGCGATGTCGAGCAGGCGCTGCCGGCAGCGTGTGCCGTCGAAATGGTACATACCTACTCCCTGATCCACGACGATCTGCCTTCGATGGACGACGATGACCTGCGGCGCGGGCGTCCCACGACTCACAAAAAGTACGGCGAAGCCGTTGCCATACTTGCGGGTGACGCACTTCAGGCATTGGCCTTTGAAGTCCTGGCTCGTGATATTTCGCCTGCCAAAGTCGCCGCCGCCTGTTGCGAAACATTGGCTCGGGCCTGTGGCGCAACGGCTCTGGTGGGCGGTCAATGCGACGATGTCTCGATCCAGCTGTCCTCTGGCTCGCGCGAAATGCTGGAATCGATTCACAACCGAAAAACCGGCGCGTTGTTTCTGGCGGCGCTGCGGATGGGAGCTCTGGTCGCTAGTGCAACCGATGAACAGCACTTTGCCTTACAGGAATTCGGCACGCATCTCGGCTTGGCATTCCAAATTACCGACGATCTTCTTGATCATGATGAAGATCGCCGGGCAACCGGAGCCAAGAAAAAAGGCGACCGGGGGAAGCTTACGTTTCCCAATTTGATTGGAGTTCAGCAAAGCCGAATGGACGTACAGCGATTGGTCCAGTCGAGCCTGGATGCGCTTGAGATTTTTGGTCCCTCAGCGCGCAGTCTCTCGGCGCTGGCTCGGTTCGTGTTGGACCGTCTGGAATCGAAGGTAAGTCCGGACGCGACTTCGAAGCACTAGCGATCCGTTCATTGACGGCGGCAACCACGCAGGCCGCCCGCGCTGACGACATGCGTTAAATCCGAACGCCCGATAGCGGTCTGAACCACGCAGAACTCTGCCATCCGATGCGGAACTGCGGATGTCTTCCTGACTCAACCAGAAAAGCGACGCTGTGGGCGCACTTCGAACCACCGATATGGCAGGCCAGCGCTGCTGGTGGCGGCTGAGCATTTTTTACGTCCTACTCGCGGCTGGATGCGTCGCAGCCTTTTTCGCCATCCGCGCCATCGGCGAGCGTCTGCCGCTGCCCCTGCCTACGCCCGCCGCCGCGACCGCCGGTACTATGTCTGTTTCCGCTGGCGCCCCATTGGCGACGCTGACGGCCGATCCGCTGCCGCGACTTTTGATGGCGCTGGCCGCCGTAATTCTGACAGGCCGCATTCTGGCGGGATTGCTCGAATGGATCGGCCAACCGCCCGTTATTGGCGAAGTGTTGGCCGGCATTGCGCTAGGTCCTTCGATGCTTGGATGGATTAGCCGCGATTGGCTGGGGGTAGGCGTGTCACCACTCATGCCGCCCGAAGTAGCGCCGTATTTAGGCGTAATCGCCCAACTCGGCATCATCCTGTATATGTTCCTGGTTGGACTCGAATTCAACGCCGGCCTATTGAAATCGCATGCGCATGCTGCGGTCGCTATCTCCCATGCCAGTATTATTGTGCCATTCCTCCTCGGATCGTTGTTGGCATTGGGCCTATTTACGCAACTGGCCCCCGCCGACAAACCGTTCACCAGCTTTGCCTTGTTCATGGGCGCTGCGCTATCCGTTACGGCCTTTCCGGTGCTGGCGCGGATTTTGACCGATCGCGGCATTGCGCATACCAATTTGGGTGTGATGGCCTTGAGCTGCGCGGCGGTGGATGATGTAACCGCATGGTGCCTGTTGGCGTTTGTCTCAGGAGTCGTGCGATCGGAAATCACGGGCGCCGTGGAAGTGATTCTTTTGTCGTTGCTCTACATAGTGGGGATGTTCGCTTTCATCAGACCGCTCGCGGCTCGCCTGATTGCCATGACGCATGGCAAGGGCCTAAGCGCGACGGCCGTGACGATCGTCTTCGGCGCTCTTTTGGTATCGGCACTGATCACTGAACGTATCGGCATTCACGCCGTATTTGGAGCATTTGTCCTCGGCGTCATCATTCCGCACGACAGCCGCATTGCACAATCGCTCAAGTCCGGGTTGGACCAGGTAGTCACCGTGCTGCTTTTGCCCGCATTCTTTGCCTATACAGGGATGCGGACGCAAATCGGACTCGTGAATGGCTGGAATCAGTGGTTGATTTGCGCGCTGATCATCGTCGTGGCGTCGCTAGGAAAATTCGGCGGAACGCTTCTTGCGGCGCGCTTGGCTGGCCTTGACTGGCGGACCAGCACATCGCTCGGAATCCTGATGAATACGCGCGGCCTGATGGAACTTATCGTCCTCAACATCGGGCTCGACTTGGGTATCATCACGCCCACGCTGTTTGCCATGATGGTCCTCATGGCTCTTGTCACGACCCTCGCCACAACGCCCCTGCTGACCCTATTGCAGCAACAGGACTTCGCCCAGCCAGGCTCCCTGCAACTCGCAAAATAAGTTGGGTTTCATCGACCGGTAATTGGATGACGGCGCAAGATGCGTTGTTGCGTCCCTGTCTTTCCAGGCGGCCGGACATTGAAATCATGAAGCCCGTCACTTATCGCCAAGCGAATTCTTGAGTTCTGCTGACATGGCTAACAGCTCGGCGAGAAGCTTGTCGGATGCTTCGGGTTCCAAGCGGTTGGTTCCGAGCCACGTCTCATAACCACCGAGCTTGTGCTGGCGGGGTGTCGGTAGATACCCAAAATAGCCGTGGTTCAATTCGACCATGAATGCCGGCTGCTGAGCGCTACGCTGCTTGAATTCGAGGCCGATTTCACAAAACACCTCGCAGGGCATCGTGCCGATACACACGTCGGCAATCCGCAGCGCTTGCACAGGAACGGTGGTCGTCTCAGGATACTCCGCCATGCGCAGCGTGCGCTGAGCGTAGATGTAGGAGAGATCGGCGCCGCGCTCGACCTTGGGCCCGGCGGCAACCGTTTGCTTGGCCCAGACGAGTTGCTCGTCGGTCGGATGCCGCCAATGGAGAATCGGCTCGCGATAGCGTGCGTCCAAGGTGACCTGGCCGTGATAAATGAGCTTTTGCATGGCCGCATAAACTTTGGCCGCCACGTCGTGGGCAACATAGCGCATTTGCTCATAGGGCTTTTGTTGCGGTCGCGGCTGGCGGAAGTTAATGTTGTTGATGTCGCCGCTGGTGCCGTTGGCCATCAGAGCGACGAACGGAGGATCCTGTTGATCGGCCTTGAGTAGCCGCTGTAACTGGCCGCAGTACATGCCGTAGTAATCGGCTGAAATGTCACCGCTGCCGACGCCGCCCACATAGTGCAGGGAGTACGCCGAGAAAACGGAAATTGGTCCGCCTTCTGGCTCGCGAAAAGCAAGAAAGGAAATTGTACGATCGGTTGGTCCCGCGGGCTCTGTGAGATTGGGATTGCCGGCTCCGGGATTCATCTTTACCAGGTCCGTCGTTCCGAACGGGTTGGGAGGCACTGTGCCCGGCTGCATAAACCAACGGCGGTTAAAGACGTGCTCCGGGACCTCGGCAGTGCCAAACGCCATCTGGGCAGGCCGAAGATTATTGACGGCTCGCTGCACCCCGTCGGCGATTCGCTGAGCTACGAACTGCTGGTAGTCATCGAGCTTCTGTTCGTGTTGAAAACGGTCCTGGCCCATCGCGCTGGAAGCTGAATGGGTATGGGTCGCCGAAATCAGAACATGCGACGGTGGAATCTTTGATCGCTCCTGGATGATTTTCCGGGCTTCATCGCTGACCGAACGATGAAGGCCCAATAAGTCGCAAACAACAAGCGCCAAGCGTGTCTTGCCATCATCCAGCACCAGGCAGCGGGCATGCAGGTCGTCATGAACGTTGATGGACGGCGAGGGCGAAAAACCGCCAACGATGTTTTGACCAAGGGGCGGTGTGATATTGCTGATCGCGGCACCGGCCTTGAACGGTCCATCCGCCCCGAAGGTTTTCATTTCCACGATGATCAGCGTCAGCGAAAAAACCAACGACAAATAGCGACGTGTCATCCGGATATTCCTCCGATTCGGCGGTCAGGCTAACAACAGGTCGATCATTGTCGCCGATTGCGTTGGCCCGCTTCAACAAGGGGCCAGGGTTTCTCCTGCAACGTGCCGTGCATTGCATTTTGCTCGCAAAACGTTGACATTCGTAGCGGCCCAGCTTCTAACCCATCGTGTCAATCCTGCATCCGCGGCGAATACCACTGTCGACGCGTTGCTCCAGTAAGGCAATTACGTCTCTGGCGAGAAACCCTCCCTCTTAATCCAACCCTTGGAACCGATTATGCGCACCCTCGTCATCTCCGTTTTGTTGCTTGCTTCGCCCCTCTTGGCCGTCGAGCCTCGAGTTCAACGTGACATCGCTTACGCGGAACCGAAATCCGAACGCCAAATGCTCGACGTCTTCGCGCCTGCGACGGGGAGCGATCATCCGATCGTCGTCTGGATTCACGGCGGCGGATGGCGGCAGGGTGACAAGCGCGGAGTTCAAGCCAAACCACAGGCCTTCGTCGACAAGGGCTTCGTATTTGTTGCGACGAACTACCGCTTCATTCCGCAAGTCACGGTCAAGGAAATGACCGGCGACATTGCGAAAGCAATTCGCTGGGCTCACGACCACGCGAAGGAATTCGGCGGCAATCCCAATTCCATATTTGTGATGGGACATTCCGCTGGCGCACACTTGGCCGCTCTGGTTTGCACCGATGACCGCTATCTCCAAGCCGAAGGATTATCGCTGGCACTCATCAAGGGCTGCGTGCCGGTCGATACAGCGGCCTATGACATTCCAAAACGGTTCGCGCAGTCCAGCGCGGAGAAATCGAGCGAGGGCAAGGCTATTTTTGGAGAGAATGACGCTAGCCATAGAGATTTATCACCGATCACCTACGTCGGCAAAGTGAAACCAATGCCCGCATTCTTGATCTTGCACGTTGCTGACCGCCCTGACTCCAAGGCCCAGTCAGAGCATTTTGCCAAGGCGCTTAACAGCGCCGGCATCAGCGCGACGGTTGTTGCGGCCGAGGGAAAAACCCACGGCACAATTAATTCCGAGCTCGGCCTGCCAAACGATAAGCCAACAAAGTCACTGTTTGAGTTTATGGACCGTCAACTCAAGTAAGTGCACAGGCCCTGGTCAACTCACGTCCCTGTAATGAATGAATTGCGATGACGTAAGTTGCCAACTTTCCGGCCCGACTGGTGAAGTTCCAAACGTCGTTCTATGATCCAACTGAAATTGAGCATTGCGAACCTTAAATCGCTCGCGCACCAGCTGATTCCTCTATCCAAGAAAGAAAATTTCTCGCTCGTCGTGTTATTTAAAACAATGTGGCTCGCCACGCTTGCCGCGTAGGGCCGGCTGATCGCTTTCCATTCCTAACGGGACTTCTCTATGCAACTTCGCGCTATCATGTTTCTCGGTCTGTTGCTTACACCTAGCTTGTCTCTCTGCGAAGACAAGCCCGCGAAGAGCGGATCATCGCCGCGACACCGTATTAATACGAAGACACCCCAGGAACTAATGAGTCTCCTTAAGTACACGGGCGAGAGACTGCCTGTAGTTAGTGGACACCGAGGCGGCGCGGCCGTGGGTTTTCCTGAGAATTGCATCGCCACGTTTGAGAACACGCTCGAACATACTTTCGCCATGCTGGAGATTGATCCGCGGTATGCCAAAGATGGCACCATCGTCGTGCACCACGATCCGAGTCTGGAGAGGACGACAACCGGCAAGGGCCGCGTTACGGATGCTACATTGCCAGAACTGAAGCAGCTGCGATTAAGGGACATCGCGGGCAACGTCACCGAATACCAGATTCCGACGCTCGACGAAGTTCTCGAATGGGCGCGTGGCAAGACGATTCTGGTGCTCGACCAAAAAGACGTTCCGGTCGCGGCCCGCGTCAAAAAGATCGAGGAGCACAAGGCGGAAGCCTACGCCATGCTGATCGTCTCGAGCTTTAAGGACGCGCAGGCGTGCTATGCGCTCAATCCGAATATCGTGATGGAAGTGATGATCCCCAATCGAGAGAAGTTTGCCGAATTCGATAAGCTGGGAATCCCCTGGGCGAATGTGGTGGCGTTCGTGGGACACATTCCGCCGGAAGACAAAGGACTGTACGAAGCTATTCACGCTACAGGGACCTGCTGCATGATCGGAACGTCACGCAACCTCGATCGCCAGGTCAGCAGTCGCCAGGTCGACGACATCAAGCAACTTGAGCCTGAATACCGGGCCTTCCTCGGCCGCGGCGCTGACTTAATCGAAACGGACATCCCGGCTCAACTGGGTCCTCTTCTTTTCGGAACATCGTCCGTTCCGCATGCGAAGGCCGAATTCCTGCATTCGAAATAGTCGGATCCGCAACGGGGGTGGGCCAACCGCAACCAAACCCACGCTGCTGCCGAGGCGCGGCGCGCTCGCCGACTTGTTTTCCGAAACTAGCGAAGCTACGGAATCGTGTTTTCCCAATCGCCCGTGTCGCCGGTGGACTTGGAGGCGGTGTCGTTGCCGAGGCCGCCGCTGAGTGTGTCGGCGGAGCCGTCGTGGTTACTGGTGATTCCAAGTTGAAGACCGGGATTGATGTCGTTCCAGTCGCCGAGCAGCGCCTGCATAGCCAGGTCATTCAGATCCCCAAACAGCGTGCTCGCATCAGTGCCGGCTGGGCTGGTGACCGTGACGCCGCCGTCGAAGAGCAGATCGTCGTTGGCGTCGCCGGTCAGATAATCGGCGCCGTCGCCACCAAGGACAACATCGTTGCCTGCGCCGCCATAGAGCCGATCGTTGCCGGCGTTGCCCGCGATGAGATCGTTGCCGTTGCCGCCGGTGATGGTGTCGGCGCCGGCGCCACCGTAGAGACGATCGTTGGCGTCGCCGCCGTCAACTGTATCGTCACCGTAGCCTGCAGAAACATAATCGATGCCGCCTCCGGCTGTGATGGAGTCGGCGGCTGCTCCGCCATAAATGATGTCGGCACCCGCGCCGGCGCTGATGTTGTCTTCGCCTGTCTTGCCAAGCGGCAAGTCGATATTTTGCTCGCCGACGTTATCACCCCACAGCTCATTGGAGCCTTCCTTGCCGAGGAGGCGATCGTTGCCCCAGCCGCCGACCAGCAAGTCGTTGCGGTTGGCGCCGGAGAGGTAGTCGTTGCCCTCGCCGCCGTAGTACTCGGCGGCTCGATCAAGACTGCCTTGCTGGATCGTGTCGTCACCACCGCGGCCATAGACAACCGTCTTGGCCGTGGTCGCCGGGCCGAGCGTGAGGGTGTAGCTGCTGGTGTTGACGTTAATGGTGGCGGTGTTTGGCGTGAAGGTCGCGCCGAACTGGATCGTATCAGCACTCTCGGTTCCGCGAACAAACAGATCGCCCATTTGGACGTGCGTGAACAGGTCGCCATCCGTGACGTTGATCGCTGAGATGCCGGAGAAGCTGACGTTCTTGTAGCCGGTGGTCTGAGCCGTACCGCCGACGGTGCTGAGGACAGCAGTGGCCGAGGCGCTGGCATAGGAGGGGCTGAAGTCGAGGTTGAAGGTATCGCCAGCCACATTGCCACCCGTGGCATTGCCGGTGCCGGCTGCTGCGGCGGCGCCACCGTTGACGCTGATGAGCGTGGTGACACTGGGCTCGATCTGACCGCCGGAACCGAAGAGCGGCGTGGTGAGTGAGGGAGCCGTGAGGGCGACGCCGTTGGTAAAGTTTGGCCCGGCGCCGAGCGGTTGCGGCGCCGGCGTGTTGCCGAACTTGTCGTTGCCCGCATCGCCGTTCAGCGTCACGCTGGCCAGACCCGTCACACTGTTGGTGACGTCTATGCCCGTGTTCAAGTTGAGGAAGAACTGATCGTCGCCGGCATTGCCGTTGACGTTAACGGAATCGAGATCGCTGCCCGAGTCGAGCAGGACATCAAACACGTCGTTGGCACTGGCATTGCCGCCAGCGCCGGTGACATTCAGCGTGTCGATGTTGGCGTAGGAGATGTCGGCTCCAACGCCCGTGTAGGCGGTGAGGCCTTCGATTGAGCTTTGCGTGATCGTGACGTTGTGACCGGCGGCCCCGCCGATGTCGCTGACCAGCAGGGAATCCGTGTCACCGGCTGCGGGATCATCGATCTGGCCGCCGGGGCCACTCGTCGGGCTGACGAGAAGCTGGCCGACGATGCCGTTGATGGATTGGTTACTGGACAGCTTTTGCACCTGGAAGACGTCGCTGCCTTGGCCGCCGAGGAGCGCGATCGTGGCGGGCACATTGCCAGTGCTTTCGACAATGATCGTGTCGTTGGCGGTGTCTGAATTGCTGAAGGTATCGGCATCGAGCATGACTTGGGTCAGCGTCGAGCCGGAGGCGAGCGCCTTGAGGTCGATGGTGTCGGCTCCCAGACCGCTGCGAACCGCCAAGCTGCCGAAGCCACCAAAATTGGTTGTGCCAAAGCTATTGCCGGAGATCGGCGTAATGCGCGTGATGCCGGGTGTGCCGCTGTCGTCAATGGCGATTGACTTGGCAGCAGAGGGCATGCTGGAAGCATCGGCGACGAAGGCGCCGCCGGCGCCGCTGGCCGTGAGGTTCTGGACGTTGGCAAAGGAGACGAGCGTTTGGAGCGTCGCCCCGGGGCCGGAGTTGTTGAGCACGGCCAAGGTGCCACTCCCGACTGCATCGCTGGCATACTGTATGGTATGGCTGGTGGTGAAATCAGTGGTGAGCGTGTTGTTGCCGCTGCCACCCGCGAACTGGATCGTCACATTGCTGACCGTGATGTTGAGCGAGGTGTTCGCGTCGTGGATGAGGGCGGCAGTCGTGGGATTGAAATGGCCGCCGGCACTGACGCCTCCGCCAATGCCGGTGTTGTCGATCGATGGGGCCGCGCCCTGGAAGCTCGGCAACCCGCTTAGTGTCTCGTCAATTTGGAATGTGTCAGCGTCGGCGGAGCCGATCACGGTGAATGACTTGATGCCGGTCAGGGAGCCGCGGAATTTTTCATCGCCATTGACGGAGACCAGAAGCTGCGTGGCCGTCCGCGTCGAGAGAATGGTGTCGGGCGCGCCATCCTCAAAACCAGCGACCTTCATGTCGAGAACGAGGTTGTAGGCGGCGTTAGCATTAACCGTTTCGATGTCGTCGTACGTGACCGAGGCGGCGGAAGCGCCAAAGGCCCACGTTCCACTGCGCGGCGAAGAGCCGAGCGTGAGGGTCGGAGTGCTCAGACCGGTGATATTCAGATTCAGCGAATCGCCGGGAGCTACGATTGGGGCCGCGCCATGAATAACGATCGGCGTCAGCACGTCGCCGCTGTCTTGATCGGGTGTCACGTTGAATGTGTCGCTGTCGGAGGCGCCCGTCAGGATGGCCTGCGGGGCATCGAAGTCACCCGCGATGGTAAATAAGCTGCCAGCAGCGTCGGCCGCCGTATCCGTGCTGGTGAGGTTGATATTGCCGAGCGCGGCCACGCGGCTGCCGGAGGTGAGCGTGAAGTTGTCGCCGGCCTGCAGGGTGACAGCTCCGGCCGTGGACTGAATGGTGACGGTGCTATTGACCGTTAAGTCGTCGCCGGTGGCTGCCGTTTCGCCGGCTGAGAGCGTGATGCTGCCGCTAGATGTAACATTGTTGGCAGCAGTCAGCGGGCTGGAGTTAATGACGAAAACTTGGCCGCCCGTGGCGGTGTTGGTGACGCCAATCAGGCCGTTCACCGTGCCAATGGTCAGCAGGCCACCGATGCTGTTGCTGATGCGGATGTCGCCAGCAGTCGAGTTGGTCGCTGCGAGCGTGCTAATGGCCGTTTCCAGCGAGTCGCTGCTGCCGGTGCCGCTGACTGCACGCAGCGACGCGGCAGTGGCCGTCAGGTTGTTGCTGCCTGCGTTGCCGTCGGTGATTGCCCCGGCGGCGGCATTCAAATCGAGAAGGCCAGCACCGGCGTTAACCAGACCGAGCGGGAAGTCCCCCGAGGTATCCTTGAGGTAGATATTGCCGCCAGCGGTGCTGGCCGTGGTGACGACACTGGCGTCGATTTCCAGCGGCGTGCCGGTACCCGTGCCGATCATGCTGCTGGCACCGGTGACGGCGAGGACCACATTGTCGGCGCGAACGTCGGCCGGAGCGCCAGCGACGCTGGTGAGATTGCCGTTTTCGACCAGCAAGTCAAAGGTGCTGCTCAGTCCGAGGCCCGAGTCGCTCATCACCAGGCCGCCGGAGGTGTCATCGACGAAGGCGTTGTTGCCACTGCCGGTAGTTACGACGCGCAACTGGCTGCCATTGATTTCGAGCCGGTGCGTTGGATCGACGCCGATTTTCTGACCCGCGGTGTTGAGCTGCAGCGTGATGTGGTTGGCCACGATGTCGGCTGTGCCTGGATCGGCCGTGCCGCTGATGATGTTGCCGAGCGTGGCGGCCATCGACACATCGGCTGTGCCAGCATTGACGTTTTCGGCGGTGATTGTGCCGCCGGCATTCGCCGTAATGTTGCCGTTGGTGGTTGTGACGTTGGTCAGAGTCACATCGTCCGTGTCCGTGACACTAATCGTCGCGCCGGAGCCGGAAGTGATCGCCGAGAGGCTGTTAACGCTCGTCCCGAGTGTGATTCCGGTGGTTGCCGAAGCGGTCAGGGTAGGAGCGACGACGCTGGCGATAGCCACGGAACCATCCGTGATGGGGCCAGTGCCCGCATTGAGCGAAACAGAGACACCGGCAGTCAGAACGCTGCCTGAGTTGTTGAAATCGATACGCTGGCTTGAAAGGCTGACGGCGCCTGAGCCGAAGGATACGCTGCCATCCACCTCGATCATGTCGGCGCCGCTGCCGGTGGTGACGGTGAGGTTGGTGTTGAGGTGCGAGGTGGTCGCGCTGGCGAGGATAACGGTGTCGGCGCCGACCACCGCGCTAGTGTCGATGTTGACGTTGGTGTTGTCTCGGAGAGCGACGGTCTCGAAGGGCACGCCGCCAGAAGAGCCGCTGAGGCGGATCGCCGGGTCGCCCTTGACGAAGGTGTTACCGTCGGCAAGCGCGAGGCTATCGCCCGCATTGGGGAAGAGGATGTTGGCACTGGCCATTTTCTCGAGATCCAGCGGCTCAACCGTGTTGAAGAAGATAGACCGGGCGGCGAACGTCGGCACGAGCACTTGCACGGTGCCGTCGTTATCGAGCGCGGCGTTCACCGTGCCGTCAGGCGTGTAGGTAGCCGTTTCGGTGTGCGTACCGACGACGCGGAGGCGATCGCCGGGCGAGGCGGTTTGGCCGCCACCGCTGAAGGTCACGCCGCCGGTGGGGATCGCCTGGCCGTTGACGAAATCGACTGTCAGCGTGTCGTTGCCGGCCAGTCCGTTGACATTGAGGGCGGGCGGGTTGGTGTAGGTGTTGGTGTACACCAACACATTCGAGCTGTTGAAGAGCTGGAGCGTGAAGGTCGTGCCGTCGCCGGTGAGGACGAAGTTATCGTCGCCGGCCGTGCCGTTGACGACCGGCTGATTATTGAGGACCACATCATTGCCGTCGCCGCCGCTGTAGGTGATATAGAGCGTGCCGACGCCCGGCACATTGATGGCTGCGCCTTCCGGCAGGCCAGCGAAGGTGCCCGTGACGGAGTCGAGCGAGCCATCGTTGTTGATGATCGTGAAGCTGCGAAGCGGGCTGGTGCCGACAAAGAAGCTGCCAGTGACATTGAGGACGGCGCCGGTCAGCGATACCGTGCCCGTCACGTTCAGCTGGTCGTATTGCGTGCCGACGGTGAGACCGTTGATCTGGATATCGTAGTTCGCGCCGGAATTGAGCGCCACCGAGCCCGTGCTGAGAATGCCAGGGCTGTCGCCGGGCGAAACGTGGCTGCCCGCGGCGGCGTTGACCAAGCCGCTGATTGTGCCGGTGCCGGCGAGAGTCGCCGTGTTATTGACTGCGACGCTGCTGGTGGCGAGCGAGCCGGGACTATCGATGAATAACGTGCCGCCGTTGATCGTGGTCGAGCCGGTGTAGGTGCTGACACCGGTGAGCACGAGGCTGCCTGCACCGTTCTTAGTGAAGGTGGCTCCACTGCCGCTAATGATGCCACTAACGCTGCTGGCGGTTCCCGTGTTGCTGATGGTAACGCCCGCTGTGGTGCCGATATTAGCGGCGGTGACGTCGGCGGTCGTGATGCTCAATGCCGTGAGCGGGTTCAGACCACCAATCGCGCCGCTGAAGATCGTGTTGCCGGTGGTGCTGGTCGTCAGACCGAAGCCGCCATTGACGGTGGAAGAGAACAAGAGATTGCCACCAGCGGTGGAATTCAGCGTGGTGCTGCCTAGCAGGGTGACCGGTCCGGTATAGGTCTGACCGCCGCTGGTGGTGATCGTGCTGGCAGTGATCGCTGTCGTGCCGCTGACCGAGAGCGTGGTCATGCCGCTGGCGGTGTCGGATGCATCATCGCCGAAGGCGGCGTTGCCCGTGATGGAAAGGCTGTGGCTATTTCCGGTGACCGTGCCGTTAAAAGCGGCGGTGCTGGCAGTAAGAGTCGAATCGCTGCCGAGCGTTACGGCGTCGCCGTAAGTCTGCGTGCCGGTGGTGTTCACGATCCCGGCGTTGATTGCGGTGGTGCCGCCGACGTTCGTCGTCAGAGTGGCAAGCGGCGTGCTGCCGCCAACGGCTGAAGCCAAGGTGGTCAGGCCGGTGGTGTTGGCGGTCAAGGCAAAGCCGCCATTCACCGCTCCCATGAAGATAATGCCGCCCGTTCCGGCGCTGACCGTCAGATTGCTGTTCAGCGTCGCCGTGCTGCCGAAGGACACCGTGCTGTTGGTCGTGTTCAACGTCGCCGTGCCGGCAGTCGCACCAATCGTGACAGGGCCGGTGTAGGTTTGTGTGCCGCTGGTGGTGACCGTGTTGGTGTTGATGTTGGTTGCGCCGCTGACCGAAAGGCTTGTCAGGCCGGTCACAGTGTCGCCGGCAGCATCGCCGAAGACAGCATTGCCGCTGAGCGTGAGGCCGCTGCTACTGCCGCCGCTAACGGTTCCGTTAAAGGTGGCCGTGCTGGCGGTGAGCGTACTGCTGGTGCCGAGCGTGAGTGCGCCGCCGTAGGTCTGCGTGCCACTGCTGGTGATGGTGTTGGTGTTGATCATCGTCGTGCCGGTGACGGACAACGTGGTCAGGCCGGTGACAGTGTCAGATGCGGCATCGCCGAATACAGCGCCGCCGGCGATGGACAGGCTCTTGTTGCCACCGCTTATCGTGCCATTGAGCGTCGCGGTGCTGGCGGTCAGGCTCGTATTGACACTCAGGAAGACAGGCCCGCCGTAAGCTTGCGCGTTGGTGGTACTGATCGAGCCGCCATTGAGATTGATGGCGGCGGCTTCGAGGTCGAGGGCAGCGGTGCCGGTGGTGAGTGACAGGCTGCTGTTGACGTCGATTGTGGCGAAGGGCAGCGAGCTGGTACCGGCGGTGAAGCCGGCAGTGAAATCGGCGGGGCTGCTGATTGCCAGCGTGTCGCTGGCCGTGCCGCGATTGACGGCAAGGGAATTGTTGGGGTTTGTGAAGTCGATTTGCTCGATCGTTGCGGCGCTGAGACGCGAGAGGCCGTTGCCAGGGACGCCGTCGTCGCTGAACGTCAAGTTGCTGGCCGCCAAAGGTAGATTGACGACCATGTTATCGGTCGTGCCGCTGTTCACGATCGGCTCCAGGCCGGCGAAATTGACGCTGCCGAAGTTCGACATCGCCACGCTGCCACTGTGCGGACTGGTGAAGCTGTAGGTGGTTGTGCCTTGGCTCGGGCCGCCGGTGATGATGAGCTTGTCGCCGGGGCCAACGGTCGGATTGCCACCGTCGAAGGATATGCTGCCGCCGCTGACACTACCTGGCACAGCGTCACCGTTGGACAAATCAACGGTGAGTGTGTCGTTACCGGCCAGGCCGCTCAGTGAGAGGCTGCTGAGGGAGGCGAATGTCGGCTGCCAGATCAAATTGCCATTGAGGTAGATGTCGAGCAGGCTCGAATCGGCCAGGTCGCGGATGACGAGGAAGTTGTCGTCGCCAGGCGTGCCTTCGAGCGTGGGGTTGGCGGCGTTGATCGCCGTGAGGACCACGTCGTTGCCGGTGCCGCCCTGATAGCTGATTTGGAACGTCGAGCCGCCGGCGGTGAAGACCTTTCCTTCCACGAGGCCGTTGAAGGCGCCGCTGACGGCGTCGGTATTGTCATTGTCGATGATGCGGAAGCGATCGGGAGTCGCAGTGCTGGGTGTAAAGGAAAGCAGTGAGGTGGCGAGCGTGGCGCCGCTGAGCGCAACCGTGCCGTTGACCACGAAGTTGTCGTAGCTGGTGGCGGCCGACGTTCCGGCGAGCTCGATCGCCAGCGTATCGTTGCCGTCGATCGATAAGCTGCTGTCGTTGGTCACCTGGCCAGCGCCCGGGTTATTGCCCGGCGAAAGCGTGACGCTCTTTCCCAGCGCCGTGGCATTGATGGCCGTGAAGTACGAGCCAGTCTGAATGTTGACGATGTCGCCAGGCCCAGCTGCGTTGATGGCCCGCTGAATCACTGGCTGTGTCGTGGCCGGAGTGCCGGTCGCGTCGAAGCTATTGGGCGTCACGAAGACGTTGCCGCTCTTGATGCGGACATAGCCGAGCGTGCCGTTGTCGATGGCATCGATGATCTTGTCTTCGATGGTGTAGGCGTGAGCCGTTTGGCGGCCGTCGTTCGGCCAGGTGAAAGTATTGCCGGGATCGGTCGATTCAAAGGTGATTTGAGTGCCGTCGAGAATCTGGTTCGCGAAGGCGGCGTTAGTCAGTTTGATGTACTGGTCGCGCTGACCGGCTAGCGTTAGATCACCAAAGCCATTGGTCAGTGAGACATTTGGCCCCTTGACCAAAAGGCCGATGCTGCCGGAGATCAGCGTGTTGCCGCTAGTGCCGGGCAGCGTTGAAGAGCCGAACGTCGCCGAAACGTTGCCTTCCAGGAAGACGCCCGCCGCATTGGTGAGATTGCCGTCGTTCGGGCCGTTACTAATCGTGTTACCGGAAATAGTCACGGCCGTTGCGCTCGGCGTGCCGTTGACGTGAACGCCCTGAGCATCGACGTGCAAGTCATTGTTCTGAACCACGAGCGTGCCGACGCCGACGGCCGAAATGCCGATTAG
>Ga0136846_1207780_pt1 | contig 15806 bp, 17 predicted proteins | sample HopSoiMetagenom2_FD_96841 | JGI IMG/M metagenome (GOLD analysis project Ga0136846, IMG submission 96841) | Grasslands soil microbial communities from Hopland, California, USA - 2 Assembly 2016 (version 4) | ecosystem: Environmental > Terrestrial > Soil > Grasslands | place: USA: Hopland... | reverse complement strand
ATATTATGAAATCCCTCTCAAGCGGTCCCAATCGTTACGTGGGTGTACGCTTCAGGAAACTCGCCATCCGTTACCCAATTCGCTCCATCGTAATAGAACCCGCATTTCTGGAAGAGATCGCGAACGATCAAGTTGGCTTCCGTTTCGACGATACGCCCGCGCTTTAGGTCTCCATTATGGCAGAGAAAACGGATGACAGCGCTTTCGACCCCGAGCCCAACGACCCGGCAGCTCATGACGAATTGGTCTAGAAAAGACCCACCCAATATTGCTACGCCGACCAGCCCGTAGGACGAATAATTGTCCTGTACTTCAAACGTCGAGAATTTCCAGCCATCAGCAAAGGCCCGGCTGCATTCCTCCATGCTCCACCGCTTGCCAGTCGTATTGAATTGATTGGATTTGTTGATCAGTTCGAATGCCCGCGGGAAGCTGGCATGTGCGATATCTGTTATTTCTCTGACAGAAACCTTCACACCGAGGGACGCAAGGAAGTCGTCGCGGTTCATCTCCGATTTGGCGGTCTCGCGCTTAACCTGATCCTGGATCATCTGCGTGCGTCGGCTCGACTCCTGGCTGATATAAGGCACCTGCATTTCCGGCGCCCACAGAAGAATTCGCCGGATCGAGTATAGCTCCTCTCCCAAAGTGCGGATTGTCGGGAAAGCCGCCTGGACCGATTGGCGTTCGACCGGGTTATCGTCGATAAAGAGAACGTTTTTCGGCAGGAGATTTGTGTGGGTCAGAATCTCTTGGATGTTTTCAGCCTTTGGCCGCCAATTGATCTTTCGGATCGCAAAATCATCAAGGGCAAGTCGGCCACCGAGAATATCAGGCCAAAGTTCGGTTATCCGTGCTTCTTCGTTTTTGCTGACAATTGCAAGGACAATGCCCCTGTGTTTGAGATACTTCAGGGTCTCGACCATCCCAAGCGGCCAGCCCTCCAAAATGTAAGGATGAATTCCCTCTTCAGCCACGACCCCCCGCCAAACGGTGTCATCGAGATCCACGATCACCAGCTTCACACTGTCTTGCTGCCGTATCGTCCGATACATGGCATCGATCTCGCTCCAGATGGCGAGAATGAAATCCTGTGTGTTGAACAGATAGAGATCTGAAAGCTTGGCCGGAACAGAAATGCGTTTCGTATCGTGCACGCTGTCCCAATCATTGGCGAAGGATGCATGGCTCCACGGCCAAACAAGGTCTTCCTGAATAAACTTCTTGCCAAAGGTGGAGGCTATTGCGTCCGTCTGCACCATGTGGATGTTGGCCCGTTCCGCTGCAACCTCATGAAGAACCTTGTTGAGTTGCTCGACAAAGTAAGTTGGATTGCGAAAGTCATGGCGAGGCAAAAGCCGGCCAATCAAACTCTGTTGGGGGCTCAAGAACTCCGATACGAATGTGAGCAAATTGGAATTTTCTGTGTACTTCAGTGCACCGTTCAGCGTTTGGATGAGCCTATTCTTTGCCTCCTCAAACTTCGCAATAAACGGCTCTTCGCTTTCATGGGATATGTTCGCGAGCATCGTTTCAGGCACGACCGTGCGTAACGGAAGATAGATAAACTGAAAGTCGTAATCGCTCGCCGGCCGCGGCAAACTGCTTTCAGCAACACCCGGGAAGTTGTAAAGAATATGCTCGACTTCAGTCCTTGGGAAAACGCGGTGGGCATGATGATAGATGCCTTGCGAAGTGCACGAGCCGATAACAAGGATTCTTTTTACTTCCGTCTCCGAGATAGCAAGCTCTCGCGGCGTACGAAAGCTATACTCTTCGGAGGATTTCGTCACTGATGCGTTGCTTTCGAGCATTTCTCTGTCCTGACCGTGTGGTTAAGCCCAACTATCGCCTCGAAACCAATCAACCGTCTCCCCCGCCGCATTCGTCAATGAGATATAACGGTGATCAGTATTTTTCGATTGAATTAGCTTATCCAAATAAACAAGAATCTTGTTCGATGCGCTAGTGTCTTGGAATTGATCTTCGCATCTCATCTTACAATGATGCCAAAATGCCCACTCATCGACTAAAGACTTGATATCCAAGCCGTCCAAGGATGTAAGATCTTGAGTCATAAGAAGTTTCTCGGGTGATGCCAGAACGCAATATCACCATAGCTTGGCGTTACTGCCAGCCGGAAACCGCCGAACTTATACGTTTTCTGCCTCACTGATGATGCTGTTGCCGCTTGCCTCAAAACATACTCATCGTGTCCCTTACGACGATCCTCGTCTACCTGCTCGGCCGCCACTTGCGCGGCGTTTAGAGGACCCTCGCCGCTACCTGTTCAAAGGCCGGAACCAGGCCGATATATTCATATTGTATGTTGTTCTCGTATGCGAATTCCTGGAATGCGCGATACTCATGCCGCTTCCAATCGGGGTAATTGAAATATTCGTCAAACAGAATGACGGTTCCGGGAACGATGCGATCGCGCGCCTCGGTCAGAACCGTTCTCGTTGAGGAATAAAGGTCGCAATCAACATGAAGAAAAGAAATATTGCCCGGATGGCTGGCCAGGAAAGTTCTTAGCGTGTCGTCGAACCATCCGACCACAAGTTGAACATTCTCCCGGACGGATGGAAGCCCTTCCCGCGCAAACGCGCCAGCCTTTGCGCCCGATGTCCAATCTTCCGGTAATCCTTTGAATGAATCGAAACCATAAATCATCTTATGGTTGAGCTTGTCAGCCATGATGTTGATCGTGTGCCCGGAAAAAACACCGAACTCAAGAACAAGCCCATCTATCGATATTTTATCCAGGCTGAAGTGCAGTAGCGCTTCACGGGTATCGAATCGAACGGCCTTTCGCATATGCTCGCGAGCATACTGATAGCTCTCAATGGCAGCTGCGAAGTAGGCAACTGAGTCTATATTGTAAGGTCCGCCCCTGGCTCCAAACAGCTTGTCGTGAGCCGCCTTCACCTTGTGGAAGAATATCGATTCCGCAGCATCATCTGCTGCCTTATCCATAGAGGTGCCTTGATCCATTATTCGAGCTTCCCATTTTTACAAACAATTTCGGTTTGGCAGGGGAATGTGCAGTCGTAGCTTGCCGATCAATACTATGGCCATTAGGCAATATCTCGATAGTTCTATTGGTGCGCCAGCCAGAAACCGCCTAGTTTATACGTTTTTGGACTCGCTAATAATATTAGGAAGGACGGAGGATTATTTGACTAATGAGGGCGAGGTCGCAACGGGAGGTTATTTTCCACATTTCTAATGAAAGCTACTTGACTGAGGCTTTGATATTGTAGGAGTTTATGGATGCAACTTTCCGGTCAACAATGTACCCGCAGAAAGATGGCCATGAATCTCTACACATATTTTCTGAACAATACCGGTCGCCAGATAATCAAGTATGCCCACTATTTCCCGATCTATGAGAGGCATTTTTCTCCATATATCAATCGGCCGCTCACTTTCCTTGAAATTGGAACGGGGCATGGTGGCTCCTCTCAAATGTGGAAATATTACTTCGGCCCAATGGCTCGTATCGTGTCGATTGATATTCGGCCGGAATGCAAAGCATATGAGGAAGAGCAAATCAACGTGAGGATCGGTAGCCAAAGCGACCGACAATTTTTGCAGAGCCTCCTGGACGAATTCGGCCCACCCGATATCATCCTGGACGATGGAAGCCATCACAACAACGATATCAATGTCTCATTCGACTATCTTTATCCGCGCATGGCCCGCGACGGCGTCTATCTGGCGGAGGATTTGAATGGCTCTTACTGGCCACAACTTGGGGGCGGCTTGCGCTCGGAAAATTCATTTATCAATCGGTGCAAAGGGTTCGTGGACGAGATGCACGCCAAGTCTACTGTGTATGGTGATGAAATCGTGCCCGAAACCCACATAACCCGCACGACGTCTGCGATTCATTTTTATGACTCTATCGTGGTGTTGGAAAAAACACCTTACGTCAATAAGACCATGCTGGTGATCCCTGAGAATAAGAAAACGTAACGCTGCTTCAGAGACGTTCAAGGCGAAAAATGGCGGTTGGCTCTCCGTTATCTCTGGGCGTGGATTGAGTTTTGCCGATATCTTGAGCTTCGGAAGTCCTGGAGACTACGCGAAAGAAAGGACGGTATGTTCGCCCACTGTCGTGTAACGCCAGCGCCCGGAATGGATTTCCCCCGGCAAGGTACGATCCAAAAATGCCCGCAGTTTGGTCAATGTTGCGGGTTGGTCTGAAAATGTCGTCAGAAACAGTTTATTCTGAAAGATCAGAAATGGGGCCAAACGCCTGTTGGCAACTTGCATGTACTTATAAAAACCCTCGGTCACGGTCGGCCAATGCACTCCCAAGAAGTCATCCAGAAGCACAATGCCACCAGAAACGAGGAGTTCCTGAGCGATAGTCATGTCGTTGACGACATGCGAGACCGTGTGTCCCCCGTCTACGGACATCAATCTGACGCCCTTTGTGCCGAGCCGCTCGCGTGCCGTGGCCGGCGTAAGCGACATGCTGTCGGCCGAAATCGCCGTTACCCGAGATTCAAGCTCCGGGAAGAAGTTCTGCAGATGCTGCTCAAACATCGTGAGTGAGCCCTTGCCGCTATGATCAAGGTTCTTTTGTTGATCCTCGAAAAGATCGACCGCGACGCAACGCTCGGTATCTCTCGACGCTGCCGCAAGCAAGAAGAACAACTTACCGTGGTGCACGCCGATCTCCAGAATGTCGCCCTCAACCTTGTCTGCTTCGTGAAGCTCGCGAACAAATTTGAGGATATGTGGAATTCTATCGCCAACCCATCCCTGAACGTCCTTCCAGATTAGTCGGAGCGCTGCATCCAAAACGTCAATCTGGCCATCATCAGCCGTTATCAACATGTATTATTCCCCATACGGGTTGCCGAGCACCATCGCTTCAGAGTGACGACTGCTGTAGCAACGGAGACGCCAATATCGCGGTAGCTTGGCATTGGTGCCAGCCGAAAACCGTCCTGCCTATACGCATTCCGAACGTATATTTATCATGTTACCGTAAGCAATTTCGCCGTAGTTGATGTATAGTCAATTCTATTCTTTCTGCACGAGGATGATGCCGGCCACCCTCATACCGCCACCAATGAGATGGTCGACATACAAGGTCTCGCCGAGAAAGATGGCCGCAACGAAGGCTCTGAAAATCGGGATCAGGTTTATGAAGATCGCCGTGCGGGCCGCGCCGAGATGCTTTACCGCCGACATCCAGACGAATGGCGCAAGGATCGATCCGGGGATTGCACCGTAAAGCACCACGGCACTATTTAACACGTTCAAGCCGGATGGGGCCGACAGCGGATAGCTTGGGACGAGCAGCACGACCGCGGCGCCGATCTGTACATAGATCGACGTCCATGTGGCAAGCGGAATGGCTGTCAAGCGCCAGGTGGATGACACTCTCGCGCGTCCGGTAGTGAACCATTTGACGCCTTGAAAGAAAAATAAATCGACCTTGCTTTAGGAAAAAGAATTACTTTTTCAAAGCCTTACACGCTGCTGATCTCGCAGGCATTCGGCGCTGCGGACGGAGCCCGGCGGTCGGGCCGGGCGACCTGTCCAAGAGTCTCCAGACTACTGAGAGGCCTGAACTAAACAAGGCGCCGTAAGACGACCTCCGCTTCCTATAGGGCATCAAAAACACTCCAACTGCTGTCTGGGAGCGTCGGTGGACCTTCCACCCTTTTTGTAGCGCGGCCGGCCGTGAAACCCGTAACAAGGTGGAGTACGTGGTTCACTTCGTGTTTTGACAAACGTTCTGCTTGCGCGCTCCGCCGTATTGGTCTGCGTATCACCCCTTGCGCGGCGCTAGGCCTCAGGTGGCGAAGAAGTGGACGCTCACGACAAAATAAAAGACGAGCTGATTTGCCGAATCCCGCGCCTGCACTGTTTTACCGCCAAGCAGGTTGAATAAGATCGAAACCAGTAGGCCTGGGGAATGCGTCGCCGTGATTCCGCGCGGCTTGGCTATTGTCGATGAGATTCACGATACACGAGAGCATCAACGAGGGCGATCCGCCGCCCAATACTGGAGCACCAATGCAAGGAGGCAAAAATGGCGACGCCATTTACCATCCATATTCCCGATCAACGCCTTGATGAGATCAGGCGCAAAGTCGAAGCCTATGATTGGGATCAGCTGCCAGACGCAGGAGGCTGGCGATCCGGGATAGGCAAAGCGGATCTCCAGCGCCTGGTCAGGTTCTGGCGTGACGGATTCGACTGGCGCGAGGTCGAACGTAGGCTAAACCGGCGTCCTCATTTCACCGCTGAGATTGACGGTCAGGGCCTTCATTTTATCTACGAAGTCGGCGACGGGACCAAACCACCCATCCTGCTTCTCCACGGCTGGCCGGGGTCCTTCATTGAGTTTGAGCAGATGATCGATCCGCTCATCGCCGACGGACATGACGTCGTCGTACCGTCCCTGCCGGGCTTCGCCTTCTCTAACCCGACCACAAGCATTCTTGGTCCGATCCGGATCGCAGAGCTAATGCAGAGGCTCATGACCGAGCTATTCGGCGAGAGGCGCTACTTTGTGCAGGGCGGCGATTGGGGCGCCGGCATCGCAACCCGAATGGCCTACGGCCGTCCAGAGGCGTTGCTCGGTATCCATCTGAATATGGTCCCGATCGCGGCTGCCGATGTGCGTTCCACAACATCCGAGGAGCAGGATTGGCAGGCCCGTTTCGCGACCAATTCCGAGCGCGAAAGAGGTTACAGCCACCAGCAAGGGACCCGGCCTCAAACCTTGGGCGTCGCGATGGCAGACAGTCCGGTCGGTGCTGCTGCGTGGATACTTGAGAAGTTCGGTGTCTGGTCCGACCTGCCGAAGCGCGATGATGGCAGCCCTGACCTATGGGAGCGCTTTTCCGAAGAGCAATTGCTGACCAACATTATGCTTTACGTGGCGCCCGCTGCGGTCGTGACCGCGACCTGGATCTATCAAGGCCAGCGGGAAGACGGTGCAGACAAGGTGCCCGCCGGGACCCGTGTGGACGTGCCCACAGGCGTCGCCGCGTTCCCTGACCCCGTCTTTATACCGCCGCCGCGATCGTACGCGGAGAAGACATACAATATCGTGCGTTGGACTGAGATGACCAAGGGCGGTCATTTCGCAGCGATGGAAGAGCCGGAATTGTTGCTCGCAGATTTGCGTGCTTTCATCGCGAGTGTTCAGGAGCATCGCCGCTGAAATTGGAGACTTCAGTCACCAGCCCACCGCACCGCTCTTCTGGCGCAGACTTCTGAGCGAGAGATCGCGTGACCAGGGTGAACGCCGCGTACCTAACGCGGGCGTGGAGATGAATTCCGAATGCGGACTTCAAACGTTCGCGAGACACGTGTGCGAGGAGCGACAATGACCATAGGTGATCTTGCAAACATCTATCGCGGGTATATCGACTGCCTGAACAGCCAAGATTGGGAAAATCTCGGACGCTTCGTCCAAGATGATGTTCGTCGCAACGGCACGACGCTCGGCCTCAGTGGATACCGGCGAATGCTCGAGGATAATTTCGAGCAAATACCGGACCTCCATTTCGACATTCAGATGCTTGTCGCCGAACCGCCCCGCATCGCAGCCCGACTGTGGTTCGACGTAACGCCGAAAGGGCAATTTCTTGGCGTTCATGTGAATGGCCGGAAGGTGGCCTTCGCGGAGAACGTCTTCTACGAATTCCGAGAGGGCCGAATACAAGAAGTTTGGTCAGTCATCGACAAGGCCGGCATCGAGGATCAACTTAGATGATCTCCAAGAAAACGACGTTTGTCGAGGAAGAGTCTGTATATGTCGAGAACGGGGCGAACTGGACGCTGTAATCCTCGGTTTAGGCTGGGTGCAGCAGCGCGCCGATCCTGCCTTGGCACAGGGCAGCGAGAGGGCTCTGGCGAAGATAATGAGGACACCCACGGCACGTTGTCTGATCGAACCATCTGGGCCGATCGCCATCGTCTATTTCGACGATGCGCGCGTATTGGCGGCCTGGTGCGAACGCAGATCGGCCTTTCGCCACTTCCGTGTCGATCGATTGCAACTGACGACCGTTTTGGAGGAACGCTATCCCGGCCGACGCCAATCTCTCGCGAGGCAGTGGCGGCAGCAGGATCGTGACTGGCGTTCGATGATGACAGTTTCTGACACGTCCGGGCGTTATCCATCGACCGGCGCAGTCGCTCCAGGCGCCCTGTGAAAGGAAAACGGATGGCATTGTCCCGTTCGAATGGGATCGCGGCGCGCCGGTCGGGCAGCGCAATCCTACGTTACGCAGTTATCCTTATGACTTTGGTGATTTTACCGATCCCGGTTTCTGCACAGGCAGGAGCGGGATCGATCCGGCGAGAAGAGAAGGATCAGTTATGACAAATCAAGAAGCCTGGAAGCTCTACGAAAAATATCTAAGCGCTTGGAATACGACCTCGATCGAACAACGTTTGAAGATCGCCAGCGAGGTTTTGAGCGAGAACATTGAATACCACACTGCAAGACATGACCTGACCACCGGTCGATCACTGGTCATCGAAGACATGGCCACGTTCCATGAGAAATTCCCGGGCGGGCATTTCGAAATCGGCGATGTCTCATCACACCACAATGTGGCTCTATTGACTTGGGTTATCATCCAGGCCGATGGCAAGGAGTTTGCTCGCGGAGGTGATCAAATCACAGTGGGTAGCAACGGACAGATCTCTAAAATAACGACGTTCGCGCCGTCTGTAAAAAATCCAAATTAATTTCCGCGAGTTTTGAATTTAGCACTCGTGTCGCGCTTCTGCTTGCGTCACGATGCCGGGTCAGCTTTCGGAGGGCTTCCGAACTCGCGCTTAAAAGCGTGACCGAACGCGCTCTGGGACTCGTAGCCAACGCTCCTTGCTATAGTGGCAACATTCGCATCCCCCCTAGCCAGCGCCGCACGAGCAATGGTTAGACGCCACGCCCGCAAATAGGTGAGCGGCGGTTGACCTACGCGGCGGGCGAAGGCGGCGGAAAAAGCGGCGCGCGACATACCGGCGACGCTCGCAAGCCCGGCCACCGTCCAAGGCCGCGAGACATCCTCGTGGATCGCTTGAAGAACCCGACCTAGTCGGGGGTCTGAGAGCGCGCCAAACCATCCAATCCCGACTTGCTCGGGCTGGCTTGCGTAAGCGCGGATCGCTTCTACCAACAAGACGTCGGCCAGCCGTGAACTGACGACTTCTCCGCCAATTCTGTCTCGCTGGATCTCGTCGTTCATCAGATTGAGGATCGTTGCTATTGCTCCCGACGCGGGCGTGCCGCGGGAGACGAGCAAAAAGTCCGGTAGCATGTCGAGCAGGAAGTCCGCATTGTCATCGGCAAAGGTGACCGTTCCTCCGATCCCTATCGTGTCATTGCCTCCGAAGCGGGCCACGTCGCAACCAGAAGCTCCATAAAAGACCTGTCCATCGATCGGCGTTTGGCCCGGATCGCTCGCCACCACATAGGGAGTGCGTCCTAGCAGACCGACGTCACCCGCCTGCATCAACTGAGGCTCGCGTGAAGGCAGTAGCATCCAGCTTGTGCCGCGCAACACCGCAACGAACTTGAGCCGATCCATCGCGGGAAACGCGAGAGCCCAATCCCCCGCAGCCTCCATGCGGGTGCGCCGCGTCACCCTAGCACCAAGGACATCGAGCACATTCGATAGTGGGTCGGCCACCATTTTGGACGATTGCGACAACTTCATAGCCTATGAAGCATAGATCATCTTGCCACGCTTGGCTATTTTCTTCGGAAGAACTCGGCAATGGAGATCGGCAATGAGCGTCGAAGGCAAAGTCGTCGCGATCACAGGGGCGAGCAGCGGCATTGGATGCGCGACGGCGAAATTGCTGGCGAAACATGGCGCTATTGTCGTGCTGGGCGCCCGCAACGAAGAAGCGCTCGCAGCGATTACAGACGAGATCACCGCCGCCGCCGGCAAGGCGGCGTTTCAACGGACCGATGTCCGCCGCCGACGCGATCTTGAAGCGCTTATCGGATTGGCGGTCGAATGGGGCGGCAAGCTTGATGCAATCGTCAACAACGCCGGCATTGGGCCGATCTCGCGGTTCGGCGCCCTGCGTGTCGAGGATTGGGATGCCATGATAGACGTCAATCTGCGTGGCACCCTTTACGGGATCGCCGCCGCGCTGCCGGTGTTCACGCAGCAGGGAAGCGGCCACGTGATCAACGTCATCTCGACGGCAGGACTCAAGATACTGCCCACAATGGGCGTCTACGCCGCGACCAAAAACGCAGTCCGTACGGTGACGGAGGCGCTGAGGCAGGAGGCGGGTCCAAAACTTCGCGTCACCGAGATATCGCCAGGAATGGTCGCCACCAACTTTGGAGATTCGATCACAGATCAGGCCGTCAAGGAGGTCATCGGGAAGCGCTTGGAAAATATCGCGATCCCTCCCGATGCAATCGCTCGGGGCATTCTCTTCGCGCTGGAGCAGCCGCCTGAAGTCGACGTCGGCAGCATAGTCATTCGGCCGACGGCGCAGGACTGAGGAGAAATGCTTGAGCTTCAGCGTTGAAGCGATGCTGCTGGATGTGGAATCTCCCGCATCAGCGCACAGCCCGGCATCTCGCGAACAGACCTCCTGCACAACGCGCCGAGTCGGAGCGGCACCACGCGACACTTGATAGTTTGTTGGTACCTTGCAATATTCGCAAGCTACCAAACAATTGGAGGGCCTTGTGCTCATGCAGGACGAACGAGACGTCGAACATCTGACTGTAGGGGCATGGACAAAGCGATGCTATTTTGCGGGACGGACCCTCATGGACGCGACGCTGCGACCATACGATCTGGGTTCGACGCAGTGGTACGTTCTCTGGCATCTGGTAAACGCTGGTCCGATGGTACAGCGCGATCTCGGACGTGCGCTTGAGCTCGAACGGGCGACTTTGAGCGGGATCATCGCCACGCTCGTTCGCAAAGGGCTGGTCCAGCAGACCTCGGATGGAGAAGACCAGCGCCAGCGTCTTCTGACCTTGACGAGTTCAGGCAAGACCCTGTGGCGCGAGCTCCCTGACCTCTCTTTTATTCACCAGGCTGCTTTTGACGGCATTGATGAGACCGATCTGGCCACGACGATCCGCGTCCTTCGATTGGCGACCGAGCGGCTACAGACCCTCTCATGAAAGGTATGAGCTAATGACAATACTGATTACTGGAGCGACGGGCCTCGTTGGCGAGCGCCTTGTTCCGCGGCTGGTAGAAGCAGGTCTTGCTTGCCGGCTGCTGCTGCGGGCGGGGAAAACCTGCCCCCCGGGAGCAACGGCCGTGACTGGCGATATTCTTGACCCTTTGACGCTTTCGGACGCTGTTCGGGGTGTTTCGGCAATCGTGCATCTGGCGGCCGTCTTTCGCACCTCGGATACAGATTTGATCTGGAAGAGTAACCTAGAGGGCACCCGCAATTTGATCGCCGCCGTAAAAGCTGATGCGCCTGATGCTCGCTTCATTATGGCGAGCACGTCGAATGTCTATAACAAGAATTCGACGCAGCCAGGCCGGGAGACGGATAGTGTTGAGCCGGAACAAGCCTATCCCGCCAGCAAGGTCGCAGCCGAGAACCTGCTGCGCGAGAGTGGCTTGAACTGGTCGATCCTGCGGTTCCCGTTCGTGTATGGCGACGGCGACGGTCACCTGGAGATGCTGCCGAAGCGCCTGGTCGCCTTCGGCTTCCATCCCGCCAATCGGATGAGCACGATACACCATCGCGATATTGCAACGGCGACGAGACTGGCGCTGGCAGGCACCTTCGATGACCGGATCGTCAACATATCCGATGAAGCGCCGACGACGGTCTATGAATTGGTGGGACTCGTGGGCCAGAAAATGCAAGCCTCGGCCGAGGCGATGCATAATCCCTGGTACCTCCAGGTTGATGCATCGCTCGCGCGCAGCCTTGGTTTCCGGCCGACCGTGAGGACGGTGTATCAGGCCGCGCAGGAAGGAATACTGTAAGGTAATATGCATGTCCTGCGGGTGCTCGATAGTCGTTGCTTCGAAGCAAATGTTTTCTATTGGTGCGATGACCGTATGCGGCGCCGGGCAATGGCGGGCCGGTTGCGTCACGCCCGTATGGTCGCGCGGGAGCACTGACATCGTAAGTGACCATCGCAATTAGCGTCGGAACGACTTCTCCATAGGCAAGCCGAAGAAAGATCCAATCAAACAGCCAATGCTCGACCGGGATGCGCCGGAGAGGCTATTGCCGAGACCCGCCGCGTGAGGCGACGCCACTTATGAATACGCTAACCAAATGCGCTATATGTGCTTCAGGCAAGTTGTCCTGCTCGGTGGCGAGCGAGATTGCGGTCGCTACGCACACAAGATCACCGAAGCTGATGTCTGGTCGAACTGCCCCTGCCTTCTGCGCACTATTCAACAGGCGGACGCCTTCGGCCGTGGTTGCGAGACATCCGGGCGTCCCGATTCTCATAACCGTTCCGAGTGATGCTGCCAGCCCACGATAGACGTTTGTGTGCTGAACGAGGTCTTCCAAATATGCGCGTAGAGCGTCCAAAGGATCAAGTTTGGATGCTCTGGCACGGCTCGCCTCCGCAAAAGCCAGAAATCGAGCGCTGTACGTCGCGGCTAGGAGATCTTCCCGAGTCGGGAAGCGACGATAAAGCGTCCCGATCCCAACCCCGGCGCGCTTTGCGACGTCGTCCAATGAAACGCCGGCGCCTCGCTCCATAAAAACCTCCTCGGCTGCTGCAAGTATCCGCTCCTTGTTCAGCTGGGCATCGGCTCGCAATGGGGTTTCGTCAGCCAAAAATCTGCCTCATCGTGACTTGCAAGTGGAGGATACCTCCATATACTAAGTGGAGCAATCCTCCACTTGAGACGAAAGCGAGCGAATGGCATGACGAAGCGATTTGAGGACAAGGTCGTGGTGATCACGGGCGGGACCGACGGCATAGGTTTGGCGACGGCCAAGTTGTTTGCAGCAGAAGGTGCTTATACTTATGTCACCGGCCGCCGGCAGGACCGCCTGGACGAAGCGCTAGAGGAAATCGGCAACGGCGCCATTGGCGTTCAAGGCGATGTCAGCGATCTCGCAGACCTCGACAAGCTCTATGCAGAAGTAAAACGTGATCATGGCCGCGTGGACGTGGTATTCGCCAATGCCGGCGTGTCCGAGTCCGCCCCGATCGGCGCCATTGAAGAAGATCATTTCGACCGCGTCTTCAGCATCAACGTCAAGGGCACGGTTTTCACCGTGCAGAAGGCTCTGCCACTGATGTCTGCTGGCGGTGCTGTCGTGTTGACCGGATCGGGTGCGGGCAGCAAGGGCTTTGCCAACCTGTCCATCTATAGCGCGACAAAGGCTGCCATCCGCTCGTTTGCCCGTACCTGGACGACGGATCTGAAAAGCCAAGGCATTCGTGTGAACGTGGTTTCACCCGGCATGGTCCTGACACCGGCAATGCAGACCTATCTGCAAAACAATGCTGGTGCCGAAGAATGGATGCAGCAAACCATTCCTTTCGGCAGGCTCGGGCAGACAGAAGAGATCGCCAAGGCGGTGCTGTTTCTGGCATCGAACGAAAGCAGCTTCGTTGGCGGCGAGGAGCTGTTTGTCGATGGCGGTTTCGTGGCAGTGTGAAAACCACGTACAGGGACCGTCGAGACGTAGCTTCCATAAGAGCGACGCCCCAGCACAGATCGGTGGCGCGGGGGCGTTTTCGGTCGGCACACGCACCCGCTTGGGCAGACCTTGTTCATTATCTCCGACACAGGTCTCGTTCAGAAGGAAGTGGCCCTATGAGACCTTCCACGCGGGTCATGTCGTGTGGATGCCTCCGCAGGTGATGCCGAAAACAAGGAACTCGAATTGCGGTTTTCGGCATCACCCGCGCGGGCAACGATACGATCGCCTTGATGGGATCAGAACCAACGACCCTAATATTAGTCAATCATGTAAACTACTAGCAATCCTGACCAAATCTGCGACTGAGGCAGCGTTCATTTTCCGCATCATATGGCCGCGGTGAAGTTTCACCGTAGCTTCGGCGAGCTTTACCTCGGCGGCGATTTGCTTGTTCAGCTTCCCCGCGACAACGAGAGCCATTACCTGCCGTTCACGCTCGGTAAGCTTGGAATATCTCAAGCGCATAATTGCCATTTGGTTGACCTCTTGCCGTCGCGCGTCATCACTCGCCAAAGCGCGATTCACCGCTTCGAGCAAATCCTGCTCTCGTACGGGTTTCGTCAGGACATCGATCGCACCTGCCTTCATGGCACGCACGGCCATCGGCACATCAACGTGAGCGCTGATCAGAACGACCGATCGCGGATAGCGGCTTTTCGCAAGAGCTTCCTGAAACTCCAGACCGCTCTGACCGGGCAAACGAATATCCAAAACGATGCAGCCGGCCCGGTCAGGATCATCAACAGCAAGGAAGTCCGCCACAGATCCATGGGTCTCGGCGACCAGACCGACGGATTCGAAGAGGCCCCTCAAGGCTTCGCGGACGCTTTCGTCGTCATCAATGACGATGACTGTTGGCTGCCCTTTCTTGCGTTCATCGATCATGATCGGTTTACCCCCATCGCGATCGGCAAGGTGAACGTGAATACGCTACCTGTCTGACCAGCCGCCGCCGAAGCCCAGATCCGACCGCCATGCGCCTCTACGATGGAACGGCATATCGAAAGACCCATTCCGATGCCATCGACCTTCGTGCTGTAGAAAGCCTCGAACACCCGTTCCAGTTGATCGACAGGCACACCGGAACCAGTGTCGCAAACGCTCACCTTCACACCATCCTGCTCATCCCTAGCACAACCGACAATGATGCATTTTTCCGTTGACGGCGCGGCAATCGCTTCGGCGCTATTCATCACCAGGTTCAGGACAACCTGCTGCAGCTGCGTTCGGTCGCCGATAACCTCGATCGGACTATCTGACACATCCAGATTCAGTTCGATACCGCGATGGCGAAGCTCCCCTCTCAGGAGATCGAGCACGTCGCGCAGAGCCGATTTGAAGTCCGTTCGCTCGATTTTAGCGGGCAGTTTCTGGGCCATGGCGCGGATGCTTGCGATGATATCGCCGGCGCGATGACCGTCCTTGACGATCCGCTCCGCAGCAAGCCGTGCCTGATCCAGATCCGTATGTCCCGGCTGCAACCACCGCAGGCATGTGCCGGCATTGGTCACGATGGCCATCAGCGGCTGGTTGACCTCATGGGCAATGGACACCGCGAGTTCGCCGGTGGTCGTCATCCGGGTGACGTGCGCCAGATCGCTCTGGCTCTGGCGCAACGACTCTTCCGCCCGTTTGCGATCTTCGATGTCGACGACCACACCGTACCACCTCACGACATTTCCGTCGGAATCGAGCAAGGGATTCTGCCTAAGGTTGAACCATCGATATTCGCCATCGGCCCGCCGAATTCGAGCATCCACAGGGCGCCCGCGTTTTGATTTGATAATTTCCTCCCAGGAGGTGCGCATCGGTTCGACGTCGTCGGGATGAAACATGCGATAGAATCCGAACCCGACGATCTCCTCGAACGGCAGTCCAACGAAGTCGATAAGGTTTTGATTCCAGTATTCGAGCCGGCCGTCCGGGGTGCAGGACCAGGCCATGGCGGGTATCGTATTGATGATGAGGTTAAGCTTGTGCTCGCTTTGCCTCAGCGCCTGTTCACTCTCACGAAGTGCGGTCTCTGCACATTGCAGATCCTGAATATCGATATTGACGCCGAACCAGCGCACCATGCCGTTGGCATCGGTCAGCTTGCGGCCCGAAAAATAGAACCAGCGGTATTTGTCGTCTTT
>Ga0136846_1230959_pt1 | contig 15807 bp, 9 predicted proteins | sample HopSoiMetagenom2_FD_96841 | JGI IMG/M metagenome (GOLD analysis project Ga0136846, IMG submission 96841) | Grasslands soil microbial communities from Hopland, California, USA - 2 Assembly 2016 (version 4) | ecosystem: Environmental > Terrestrial > Soil > Grasslands | place: USA: Hopland... | reverse complement strand
TTTCGTCTCTGTCAACATAATCCCTTTTCAAACCATGGCCGGTGATCCAACTCACGAACTGTGTAATGGTGATTGGGGGATCAATCCACTTTAGGAGAATGATATAAACAAACTGGGCAATGAATAGAATGAGAAATATCTTTTTTATCCATCGCCAGGATTTTAATAAAAAATCTTTAGTTGTCATATAAAGCTGCAATATTAAACAACTAAATCAATTGCTAAATGATTAAAATGGTTTGCGTCCCCTTTGAGGAAGATGAAAATCGAGTACCTGGAGATGGAATTTCTTATGGATCCTGAACTTCTTTCTTTTTACCAGCCATACAACTGTGCTGCCTAACAATTTTACCAGGATGGGTCCGTAACCAATGACAAGCCCTGTGACCACTGCTTTTCCTGCCGGCACTTTTTGACCAACGGCCAAACCCACCGCTGTCAGGGCCGATCCGGCTCCGATCAATAGCAATGTTTTTGCATCCGGCGTTTTGATAGGTTTTTTTTCCAGCAAGACCCTGGTTACAAACGGGCGGAGCACAGGATTTCCATCAATGAATATGGTGTCGTTTCGCAACAGGGTGATGGTGCCTTTGCGATAGCTGCCGTCCTCCAGTCTTAGCTGGATCACATCCCCTTCGGTATAGATCCGTTTTTTCTTATACCCTTTTTTTATGAATAAAAACCCCTGTTGTGAAGATGAAACCAGCGACGATAGCAACAAAAACAGGAATAGAAATAAGCGCAGCCAGTTCATATTACCAAACTTACAAAACCGGCCCTGCATGATTTGTTAAATATCCGGCGGTGCAAAAAAGAAGTGCGGAGAAAGAGTGCGAAGAGCGTTGTCTTCTCCTATTCTTCTTCTCTTCGCTCTCGCTCTGTTTCTCACTCTCCTCCATGTATACGTGGTTCCTCAATCCTTCACACTATCTTCCTCAATACAAGCAGGTCCCAGATGATGAGCAGCCCAAGCACAATAAGAATAAGCCCGTTGATCCGGCCAATGATATGAATGTTGCGTGGTGTCAGCCTGTTCCTGATCTTTCCAGCCAGGAATACTTTGGCAATATCCGATCCCAACACAAATATGAGGCAGGTGGCGAAAAATATGATCCGTTGTTGTATGGTATCTTCTACAGTTCCCGTAGAAGCCGCGACCCAGATAAGGAATACTGCGGGGTTTAGCGTATTCATCAGGAAGCCTGAAGCAAAAATTTTCGCATAGTCTCTTTTGCGAAACTGCATCAGAGGCTGTGTTGCATCCCTGATTTTTGTCTTTTTGAAAAATAAATAATAGATCCCAAGTGATACAAGGAAGATGCAACCTGCAATCCCGATCTCAACGATGTAGTCTGTAAGTTTCTTGAATAATTGCGTAAAGATCGTACTGATCAAAACCAGCGAAATATCACTCAGGGAAACGCCCAGTACAAAAGCAAGTCCGCCTTTGTGCCCGTTATTCAGGCTTTGCTTAATGATGGAAAATAAAACTGGCCCTACCGAGAGGCTTAACCAGATACCGCATGTTAATCCCTTAAGTAGTGCTTCCCACATGCAGGCAAATTATAATTAATGATAAAAATTCCTGGCAGGAGTTATCGTACTCAGCCAACGATGGTGCCCGTCAATAAAAACTGTTCCCATTCTTTTAGCATTTTTCCTTTCATCACCCTCGGAAATTTATGCTGGTCACCGAGCTTGCCCTTTTGTTCCATGAACTGCATGAATCGTTGCTCCGACAAAACCTCGAGAAAAACTTCTTTCAACGCACTGTCTCTCTCAGTAGCATAGTCGTCATTAAGAACTCTCAGGTTTTCATCGATCCTCTTTTTCAGTTTCTCGGGATCCACGCTATCGTTGGTAACTATATACCATTTATGCGCAAACATATTCTCATATGGAAAACCTACCACCGTATACTCTGGGATGCTGATGTTTAATTCTTCGCTTACCAGGGCAATGGCCCTGTTCATATTCTCCACGCTTAAATGTTCACCCACCAGGCTGAGAAAACTCTTGGTGCGGCCCGTAATGAGGATCTCTCCCTTTTCCGGATTGGTAAATTTGACGGTATCACCCAGCAAATAGCGCCATACGCCTGAATTGGTGCTCATAAGCAGCGCATACTCTTTTCCTTTTTCTACTTCATGGACCATTTTAGCTTCGGGCTGTTCAATCATTACACCCTCCGAATCAAAATTTTTATCATCAAAAGGGACAAATTCAAAATAGATATTGTTATTGAGGATTAAATTGATACCGCTGGTGCCCTTGGCCCGGAAACCTAAGAACCCTTCGCTGGCGAGGTAGTTCTCTACATAAACGATGGGCTTCCCCAGCAATCTTTCGAAACCTTTTTTATACGGTTCAAAGGAAACACCACCATGAACAAAGAAGCTGAAGTTGGGCCAGATCTCGTGTATATTCTTCACCTGGTAATGATCGATGATCATCTCCATGCACATCTGGCACCATGAAGGAATCCCGACAATATAGCCGATATCCCACTCCTTTGCATGATCTACTATTTCGCTGAGCTTTTGGTTCCAATCCTTGATAGCAGCAATACGTCCGCCCGGTTTATAAAATGTCTGGAACCAGAACGGTCTTTTCTTGGCTAATATCCCGCTCAGGTCACCGGCAAACCAACCGGCTTTTCCTTTAGTAAGATCGGTTGCACCGCCCAACATCAGGAATCCTTTGGCAAAAGCCCGGCGATTGGCATCTTCATTCCCCAACAAACTCAGGAATTGCCTCAGGTAGTTCATCGTGTTGCTGCGCATCATGTCCCTTGTCACAGGAATATATTTACTGGCAGAACCCGAAGTGCCCGAGCTTAATGCATAATATTTTATTTTACCCGGCCAGGTTACATCCGGCACTCCTTCCAGTGTTTTCTTCCACCAACGATCATATATTTTATCGTAATCATACACCGGCACCAGTTCCTGGAATCTTTTGCCTGGATCAGCGCTCAGCAGGATGTCATCGAAACGGTAAGTCTGTCCAAACTCGGTGAACCTTGCTTTCTTCAAAAGTTTTTTTAGAACCTTTAGCTGTTGCCGTTGCGGGCCATTGCGGGGAATTCGTAGGGCCGAAGCGATAGCCTTCGGGAGTTTAATATCAAGAATCGTCGCCATTAATGCCTGAAAGTTGGTTTATAAAATTACGCAATGTTATATGAAAAACAGCGGAATATACGTGCGGAAATAATTTCTCAAAGACCAAGGTTCCTGTATGTTCTTTTTATCAACCTAAGATCATTAAAGGGAACATAATCCTTGGCATACCAATAATCTATCATTTGTAAACTTTCAAGTGGGAGCTGCTGCACAACGGAAGCGGGTATCCCATTGCACGTCATTACAGCTTTTCGAAGGGTCGGCAGATTTTTTTCCGGGGCGGAATAACCTATCCATGTCTTCCGGGCAAAAAGTACTGCAAAGCAATGCCCGAAAAATGAAATTGGTTTTTTAACTGTAAACAAATGAATTGGGAATGTCAACAATGCTAACAATGAAACCATAATGTCTATAAGCCGTTTCAGCCGGCGATTATGAGGCCGATTTAATTTAAATCCATTTTCCTTTGCCACAAACTCACCCGAACTATCCTTGGAGTGACTTCCGACGATACTGCCGCTGCCGCGTGCACGAAATTTCAGTATCGTTCCTTCCGGCAATTGCCCAAGGTGTTCAATAATATCTTTGAAAGATAACGTGCCCTCGCAAAATATCACTTCACGAAATGGTACAACATCATACAGCAACCGTACTTTTTTCCAATTCCCGATTCCCGTCGAATCCTCATCAGTGACCGCTACCCGGCCAAGTACTCTTTCATGCAAACCCGCATCTTTCATGAGTTGGACCGTGGTTGCATATTCTTCCTGCGATGCGATGATCAGTGTATTGAGGTTTGTCTCCTTTTCAGTCCCTGCATTAATGATCCCTGAGTGAACCAGCAGCCATCGCAATATCCCGATCAGGATGAACGAAAGCAATGCGCCGAAAAGGATAATGCCTCGTGAGAACCGGTATTGTTCCGGTAATAGCGAATAGGCGGCGAGCAGAACAATGGTAGCGGCAAGCGTTGAACCTACCAGTTCAGATAGCTTATACCATTTATCATAAAGCCCGGCATAATAAGCAGTGACCAGGTAAAAAACGGTAAATGCGGGAAACGAGATCCAAAGCAACCTGTTCTCATAATATGTGTCCGGCTTAATATATTCGTTCCATACGTTTTTCATCAGCCAGAACGAAAGAAGGATTAAACCCGCATCAAGCAAAGGCAAACCAACACGACGAATGAAATTACCGATAGCGGTCATCGCCGCCCTGAACCAGATGGCCAGGTAAATCATAAAACCAAAGGTTCCTGCTTTGCCTCCACCGTAATGTTTGCCTACAAAAACACTCATCGCGTTATAGAATAACCGCACATAGTTCAAACTTCCTTTCCTTGTGCTTTCCCCTTTAAAATGAATGATACTGCTTCCTGAAAAATAATAATTTTTGTACCCGGCTTTCTGTATCCGGTAGCTGAGATCTACATCTTCTCCATACATAAAGAAGACCTCGTCGAAGCCACCTGTCTTGTCGAGCACTTCCCGTTTGACCATCATAAAAGCGCCGGCCAGCACATCCACTTCATGGTCCTTATTTTCATCAAGGTTCCCCAAATGGTATTTGGAAAAAGTTTTGGAGCGGGGAAATAATTTCGCCAGTCCAAACAGTTTAAATAATGAGGTACGCGGAGAAGGAAAGGATCTTTTGGATTCTTTCAAAAAATGTCCGCTGCCGTCCAGCATTTTTATTCCCAAGGCGCCTGCATCGGGATGTGTGTTGAAAAATTCGATGCATTTGATGAAACAATCTTCCGGAACGAGCGTATCGGGGTTCAGGAACAGGATGTATTTACCTTTTGAAAGCGATACTCCCTGGTTACAAGCCTTTGCAAAACCAACATTCTCATTATTGGCAGTAAACAAAAAAGAAGGGAAAAGCGGTTGAAGTGCCGTAACACTGTTGTCCGAAGAGTTATTATCGATCACAATGACCTCTGCATCCATTCCACTGATTGCCTTTTTTACAGAACAGAGGCATTGCTCCAGGAAGTGGCGGACATTGTAATTGACGATGATGATAGATAATTCCAAAAACGATAGTATAATTGCCAGCCATAATAGGCGTGCAGATACGAAGTACGAAGTTTTCGGGAAGAGTGCAAAATAGCAGGTGATTACCACGGATTCGCGGATCTTTTGAAGTTTCGGAGTTTAATCCTTCTTCCCTTCGCTCCCGCTCTGTTTCTCGCTCTGTTTCGTCCATTCGTGGCAATCGATTAGAACGACTTAATATCCGTGTACTCGTGGCATCCGTGATTTCAATCTGTTTAATCCGTGGTATCTTTGCGCATGCATAAAAATACACTGATAGAAGCTGTAATGGCCGGCGCCGGCGAACTGACACGTTTTTTCAATACCCGCTTTAAAATATCCAATAAAGAAGGAGTCAACAATCTTGTAACGGAGGCGGATCATGCTGCTGAAAAAGCCATACTGGAAGTGATCAAAGAAAAATTCCCTGACCACTATATATTAACTGAAGAGTCAGGTGAGATCAAACAGGATTCGGAATATAAGTGGATCATTGATCCTATCGACGGAACGGTAAATTTCGCGCATGGCATTCCTATCTGTTGTGTATCCATTGCCCTGGAAAAAAATGGAGAGGTCATTCTTGGGGCTGTTTGCAATCCCAACATGAAAGAATTATTTTTTGCAGAAAAAGGTTGTGGCGCCACTCTCAATGATACACGCATTCATGTAAGCGAACAGACTGAAGTACTGAAAGCCTGTCTCGTCACCGGTTTTCCGTATACGTATATCAATATGGAAAATGGACCACTGGAAATTTTTGAACGTTTCATCCGCAAAGGCGTTCCTGTAAGGCGACTGGGTTCTGCTGCTATCGATCTTTGTTGGGTGGCTGCAGGCCGGTTCGATGGATTCTATGAACATAAACTGGAAGCCTGGGATAGCGCCGCCGGTTACCTGATGGTGGAAGAGGCCGGTGGCAGGGTCACAGACCTTAAAGGTGATAAGTTTTCCATCTACCAACACCGGTTGCTGGCCACCAACGGAAAAATCCATGATGAAATGCTGGATGTAATTAATAAAAGAAAAGAATTATAGGTGTAGAATGTCAAATCAGGACCGTTTCACATACTGTCTACCGGCAGGCAGGCTCACCTATCACATCTCACATCTGACATACTATGAGTGAACGAACAGAAATAGCATCCCTGGGAGAATTCGGTTTGATCGATCATCTTACCCGCAATATCGAACTACAGAACGCTTCTTCCGTGGTGGGTGTTGGCGATGATGCCGCGGTGATTGATCATTTCGGCAAGCAGACCGTTGTGACAACGGATATGTTGGTTGAAGGTGTTCATTTCGACCTGATGTATACACCATTGAAGCATCTCGGTTACAAAAGCGTGGTGGTGAACCTGAGTGATATATACGCAATGAATGCAATTCCTACCCAGATTGTGATCAGTCTTGCATTAAGCAACCGTTTTAGCCTCGAGGCCATCGATGAATTTTACGAAGGCGTTTATGCCGCCTGTGAAAAATATGGTGTTGATCTTGTAGGAGGGGACACCACTTCTTCCCAAAAAGGTTTTATCATCTCGGTTACTGCCATCGGGGAGGTAGCGCCGGATAAATTTGTAAAAAGAAGCACTGCAAAAAAAGGGGACCTGCTTTGTGTCAGTGGCGACCTGGGTGCCGCTTATGTAGGGTTATTGTTCCTGGAAAGGGAAAAGAAAATTTTTATGGAAAGTCCCGGCGTCCAGCCCGACCTGGAAGGTGAATCCTATGTGATCGGCCGGATGCTGAAGCCGGAGGCACGAAAGGGCATCATAGAATTTTTTGCCCAAAACCAGGTCACTCCCAGCTCCATGATAGACGTAAGCGACGGCTTAAGCTCCGAGATACTGCATATCTGTAAGCAAAGCGAACTGGGTTGTGTATTATACGAAGAAAAGATACCGGTTGCCGAGGAAATGAAAAAAGCGGCCTTCAAATTTGAAATAGATCCTACCGCTTGTGCGTTAAGTGGTGGCGAGGACTATGAGTTGCTATTTACCATTCCTCAATCCGACTATGATAAATTGGTATTAAATGAGGATATTAGTGTGATAGGATATATGACGGAAGCTGAGCAGGGAGCGCACATTATCACCAGGGGAGGAAGCAGGCATGCCATTACCGCGCAGGGCTGGAACCATTTAAAACAATAGACAAGCACCTTTACCCATAATGAAAAAATTACGATCCTTTCCCCTTCCCGCACCAGTGCTTGGGTGTTGCCTGATATTCGCCGCATTTTTACAAACAGGTTGCGGTACCAATAGAGCGTCTTTTTCCCCGAACAAAAAATACTCCCTCGCCCAGGTTCAAAAAGATTACGCTATTTACCAGAATATACTGGAAGAAGCTCATCCCGGTCTTTACTGGTACACCAGCAAGGATAGCATGGACTATTATTTCCAGTATGGCCAGCAACAATTAAGGGATTCCATGACGGAACCCGAATTCCGGAAACTGCTGGCTTATGTCACTGCCAAGGTCGATTGCGGGCATACTTCTGTACGCTCATCAAAAGCCTGGTAGAAATACCAGGATACTGCCGCCATCTGGCGGATATTCCCGCTCAGCATGAAGTTCTGGAATGATACTATGGTGATAGCGGCCAACCTGAATCGAAAGGACTCTATATTAACGAGAGGAACGATGATAACGAAGATCAATGGCAAGACCACAAAGCAAATTGTCGATACATTATTTAATTATATCCCCACCGACGGTTATAACCGGACCCATAAATTCCAGACCCTCAGTAACAGGGGCTATTTTGGTTCCTTATATTCTTCCATTTTCGGTTATTCCTCCAGATATACTATCGAATATATTGATAGCATGAACCAGGTCAAAACGGTAACAATCCCGATTTACTATCCCGGGTTGGACACAGCTACCCGCGCAGCGTTCATAGCTATTACGCGGATGCCACAACCGTCCAGGAAAGAAAGGAAGCAACGACAGCTTAACTCTGTCAGGCTTTTGAAGCTCGATACTGCCGAACATACTGCATTCATGGACCTTGGTTCATTTGGACGGGGTTATGGATTGAAGGGGTTCTTCAAAAGGTCTTTCAAGGCTCTGAGAAAACACGATATCACCCACCTGATCATCGATGTTCGCGGCAATGGAGGCGGTAGTGTGACCAATTCCACTAATATTACGCGCTATCTTACCGATCATCGATTCAAGATTGGCGACTCATTGTATGCCATTACGAAAAGAAAACACTATGGTGAGTATATACAGAACGATTTTCTTAACCGCCTGTTCATTACCTTCTTTGCCAGGAAGAAGAAGGATGGATATTATCATTTCCGGTATTTTGAAAGACATTATTTTAAGCCGAAGAATAAAAATCATTTCAATGGGAAGACCTATATTCTTACCGGGGGTAATTCATTTTCCGCGACCACTTTATTCATATCTGCAATCGAGGAACAGGATAATGTAATAGTAGTCGGTGAAGAAACGGGAGGCGGAGCTTATGGCAATACAGCCTGGCTGATCCCGGATGTAACACTTCCCGAGACAGGAGTTCGTTTTCGCCTGCCATTGTTCAGGCTCGTTATAAATAAAAATGCTCCCAAGAGTGGCCGCGGCGTTCAGCCGGAAGTCGATGCGAAGCCATCGATAGAAGCTATTCGATCAGGCTCCGACTTTAAGCTCGATAAAGTGATGGAGCTTATAAAAAAAGATAAAGAGGGGCTGCATTAAAAAGGCATTTATTTGTTGTTTTAGCAGGTGGAAAAGTGGAAAACAAAGTAAAAAGCTGGTGAAAAAGCTATCTAAATTTGTTTATCACACATCAAAGCAAGCAGATAAAAGCAATTGTTTGGTTGAAATTAACATGGTGAAAATCAGGATGATCCTTAAATATGCAAATATTTGGGATCTTGAAATTTTTAAACGCCCGATCATATCAACATGGAATACCTTATAGCTACCGATCCGGAGGAAATACAAATCATGCGGGAGGCAATCCGCAAAACAACTGAGAAAGCCCTCAGGTCAAAAAAGTTCGCCTTAAAGTTTCTTATCGATGCCGGCATTTTGAAAGAGGAGCCGCCCAAAAAGAAACAAAAGAAAAAAAATAAACGTGGCACGCCACCAACCGTTTGAAATAATAGGGTACCATAGTTGTGACAAGGATGTTGGCCTAAATGTTTTAACCGGAAAAACAGATCTTCTCTCGAGCAATAATGATTGGGACTGGTTAGGTGATGGTGTATACTTTTGGGAACAAGATCCAAAAAGAGCGCTACATTATGCAGTAGAAGTGGCAAATGGAAAACAATTCAATAAAACCGGCATTAAGACACCTTTCATTTTAGGCGCAGTTGTTCAGTTGGGAAATTGCTTAAACCTGGTAGAGTCGGAATCTCTTAATTTATTAAAAGACGCTCACTACGGACTTGCAAAAGTGTATGGTGACCTAAATAAGGAAATGCCGGTCAATAAAGGCGCCAATAGAAAACTTGACTGCGCTGTAATCCGATTCATACACCAAACAAGCAGACATAGCAAGTTACCAGAATACGACACTATCAGAAGCGCTTTTGATGAAGGAGAAAAGGTTTACGAGGGAGCAAACTTTACAACTCATCATCACATTCAAGTAAGTGTGATAAATAGGTCGTTGATAAATGGATATTTTTTGCCTCGGCCTTTAGAAGAATTTAATCCATACCTTTTCAATGACTATAAACAGACTTGAGATCGAAGTCTAACATTTATAAAGTAAAAAAACCCATCCTTTCAGATGGGCTTTTATCTATGCTTCAAGGGTTGTTACTCGATTTGTTCTGCCGCTACTGGTATATCAATTTTTTCCGCTGAATCATTATACCCTGCTGTACTGTTATAAAATATACTCCCGGTCTCCATGATGAATGTCCCTGCACCGGAATGATAGTATGACCCTTGCTTACTCCTCTGTCTGTTGTGAACACTATCTTTCCCTCAGCATCAGTTATACGAACAGAAACCTTGCCACTATTGGAAGTTGAATAGTCGAGTGAAAAATTTCCCTTCGCCGGGTTCGGCATTATCATCAGTCCTGATTCAATTGCCGGAGTTGTGTTTGACATCTGACGTTTGACGTCTGACGTCTTGGAAGTAACTACAACAACGCTATCATTGTTTGGAGAAGTCTGCGTTATCATCCTACTACCCGTGCCAGGGTTGATCACGATGTTTGTCCCGCTTGTATGATAGATCTTCAGCGTTTTAGTTGCAATATCCAATGTCCATCCCGGTTGGCTAAGGTCTGATCTGTGCGGTATTTCGACACCATCGACAGTTATCGAGACTGGATTGTAGCTTATATGCAGAACTTCGGTTGAACTACTATTGAAAGTTGTATAGCTCAGCGTATTTACGCCATAAGTAATACTCTTTATAACCGAATTGCTTTGTACCAGGTGTGTTTGGCTGGCCGGCGACCATTCAGGCACAGCGCCCATACCGGTCATGAAGTGACGGATATAATCGCCATAGCCATCGCTGAACCACTGATTGTTCACATCGGGTCCGTCTATCACAACGCCGTTGCTTCTCGCCATATAAGTTGCCCAGTTGAATGAACGATAAGCTTTTTCTTTCGCAACCAGGTCGCCGGTTTTTTCATACAGCAGCGCATTGACCGAAGCATACCGTGAAGTATGGCTGCCCATGATCCATGGAAATACCTGTTGCTCCTTGATCGCTGTAGCGCCAAAGCTGGCCTGGCCAAATGTATTTTCTACCCAGGTGATCAACCCGCGGACATGGGTTTCCCAATTCACATCGAATTCCGGGTGCTCCAATAAATACCGGGCCGCCATCATCGCATCATACTGGTTGAGATTGCTATTGTAATTTCCCTCAACAGCCACATCTTCAAAATACTGGCTCCAAACATTGTTTTGCATGGGATAAGTCATCATCCAGTTCCATGCGGTTGTTCTTGCAGTTTGATAGGCGGTCGTATTCCCCAACCCGGCTGCGATAAGTCCGTCAAACAGGGAAATAGGCCCGATTATATCCGCGCCATAATCTTCGACACTTGAACCGTTGTTCGCCCTCACTCTGTGCGGCCACGGTGATTGGGTTTGATTGCCTGTTCTGACTTTTGCAGCAAGCACATTCGCAAATTGTATGGCGGCATCCCTGAAACGGATATTGCCATTAAACTTATACAACTGCAGCATTCCATAACCCAGCTCCCCAATTTTATCGGGTTCGAGATTCCCGACTCCATCGGCAGTATTCGCACCGTTATACGTCAATGAACCATAAGGTCCTTCTGAATAAGGCACATTGGCCCAACTGTCCGTTGGAAGGGTCATGCCATGATCCAGGTGCCATATAGCCACGTCAATCGCCAGTTGCATCACGTTAGCATTGCCGGAGTAAGCATAATACTTCAACCCGGATTCGATAAGCATGCTATACATCCCGGCGGGATTGTGATCCCAGTTGACAACCTGTTGCGTATTCGGATCAAGATAGCTGCGGCTATAGTAAGCAGGCTTCCCGGTTAAAGGATCATTCGGAACAGAATTCAACAAATAATTCCAGGCAAGAGTCACGACTGTGTTATATCCATCAGTTGGATTCGGAGTCCAGGGAACGATCTTACCTGCGGGAAAAGCAAATATGGTATGTGTATTTAGTGTACCCAATGTAGCAGCAAGACCGGCTGTTGTGAAAACATTATCACCGGATACCGTCGGGCTGCCTCCTGCATTTCCTGAAAGCACCTGGTAATGATAAACAGTTCCCGGTGCAAGACTGGTCAGGATCATGGAGTGTGTAGTTACCAATGCAGAATCTACAAGCGTCGAAAGCCCGTATGAACTGGTTGTGCCATGATTGACTTGCGAAGTAGCACCAAAGCTGGTCGTCCATGTTATGATGGCGGAACTTTCAGTAATCGAATTTACCGAGATCGCAGAGATAACCGGGTTGATATTGGCAACGCTAACAATTACCGGAGACGACGTTGTGATATTTCCTGCGGCATCTCTTGCTTTAGCTGTTAAAGTATGGTTTCCGTTAGAAAGCGATGTCGTATTCCATGACACTGAATAAGGAGCAGTAAGATCTTCTGCTCCAAGATTATTTCCATCCAGCAGGAATTGAACACCGGTTACTCCCACATTATCACTTGCATTGGCGGTAATGTTGGTCGTACCAGATACGTTTCCACCTGTAGGAGAAGTAATATCAACGGCAGGTGGTGTATAATCATTATCAATTGTTATTACTACACCCGTCGATATGTTGATATTCCCGGCTCCGTCGCGAGCTTTGGCCGTTACTGTATAAGTGCCATTAGCAACCAATTTCGTATTCCACGGGATGGAATAAGGAGCAATGAGATCTTCCGCGCCAAGATTGTTTCCATCTAACAGGAATTGGATACCAACAACCCCGACATTATCACTTGCATTTGCAGAGACTGTAATTGTACCCGAGACATTCCCAGCCAGCGGAGATGCCAGATCTACTGCAGGCAATTCGCTATCGGGTGGATTGTTAACTGTAACAACAACTGCGTCGGATGTTGTGATATTTCCGGCGGCATCGCGGGCTTTGGCCGTTAATGTATAGTCACCATTGGCCAGGCTTGTTGTATTCCACGAAACAGAATATGGAGCTGTAAGATCTTCCGCGCCAAAGTTGACACCATTCAGCAGGAATTGCACCCCAACCACCCCGGTGTTGTCGTTAGCAGTGGCCGTAATATTTATTGTTCCAATTATTTCACCTGCAGCCGGCGATGTGATACTTACTGTCGGGAATTCTGTGTCAGGCGGATGATTCAACACGTTCACAGCAACCGGTGCAGAGGTAGTTATATTGCCTGCCACATCTCTTACTCTTGCGGTCAATGTATAATTGCCATCCGCAACACCAGGTGTATTCCATGTAAATAAGTAAGGTGCAGAAACATCTTCCGCACCAAGGTTAGCTCCATTCAACAAAAATTGGACGCCGGCAACACTATTATTATCACTTGCGTTGATGGTAATATCAACATTACCCACAATAATGCCTGCTGCCGGCGAGGTTATAGCACCAGATGGTAAGATGTTATCCACGGTGACTGTGATTGCTGTTGAGGTTGTGTTATTACCTGCGGCATCTCTTGCTTTGGCAGTTAAAATATGTGTGCCGTTGGAAACTGTTGCTGTATTCCATGAAACAGAATAAGGTGAGCTCAAATCTTCGGCACCCAGGTTATTGCCATCTAATAAGAATTGCACTCCAGCGACATTCACATTATCCGAAGCATTGCCTGTCACGTTTATTGTACCTGAAACAAAAGAATTATTCGGCGGACCGGAAACATTTACTGTAGGAGCAGTATTGTCGATACCGATCGGGGTGTTCATATCATTTTGTATCTCGGTAACGGTCAGGAGCCTGTTGTAAAAACGAACTTCATCAATTGCCCCGTTGAGGTATTCGCCAAAAGCTGAGTTGGAGCCAATCCTGATACCAGTCGGATCTATTGTTGTTATTGTCCCGGTTGAACCTACTGCTGACCTGTTGGTAACATCGGTCCCGTTGACATAAATCGAAAAGCGGTTAGCCTGTGACTGGCTCGCATCATAGGTCACTGTAACATGACTCCATTGGCCAGCGGTCAGTACATTATTATTACTGTGTAGCGCGACCTTACTACTGCCGGTCGTCCAATAAACAGAAATCCCGTTTGTCACCGGTCCGGCGCCGCCATCGTTTTGTGATGTGGTGTGCGCATAGAAATAAAAGAAATTAGCCGCATTAAGCGCCTGGCCCCATACAGTACTCCACTCATTGAAGTTATTATTCTTCACCCATGCACTCCAGGTATAGCTTTGCGTTGGATTGAGCGTGTAGTCGGCGTGATCCGCAATGTTCACGTAGTTGTTGGTTCCATTCAGGTTTACTGCCTGGCCAAATTTGCCCGTGGTCCAGGTAGCGCCGCCGGTAAGGGTGCCATTGTGGCTTTTCCCCGAAACGTCAGCAGCTGTTGTACCTGTACCTTCATTGAAATGAATAGCAGTTATAAGATTGGTCACGTTGCTTACAGTGACGGTTATCGCAGTCGAAGTTGTAATATTTCCAGCCGCATCTCTTGCTTTTGCCGTCAGTACATGTTGTCCATTGCTTGCATTCACAGTATTCCAGGAGACAGAATAAGGCGAAGCCAGGTCTTCTGTTCCCAGGTTTGCTCCATCCAGCAAAAATTGTACGCCGACAATTCCAATATTATCGCTTGCATTCGCAGTAACGTTGATCGGCCCGGAAACATTTCCTGCTGCAGGTGACGTAACAGTTACAGTGGGCGGTGTGAGATCATTATTTACTGTAACGCTGACATTTGTTGATGTTCCCAGGTTCCCGGCCGCATCCCTTGCATTTGCTGTGAGCACATGCGGCCCATTGCCTGCAGTCAGGGTATTCCAGGAAACAGAATAAGGTGCAGTAATATCTTCTACCCCGAGATTCACTCCATCCAATAAAAATTGTACGCCCACAACGCCAACATTATCGCTGGCGTTCGTAGTAACATTGATCATCCCGGAAACATTTCCTGCTGCAGGCGACGTAATAGTTACAGTGGGCGGTGTGAGATCATTGTTTACATTGACGATAACGCCCGCCGATGTTCCAATGTTCCCAGCCGCATCTTTTGCCTTTGCCGTTAGTGTATGTTGCCCGTTACTTGCTGTCAGCGTATTCCAGGAAATTGAATAAGGTGGGGCGGTATCCTCAACATCTATAGGATTACCATCGAGCAGGAATGTGACGCCCGTCACACTCACGTTATCGCTGGCGCTTGCTGTAACATTGATTGTGCCTGAAACATTCCCCGTCGCAGGCCCTGCGATCGTTACACTGGGCAATTGTGTATCGCCAGGATTATTCACTGTCACTACAACATCAGCCGATGTGGTGATATTACCTGCCGCATCACGAGTACGTGCTGTTAAAGTATACGCACCATTTGTAAGTGACCCTGTATTCCAGGATACAGAATAAGGCGCTGAAATATCTTCCGCCCCAAGATTATTTCCATTAAGCAGGAACTGCACACCTATTATTCCGACGTTATCGCTGGCATCAGCGGTGATAGTCAAGTTTCCAAGCACCTCACCAGCTGAAGGAGCCGTGATTACCACAGTTGGAAACTGTGTATCTGGTGGATGATTAAGAACATTTACTACAACCGGTGAAGATATCGCTATGTTGCCCGCGGCATCTCTAGCTTTTCCTGTTAAAGTATAACTTCCGTCGGCAACAGTGCTCGTGTTCCAGGTAAACGAATAAGGCGCAGTAATATCTTCGGCACCCAGGTTGTTTCCATTCAACTGGAATTGTACGCCAACAACACCCGTATTATCGGAAGCATTGGCAGTAATATCAATCGAGCCTGCAATGGTGCCAGCGACCGGTGCTGTAAGAGTGATTGTAGGGGAAACAAAATCATTGCTTACATTGACAACCGCGTCCGTCGAAGTTCCAATATTCCCTGCTGCATCTCTTGCCCTCGCGGTAAGGGTATGTGGCCCGTTCTGAAACATTGTCGTATTCCATGATAAAGAATAAGGCGCTGTTATGTCCTCGGCTCCCAAATTAATTCCATCTACCAAAAATTGAACGCCTACAACGGCTAT
>Ga0136846_1230363_pt1 | contig 15808 bp, 17 predicted proteins | sample HopSoiMetagenom2_FD_96841 | JGI IMG/M metagenome (GOLD analysis project Ga0136846, IMG submission 96841) | Grasslands soil microbial communities from Hopland, California, USA - 2 Assembly 2016 (version 4) | ecosystem: Environmental > Terrestrial > Soil > Grasslands | place: USA: Hopland... | reverse complement strand
CTCGCGCTGGTGCGCAACGGCGATCGGATCCGCCTTTCCGTGAAGAACCGCACCATCGACCTCGCGGTTTCGGATGACGAACTTAGAAAAAGAAAAGTGGCATGGCAGCCACCGGTCGCTCCGCCGACTCGGGGCTACGCCAAGCTTTATATGGACCACGTGCTCCAGGCCGAGCACGGCTGCGATTTCGACTTCCTGAGAAAAGCCTAGTTCGATTCGCGCGCCGCTATCACTTTCAAGCGAAAGTACTTGGGACAACACATAACGCGGCCCACCGATCGGGCCGGGCCGCGGCAACCCCGAAGCGGACAGACGCGCCAGGGATGAAGGTGCGTCTCCCCCCGCAATGGGCCGAAGGCGAGACGCGGCTGAGGCCGATCTGTGACGAGCGCCGACGCTATCGATTTAAGACCCTGTCCCAGCTCATCGTCGTCCTTGCGTCCCTCAAACTGCGCCCCTCATTGCGTCAACCCGCTGAAAGCCTTCGCCGGCCTCCTGCTTGCGAAGGGCGCTATGAAAACTATCCTCCCATGAAAAACCGGGCGCTAATAAGCGAAATTTCGGGAATGTAGGTGATGAGCAGCAACGCGACGAGATAGAGGAAAAGGAACGGGACGATACCGCGGTAGATCACTTCCAGCCGTAGCCCGAGCGCCGACTGTGCGACGAAAATGTTGATCCCGAAGGGCGGATGGAACAGGCCGATCGCTAGATTCACCATAACGACGATGCCGAAGTGCACTGTATCGATACCCATTGCCTTGACCATGGGCACCAGTAGTGGGGTGAGTAGCAGAATCGCGGAAAGCGGGTCGAGGAAGCAACCGACGAGGAGCAGCAGGACGTTTATCGCGAGCAGAAATTCCCAGCGCGAGATCTTCATCGTTTCCAGCCAGGCCACGGTAGCCGCTGGCACTTGATTGACCGTTAGCAGCCACGCGAACACGCTCGCGCAGGCGACTATTATGAGAACCTGGCCGGTGAAAAGCACCGTCTCGACTGAGGCTTCGAGGACATCCCTCCAGCCGAGCTCGCGGAACACCAACCAGGTTACCAGCGCGGCATAGACACAGGCGACGGCCGCAGCCTCCGTTGGCGAGAATACCCCGCCGTAGATACCGCCCAGGATGATGAATGGTGCACCGAGCGCCCACGTCCCGCGCCGGGCCACGTGCATGGCGCGCCGTAAACTAAACTGCACGCCTGACTCGAAGCCCTGCCGCTTCGCCGTCCACACCACATATGCAGCAAGCAGGCCGGCGATAAGCAGACCGGGCAGGACGCCGGCCGCATACAGCCGCGGGACAGACTCCTGCGCCGCCATGCCGTAGACGATCATCGGAATGCTCGGCGGAATGATGATATCGATCGCGCCAACTGCGGTGATCAGGCCGGCGGCAAATGGCTCCGGGTAACCACCGCGGCGCATGGCCGGCAGCATCGCCTTGCCGACCGTCGCCACGGTGGCAGCGCTCGCGCCGGAGATGGCCCCAAAAATCGCGGAAGTACCGACCGTCGTCACACCCAAGCTGCCCGGAATGCGGCCAATGCCGGCTTGGACGAAGTCCACGATGCGCTGAGCGACGCTGCCGCGGCTCATCAACTCCCCGGCATAGATAAAGAACGGCACCGCGAGCAGCGCAAAGGCATCGATGCCGCCAAATAGGTTCTGGTGCAGGGCGGCGATTCGCACATTCATGAAGAATACGAGCGCCGCGCTCGAGGCAGCCAGCAGGACGATGTAGATCGGGAAGCCGAGCAATAGCAAGACGAGCGGCACCACGGCGAGCGCGAAGCTCATTTCGGACGGAACAACTGCATGACAACGATGACCGCGATCAGGCCAAATCCGAACGCGACAGCGGCGTGAGCGATCCACATCGGGATGCCAGCTACGTCGCTCGATCGGCCAAGGACAACCATCTGCCAGGTGTACCGCGCTGACTGCACCACGACGAAGCCTGCGAGCAGGACGGTGAGCATCACCTCGACAGATTTGAGCGTCCGCTGCGCAGCTTGCGGCAGGTAGCGCACTAGTACATCCATGCGCAGATGTTGCCGCCGCCACGCGACCGCGGCGGCGCCAAGGAACGCCATCCAAACCATGATGTAGACCTGCACCTCGTCGGCGCCGCTGAGGGAGCGGCCAATTAGGTAGCGGCCGAAAACGTTGGCGAAGTTGAGGCAAACCGCGAAGATAAAGGCGAGCGCTAGTAGACGCTCCAGTACCTTTATCAGGCGGCTCATTGTCGATTCGGCTTTCCGACTCGTTCCTTGAAATTCTGGAAGAAATCGTCCGCGACTTTCCTCGCGGCGGCGTCAATCAGGCGCGAGCCAATCTGGGCCAGCTTACCACCCACGCTTGCCTTGACTTCATAAGAGAGCTTCGTCTGGTCACCTCGGCGATAGTCAGGCGGACCACGGCTCCGCCCTTCGCAAAACCTGCGGCGCCACCCTGCCCATGAGCACTTGGTATTCATTGTTGCCGATCAACTCGATCGACTCGCATCCTGGCACGCAGATCTTCAGCACTGCTGGATCGTTGCGCGCTCCAAGTGGCAGCCTGCGGGGCGGCAATCACTTGCTCGCCGGTCATCTCCATCTACTTTGCCTTCTGATACTCGACCAACTGAAGATAGTCTGATCGCACAGGCGCAAAGACATCGAGGTTGAGACAGACCTCGTTGCCCACGGCCTCGGCATAGTGGATGACGTCCGGCGGCACACGGATCATCGAGCCGGGACCGCAGTCCAGCACGTCGGCGCCGACGTGTAGGCGCGTCCTGCCCTGGAGAATGAATACAAGTTGCTCAAATGGATGACTGTGCCGGCCGGGCTCCATGCCAGGGCTGATCCAATTCATGACTGCCATGGCGTTGTCGCCCCTGAAGGCGACGCGCTGAATCCCCGGGCGCGGCGAATCCTTTGGCAGGTCGTTCCAGTTGTACAACCTCACCTTGCTCATTTCAGCCTCCTTTCTCGGCAAGAGGAAACACGGGGCTTCTTCCTGGGTCAGCAAAAATGTCCGTAAGCTCGCGGGACTTGATGAATCAATGCGAACCGCGCCGGACGCACATCGGCGACGAGCAGCGGAACCGCCGAATGCGGCGGCGGGGCGTTCTCGGCAAAGATGAGCATGATGGTGCGGCCAACGACTTCGTCCGACGAAACGGGACTCAGGCGCAAGTTGACGCACAGATGTCGTGCTGTGCGCTCGCCCAGCGAAGATCGCGCGCGATACGTCGCGGCGATGGCTTCGCGACCCACGCTGCGTTTGTCCCTCCAACCGTACCAGCCGTCCTCGGCGAATAGGTCGGAAACCGATTCCTCGGGGCCGAAATCGATCCGGTAGGCAAACTGGACATACAGCGCCTGGATGGCCAGGACATCCGCCGCCGCGAGGGTCACGGCTATCGAAGCTGCCTGCTCATTTCAGCGAAGTCGAAGAAAACTCTCTCCTTCGCGATCAGGCCGTCGCGCAACTGGAATACATGTAGTAGCCGGACGTGGGCATCTCCGCTCTTCCCGGGAAGGTTGAACGGACGTCCGTCCACCACCCGGCCGATGAGGATGCTTTCATCGACGATGAAGTCATCGCCGTATAGCCGCATCACAGGTTCGGCGCGCTCGCCCTTCAGCGCTGGAAAGAGCTTCTCGTAGAAGCGGCGGATAGCCGGCTTGCCGCGCAAGGGCCCGTCGGGACCGCCGACAACTTGGTGCTCTGGATCGTTCGTGTAGGTGCCCAGCACGCCCTCCAGATTCGCGGCCGTCTCATACATGAAATGATCATTGACGATCTTGTCCATGGTTTCCCGTGTCATGGCTGCCATCGTCAGGACCCCTACTGGGCCGCCGCGGCGTGGATCTCAAGCACGCTCTTCACGAGCTCGGGCTTGCGAGCGCGCGCAATGCCGCATTCGCAAGCGATTCCGAAATTCGGAATGTACTTGCGGGCGACAGCCATGCGCTTTTTTGTCCCGTCGACGCCATCGCCGGCGTGGACCACCCCCAAATAGAGCTCGCCGGCGATGCGAAGCTGCTTCAGAGGTGCGAAATACGCTTCGTCCGTGCGCCCGATCGGCACCGGCATGTGGATGTACTGCAGGGTATGCGCCACCGCCTTCGCCATGGCATTGGCGACTTGGACCATGGGTTCCATGTCGCGCGGCTCATTGAAATGCTTCGCGGCAAAGTCGCCATAGCAAAGATGCACGCCGAGGTCGACGTCGCTCGGCACGGCGGCGCAGATACGGCCCATGCGTTGCATGATGTCGTCCAGCGATGTCTTCGCCGTGGGGAACTGGTTCTGTGGCTGCCCATCGAGGATGATCATCTCGTGGCAGAAGTCCCACTGGATGCAGAGGTCCTTGTGGGGGATAGCGCGGCAGATGCGCTCGACCTCGCGGATCATCGCCTTCTCGTACGCCATGTCGATCGCAAGGACGTCGCGGGCGGTGCAGAACGCATAGATCACACCCATGGGGGTGGGTAGGCAAACCTGGAAGCGCACACCCTTCGGAATGTCGCCCCGCTCGCGCGCCGCACAAAAGTCAAGATACGAACCCTTTGCCTCACGCGCGTAACCGAGCTCACCGAAGGTCACTTCCGCAGGGTCGACGCCCTCGGCTAGGCAGAGCTTCGGAAACTTGTTGGTCGGGCGCACTTCACCGCTTGGATCCGGGCGGAGGTACGGGCTGGACCGCAGCAGCGGGTATTGAAAGCTGACCCAAAGCCGGCGAGGTCCCACTTCGCCGTCCGGTATTCGTTTCAAATACTTGCCGAGCAGAGGGCCAACCGTGCCGAAGACCTCTTCCACGCTGTCCAGGCCGATGCTGCCAACGAGATGAATGTTCATGCTGTTCCCCACACCGATTCTGCGGTTTTGACCACCAGCTCGAGCTTGCGCTTCTGGTCATCGATAGTGACGGGGTTACCAAGGTAGTTGCTAGAGAATCCGCATTGCGGGCTAAGACAAAGCCGGTCTAGGTCGACGTACTTCGCGGCCTGATCAATACGACGCTTCAGGGCGTCTGGATCCTCGAGCTGCGGCGTCTTGGTCGAGATCAGTCCCAGCACCAGCACCTTGTCCTTTCCAAAGTAGCGCAGCGGGGTGAAATCCCCTGCACGCGGCGTGTCGTATTCCAAGAAAAGCGCGTCGACCTTGATCTCGTTGAACACTCGCTCGGCGATGGGGTCGTAGCCGCCTTCCGCCGCCCAGTGTCCCTGGTAGTTACCGCGACAGGTGTGCATAACAATGGTCATGCCTTTCGGTCGGCGCGCAACAACGCTGTTCATGGTGCGAATCTGCAAATCGAGCAGCCGTTGGGGGTCGTCGCCACGCCCCTTCAGCTTCGCGCGCTGCTTGTCGTCGCACAGGCAGCACGTCACTACCTCATCCATCTGCACGTAGGTACAGCCTGCGTCTGCAAGCGCTTGCAGTTCGACGACATAGGCGTCGGCGACGTCGCTCCACATGGCTTCCAGATCCGGATAGACGACTTTGTCAACCCATTCCCGCTTGGAATAGAAGTACAACGTTTGCGGCGCGGGCATGGTCACTTTCGGTGTGCGCTGCGTCACCGATTTCAAGAACCTGAAGGCGCCGACGTTGACGCTTTGCTTCCAGCGGATCTTGCCTGTGACGTCGACACGGGGCGATGGCACGGTATGGCCTTTATCGTTGCGGAACGTCTCGGTGCCGCGGTAATTCCCCGCCACGTTTTCCAGCGAGAGCAAAAATTCGCTCCACCAGATGCGCCGGCGAAACTCGCCATCAGTTATGGACGTCAGGCCGGCCGCCTCCTGAAGCTTCACTACGTCCCGGATCGCTTCGTCCTCGAGCTTCGACAGCTCCGCGTTGTGATGCGAGCCGAAATTGGCGTCGAGATCATGGGCGCCGAGGAGACGCTCGCGCGCTTTCATTAAGGATTCTGGACGCCGAAGACTGCCGACGTGGTCGGCGCGAAAGGGCGGACGCGGTCTGGTGGCCATGGCTTAGTTCCGGTGGCGTTTGGCAGCAGCGACAAGCGCTTCGTAGTCGTCCTTGAGTTGTGGATTGGCGCTAAAGATTGGCGGCAGTGCGGCAGTTGTCTCATCGAGAAATCGCCTGGCTTCCGCTGGTGGTAAGACTATGGTCTGGCCACCGTTCTTCTCCCAAGCGCCGCGGATGCGGTTCACATCCGCGACCGTCCCCGTCATGAACAACTGCTCCGCGTTGCGTGCTTCCTCCCGGACCATCGGCTCTAGCGCGCCCAGCGATTTGAAGAAGTCGCGATTTACGAGTCCGGAGGCGATGAGGAACGAGCCCGGAAGCTGGGTTGCGGTCTTGGCGACGTCGAAGTACTTGAAGGCCACGAGGACGATGAACCCGGCGGTAAAACCATCGATCGTGCGATTGGAGAGAGAAGACATCACCTCGCCTAGCGGCATCGACAGCGGAGAGGCTCCGAGCCGGCGGAACGGATCCATGTGGAGCGGCGCGCCCCCTGGGACACGGATCTTCTGGCCCTTCAGATCGTCGATCGATCGCACCGGCTTGTGGCTGAGCAGCATGAGAGGGCCGTTCGCAAAAGTGAAGAGCGGCTCTACTCCCTTGCTCGCGCCAAACTCAGAAAGCCGTTTGCGCACTTCCGGATCGGCGAACACCTTCTGTGCGTGCTCGACGCTGCCGAAGAGGCCCGGGGCGTCGAAGACCTGAAAACGAGGCTCCAGTCCGACCAGGAATCCGACTGCGGGAGTCGTCATCTCGATCGTTCCTAGGGCGACGCCTTCCACCGTCCGGGGGATCTGCCCGAGCTGGCTGGCCGGGTACACCTCGACCTTCATGCGCCCGCCGGACCGCTTCTCCACATTTGCCTTGAATGTGTTCATCCATTCGTGCGTGACGTCGTTAATCGTCGGCGTCGAAAGCTTCATGGTGAACTGCTGCGCGTGCGCTGCGAGCGCCACTAGAGCCAGCGCCACCGCGAGCATCAGTCGCATAACCATCTTTCCCTCCGTCATTCCGGCTGGATGCCTATGTCGCGCACAACTTTCGTCCACTTGCCGCGCTCGACGTTGATGAATTCGGCGACCGAAGCCGGCGTACCAGCGCCGTCGCTGAAGATGCCGAACTCGCGCATTCGCGAGTTGATAGCCGGATCTCTCAGTGCGCGGTCCATTGCACCGTTCATGCGCTGCACGATGTCAGCCGGTGTCCCGGTGGGTGCCACCATGACGAACCAGCCGGTCGCCTCGAAGCCGGGAAATGTCTCGCCGACCGTGGGCACGTTCTCGAAACCCGGTAGGCGCTGCGCAGAAGTGACAGCGAGCGCCTTCAGGTCGCCGCGCCGCACGAGGGCCGCGACGCCAGGGACGGCCTGCATGCTGAGGTCGGTAGTTCCGCCCAGCGTGTCCTGAATGCCCTGCGAATTGACGTTATAGGGCACGAGCAGAATCTTCGTCCCCGCGACCTGGTTAACCCAAGCGGCAATCATGCCGCCGAAACTCTTCGGCCCTTCATTGGCAAGTTTCAGGGATCCAGGCGATGACCTATCCAAAGCCACAATGTCGCTAAGAGAGAAGGCTTGTACCTTAGGGTTCGCGACGAGAAGGAACGGACCCTTTCCGACCAAGGACACCGGCGTGAAATCCTTGACTGGATCGTACGGAAGTTGCTTGAACGTTACTGGATTGGTCACCAGCGCCGCCGCGGTGGCGACGAAGAATGTATAGCCGTCCGGCGCTGACTTCGCGGCCGCTTGCGCGCCGACGATGTTTTGCGCACCAGGCCGGTTTTCGACGACGAAGCCCTGCTCAAGATTCTTGTTGAGGTGCTCAGCCAGGAGTCGGGTAATGATGTCCGGAGCTGTGCCCGGCGGCTGCGAGATGATGATCCGGACGGGTTTGGAAGGCCACGTTTGTGCCCACGCTGGCAACCCCCCAAGAGAGGCGAACAGAATAACTGCAATGCCACGCAGGAATAGGGACATTACGCTCCTCCTTCTGAAGATGAACATGTTCATGTATCTCAACGCCTTTCGCAACAGCTTTCGGAGCGTCGTCTCGCCGCAGAGGCAGTTCAGACAGGCTTCAGTCTGACGTCGAGCAAAGCAACCTGACCTTTTGCGCTGCGGCGATACCGCTGCAGACGAGAACGCACATGCGCCGGCTTTTCGGCGACCTCACCGACTCCACCGTACGCGCGCGCGAGGAGCGTGTAGTCCGGCGCCGGAGCGATTCCCTGTACCGACCGCCTTCCTAAGCAATCGGTTTGTCACCGACTACATCATCGTCACTGACCGCGGCTAATAAGCTCCACTTACCTATCGGCGCAAACCTTCAAACAAGAGCGCGAAGAGGCGGCGCAGCTCGGCAACGCCCTTTTCCGGGTCGGGCTTGGGCGCGGCGATCCACCACCGCAATGAGGCGGAGTACACGAAGAAGATGTACCGGGCAATCACGTCCGCCCGCTCTTGGCGATGAATCTCCCCGCTCTTTTGAGCCGCGGCGACGATCTCCTCCAGCCCGCCGATGAGGCGCTCCCGGAGGCTGTGGAAGGTCCCTGCTTGCTTGCCGCTCGAATAGAAGGTCAATTCCTGGAGCAGGATACGGGCAAGCACCGGCTTAGTTGCTAGCCAGCCGTAGTGGCCACGAAAGACCGACACTAGTTTATCGACGAGAGTCTGCCCCGGCCGAGGCGCCGCGAGAGCGACGTCGGTAACGGCGTTCAGCTCCTCGTTGAAAATCAGGAAGACCAGATCCCGCTTGTCCTCGGCGTAATTGAAGAGCGTCCCGAGTCCGACGTGCGCGCGCTTAGCGATGTCGCGCATAGTAGCTGCGGCGTACCCGCGTTGCGTAAAGAGCACGGCGGCCGCCCGGCGGATGCGCGTGCGCGTCTCAAGCTTCTTCTGCTCGCGGACCGATTCCTCGGCGACAGGACGGGATCCCATGCCGAGCGAAGGATGCGTCAGCTCAAGCGGCTTGACAAGCTACACATCGCCTCCGACCATGAACATGTTCATACTTTAGCTAGCCATGCCGCTTACCGGAGTTGTTCCCTTCCCGCCCGAATTCGCCAAGCGCTATCGCAAAATGGTCGGGGGTGATTTTCCGGTCTCGACCCTCGGCAAGGTATCGAAGAAAGCCCTTTCGGAAATGGCGGCAAAGCAGTGACGATCCGCCTCATCGTGCCTTATGTGCAAGGCGGAGGCAGTGACCAGCGCGCGCGTCTCGTTGCCCGCTATATGGCGAATCACCTCGATGAGCCTATTGACGTAGTGAACCGCACTGGTGCAGTTGCGGGCCATGAGGCGATCGCCGAAGCGCCCGCGGACGGCAGCGTTATCGGTCTAAGCACCGGCGAGATCGGCATGATGCACTGGCACGAGGGACTAACAAAGCTCGCACCGCATAACTACACTGCGCTCGCCGTGCCGTTTGTTGAGTCCGCCGCCATCATCGTCGCCGCAGACGCGCCCTGGCACACGGCGCAGGACTTCATGAGGGAGTTCGAAAAGCGGCCAATGACCGGCTCAGGTGGTCCGCACTTCGGCATCTGGAAATTCGCGCTCGTCGGCCTGATGGACGCGATAGGCATCGATACGTCGCTCCTCGAATGGAAGGAGACTCTCTCCGGCGAGCAGGGCCTTGAGAACGTTCTCGCTGGGCGAGCGGACGTTGCGCCGATCACAATGACCGACGCGCGCTCTATGCTCTTCTCAGGCAAGGCTCGCGCGCTCATCACAATGGAAGATCAGCGCCATGCGCGCTTTGCCGATGTGCCGACAGTGAGCGAAGCCTTCGGAGTGCGATGGCATGTCGCGCACTGGCGCGGCCTCGTCGCCCCGGCCGGCCTGCCTGCCGCGGCAAAGGAGAGATTCGTGTCGGCGCTGAAAAGCGTCGCGGGCGACGCGGGATTTCAGAGCGAAGCCGCAGAGAACGCATTTACGGTGCGCTGGCGCTTTGGTGAGGACTTCGCCCGCTACATGGATGAAGATGACCGACAGTTCGGGCATGTTATTCGCGTCTCGCAAGGAGCCAAGAAATGCGTCAACTGATCGCGATTGCACTCTTCGGCGTAGCGGGCCTCACGGCCGCACAGCCGTATCCGGCACGAGCGGTACGGATGATCGTACCTCTGCCGCCCGGCGCGACGACCGACATCGTTATGCGAGCGACGGTGCAGGAACTCTCGCCGCGCCTCGGACAGGCGGTTGTCGTAGACAACCGGCCGGGCGGGAACTGGGTGATCGGCGCCGAGGCGTGCCGCAGCGCCACCCCGGACGGCTACACGGTGTGCCTGGTTAATTCAGACACGATGGCCTTCAACCCGCACATTCTGTCAAAGCTTCCCTACGACCCGGTGAAGGATTTCGTTCCAGTTACCAACCTTTTCTTCCTGTTCGAGGGCCTCCTCGCCAGACCGGACTTGCCCGCGAGCAGCATCGCTGAGCTGGAGTCGCACGTCAAAAAGAACGCTGGCAAGGTCAACTTCGGCACTCTAGGACCGGGCTCGTCCACGGACGTCTTCCGCCAATGGCTCGTGGCGCACTGGGGCGTTGAGGTAGTCGGCATCCCGTACAAGGGCGGAGGCAATGTCGTCGCGGCGATCATGGCGGGCGAGATCGACGTCACAAAGATCGGCATGGGAAATGTCGTAGGCCAACTGAGCAGCGGGAAAGTGAAGATGCTGGCCATCCAAGGAACGAAGCGCTCGCGCATTATTCCCCACGTACCCACCATGAACGAAGTTGGCCTGGGTGCGTACCCCCTTCGCGTTTGGTGGGGGCTGGTCATGCCGTCCGGCAGCCCGGAAGCAGCGGTTAGACGCATCAATGCCGAGCTAGTCAAGCTCTATCGAGAGCCAAAGATGGCGGAATACCTGGAGAGTCAGTTCGTCGAGGTCGCTGTTGGCACGCCGGATGACTTCGGTACGTTCATGAATGCAGAGCGCGAGCGCGCCGGCGAGACGGTGAAAACGTTCCGCATCCCCCGCCAATGAAAGCGCCTTGCCGCGCCGATCACGTCGGCAGCCTCATCCGGCCGGAGAGCCTGCGGGAAGCGCAGCGTGCGAAGCAATCGGGCGCCGTTGTCGAAGACATCAAGGCAATCGAAGACGAGGCGATCCGCGAAGTCGTGGCGCTGCAGGAGCGCGCCGGCATCGGCGCCGTGACAGACGGGGAGTTCCGCCGCGTTACCTGGCGCGAAAGCTTCTTCAACTCCGTGGACGGCTACAGTAGTGAAAAGCATGAGCCTTCTTTTGGCTTCCGGCTGCCCGACGGCCGGATCCAGAAAGGGCAGCCCGTACCGCGAGTAGTCGGCAAGCTGACGCGCCGCCGCTCAATGGTCGTCGACGACTTCAACTTCGTGAAGTCCTTTGCCCGCATTACGCCGAAGGTCACGCTCCCCGCGCCGGCTGTGGCGCACTTCTATCTCGGCGATGCGATGATCGACCGATCCGTTTACGCCGACCGCCGCGAATACATGGCCGATGTATCGGCGATCTATCGTGAGGAGATCGCCGACCTCGGGCGCGCCGGATGCTCATATCTGCAGCTGGATGACGTTTCGCTCGCGGTGCTGTGTGACCCGGGATTCCGCGAAGACATGAAGCAGCGCGGCGAGTCGCCTGACGAAGTGATCCACCTCTATATTGACGCCTTCAACGACGCAGTTCGCGACCGACCGGCCGGCATGAGCATCTGCAGCCACCTCTGCCGCGGCAACGTCGGTCAGGGGATCGGTACCGGCGGCTACGAGCCGATCGCCGAGCGCATTTTCAATCGGCTCGATGTGGACGGATTTCTGCTCGAATTCGATACACCCCGCGCTGGCGATTTCGGGCCGTTGCGCTTCCTGCCGAAGAACAAGAAGGTGGCGCTAGGTCTCGTCAGTACGAAGGTTCGTGAGCTGGAGAGCATCGACCGGCTCCGGGAACGCATCGACGAGGCGGCGAAATACGTCGACCTCGATCAACTCTGTCTGTGCACGCAATGTGGGTTTGCGAGCGGCTTCCAGTTCAATCGCCTAACCATCGCGGAGGAGGAGCGCAAACTCATGCTCATCGCTGAAACGGCGCGAAAAGTGTGGCGCTGATGCGAATCATTGATCTGCACTGCTATCCGGGCACGACCGAGTGGAAGAACATTTTGCACGACAACGCCGAAAGGATCCTCGGGCTATGACGTTGGTGCGCGCTGGGGCAATATTGGTACTGCTGCTGCAAGCGGTGGCTGCGACAGCCTCGGATTATCCAGCCAAGCCTATTCGCCTCGTGATGCCCTTCGCCGTGGGCGGCGGATCGGACATCTTGGCGCGAGTTCTCGCAGAGCACCTCGGCAAGCGGCTCGGACAGCCAGTCGTCGTCGAGAACATTACCGGCGCTGCAGGCACCATCGGCACGCGCGCGGTCGTCACTGCACAACCGGACGGCTACACACTACTCTTTACGCCACAGAGTCCGATCACTATCGCCGGCAGCCTCGAACCGAAGCCAGACTATGACGCCAGTCGAGATCTAATACCACTCGCCATGGTGGCAACGACTCCCGCCTTGGTCGTCGTGCATCCCTCCGTGAACGCCGGCACGCTGCGAGAACTTGGCACCGTCACAGCCGCTGCGCCTGAGAAGTACTTCTACGGCTCCCCCGGGGAAGCCCACGAGTATCAACTCACCGCTGCGCTTTTGCTCAAGGCCACCGGCGGTCGGATGACGCATGTGGCCTATCGCGGTGTCGCGCCAGCGGCAGCCGACGTCGCTGGCGGCCAAATCCACATGATGGTTGCGCCCATTCAGGTGGTGCGGGGTTTTATCACCGAGGGTCGATTGAAAGCGCTAGCCGTCATCGGCAAAGATCGCCTGAAAGGCTTCGGGGAATCGATCCCGACTACCGTAGAGAGCGGAATACGAGACGTGACTGTATACGGCTGGTTCGGAGTCTTTGCGCCCGTCCAAACGCCGCGCGTCATTGCCTCGAAGCTCGCAGTCGAACTCCTCGCCTTGCCACGCGACGCCGCCTATGCCAAGCGCCTCGCCGATCTGGGCTTTGACGCGCTGGCGCTACCTGGCGCAGAACTCGAGAGGACTATCGACGAACACCGACGGCAATGGCGGTCTGTGCTGGAAATGTCGCGATGAGGAAACTCCTTCTCGTCGGAAGCGTTCCGCTCGACACAACGAAAGAGGTCTTCGAGATGTTTGGCCCGGCGCTCGCGTCGCATCTCGAAGCGATGCCCGACGGCGAAGTCGGGCCCAGGCGCTACTGGGTAAGCGGAGTGCACTACCGCGTATTCGCGCTGCACCCCGATCTGGAGATTGTGCGCCGGCCGCGGCGCGACAACGGCGTCGAGCGCCTAGTCCCGCACGACCAGACCGACACCTGGCAGTTCACGATCAGGCCGGGAGTGAGGGAGATCACCTTCGGCGATCCCGGCTGGCGCCTCGGCTTCGCGCTGGATGCAATCAACTCCCACTCGCTGCTGCAAGCGATGCAGGACAAAGGCCGGATGCCGCCGCATCTGCGCCTGCAGGTGAGTTTGCCCTCGGTAAACAGCGTCTGTGCTCCTGCCAACTTCCCGAACTCCGCGGACCTCGACATCGTCCGCGTTGGATTCACTGCGGCGATGAAGGCCGAGATTGCCGCCATGACCGCCCGCATCCCGCATCACCGGCTGGCGATCCAGTTCGATCTCGCGCGCGAGACCACCGAAGCGAGCGGCGGCGTGCCCGGCATCCCAGGCAACGTCTCCATCGAATCCAGCCTAGCGCAGATTCGCGCGCTGACACCCTCGATTCCGGACGCGGTGCAGCTCGGCTATCACTTCTGCTTCGGCACCATGGGCGGGTGGCCGCGCTTCGCTCCCGCCGATCTCGGTGCAACGGTGCAGCTTGCAAACGCTGTAGTGGCGGCATCTGGCCGGCGTGTGGACTGGGTCCATATCCCGGTCCTACCCGATGCCGACGAGCGTTTCCTACGCCCGCTCGCCGAATTGCGTCCCGCCAGCGCGGCCGTCTACCTGGGCACTGTGCACTCCATGGAGCGCTTCGAAGAACGGCTGCGCCTCGCCCGAAAAGTACTGCCGGAGTTCGGCGTGGGTGCCTACTGCGGATTCGGGCGCCTGTCGCCGGCGGAGATGGACCGGGTGCTCAATGAGCACCTCCTCGCAGCTAAGCGGATCGCATGAAGCATCTGGTCGCATCAGTCGCATTCTTTTGCGCGAGCGCATCGGCGCAGACGTTCCCGTCACGCCCGGTGCTGCTAGTCGTGCCGTTCACCACTGGCACAGGCATCGACATCCTTGCCCGGGTTATCGGTCCAAGACTGTCCGATCGATGGAAGCAGCCGGTCGTCGTAGAGAACAAGCCCGGCGCGAGCGGCAACCTAGGCTCGGACTTCGTCGCGAAGGCGGCGGCGGATGGCCACACGCTGATGGTGACCGTGAACACCTACACAATCACGCCGGCACTCTTCAAAAAAACGTTGCCCTACGATCCGGTCGCCGACATCGCACCCGTGAGCAAAATTGCGCTCGCAACCTATACGCTCGTGGTCAATCCAACGGTGTTTCCTGGCAGAAACATGCAGGAGGCGATCGCAATTATTCGAACGAGCCCGCGCAAATACAACTTTGCTTCGCCGGGCAGTGGCACGCCGCACCACGTCGGCATGGAGCTCATCAAGCAGCGCCTCGGGCTCGATGCGACGCACGTACCGTACAAGGGCTTCGCCGGTGCCATGAATGACCTCGTCGGCGGCCAGGTGCACATGATGTTTACGCTAGTCCACTCATCGCTCCCGCACGTCCGCTCAGGAAGGATCCGTGCCCTTGCCGTCACGGGCGCAAAGCGCTCGCCGCAATATCCGGAGGCACCGACCTTCCGCGAGCAGGGGATAGACTTTATGGACGACGTCGATGCCTGGTACGCAGTCATGGCACCCGGCAGAACGTCAGCTTCGCTTGTCGCCCGACTGAATGCCGACGTTAACGCGGTCATAGCGCTCCCTGAGGTACAGGACCAGCTTTTGAAGCAGGGAATGATTCCGGTGACGAGCACCCCCGGCGAGCTCGCCGCGCTCATCAAGTCCGATCTGGTGCGGTGGGCGAAGGTAGTCGCCGACGCGCGGTCGACTAGCGGCAATGCGTTCTACTTTCTAGCCAACGAAGCGGCCGGGGAAGACTCGGCCCTGACCTGGGGGTACGGTTGGGGGTATCCCAAAAAGCTACCCCACCCAAAGACGTCTACTCCCGTCCGCCAACGTCCCAAAATTGATTCCGCCGCCTCCACCATTTACCCTCTTCGCTTGACGGCGAGCTTCGCCTCGTAGTCGACCCAGCGGTATTGGCGGCCGTCGCGCCGGTGCTGCGCCCCGTATCCAACACTGCGGCCGCCCTTGTGCAGCACGCGGTGACACGGGACGGCGAAGGCAAACCGGCTCCTTGAGCAGGCGTTGGCGACCGCGCGGATGGCTTTCGGCGTTCCGATCGCGGCGGCGATTGTGGAGTAGGTGGAGGTCTCGCCGAACGGGATCTTGCGCACTTCATCCCAGACGCGCCGCTGGAGCTCGGTGCCGCGGATATCCAGCGGCAGCGCGAAGGGCCGGAACGGGGCGGCGATGTATCCGGCGACTTTCGCGACCGTAGTCTTGCTCCTCTTTTCGTCGCGAACGACCTGCGCCTTGGGAAACCGCGCCTCGAGGTCCCGGATGAGCCGCGATTGCGTGTCCCGAATCATGATGGAGACGATTCCGCGCTCGCTCGAAGCGACGAGCAGCGCCCCAAGCGCGCAGCGGCCGGTGCCGTAGCGGATGGTCTCCGGCGTCCTGCGGGT
>Ga0136846_1238599_pt1 | contig 15815 bp, 30 predicted proteins | sample HopSoiMetagenom2_FD_96841 | JGI IMG/M metagenome (GOLD analysis project Ga0136846, IMG submission 96841) | Grasslands soil microbial communities from Hopland, California, USA - 2 Assembly 2016 (version 4) | ecosystem: Environmental > Terrestrial > Soil > Grasslands | place: USA: Hopland... | reverse complement strand
TGGCGCGGAGGCGGTCGGATTTTCCCGAACAGCCCCGACGAGAACTTCACGCAGAAGGTCAACAAGAAGATGTACCGCGCCGGCATGGCCGCCATCTTCTCGCAGCTTGCCCGCGAAGGCCGACTGGCCGTTGTAGACTCGCTGACGGTTGACTCACCGAAGACCAAGCAACTCGCCGCCAAGTTCAAGGCCATGGGCCTGACCTCGGTGCTCGTGATTGCCGATCAGGTCGACGACAACCTGCTGTTGGCTTCGCGCAACCTCGCCAACGTTCTCGTTGTCGAGCCGCGCTACGCTGATCCCCTCTCGCTCGTGCACTATAAGAAGGTGCTCCTGACGAAGGCGGCGATCGAGCAACTCAAGGAGATGCTGGGATGAGCACCCCGAAATTCAATGAGGGCCGCTTGGCCCAGGTGCTCGTGGCGCCCATCGTGTCCGAAAAGGCCACGATGATTGCCGAGACGCAGAACCAGGTGCTGTTCAAGGTCCTGCGCGACGCGACCAAGCCTGAAATCAAGGCCGCCGTTGAACTGATGTTCAAGGTCGAAGTCGCGTCGGTGCAGACCGTCACGCAAAAGGGCAAGGTCAAGCGCTTCGGGCGTTCGATCGGCCGCCGCGACCACGTCAAGAAGGCGTATGTGTCGTTGAAGGCGGGCCAAGAGCTCAATTTCTCTGGGGAGGCCGCGTAAATGGCCGTCATCAAAGTCAAACCGACCTCGCCTGGCCGCCGTGCCGTGGTGAAGGTGGTGCATGCGCACTTGCACAAGGGCAAGCCGGAAGCGTCGCTGCTCGAGCCGCAGTTCCAGCACGCCGGCCGCAACAACAACGGGCACATCACAATGCGCCACAAGGGTGGTGGTCATAAGCACCACTACCGTGTCGTCGATTTCGTCCGCAACAAGGATGGCATCCCGGCAAAGGTCGAACGCATCGAATACGACCCGAACCGCACGGCGCACATCGCGTTGGTCTGCTACGCCGATGGCGAGCGCCGCTATATAATCGCTGCGCGCGGTCTTGAAGTCGGTGCAACCATCCTGAGCGGAGCCGAAGCGCCGATCAAGGCGGGCAACACGCTGCCGATTCGCAACATCCCCGTGGGCTCGACGATCCATTGCATCGAGATGCTGCCGGGCAAGGGTGCTCAGATGGCTCGCTCGGCCGGTACTTCGGTGACGCTGCTGGCTCGCGAAGGCATCTACGCTCAGCTGCGCCTGCGCTCGGGCGAAGTGCGCAAGATCCACATCGACTGCCGCGCCACCATCGGTGAGGTTTCCAACGAAGAGCACAACCTGCGCCAGTACGGCAAGGCCGGTGCCATCCGTTGGAAGGGCATTCGCCCGACGGTTCGCGGCGTTGCCATGAATCCGGTGGATCACCCGCACGGTGGTGGTGAAGGCCGTACCGGCGAGGGTCAGGTCCCCGTGTCCCCGTGGAACACGATGACCAAAGGCTACCGCACTCGCAATAACAAGCGCACGCAGACGATGATCGTCTCGCGTCGCAAGAAGTAAGAAGGGGCTGCCACCATGACCCGTTCACTGAAAAAAGGTCCCTTCGTGGACCACCACTTGATGGCCAAGGTCGACAAGGCCGCCGCCATCAAGGACAAGAAGCCCATCAAGACCTGGTCGCGCCGCTCGACGATCCTGCCCGATTTCATCGGTCTGACGATCGCCGTGCACAACGGCAAGCAGCACGTTCCCGTCTATGTGACGGACCAGATGGTCGGCCACAAACTCGGCGAATTCGCGCTCACGCGCACGTTCAAGGGGCACCCGGCTGACAAGAAGGCCAACAAGAAGTAAGGATGACGACGATGGAAACCCGTTCAATCGTTCGCGGCGTTCGCCTCTCTGCCGACAAGGGTCGGCTGGTGGCTGACATGGTCCGCGGCAAGAAGGTGGACCAGGCGCTCAACATCCTGACGTTCACCCCCAAGAAGGCGGCCGGCATCATCAAGAAGGCTCTGGAGTCCGCGATCGCGAACGCCGAGCACAACGACGGTGCCGACATCGACGAGCTTAAGGTCAAGACGATCTTCGTTGAGCAAGGCGCTACGCTGAAGCGGTTCTCCGCACGGGCCAAGGGCCGCGGCAACCGCATCAGCAAGCCGACTTGCCACATCTTCGTGACTGTCGGGAACTGAGGAAGACCATGGGACAAAAGATTCATCCGGTTGGCTTCCGCCTTCCCGTCACGCGCAACTGGGCGTCGCGTTGGTACGCGTCGAACCAGAATTTCGCGACGATGCTCGCCGAAGACCTGAAGGTTCGTGAATACCTCAAGGCGCGCCTCAAGAGCGCTGCGGTGTCGCGCATCCTCATCGAGCGCCCCGCCAAGAACGCACGCATCACGATTTTCTCGGCGCGTCCTGGCGTTGTGATTGGCAAGAAGGGCGAGGACATCGAGAACCTCAAGGCTGAGCTGACGCGCCGTCTCGGCGTGCCGGTCGCTGTCAACATCGAAGAAGTGCGCAAGCCCGAAATCGATGCACAGCTGATCGCTGACAGCATCACCCAGCAGCTCGAGAAGCGCATCATGTTCCGCCGCGCGATGAAGCGTGCAATGCAAAACGCGATGCGCCTGGGCGCCCAGGGCATCAAGATCATGTCGTCGGGTCGTCTTAACGGCATCGAAATCGCGCGCTGCGAGTGGTATCGCGAAGGTCGCGTGCCCCTACACACGTTGAAGGCCGATATCGACTATGGCTTCTCCGAAGCCAAGACTACGTACGGCGTTATCGGCGTCAAGTGCTGGGTCTATCGTGGCGACCGTCTGGCGCATGGCGAAGCTCCTGGCGCGCAGGCACCGACGCAAGAAGAGGAGCGTCGTCCGCGCCGTCCGGCACGTCCGGGTGCACCTGGCGAGCGTCGTGGTCCTTCGGGCCCGAGCCGTGGTGGTGACCGCGATCGCGGCGCACCCCGTCCAGCTGCTGCGCCGGTCGAAGGTACGGACAAGCCGGTAGAAGCTGGTGGCGACGCGCCGAAGGGTCCGGCCGTCAAGCGTGTGCGCAAGGCCGCCGCGCCTGGCACGGGCAAAGGAGAATAAACAATGCTGCAACCCGCACGCAGAAAATATCGCAAGGAACAGAAGGGCCGCAACACTGGCATCGCGACGCGCGGTGCAAATGTGTCTTTCGGCGACTTCGGCCTCAAGGCGACCGAGCGCGGTCGTTTGACGGCGCGTCAAATCGAGGCTGCACGGCGCGCGATTTCGCGTCATGTGAAGCGCGGTGGCCGTATCTGGATCCGCATCTTCCCGGATAAGCCCATCTCGCAAAAGCCTGCCGAAGTCCGCATGGGCAATGGCAAGGGCAACCCGGAGTACTACGTGGCCGAAATCCAGCCGGGCAAGGTGCTGTACGAAATCAATGGTGTCCCCGAAGAACTCGCTCGTGAAGCATTTCTGCTGGCTGCGGCCAAGCTGCCGCTGAAGACGACCTTTGTGGCACGCCAGGTAGGCGCGTAAGCGCGCACGGAGAATCAACATGAAAGCATCTGAACTTCGCAGCAAGGACGTCGCGGGCCTGCAAAAGGAAGTCGCCGACCTGCTGAAGGCCCATTTTGGTCTACGCATGCAGAAGGCTACCCAACAGCTGACGAATCACTCGCAGCTCGGGAAGACCCGCCGTGACATTGCCCGTGCCAAGACTGTTTTGGCCCAGAAGAAAGAGGCCAGCAAATGACTGCTGCTCAAGTCGAACCCAAGGCCAAAAACACCCGCACGCTGGTGGGCAAGGTCGTCAGCGACAAGCGCGCCAAGACCGTCACGGTCCTGATCGAGCGTCGCACGAAGCACGAGCTGTATGGCAAGATCGTCGCGAAGTCGAGCAAATACCACGCCCATGACGAAAAGGGCGAGTACAGGCTGGGCGACGTCGTCGAGATCGCAGAAAGCCGGCCCATTTCGAAGACTAAGGCATGGGTCGTGACCCGCCTGGTGCAGAAGGCCGCCGAGGTTTGAGGGCGAAACGTTCCGGGCTTTTCGAGGCTTCGCACAACAAGATTGGTTCGCTGGAATCTGGCAGCCGGCCCTCACTGGCCCAGGCAAGTTCCAGTTGAGCCACCCAGAGACGGTGCTCGCGCAAGCCGCTGACTAAGTTTCGGGCTTCGGTCGTTCGGGCCGGTCTTCAGCTGCCGAACCCCTAAGACATTTGCCATTCCGGCTTGACGCGGGGCTTCATCCGGGTGATAATATAAGACTTCGCCGAAATCTGGCCGCAATGTTCATTGCGACACCGGGTTAGGCTCCGCCCAAACCGCTTCAGGAGTGCAAGCTCCAAAGAGTGACGGGCCCAAGACTGATTGCGGGTTGGCTCCATGGTGGTCATGGGGTGGCAAGCGATACAAGTTGGGGACATAGAACATGATTCAAATGCAGTCGCAACTTGATGTTGCGGACAACACGGGCGCAAAACGCGTCATGTGCATCAAGGTGCTGGGCGGCTCCAAGCGCCGCTATGCCCGTATCGGTGACGTGATCAAGGTCAGCATCAAAGAGGCTGCGCCCCGGGGTCGCGTAAAGAAGGGTGAGGTCTACAGTGCTGTCGTCGTTCGGACCGCCAAGGGGGTTCGCCGCCAGGACGGCTCGCTGGTCAAGTTCGACGGCAATGCTGCTGTCCTCCTTAACGCCAAGCTCGAGCCCATTGGTACCCGCATCTTCGGGCCGGTTACGCGTGAGTTGCGGACCGAGCGCTTCATGAAGATCGTTTCGCTGGCTCCTGAAGTTCTCTAAAGCCGCGGTTAAGGACAGGCCATGAACAAGATTCGAAAAGGCGACCAGGTCATAGTATTGACCGGGCGCGACAAGGGAAAGCGCGGCACCGTGACGCAGCGCGTCGACGAAGATCGCGTAGTCGTCGAGGGTGTCAACGTGGTCAAGAAGCACGTCAAGCCAAACCCGATGAGGGGGGCAGCCGGCGGCATCGTTGACAAGACGCTTCCGATCCATCAGTCGAACATCGCCATCTTCAATCCCGGCACCGGCAAGGCCGATCGCGTGGGCGTCAAGTTGCTGGCAGACAAGACCAAGGTCCGTGTCTTCAAGTCCAGCGGCGAAGAGATCAAGGCCTAAGAGGACATCATGGCTGAACAACAAAGCCCCCGCCTGCAAGCGATCTACCGCGAAAAGATTGTCCCCGAACTTGTCAAGAAGTTCGGCTACAAGTCGGTGATGGAAGTGCCGCGCCTGACCAAAATCACCCTCAACATGGGTGTGAGTGAAGCGGTGTCGGACAAGAAGGTCATGGACCATGCCGTCGGCGATCTGACAAAAATCGCCGGCCAGAAGCCCGTGGTCACTAAGTCCAAGAAGGCCATCGCCGGTTTTAAGATCCGCGACGGCGTTCCCATCGGCACCATGGTGACCCTGCGCGGCGTTCGCATGTACGAATTTCTCGATCGCTTCGTTACCATAGCGCTGCCTCGCGTTCGTGACTTTCGCGGCATCTCGGGTCGTTCCTTCGACGGTCGTGGTAACTACAACATCGGCGTCAAAGAACAGATCATCTTCCCAGAGATCGAGTACGACAAGGTCGATGCCCTGCGTGGTCTGAACATCAGCATCACGACTTCGGCGAAGTCGGACGATGAGTGCAAGGCGCTCCTCGCCGCCTTCAAATTCCCGTTCAAGAACTGAGGTGGCCCGTGGCTAAACTTTCCATCATCCAGCGCGAACTGAAGCGCGAGCAACTGGTCGCCAAGTTCGCCAAGAAGTACGCCGAGCTGAAGGCCGCCGCGAACGATGCGAAGAAGTCCGTTGAAGAGCGCTATGCCGCTCGTCTCGAACTCCAAAAGCTCCCGCGAAACGCCTACCCGACGCGTCAACGCAATCGTTGCGAACTGACCGGGCGCCCGCGTGGCACGTTCCGCAAGTTTGGCCTTGGTCGCAACAAGATCCGCGAACTGGCCTTCAAGGGCGACATCCCCGGTGTCGTCAAGGCCAGTTGGTAATCGGCCCGATCAGGAGATATTCGAATGAGCATGAGTGATCCTATCGCCGATATGCTGACCCGCATTCGCAACGCACAGATGGTCCATAAGTCCAGCGTCGTGATGCCGTCGTCCAAGCTGAAGGTGGCGATTGCCAAGGTCCTGAAGGACGAAGGCTACGTTGAGAACTTCGCTGTCGTCGGGGAGTCGGCTAAGCCGCAACTCGAAGTGACGCTGAAGTACTACGCCGGCAAGCCCGTGATCGAGCACATCGAGCGCGTGAGCCGACCGGGTCTTCGCATCTACAAGGGCCGCCACGACATTCCGAACGTGATGAACGGGCTGGGTGTGGCCATCGTCACCACGCCCAAGGGCGTGATGACCGACCGCAAGGCACGCCAGGCGGGTATCGGCGGCGAAGTGCTCTGCTACGTCGCCTAAGGGGAGGAAAGAAATGTCCCGCGTAGGAAAAATGCCGATCACCCTCCCGCAAGGCGTGGAAGTGTCGATCACTGCTGAGAAGATCATCGTGAAGGGCTCGATGGGATCGCTGTCGAGGCCAGTTAATTCCTTGGTGACCGTTAAGTGCGAGGGCGGCAAGCTGACCTTCGTGCCAGCCGCCGAATCGGTTGCTGCGGACGCGATGTCCGGCACGACGCGCGCGTTGGTCGCCAACATGGTAAATGGCGTGAGCAGGGGCTTCGAGAAAAAGCTGAATCTGGTGGGTGTGGGCTTCCGTGCCCAAGCCGCGGGCCAAAAGCTCAACCTGCAGATCGGTTTTTCGCACCCAGTCGCTAAAGACATGCCCGTCGGCATCACGGTGCAGACCCCGACCCAGACCGAAATTCTCATCAAGGGTGCCGACTGCCAAGTGGTCGGCCAGATCGCCGCTGAAGTTCGCGCGATTCGCCCTCCCGAGCCTTACAAGGGCAAGGGCATCCGTTATTCGGGTGAAAAGGTCACCCTCAAAGAGACGAAGAAGAAGTAAGGAGCGACGACCATGTTGAACAAGAAAGACCAGCGTATCCGCCGCTCCCGCCAGACCCGTGCCCGCATCTCGGTGCAGCGCGTGGCTCGCCTGACGGTCTTCCGAACCAACCTGCACATCTATGCCAGCGTCATTTCCGACGACGGCCAGAAGGTCCTAGCCACAGCCTCAACGGCCGAAGCCGACGTCCGAAAGGAACTAGGCGCCGCGGGCAAAGGCGGCAACGTTGCTGCCGCCAGCGTGATCGGCAAGCGCATCGCCGAATTGGCGATGGCTGCCGGCATCGAGAAGGTTGCCTTCGACCGCGCTGGATTCGCGTACCACGGCCGCGTCAAGGCGCTGGCCGAGGCCGCGCGTGAAGCCGGCTTGCAGTTCTAAGCGCGACTAGAGGAATCCGACAATGGCAAAGTTTCAACCCCGCGCGCAGACCGAAGGCAACGACGACGGTCTGAAAGAAAAGATGATCGCGGTGAACCGCGTGACCAAGGTGGTGAAGGGCGGCCGTACGCTGAGCTTCGCCGCACTGACTGTCGTTGGTGATGGCGATGGCCGCATCGGCATGGGAAAGGGCAAGGCGAAGGAGGTACCCGTTGCCGTGCAAAAGGCGATGGAATCCGCTCGCCGCAACATGGTCAAGGTTTCGCTGAAGAACGGCTCGATCCACCACAAGGTTGTCGGCGAGCACGGTGCCTCGCGCGTCCTGATGGCACCGGCCAAGCCGGGTGACGGCATTATTGCCGGCGGCCCGATGCGTGCCGTATTCGAAGTGATGGGTGTGACCGACATCGTGGCCAAGAGCCTCGGTTCGACCAACCCGTACAACTTGGTCCGCGCCACGCTGAACGCGCTGAAGGTGACTAGTACGCCTGCGGAGATCGCTGCCAAGCGCGGTCTGACGGTCGAAGAGATCCTCGGCTGAGCCGGTGGGGCTGGAGAACTGAAATGACGGACAAGAACACGGTAAAGATCAAGCTGGTCAAGAGCGTAGCCGGCACCAAGGAATCGCATCGAGCAACGGTGCGAGGTCTGGGTTTGCGCAAATTGAACAGCGAATCAACGCTGGAAGACACGCCCGCAGTGCGCGGCATGATCAACAAGGTCTCGTACCTGGTGAAGGTGCTCTAAGCGTCGCGCCGAGGAAAATATCATGGAACTCAACAGCATTAAGCCGGGCGTAGGCTCCAAGCACGTCAAGCGTCGCGTCGGTCGCGGCATCGGTTCGGGCCTGGGTAAGACGGCCGGTCGAGGCCACAAGGGCCAGAAATCCCGTTCGGGCGGCTACCATAAGGTTGGCTTTGAAGGCGGTCAGATGCCTTTGCAGCGCCGTCTTCCGAAGCGTGGATTCAAGTCGCAATCGCTTAAGTACAACGCCGAAGTGAGTTTGACCGACCTGCAGCGCCTGGCCGCAGATGAAGTCGACCTCCTCATGCTCAAGCAAGCTGGCTTAGTGGGCGAACTTGCAAAAGTGGTGAAAGTCATCAAATCGGGTGAGGTGACCAAGAAGGTCGCCCTGAAGGGCGTCGGCGCCACGGCAGGCGCCAAGGCTGCGATCGAAGCCGCTGGCGGTTCTGTGGCCTAAGCGCTCCAGTTACTTTACCCACCACAGTTCACACCTCGGAACGTACACCCAGTGGCAACCAACGCGAATCAGCTGGCCAAGAGCGGCAAGTTCGGTGACCTCCGTCGCCGCCTTGTCTTCTTGTCGCTCGCGCTCGTGGTTTATCGCATCGGGGCGCACATCCCCGTGCCGGGCATTGATCCGCACGCCCTTGAGCAGCTCTTCAATAGCAAGCCGGGCGGCATCCTGAACCTGTTCAATATGTTCTCGGGTGGGGCCTTGTCAAGATTCACGGTATTTGCGCTGGGAATCATGCCGTATATCTCCGCGTCGATCATCATGCAATTGATGACCTATGTCGTTCCGAGCCTCGAGTCGCTCAAAAAGGAAGGCGAGTCCGGGCGGCGCAAGATCACGCAATACACGCGCTACGGTACGTTGGGTCTAGCGATTTTCCAATCGCTCGGTATCGCGCTGGCACTCGAGGGCTCCGCGGGTCTGGTTCTATCCCCGGGCTTCGGCTTCCGTCTGACTGCGGTGGTGAGCTTGGTGGCCGGCACGATGTTCCTAATGTGGCTGGGTGAACAGATCACCGAGCGTGGTTTGGGCAATGGCATTTCAATTCTGATTTTTGCGGGCATTGCCTCTGGCCTGCCCAACGCGATTGGCAATTTGTTCGAGTTGATCCGCACCGGCTCTATGAGCGTGCCGATCGCCCTATTCATCTTGGCGCTGGTTGGCCTAGTGACTTTCTTCGTGGTGTTCGTCGAGCGCGGGCAGCGAAAGATACTGGTCAACTACGCCAAGCGCCAAGTGGGCAACAAGGTTTACGGCGGGCAATCGTCGCACCTGCCTCTCAAGCTGAATATGTCGGGTGTGATTCCGCCGATCTTCGCGTCGTCGATCATTTTGCTGCCCGCGACCGTGGTGGGCTGGTTCGCGACCGGCGACGGCCTGCGTTGGCTGAAGGACATTGCGAGTCTGCTCTCGCCGGGGCAGCCGATCTACGTGATGCTCTACGCCGCGGCGATCGTGTTCTTCTGCTTCTTCTACACGGCGCTGGTGTTCAACAGCCGCGAGACCGCAGACAACCTGAAGAAGAGCGGTGCGTTCATTCCGGGCATTCGTCCGGGTGAACAGACTGCAAAGCACATTGATCGCATCCTGTCGCGTTTGACGCTGGCAGGTGCTATCTACATCACAATGGTGTGCTTGTTGCCGGAATTTTTGGTTCTGAAGTACAACGTTCCGTTTTACTTCGGAGGCACGTCGCTCTTAATTATCGTCGTCGTGACGATGGATTTTTGGGCGCAGGTGCAAAGTTATGTGATGAGCCAGCAATACGAATCGCTGCTCAAGAAGGCAAATTTCAAGGCCGGTTGAGAGATCGACCAGGACACGAACGAACGGACTGACGACAGACACAGGGCATGGCCAAAGACGACGTCATTCAGATGCAAGGCGAGATTCTGGAGAATCTGCCGAATGCCACGTTTCGTGTGAAGTTGGAGAACGGGCACATTGTTCTCGGTCACATCTCCGGAAAGATGCGCATGCACTACATCCGCATCCTGCCAGGCGACAAGGTGACGGTCGAGCTGACGCCCTATGATTTAAGTCGGGCCCGCATCGTGTTCCGGGCCAAGTAAGACTCTCGGAACACGACGTACATTTTGAACAGGAAGCGGCCTGACAAAGGCTTAGGAGAAGAGCATGAAAGTTGCAGCATCGGTCAAGAAGATGTGCCGGAATTGCAAGATCATCCGTCGCAAGGGTGTCGTGCGCGTGATCTGCACCGATCCGCGTCACAAGCAGCGCCAGGGCTGATCTACGGTCTGTCGACAGAGAATTAGGAACGCACATGGCACGCATTGCTGGTATCAACATTCCGCCCCATAAGCACGCCGAGATCGGCTTGACTGCCATCTATGGCATCGGTCGAACGACCGCGCAGAAGATCTGTGAAGCGAGCGGGGTTCCCTTCGAACGTAAGATCAAGGATCTGACCGACGCAGATCTGGAAAAGATCCGCGAGGAAATTGGACGCCTGACGATCGAAGGCGACCTGCGTCGTGAAATGTCGATCAACATCAAACGTCTGATGGACCTAGGCTGTTATCGCGGCTTCCGTCATCGCCGCGGCCTGCCGGTTCGCGGTCAGCGCACTCGTACGAACGCCCGCACTCGCAAAGGTCCGCGCAAGTCGGGTGCCATGGTCAAGAAGTGACCGGTCGTCAATTCTTCAAGAAGTGATCGAGCGATCCGCACCGGCAAAAGATTGAGAGAAGGTCAACATGGCTAAAGCACCGAACACCGCCGCACAGCGCGTGCGTAAGAAGGTCCGCAAGAACGTTGCAGATGGTATCGCGCACGTTCACGCGTCGTTCAACAACACCATCATCACGATCACTGATCGTCAGGGCGGCGCGCTGTCCTGGGCTTCGAGCGGTGGTCAAGGTTTTAAGGGCTCGCGTAAGAGCACGCCGTTCGCTGCCCAGGTGGCTGCCGAAGTGGCGGGGCGCGCGGCTCAAGAGCAGGGCATCAAGAACCTAGATGTGCGAATCAAGGGCCCTGGGCCGGGCCGTGAATCGTCGGTTCGTGCGCTGGCCTCGCTGGGTATTCGAATCAACTCGATCTCGGATGTGACGCCGGTTCCGCACAACGGTTGCCGCCCGCAAAAACGCCGTCGCATCTAAGCGTGCGTGTCCCACCGTCGGCGACGTTGCCTAGCGGCCACCCCCCGACTTAGTACTGAGGCCGGAAGATTCTGTTGATGATCCGGCCTTGTTGAAGACCACTGTCTGAGCGCCTAAAAACAACACTCGCCAGACTCACGCAGGCGGATGAGCCAGCGTCAGATGACATAAGGAAGCAACGTGGCACGTTATCTTGGGCCTAAGGCCAAACTTTCCCGCCGTGAAGGCACCGATCTGTTCCTGAAGAGCGCTCGCCGGGCCATCAGTGAGAAGGCCAAGTTCGACAGCAAGCCCGGCCAGCATTGCCGCACCTCCGGTTCGCGCACCAGCGACTTCGGACTGCAACTGCGCGAAAAGCAGAAGGTTAAACGCATGTACGGCGTGCTGGAACGCCAGTTTCGCCGCTATTTCGCCGAAGCCTAGCGCCGCAAGGGCAACACTGGGGCGAACCTGCTGATGCTGCTCGAGTCGCGCCTGGACAACGTTGTCTACCGCATGGGCTTCGGCTCGACCCGTGCGGAAGCGCGTCAGCTCGTTTCGCACAAGTCGATCACCGTCAATGGTGAAGTTGTTAACATCGCGTCCTACCTCGTGAAGGTCGGCGACACAGTCGCCGTTCGCGAAAAGGCGAAGAAGCAACTGCGCATCACCGACGCCGTCAAGCTGGCCGAGTCGATCGGCATGGCGGGTTGGGTGCAGGTTGACGTAGCTAAACTCGAAGGCGTCTTCAAAAAGACCCCGGACCGTGACGAATTCGGAGCCGACATCAAGGAGGCGCTGATCGTCGAGCTGTACTCGCGCTAATCCTTCTGCTGTGAGCGCAATGGACGGCGCTCACCCCCTCTCGTTGTGCCGTGCCGGGCATACAGCGAGAGACACAACGCCCGGCACTGTCCGTCAGCCTTATCGGTGTAACGAGCCGAGGGTATTGAGAGGAACTGGACTCAATGCAAACCAATCTGCTGAAACCCAAAGCCATTCACGTCGAGCCGCTCGGTCAGAACCGCGCCAAGGTCACCCTCGAGCCATTCGAGCGTGGCTATGGTCACACGCTGGGCAATGCCCTGCGCCGCGTGCTGCTGTCGTCGATGGTGGGTTACGCGCCGACCGAAGTAACGATCGCGGGCGTGCTGCACGAGTACTCAACCGTTGACGGTGTGCAAGAAGACGTCGTTCACATCATGTTGAATCTCAAAGGCGTGGTGTTTCGCCTACATAACCGCGACGAAGTGACGTTGGTTCTGCGCAAGGAAGGCGAAGGCCCCGTCACTGCCGGCGATATTCAGACGCCGCATGATGTTGAAATCATCAACCCTGACCATGTCATTGCCCATCTGTCACAAGGTGGCAAGCTCGACATGCAGATCAAGGTCGAAAAGGGGCGCGGCTATGTGCCGGGCAACCTGCGTCGCTTCGGCGACGAGCCGACGAAGTCGATTGGACGCATCGTGCTTGACGCATCGTTCTCACCGGTGGCTCGTGTGAGCTATATCGTCGAAAGCGCCCGTGTGGAGCAGCGCACCGATCTCGACAAGTTGGTCATGGAGATCGTTACCAACGGCGCGATTTCGCCCGAAGAGGCCATCCGTGCTTCGGCCAAGATTCTCGTCGAGCAGCTTGCCGTGTTCGCACAGCTCGAGGGTCAAGTTGGTGACATTTTCGACGCGCCGGCTGCACAGCGCAGCACGCAGTTCGATCCGATCCTGCTGCGTCCGGTTGACGAGCTAGAGCTGACGGTGCGTTCTGCCAACTGCTTGAAGGCAGAAAACATCTATTACATCGGCGACCTGATCCAGCGCACCGAGACTGAGCTTTTGAAGACTCCGAATCTGGGTCGTAAGTCGCTCAACGAAATCAAGGAAGTACTGGCTTCGCGCGGACTCACGCTTGGCGCTCGCCTGGAAAACTGGCCCCCGCAAGGCCTGGACAAGCGTTGATTGAGATATGCCGTTCGCCTGCGAAAATCTCGAAGCGAACGGTAGTTTGAAGAGGGCTGAAATCTGGCCCGGTGCACCCGACAGTACCTGATACGGCTGCCGGTTCTATACAGAGAAAGGACAGCACCATGCGTCACCGTCACGGACTTCGTAAACTGAACCGCACGAGCGAGCACCGCCAAGCGATGCTGCGCAACATGTGCAATTCGCTGATCACGCACGAGGCAATCAAGACTACGCTCCCCAAGGCCAAGGAACTGCGCCGCGTTGTCGAGCCACTCATCACGCTCGCCAAAGAACCGACGCTTGCTAACCATCGTCTGGCATTCGACCGCACCCGCGATCGCGATGTTGTGAAAAAGCTCTTCGGCGAATTGGGCTCGCGCTATGCGGCGCGTCCGGGGGGCTATACGCGGATCCTGAAGATGGGTTTTCGCATCGGCGACAACGCCCCGATGGCATTCGTTGAACTGGTCGATCGCCCTGAGATAGCTGCGTCGGAAGAAGGTGACAAGGCCGAGTAAGCGCTCCAAACAGCCCTCGCGATCCTGTTTCGATGCGGCATAGAGTCAACGTGGAAACAACCCACCGCGGGAGTATCGGCACCTGCTGGCCGGACGCAGGGCGAGGTGAAGTTGTGAGGGGTCAGGCGGCGGGGTGCAGCAAGCTCGGTGATGAAGCTGTGCTAGCCCGAGCGTTTACGGCCACCGCGACCTAAGTGTCCGCCCTGCTTGAACTTTTCGTTCGAAGGGTGTGGGGCTACTGGGTACAAGCCGGGTTTAAGCCGAGTAGTTCGAATGCCTTGGTCTGAAGCTGCGTAGGCCGCGTGGTGAGGACGATCTTGGCGTCGGGGTTCAGCTGGGTGTAGGTGATGTTGTAGGCCAGCGTGCCGAGGTCTTTGAGCAGGGTTCTGAAGCTGCGCAGAGGCAGTCCGTCATCGGCGTGTTTGCTCGCGTCCTTGGCCTTGGCGTGCTCGGAGCGCACCGCCTTGACCACCGGCCAGGCCCGAGTGTCGCTCGCCTCAGCGAGATGCTCGTCGTCGAAGAGCATCGGCTTCAAGCGTCCTGCGCATCTGCCACTCCACGTAGTAGGCGAGCATGCACAGGAAGACGGTAAGCGTGCAGCCGTGGCATCTTGCGAGAAGAAGCTGACGATGGACGCGTTGTTCATCAAGGCGGCGCAGGGCTCGTCCATGATCAGCACGCGGGCATTGAAGTACAGCGCGCGCGGAGATCGCCACCACCTGCCGCTGACCACCCGACAGCGAGCGCACCGGGACGTGCAAGTTGTGCAAGTTCGGTTTGAGCCGCTTGAAGACAGCGCGCGCCACCGCCTCCATCGCATCGTCGTCCAGCGTGCCGAAGCACGTGAGCAGCTCGCGGCCCAGGAAGAGATTGGTAACGGCGTCCAGGTTGTCCGCGAGTGCGCGCGTCTGGTAAATGGTTTCGATGCCCAGGGCCTGTGCCTGCGCCGGGCTGCGAATGTCCACGGCGCGGCAGTCGGCACGGATCTCGCCCGCGTCTTGCGCGTAGGCGCCGGCCAAGATTTTCATCAGCGTGGACTTGCCGGCGCCGTGGTGGCCCAGCAGCGCGAGCACCTCGCCCGCGTGTACCGAAAGGCTCACAGCCTCGACCGCAGATGCCACCGAAGGCCTTGCTGATCCCGTGCATCGAGACAAGTGCCGTGCTCATTGGGTAACCTCCGCGCTGCGGGCGAGGTGCGAGCCTTCGGGCGACCGGGCGTCGCTCATGCCACTCGTTCCCCAGTGGCGCGCCGGAACAGCACGTCGAACACCACGGCGACGATCAATACCTGGCCGACGATGACCATGCGCCAGCCGATCGCCACGTCGAGCAGCAGGAGGCCTCCTTCGAGAAACTGGATCACCAGTGCGCCGAGGACTGTGCCCAGCACGCTGCGGCTGCCACCGGAGAGCGCCACGCCGCCGATTACCGCCGCGGCGATCAGGTAGAGCTCCTGGTTTGTGCCGAGCGAATTGCTGCCGGCATTCAGCCGCGCGACCGCGACGATGGCTGCCACGGTGACAACCACGGACAGCAGCAGGAAGAGCTGCAGCATTTACTCGGCGAACGGGGATGCCGATGAGCAGCGCTGCCTCGGGGTTGCCGCCGATCGCATAAAACGTAGCGTCCGAAGCGTGTGCGCTTGACGATGAACGACACGACCACGACCACGACCACCGCGGCCCAGATCAGCACCGGCACAGGGATGCCCTGGCCCTGCGGGCGGTCCCCGATGCGGTATGTGCTCATCGCCGCCGCGAAGCCGATCGCCGCGACACAGAACAACCCGGTCGCGGTCACGTCGAACCAAAGCGGCCGTGGTGCCAGCCCGTGGGCTTGCTGCCGGCGCCTGCGCTGCCACGTGCGCCACAACAGCCACGCCGACACTGCCAGCGCAAGCAGCATGCTCGCAACCGGCCCGATTGCTTCATCGAGCCCGCCGCCGAGCATCAGGAAGAACGAGTCGGTGATGGGCTGCGTCTTGCCCGAGGCCACGAGAAATGCAGCGCGCAGCGACATCAGTCCGCCAGTCCGCCCAGCGTGACGACGAACGACGCCACGCCGAGCCCAGCGACGACCCCCCTGATGGCCACCCAAACTCCCCCACCCATGTCCACCTCAAAATCCCCCACCCTGACCGTGCTTCGATGAGGCGCTGATCAGGTCGGCAAGGCCGGCT
>Ga0136846_1244032_pt1 | contig 15818 bp, 19 predicted proteins | sample HopSoiMetagenom2_FD_96841 | JGI IMG/M metagenome (GOLD analysis project Ga0136846, IMG submission 96841) | Grasslands soil microbial communities from Hopland, California, USA - 2 Assembly 2016 (version 4) | ecosystem: Environmental > Terrestrial > Soil > Grasslands | place: USA: Hopland... | reverse complement strand
GCTGCGTAGCTTTCGGGAAGCTCGCAAACTCCTTCATCTCCGAGATCAGCATCGCGCCGCTTGCCGGCTGGCTGGTCCGCGTAATCATGAACCCGACTCCTTTTGCCCGGGTGGGATCATGCGGCTCGGCTACTTGCGATATGGTTAACCACAATCCCACCCCTCGTTCAGATTGAATCAGAGGGGAGTCAGCGCGTCTAGGCTAGAAATTGACGACGGCTGTCAAAACTGTGGATTGTTGATTTATTGCAACGCTGCTGCGTTTTTGTGACGTTGCCGTAACCTATTCTTCCGGAAAACCGGACGACGGTACCGGCTCGTCTTTCTGTCCCGGCTGCGCTGCTGCCGGCGGGTCCGACGCATCCATGGATTCATCGCTGCCGACGTCGACCTTGGCATCGAGATCGTCGGGATTACGCTTGAGCCGTTTCTCAAGCTCCCGCTCCGGCTCCCCGGACAGGACCGGCGGCGGCGCTTCTTGCTTTTTGTCGTCGTTCAAACGAGCATCTCCGTGGATGACATTGCTTACCTGTAACGAGCAGGGTGGCGCCCCGTTCCGGCCTCGGCCGATGACCGGTTTCGACCGGCTGGCGCGATGCTTCGGCGAATGGGCAGCGGGCGGTTTGCAAGGCCAACGCTTTCAGACAACACCGTCGCGATGCTCATGATGACCGAAACCGGAACGCGCACGCGCTTCAGCGATTGGCCGCTCGCGCTGAAATCGATCCTCGGTTTCTGGCTGTTCTACGCCTTGACCGTCGTTGCTCGTGCGTTCTTGGGCACCGATCCGCTCACGACGCTGATCAACAAGCTCACCGTCATCGCAATCGGAATTGTCGTTACCGGCCTGATTTACCTAGTCATCGCGTCGTTCGGCCTCGGCAAGTCGATCCGGCGCAGGGCCATTGTGGCGGCGGTTGCGTCGTTGCTCGGCGCCGTGGCCATGGGCGGCACGCTCGTCCTGATCGACGACTATATGCGCGAGAGCAAAGAGGAGCTGCGCTTCCAGGCCCGCGAGGGCTTCACCGTTGTCGAGAAGGGCGAGCAGATCCGGATCGAGCGAACGGCGCAGGAACCGGTCGTCCTCACCTTCCCCAAGATGTATGAGCTGGATTCGATGAAGCGCTTCCGCATGGCGCTCGACATCTCAGTAACCTGGCTGTTCTTCTTCCTCGCCTGGAGCGCCTTCTACCTCGCCAACCAGGTGCAGGCCGAAGTGCATGGTGCAGAACGACGAGCCGCCGAAGCGGAAAGCGCGGCACAGGCCGCCCAAGTCCGGGCGCTGCGATACCAGGTTAACCCGCACTTCCTCTTCAACACGCTCAATTCGCTCTCCTCGCTGATCATCGCCGGACGCGCCGACGAAGCCGAGGCGATGGTTCTCAAGTTGTCGACCTTCTTCCGCTCCAGCCTGACACTCGACGCCACCGCGGACATCAGCCTCGCAGAGGAAATCGAGCTGCAGCGCCTTTATCTCGACATCGAGAAAGTGCGCTTCCCGCGCCGCCTGAAGGCGGAGTTCGACATTCCCGACGACCTGGCGACCGCTCGTCTTCCTGCGCTGCTGCTCCAGCCGATCGTCGAGAACGCGATCAAGCACGCCGTCTCCACGACGCGCGACAAGGTGACGCTTCAGATTACCGCACGCGAGGCCGGCCCCGGCCGCTTCACGATCGAGGTTAGCAACAGCGGTGGCCGTCCCGCCGCGGCGAAGCACGCCAACGGCATCGCCGGGACCGGCGTCGGCATCGCCAACGTCTGCCAGCGCCTGTCAGCCCGCTTCGGCTCGCTCGCCAAGTGCGCCTATGGGCCGCGCGGCGATGGGGGCTACAGCGTGCTGCTGACCCTCCCCCTGGACCGGTCCGATGTCTGACGCTCCGTTGCGCGTGCTGATTGCGGACGACGAGCCGCTCGCCGCCGAGCGGCTGCAGCTGCTGCTCGCCAAATGCGCGGGGATCGATCTCGTCGGCACCGCAACCGACGGAGAAAGCACGGTCCGCATGGCCGAGGCGCTGACGCCCGACCTCCTCCTCCTCGACATCGCCATGCCCGGCCTCGACGGCATCGGCGTCGCCAAGGAACTGGCCGCCACCCGCCCTTCGCCCGCCGTCATATTCATCACCGCCTTCGACCAGTTCGCCGTTGCCGCCTTCGAAGTCGAAGCCGTCGACTATCTGATGAAGCCGGTCGAACCTCAGCGGCTCCAGCGCGCCCTGGAGCGCGGGCGCGACTATCTCGAACGCCGCGAGACGAAGCCCGCGACGCGGCCCGAACCTTCGGCTCACCTGCAGGAATTCTGGGCGTCCGACCTCACCGGCCTGGTCCGCATCGCCGCGCGCGACATTGACCGGGTCTCGGCCGAACGCGACTACATGCGCCTTCATGTCGGCCGGAGGAGCTGGCTGATCCATCACTCGATGGCCGCGCTCGAAGAAGGGCTGGATCCCGAATATTTCGTCCGCCTGCACCGCTCGGCGATCGTGCGGAAGGACTTCATCACAGGCTTCACCAGGAACCCGTCGGGACGCTGGATTGCCCGTTTGGCGGACAGCACCGAACAGCCGGTGGGTCGCCTCTATTCGGACCGCGTCCGCAGCATCGCCGGACGCTAAAGCCGCCGCGCCCGAAGGGGATGGACGCGACGGCTTCGCGGTAATTCATTCGCCGGTAACGACGATCAACGCCGCGCCGAGCACCTCGACGGTGCCATGACGAGCGGCCGCAACGGCGGCCTCGTAAGCCGGCTGGGCACCCTGGATAGCGTCGCTGCGGCAGGCGTTCGTCGCCACCGCAAGGTCCATCTGCCGGCTGTCCTCGATCTCGCACACGATGCGGGCGCCGCCTTCGATTCGCGCCTGCAGGCGGTGTTGTCCCACCTTCGATGCAAGGTTCAGGTCGGCATAAGACACCCGCACGCTATTGGTTGTGGCAGCCTGGCCGACGGTCGGGGTGACCAGCGCAAAGGCGATTAGAACTGCCGCGAAGGCCAGAGTAGGTTTCAACATCTCGCGTCTCCCTTTTGGGTGCGACGCGGAGCGCTGGGGAATCGATCAGAGGGAATTACCCCGCGTCGCAGGGACGCTATTGCTCCTTGCGGCTGACCGAAGTCGCGCGCGTCTCGACCGGTAAGAGGCCGGAGTCGTCGCGCCGACAAACGCCGTTCGTTACGGGCTCAACCGACGAACGGTGGTCAGCTGGCGTTCAGCTTTTCGGCGCGTTTCCGGTGGATTTGTCGACCACCGCAGCAAGCGCGACGTCGAGCGTGACATTGCCAACGGTCCTGAAAATATCCGGGATCATCTCGACCGCGACGAGCAGCCCGAGCGGCGCGATCGGCACCCCCAGGGCCAGCGCGATGGGCGCGATCGAGCTGATGAAGCTGACTTCCCCCGGCAGGCTAACGGCCCCGTAGCTCATCACCGCGCCGACTGCGGTCGCGGCGATCATCTGCGGCACGGTCGGGTGAAGCCCCAGCCAGTGAGCGACGTAGAAAGCGACCGCCGTGTTCATCGCCGGGCCCGTCGCCCGGAACAACGCAACAGCGATTGGGAGGGTCACGTCCGCGACCTGCTCGCGCACGCCGATCGCCCTCGTCGCCGTCAGCATCGCCGGAAGCGAGGCCAGCGAAGAACGCGTCGAGATCGCGACGGCCTGCGGCGGGAGGAGTCCCCGCGCCAGGGTCAGCGGCGGAATGCGCCCGGCGATGATGGCCAGCGGATAACCGATCAGGGTGACGACGATCCCGATGACCGAGATGAGGACCACATAATGCCCCAGGCCCGCGAAGGCAGACCCACCCGCTGCCGAGCCCACCGAAAAAGCGAGCGCCAACACCCCGAGCGGCGCGATCAGGAGCACCCAGCCTATGATAACCAGTAGCGCGTCCGCGATGGCTTCGAACAGCGCGACAATCGAGCGGCGCCCTTCCGCACTAATTTGGCCGAGCGCCAGAGCGAACAGCACCGCAAATACAACCAGCGGCAGGATGTCGCCGTTGGTGGCGGCCGCGAACACATTATCGGGCACTACGCCCTTGAAGAAGTCGGCAATGCCCGGAAGCGGCGCCGAGGCCTTCTGTTCGACCCCGGCGAGCGCCGCCTGAAGGCTCGCCGCCGTTGACTGCGCAAGCGGGAAGATGCGCGTCAAAAGCAGCGTGCCCAACGCGCCCAAGACCGCCGATGCCGTGCAGATAATGACGATCCACAAGACGGAGCGGCCCGCGATACGCCCGCCCATCGCCGCTTCCGCGCTCTTCGCGATGCCGACGACCAGCAGCGCCACCACCAGCGGGATGACCGTCATCTTCAGCGCATTGAGCCACAAGGTCCCGACGAAGCTGGCAGTCGCAAGCAGGTCGCCGCGCGGCCCGTCCGCCATACCGCCGGACATCGCGCCAAGCGCCAGGCCGATTAGTAGCGCGCCTAAAGCGTAATAAGCGCGAAGCCCTCCGCCGCTGCTCAGCTCTTCCTTCAACGCGGCTTCCGGAACTTGAACACGAAGCGGTCGGTCTTGCCGCGGATCGACGGGTCAAAGACCAGGACGTCATGCGGATCTGCGAGATTGCGCAGCATGTCGCTCGTGGCCACCAGCTGGAAACCCGCGCGCTTGAAGTCGGCCTTCACGATGTTCGGGTCGATCCTGTGATATTTCTCCACCGTCGCGCGCGTGTCGTCATTCGGATTGGCGATGTGGTCGATCACGCCGACCGTCCCGCCCGGCTTCATCGCCGCGTAGATCGTCTTCAGCCACTGGTCAGGGTCCATCCGCGGAATGCCGCGCTTGGCGTTCTCCCAATAGACGTCGTGATAATCCATGTTGATCAGCATGAAGTCGTATTTGCCTGCCGGCAGGTCAGGTGACTCCATCGGGCTCACGCGCATCCAGACGTTCGGCTCCTTGGCCTGCACCGCCTGATAGGCGTCGTACGTCCTTTGCGTGTAGAATTGCTGCGGCTGCCAGACGGTGACGTGGCCCTTTGGCCCGACGGCACGGCCGGTGATCTCCGCCCAGTAGAAATTCCCGCCGAACGGGTCCGCGACCCGCATCCCCGGCCGCAGCCCGAGGAACTTCAGCACTTCCGCGGGCTTGCGGGACTCGTCCAGCTTGACGTTGTCCGCCGACCGGTCAGGCGACGCGACCGCCGTTGTTATAGCGTTGGTCTGGGCGACAGGCTTTGCCGACATCGGCGTTGCGGCAAGAAGAAAGAGAGCGGCGAATTTGGCTGCACGCATGGCGGTGACCCCCCTTAGAGCTGAGGCCTCCTTACCACCGTCGTCGGCTCGTGCCAGCCGGTCCTAGCCGAACAGCGCTTTACGTCTCTCCAGGCTATCGGGAGACCAGACTCGGCTGCTGTCATAATATTCGTCCACGGCCATCGCACCATCCGGAAGTACAACCCACGGCAGCTTCGATCGGGTGTAGATATGAATATCCGGTGGGACCTCGCCCGGTTTGTCGAGCGTCCCCACGCGAACGAACCGAAGCACGTCAGTCCCGCCGCCGTAATTGCTCCACACGGCAACCTCGCAACCAGGACAGCGCCAGACCTGCTGCCCTCGACCGCTCTCGGACGGTGTCATGATGGGCTCGGGCGAACCCTGCAAAGTCTCGACCTGATCACTTTCAATCAGCGCATTGATCACGAAGGCCGACCCGGTCTCCTTCTGGCAGCTGGTGCAATGGCAGCAATGCACGAACATCGGCTCACGATTGAGCCGATAGCGGACGGCGCCGCAGGTGCAGCCGCCCTCGCGGCTCATCCGCCTTGCGCTTTTACTGCAGCCGGCTGGTCGGCTGCCATGGCCATTAGCAGCTTCATCGCGTCATGCGCGGAGAGCGCCGCGCCTTCCTGCCACGTCGGCTGGTAGCTTAAATGCTCGCCGGCAAAGACGATCGGGCCTTCCGGCTCCAGCAGCTCGGCATATTTCGGGCCGCGGCCCGGACCGCCGCCACCCGGACGCGGGTCGAAGTCCGGCCAAAGGGCGCCGACGCCCTCGGAATATGGCGTCAGCCCCCAAGCCACGGTCACCGGCTTGCTCATCAGCTTGGAACGGCCCGGATGCAGCGCCTCGATCGATTGCCGGCAGATGTTGAACCGCTCTTCATGGCTGAGCCCGGCGAAGCGATCCGGATTGTCCTGGTTGGTCCATCCTGCCGCATAAGCTGCGACCAGCACGCCTCTGGCCGAACCATAACGGTCCGACGGATAGATCACATTCTCGTTAAGCTTCTCGGTCCAGGCGAGGCCGCCGAAAATGTTGTCGTCCGCCTCCCAGAAGCGCGGCGCTTCGAAGCCGACCTTGACGCTGTGCAGGTAGGCGGCAGCGGTGGAGATCGCGTCTTTCTTGGCGGGCGAGAAGTCACTCGGAATTCGCGCGAGAACTGGCAGCGGAATGGTGCAGATGCAAAAGTCCGCCTCGGTGATCTGCTTGCCCGGACCATGTTCGATGCGAACCCGGTTACCGGTCCGGCGGATACCGCTGATCACCGTCTTCAACCTGACGGTTGGCTTCACCTGGTCGTAAATAGCATGCGCGATCCTATCCATGCCGCCGACCGGCTGGAGCATGGTCGACTGCATATCCCAGATGTGTTCGAACGCATAAGGCAAGGCGATTGCCCTGGACGGCATCAGCTCGTGAAAGGACTGTGGCGGCAGCGCCACCGGCGCCTGGTTGTAACCGCCACCCTCAACCGAATAACCCGACGAACCGCCCGGCGTATAAACCCCCTTATCGTTCAGCTGCCCATAGAAGCCGAGGAATTCGCGGACGTGCTCAAGCTCTTCCTTCGGAATGTCCTGGTCGAGGGCATGCCGATCGATTGCCTTGGCAAGCAGTTCCGACAGGCTGCCGCGCATGTCGTTGACCATGCGCCGCTCGGGCTGGACTCGGCCGCCGAAGTCCCAGCCGGCATTGCGGTTGACGTTGACGAACGTCTCCAGCTGCACCCCGAACCGGCGCGCATAACCGAGAATGGCGCGGTGCGTTGAGGGAATGCGCGCAGGGCCGCAGTTGAAGTAAAGACCCGGGGAGAAGCTCGCGACCTGGTCGGGCCGTCCCGTCTGAACGATCCGGTCGCCGCCGCGCAGCGTCCATGCCCGGCCGCCAATGCGATCCCGCGCTTCGAGGACAGTGACACGATATCCCGCTTTCTGGAGTTCGTAAGCCGAGACGAGGCCAGCGATACCGGCCCCCAGGATCACGACCGACCGGCCCTTTCCGCTTCCCGGCGGCACTTTGAAATTCTCCGCACCTGCTGGCGTCGGGATTGCGAGGCCCAGCGCCTCCATTGTGAGGTACATCGCGCCGGCGCCGCCGACGGCTCCGACCTGCTCGAGCAACGCCCGACGCGTAAGTGCCATATTCCCCCCTGTTCTGGCCGGCGACTCGGTCCCCGGGAGCGGCAGACTGACAGCAATTCGCGTCCTGCGCCTCGAAAATTCGACCGGCCCTCCGCATCGCCTTCCCGCCTCGAGCGTTCAGCAGTGGAAATCCATCATGGGAGACGACTTATGAACGACCGTCAGGACGAAATCTCGACGCTCAACACCCTCACCGCGACGCTCATCGACAGCGTCACCGGTTACGAAGACGCCGCCTCGAACAGTGAGGCAGGCCGCTTCGCGCAGATCTTCCGCGAGCGCGCCCAGGAACGGCAACAGTGCGTGCAGGAGCTGCGTGCCGAAGTGCAGCGGCTCGGAGGTAATCCCGAAGACGACGGCTCGTTCATGGGCAAGACGCACCAGCGCTTCCTCGACCTCAAGGCGGCGATCACCGGCCGCGACGAGCAGGCGATCATCAACGAGGTCGAGCGCGGCGAGGATTACCTCAAGGAGAAGTTCGAAACCGCGCTGAACAGCGATGAACTCAGCGGCGAAACACGTTCGGCGGTCGAGCGCGTGTTCCAGTCAGTCCGCGAAGGACACGACCAGATGAGCCAGCTGAAGCACGGCATGGACGCTTCCGCCTAGGCGATCACATCTTCACACCGCCTCGGTTTTCCGGGGTGGGGCTGCGGGACGGTTCTCAGGCCAGCGGGACCGTCCCGCTTGTGGAGAAGCTGTGGATTAGTAACCCATCAAAGCGAGCACTTCGCGCCTGCTGCGCTCGTCCTCGCGAAAGGTTCCCATCATCCGGCTGGTCGTCATGACCACGCCCGGTGTGTTGACTCCGCGGGCCGTCATGCAGGCATGGCTAGCCTCGATCACAACCGCCACGCCCTTCGGCTGAAGACGCTCCCAAATCGTGTCCGCGACCTGCGCCGTCAGCCGTTCCTGCACCTGCAATCGCCGTGCAAAACCATGAAGAACCCGCGCGAGCTTGCTGATTCCGACGACCCTGTCGCGAGGAAGATAGGCGATCGATGCCTTGCCTATGATCGGGGCCATATGATGCTCACAGTGCGACTGGAACGGGATGTCCTTCAGAAGCACGATCTCGTCGTACCCGCCGACTTCCTCAAATGTCCGGCTGAGGTGGATGGCAGGGTCCTCAGCATACCCTCGCGCATATTCGCGCCAAGCCTTCGCGACCCGCTTCGGCGTATCGAGCAAGCCCTCCCGTTCCGGATCGTCGCCCGCCCAGCGGATAAGCGTCTTCACCGCCTCGCGCACGTCGCCTGGAATGTCCACCGCCGGCGTCGCCTCGACGAGGTCGCCATCCTCTGGATCGCCGTGTTCACTCATTCCGAAAAACTCCGCGCTATGTCTTCCGCGACCTGCGCCGCCTGCTCCCGAATGTCGGGGACGGCAATGATTTCCCAATAGCGGCCTTTGCTCAACGGTCCCAACGCCCAAAGCCGTTCTCCGGCCCGCGAATTCTCGTCGACCGCCAGGCCAATGTCGAGCTGGTCGGGCTTCACGTCGCCGGCGTCGAGCAGTCCGCGAAGCAGGGTATTCTTGGTCCTCGCCATCGCGTGCAGCGGCCCAGTGCAATTGAAGGCGTAAGCGAAGCGCCCCTTGGTGCTCTCCTGCGACCCCCGGCGGCGGATTTCGACTTCCATCCCCTCGGCCCTTGGGGCCGCGGAGAGGATGCGTCCCGCCGCGATCTCAAGCTGTCCGGATGCGATCATCCCATGCACCGTCGCTGCCACCTGCGGCGCAATTCGATGCCGATGAACGTCCCACCATGGACGCGCATGGCGCATGAACTGCTTCTGCTGATCAATATCGAGGCCCTGCCAGAGCGCGTGACTATGTGGGCGCAGGCTATCGACGGCGGCTCGCCAGCCGACTGTCGCCGAACGCTCGCGAAGCCAGCGCCACATCCTGCCAACGTGCCCTTGCGGCACCTCCTCGAGGCTCACAGGTGCGGGGTCGAAGTCAGAGTGAGCCCGCGGAATCTGACCGCGCCGCGACAGTGCCACTATTCGCCCCTGGTAGCCTGCCGCGCCAAGTGACAGCACTAGGTCGACCATGGTGAGTCCCGTCCCGACCAGAAGCGCAGAGCCGTCGTTTTCGACCAGATCATCGACGGCGTTTCGCGAATCCCCGTCCCACGGATTGTTGACGAAACGCTCGCCGACGCCGGCGAAGGCTCGCAGCGGTTCGGGATCCTGATTGCCGATAGCGATAGCGACTGCACTGGCCTCGACGGTACGGCCATTGTCCAGTTCCACCTGCCAGCCGTCGCCGGCCCTCCTCGCCGACACAGCCATCGACTGTTCAATGCTGACGCAGCCCTCGTCGACTGCCTCACCGAGAATTTCGCGCAGGTAGCGGCCGAACAACCGACGCTCGGCAAAGCCGCGCCGATTACCACCTTCTGCCTCGAAGCGGCGAACGAAATGATCGGAATCATCCGCGATCGCGCTCATACCCTCCGCGCGCACGTTCAGCAGGTGCGCAGGCTCGGTGGTGGAATAAGCCACCCCAACGCCAATGCGGCCGCTGCCGTCGATCAGGACCGACTTGATGCCCCGTCTGGCAAGCTGCGCGGCAAGGATCGTTCCCGACGCACCGCCTCCGACGATCGCGACCTTCCGGTCAGATTTCGTAGTCAGGCCACTTCTCCGGGTCGGTGGCGCCGGCTTTGCGCTTGGCCATATGGTCGTACATGTTGGTGATGGTCTTTCCCGCGGTCTGCGTAAAAACGCCCGGCACTAAAGCGTGGATTATGCAGGCAAGCCCCGCCCCGACGAGCCTGGCGCCAATCGCTACCGCTCCCACGCCATGACCGGCCCAACTCATTCCGAGCGAGCGCGGATGCTCCAGGAAGAGGCGTTCGGCCATTCCCGAGCGGTCCTCTGCGTCTCGCTGCGTCATCATTCTTTCGCCCCTAAAAGTCTGGTGACCCCGACAGGATTCGAACCTGTGGCCCTCAGATTAGGAATCTGATGCTCTATCCTGCTGAGCTACGGGGTCCCTCGGCGGGGAATACGGATTAGGCGCGCAGCAATCAATTGACCTGCGTCGGCGGCACCACAGGCAACGGCAGCGGGGCGACCGGGACACCTTCCTCGACCAGCGATTTAGCCTCCGCGATCGTCGCCTGGCCATGCACCAGCGCCGGCTCGATTTCGCCGCTGTGCATCGCCCTTGCGGTCTCGGCGAACTGCTCGCCGACCCAACGCGAATCCTTGAGCGCCTCGGCCTGCATCGCGGCAAGCCTCGCCAGCGGGTTGGGAGACTTGGCGGGCACTCGCGGCGCCATCGGCGCCTTCGCGATGTTGGCAGACTGGCAGAATGGGCATTGGACCAGGCCTGCCGCAAGCTGCTCGTCATAGTCGGCGCTCGAGCGGAACCACGCTTCGAAGGTCTCGCCCGCGTCCAGGCACTGAAGGTCGAATACGATCATTGGCTCACCACGTCGGGTATCGTCCTGCGGTGGTTAAGCGCCGGTATCCGCGACCGCACCTCGGAGATTTTCGAAAGCTCAATATCGGCGAAACCGAGACCCTGTTCTTCGCCCATGTCGAGCAGGACATCGCCCCAGGGGTCGATCACGAGCGAATGGCCGAACGTGCTCCGCCCATCCTCGTGGCGGCCCACCTGGGCCGCGGCCACGACGTAGAGCCCCGCCTCGATCGCTCGCGCGCGGAGCAAAGTATGCCAGTGCGCTTTGCCCGTAGGAACCGTAAACGCCGCCGGCACCGCGATGACGTCCGCGTCCGCCTCCGCGATCCGCGCGAACAGCATCGGAAAACGGAGGTCATAGCAGATGGTAAGACCCAGCTTGCCGATGGGCGTCCCATTGACGACCACCGGATGGTCACCCGCGCGGTACGTGTTGGACTCGCGCCAGCTTTCGCCCGTCGGAAGATCGACGTCGAACAGGTGCATCTTGTCGTAGCGCGCCTGGATCTTGACCGCGCGGTCGATCACGAAGCCGCGGTTGGCGACCTTGCCATCGTCGAGGATCGCGAGCGATCCAACGTGCACCCAAATCTCGTTGTCGCGTGCCGCCTCCCGGCACGCCGCCAGCACGAGATCATCGTCTTCGCCGCGCAGGTTGCCCGCCGCGCGCTGCGTATCGCGATCGAGCAGACCCGACATCTCAGGAGTGAACAGCATCGCCGCGCCGCCGCGAGCAGCCTCGGCGATCGCTTCGGCGAGTACCTTCGCGCTGGCGGCTGGATCGATGCCGGTGTTCGACTGAAGGAGCGCGATCTTGGTCATGCCGCGATCAACTCGTCGAGTTTTCCCTCGCGTTCCAGGGCCATCAGATCATCGCATCCACCGACGTGGCGGCCGCCGATGAAGATTTGCGGGACCGTCGTCCGTCCATTCGCTCGCTGGATCATTTGTTGCCGCACATCGCCACCGTAATCGACCGCGATCTCGGTATATTCAACGCCCTTCTCGTCGAGGAGGTGCTTCGCTCGCCAGCAATAGGGACAAAAGCCTTTGGTGTAGATCTCGACTGCCGGCACGAACCATCCTTTCACGCCGATACTTAGGCACTGGCGTCAACGCATCAACTGCGAAGGTTTCACCACGCGGGCCCAGGTGACAAGCTCGACACGGGCAGCACCGGCCTTCTTCAGCGCACGGGCGCACGCTTCCGCCGTGCTGCCGGTCGTCAGCACGTCGTCAATCAGGATGATGGTCCGGCCGGTCACGGCATCCTTGTCCCGAACCTTGAACGCGCCCGCGACCGTCCTGCGGCGCCGGAGCATGCTCATGCCTTTGAGGGCCGGCGTACGGCGCGTGCGCTGCAGCGCCAAGGCGTCGGCTGGAATGCCCAGGCGACGCGACAGCTCGCTTGCCACCAGGGCCGATTGATTGAAGCCGCGTGACCACAAACGCGATCGATGCAGCGGAACAGGAATCATGACGCGATCGCCGTCCTGCTGGACGAGTGACTGCATGTACCGCGCCATCGTTTTCGCCACAGCCACCTTGCGGCCGTACTTCAGCCTGATCGCAAGCCCTCGCGAAAGATCGCCATAAGCGACGGCAGCGCGCGTCCGGGCAATCCGCGGGGGCTTGGCGAGGCAGACCACGCAAGTGTCGGCTTCGGTCGCGGCCAGTGGGATTCCGCAGGTCTGGCAGCCGCCATCACCCAGGAACTCGACCTGCTTCCAGCAGTCGGGACAAAAACTATGCACTTCGGCAACGATGGTCCCGCAACCCGCGCAGCGGGGCGGCAGCGCGAAATCCAGCACCCAGCGAACGCAGGTCCGAAAGACACCCAAGACCATGGAGCGCTTGTCGCCTGCATCGCGCCAGCGCACAAGCCGCCGCGATGGCAGCCGACCTTTTCGACATGGATCTCCGCGCCGCGCGCCGCGACCGCGCGTTTCGGGTCGGGCCCGAACTCTTCCTTCATGAACGAGCCTTTGAGGATTGTCTCGACCGGCTGGGGCTCGTTCAGCGCTCTTTCCAGTCGGCGCTGCTGATCGGTTGCCCTGACCCGAACTGGCCCGATCGCCTCCGCCAGTTTGCGCCGCAAGTCGATGCGTTCGACCCGGGACGTAAATTCGCCCAGGCAGCGCGCGGAGCCCCAATCCTGGAGGACCGATTCCACCCTGTCCCTCAGCATTATGACCTCTGCGTCGCCATCGGCACGCTAGATTCCGTCAACGACCTTCCACAAGCCCTTTTGCGCGTCCGCGCAGCGCTTGCTCCGGACAGCCTGTTTCTCGGCGCATTTTCGGGCGGCGACACCCTCCCGCAGCTGCGCGCAGCGATGCGGGCGGCCGACGAGCACGACGGCGTCGCGGTTCCCCACGTCCATCCACGGGTCGAGCCATCGATGGTGACGGCGCTGCTTTCAGCGGCAGGGTTCGCAAACGCCGTGGTCGACGTTGACCGGGTCGCAGTCCGCTACCGTTGCTTTTCGCGGTTGATCGGCGACTTGCGTGCAATGGGCGCCACGAATGTCATGACGAGCCGTTCGCGACGGCCTCTTTCGAGAGGAGCGCTCCGGTCGGCTGAACATGCCTTCGCCGGGGCAAGTGACGACGGCCACACGACGGAGACGTTCGAGATCCTGCACTTCGCCGCATGGACTCTGCTTCACGGATGAGCCGGCGTTAACTTTGTCCGAAGGAAGAGTTGTTAACCTCCCACAGAGTAGACCCGCCGCGTGGACGTGGACCAGAGGAGGGTGGCGTGGACGCTATCCGAACGACTTTTCGCAGGCTGAGCCGCGATAATCGCGGTGCAACTGCTATTGAATACGGCCTGATTGCCGCACTCATCGTCGTTGCGATGATGGGTGGACTGTCCGCTTTAGGCGGCGGTGCTGGCGGCATGTGGACAAAGATCAACAATACTGTTCAGACCAGTATGTGATCCTCGGCGCGCTCACGCGCGCCGTTGTCCGTAGACTATTAACTTTACCCTCTGGCCGGGAACGAGCCGGCTATTTGCCGCGAGTCCGTTCAGCGACAAGAATCTATCGAGCTTGAAATCACGATAGGCCATCCGGTCTGCCAGCGACTGCAACGTATCGTTTGGTCTCACGGTCTCTACATGGATGATCCTCGGCCTAATGGCGGCCGCTTCCTGCGGGCTGATCTTCCGCAGCGAGTTCACCATGAACGAGAATGGCTGAAGGCCTGCACCGCCGCGGGTCAGCGTGACGAAATAATAGACCCGTTGCGCATCCCATTGATACGCGACGACGCTGGCATCGACCCAACCGGAGTCGGTCTGCACATGCGCGGTAGTGAAAGCTGCGGGCACACCGTTAATGGTGGTGCGCTGGGCAGGCGGTATCGCGAGCTGCACCTGCCCGCCCGTCAGCTTGCGGTATGCATAGAGGATTGCCTGGTCGAGGTTGGGCGGGCCCTGCCGGAACTCCGCTTTCCCAGCCGATCCGGAAATGCTCACCACATCGGTACCGTTCTGCATGAGATAACCCGGCGGGACCTGGAATTGAATCTTCAGGTCCGGATGGGTGAAGGTCGGACCATCGATGATGCCCTGGGCAGGATCGTCGTCGACGAACATTCCCTCAATCTCGTTCAGATAGGTGTCGCGGTTCCTGATGCCCTGCCCCAGACGCCCCGAGGCTCGAGCCTCCGCAAGGGCACGCTGCCTTCGGTTCTCGCTAAGCGGATGGGTGCTCGCCCATTCCGGCGTCTGACGGTTGGTGCGTCCTTGGAGGCGCGATTCGAGCGCACTCGATCTGGCGAGCGCGCCGAGGATTCCTGGCCCGCCGGCGGGATCGTAACCTGCCGCAATCATGTATCTCAGGCTAAGCGTGTCCGCCTGATATTCCTGGTCCCGCGAGAAGCTCAGCGTCTGAAGCGCAGCGCGCTGCTCGATCATGTTGCCGATCGGTCCGCCGAAGATCGCGCCGATGATTTGGCCGAATACGCCCCACGAATTCTGACGTTCATATTGCTCGCGAACGTGAGCGTGATTGGCGGCGATGTGACCGACCTCGTGACCTAGGGCGAACGCCAGCTGGGACTCATCGTCCATCAGCGTCAGCAACTGGCGGGTGACGTAGACGTATCCGCCAGGCACCGACATGGCGTTCGGGACCGCCGCATTGAGAGTGGTGAAACGGAGTGCCTGGGCCGGATTGGCGACCCCCGAGAATGCGCCGACGCGCCGGCCGACCGATTCAACATAGGAGGCGGTCGGACCGGTCTCGGCTCCGCCAAACTCCTGGACCAGCGCCGCGTGCTGTCTTTGAGCTTCGGCAACGTCCTGCGGATTGAGGTATCGGGGGCCCTGCGCGGCGGCGGGAGCGAGCGCCATTGCCGCGGCGCTGAGCATGAAGACGAGCTTACGCATTCGGAACCTCTGCCATTTTGCCCCTGAGTATCAGCGGAGCTTTTGAACGGCAGATGACTGGCGCGGGTTCCGGCGACTAGCGGTCAGCCGATGGCGAGGAACTTGGCCCGGCGTTGCGCCCTGAGCTCGTCGGCGCCGATCGTGGCGCAGCCGTCCAGCTCTTCTATGATCGCGCCTTTCAGCGCCCCGATCGCAGCCTCCGGGTCACGGTGTGCGCCGCCGAGCGGTTCCGCGATGATCCGGTCGACCACGCCCAGAGAATGAAGGTCCGAGGCCGTGATTTTCATCGCCTCGGCAGCTTCGGCAGCCTTGTCGCCTGTCCGCCACAGGATCGAGGCGCATCCCTCAGGCGAGATGACCGAATATATTGCGTGCTCGAACATCATCACGCGGTTTGCGGTGGCGATCGCAACGGCGCCCCCCGATCCGCCCTCGCCAACAATGACGGAGATCATCGGCACCTTGAGAGCAAGGCATTGCTCAGTCGATCGGGCGATCGCTTCGGCCTGGCCGCGCTCCTCCGCCTGGACTCCGGGGAAAGCGCCCGGCGTATCGACGAGCGAGACAACGGGAACTCCGAACTGGTCGGCCAGCTGCATCAGCCGGATCGCCTTCCGGTAGCCCT
>Ga0136846_1236623_pt1 | contig 15820 bp, 6 predicted proteins | sample HopSoiMetagenom2_FD_96841 | JGI IMG/M metagenome (GOLD analysis project Ga0136846, IMG submission 96841) | Grasslands soil microbial communities from Hopland, California, USA - 2 Assembly 2016 (version 4) | ecosystem: Environmental > Terrestrial > Soil > Grasslands | place: USA: Hopland... | reverse complement strand
AACATGACAAAAACGACTCTGCCCCCAAAAACCAGGAAAATATTGATTGTTGAGGACGAAGGCGAAATGTGCTTATTGCTGAACATTTTGCTGGATGCAAAGGAAATGGAGCTGGACCATGTTAAATACCTTTCCAATGCAGTAGAATACCTTGAAAAGGAACACCCATCTGTAGTATTGCTTGATAATAAGCTGCCTGACGGTTATGGCGTTGACTTTATCAGTTATATCAAAAAGAATTACCCGGGAATTAAAGTGATCATGATCTCGGGATTTGATTCTTCTGCCAAAGATGTTGCGATGGCAAATGGGGCAGATGACTATATTGAAAAGCCATTTACGAAAAATCAGCTTTTTGATTCCATCACACGGCTGGTGAATTAATCCATTCCTAAATTATTCTTTCGAGCTGTTTCCTTTGCTATTTCGTAGCCGGCATCAGCATGTCGAATAACTCCCATTCCGGGGTCATTACGAAGCACTCTGGCAAGTCGCGCTGCAGCATCTTCAGTACCATCTGCAACAATGACCATTCCGGCGTGAATGCTATAACCCATTCCTACCCCACCTCCATGGTGCAGGCTCACCCAACTTGCACCACCTGCTGTATTAACCAAAGCATTTAGAATTGGCCAGTCGGCCACGGCATCACTGCCATCCAGCATAGCTTCCGTTTCCCTGTTAGGCGAGGCTACTGAACCTGTATCCAGATGATCACGGCCAATAACAATCGGTGCCTTTACTTTTCCCGTCCTTACCAGCTCATTAAAGGCGAGCCCTGCTTTTTCCCTTTCACCCTGCCCCAGCCAGCATATGCGCGCTGGAAGGCCCTGAAATGCGATCCTTTTTTTGGCAAGTGATAACCATCGCTGTAATCCCCGGTTGGCAGGAAACAGTTTTAATATTGTCTCATCTGTAACCGCAATATCGGCTGGGTCACCGCTGAGTGCAGCCCATCTGAAAGGACCTTTTCCTTCACAAAACAGGGGGCGTATATAGGCTGGAACGAAACCGGGAAAATCAAAAGCATTCCTGACTCCCTTCTCCTGTGCACGTGCACGGATATTATTGCCATAATCAAAAGTGATGGCTCCTTTTTGCTGCAGTTCCAGCATCAGTGTTACATGACGAACCATGGAGTTATAAGCATAGGCGATATAATCTTCAGGATTTTGTTCCCTTAAAACCTTCGCCTGTTCGTAAGAAATTTCGTGCGGCCAGTAACCAATGAGTGGATCATGCGCAGAGGTTTGATCCGTTAGTGTATCGGGAATAATATTACGCTCTATCAGTCGCTCCAGGAGATGAACAGCATTGCATACCACACCAATACTTTTACCCTCTCCTGCTTTTTTATATTTCAATGCCTGATCGATGGCCTGGTCAATATCAGGGATCTTTTCATCCAGGTATTTTGTTTCAATACGTTTATCAACCCTCCATTCTTCCACTTCTGCAATCAGTGCTACTCCTTCATTCATGGTAATGGCGAGAGGTTGAGCGCCACCCATTCCTCCCAGGCCCGCACTTACATTCAAGGTTCCTTTTAGAGTGCCGTTAAAATGTTTATCAGCGGCTGCGGCATACGTTTCATAGGTACCCTGTACAATTCCCTGTGAACCGATATAGATCCAGGAGCCTGCTGTCATCTGCCCATACATCATTAGTCCTTTTTTTTCCAGCTCATCAAAATGCTGCCAGTTGGCCCAATTTGGAACAAGTTGAGAATTGCTGATCAATACACGGGGGGCATCTTTATGGGTCTTTAATATGCCAACTGGTTTACCGCTCTGTATCAGTAAGGATTCATCATTCTCCAGTACCTTAAGTGCAGCAATGATCCTGTCTAATGATTCAATATTCCTGGCAGCCTTGCCACGACCACCGTATACTATCAGATCTTCCGGACGTTCAGCTACATCAGGGTCCAGGTTATTCAGCAGCATCCGTAAGGCTGCTTCCTGTATCCATCCCTTGCAGTTTAGTTTGGTACCTGTAGGTGTTTTGTATTTGTTCACATCATACCGGGGAGACGCAGTATTCATAGTACAAAAGATTTAGTTCACTTCCCAAATTTAGGAAAATTACCAGGGGGAGGATCCAGGTAACTCGTGAATGACCGTCTAGTTCTCCTTTACCCTTTTTACAATGAAATCCCCGATTTTTCTTCCCAATTCGCCTCCTTCCAAAACACTAAGGCGGTAATGAATTCCACCATATAATCGGCTCAGGGAGCATTCATCTGCTGCCTGCAGGAAGGAATTGAAATCACGCTGCATACCTATATACCGGAGATCACTGGTATCTGTAAAAGCAAAATCATCACCATAGAGATGAGTTAGCACAGTAGCAGCAGCGCCGGTAATAGTACTATGCCCGCTTGTGTATTCAGGAAAAGGTGGAGTCTGCAATAAAGGAGTCCAGGTTTTTTCTATCGACTCATTAATTATTGTAACTGGCCTTACATAATTTGTTTTGTATTTGATGTCCCAGCAGGAAACAAAGGCATCAAATAGCGCAACAGCAGTAAGTGCATAGGTTTTAGCGATCTTCACTTCATCTGCATGGGTTTTCTTGCAGGCGATTGCCGCAATTCCCATCCAGTGGCCACCCGGTGTGATCTTTTTGTTGCCAAACATAAGGTGACCGGAATGTTCAATGACAAATGGATTATCATCCCAGAATCTTGCAATTGTGGTTTGTTCCTGAGTCAGATTCTTATTAACGTTATATACGTCTTTTACCATCCGGAAAAATTCACTGGTGGTATCCCTGCTGAATTTTGGTGGACCGTTACCCGGAAATTGGGAGCAGGAATCAATAACAAATGGCATCATGGTATTCCAGCAATATTCAACTCCGTCAAGGTAATCTGGAGGTGTTGGTCGCCACTTTCCATCTTCCATACTGCCGAGGAATTTAGGTTTACCTCTTGACTTAAGATAATTGTCAACTGCAAATCGCCTGAGTACCGCTCCGGCAATAGAATCACCAAAATCTACTGATCGGGCATAAACAGAATCCTCCAATGACTCGTGAAAGCGTTCCAGAAGATCCTGGTAGTATGCTTTCAAACTATCTACTGAAAAAGTGACTTTTTTCGCCACAGTAAAAAACGCTTCAGTTGCAGCCAGTACATAATTATAATTTTTGGAGGTGTCAGGCACAGGCATCTTTCCAAAGCCGTGCATTTGCTCTGCAAGTGAAGGATTACCAGGCTGCATATATCTTAGTGCTTCATAGGATGCCAAAGAAGTGTAGGCATAAATTCTTGCCGCCACAGGTGGAGAAAATACATCGTAAATGATGAGTTGGGTCAGTTCATCCTGGTTATTATGAAGGATATCTGCATTATTTAAAACGATGTCCTTTTTTTGTTTGCAGGAAGCCAGAATAATTGATAGAAATACGGTGGCAACAACAGCACGAAAAACAAGTTTATTCATTGGTCACAATGGTTAAATCAATACAATTTATACTTTTTCAATTTGTTATTCAAACAAAAACTGTCCTGGGCCTTTTAGATCCGCCATTATTTTTCATACACTCATCAATTGGTGATTTTCAGTCTCCTGGTATTGCCTTTCCTGTCTGTAATGATACACTCTTTTACCCCTTCAGGTAATGAAAGGAAGCGGCCGCTTTGGGACAGGAATGAAGCACCATAATTGAATTCAACGCGCTGCTGCTTTCCATTTGATAACCTGATTTGTGCAAATGCATCTCCCGGCAAAACAGATACAGTTCGGCCGGTCTTCTTTCCTTTAAAGACCAGCAGGGGCCCTCTATTTTGAGTTGCAACCAGTAGAAATTTGCCATCTGCAGCGCGCAGCTTTGCCAGTCCTTTTCCATTTCCATTGATGTATAGACCACTTTGTAATATGGAAAGTGGAATGAATTCTCCATTGCCCTCACCCTTTAATACAAGACCATTTAATGCATCATATCTCCCGACGCCTGGGTCTGTTCCGTAATCATTGGTATTGAATGCAATGTCTGGATTTCCATCTCCATCAAAATCATCAACAACAATTCCATTCAGTTGAGAAAGCTGTGCAGGCATCGGCAATTGGCTAATGCTGAATTTTCCTCCCCCTTCATTTTTTATAAAGGCTGAAGCCATATAATTGGCGGATAGTGTTAAAGCATCCTTTCTTTTGTCGGCAGGCAGTACTTCATCCATTGGAGAAGTGGCATAGCTCCTGTAGTTGGTATAATTTACTCTTGTACCCAATATCTGCTTTATCATATCATCCCTTCCATTGGCTGGGAATTCATGCCAGGCAGAACCCTTTTCCAGATTATCCAATAGATAAAGGGACGGCAGGGCATCATAGCTACCGTTGTTATCAAAATCCTTTCCATAAATATGTACAGGCTTTCCGGCACTGGCTTTGAAAAACGAATTGAGACCAAGATTTCCGGCGATATAATCAATATCGCCATCATTGTCGAAATCACCGGAGGTTAAACTGTTCCACCATCCTGCTTTATCATTAATGCCACTGTTTTCACTCTTATTGACAAATTTCCCTTTTTCATTATGAAGGAACATTATGGGCATCCATTCACCTGCCAATACCAGGTCAGGCCAGCCATCATTATCGTAATCGGAGAATAGGGCATCACAACATAAGCCCAGATTTATTAATGAGGGAGCCACTTCCTTTGTAACATCTGTAAAATGAACTACGCCATTCTTTGTATCATTCCGGTAAATGAAACTGCTTACTGGTTTTGGATATTCATGTGGTTCAACCCTGCCTGCTATAAACAGGTCCAGATCTCCATCCTTATCATAATCTGTTGCACGCACGCAAAACTTACTGCCCGTATTAAATGGAAGAGCCGCTGAATCTGCCGTGAATTTTCCTGTCCCATCATTTATATAGAATTGATCCAGGTAGGCTTTTGATCCACTATCATATTGATAACCGCCCGCTGAAATATAAAGGTCAAGATCATTATCATTATCTGCATCAAACAATAATACTCCCCGGTCTTCAGATGCTTTTTGCGCTTCTTTTTCGGGGGAAAGTAATGCAGTGGTTGAAAAGCTGCCATTGGATTGCTGAATAAATACCTCTGGGCTATGTACTGTTACTCCACCCGTAATAAAATCATCAAGGCCATCCCCATTAATATCTCCCACTGCAATTCCAGGAGTATATTCTGAAAGTTTGTGTGGGATCAGTTTCTGTATATTGAAGTCTATAAAATCCCTTTGTTCATGAACATAATTGATCCCGATCTGGGATGTGATATTAGTGAACCAGTTATTGGTTGCAAGCAACGGAAGACTTGTCTTTTTCCCGCTGGGGTTATTGATATCGATCGTGATCAATTTATCTACGGCAACTTCCCTGATGGTTTGTTTTCCCTGGTTAGGCCATTCAATTACCAGGGAATCGATAACAGGGTTATTGCCCAAACCAATATGCAGAATATTTGGATCAGACGAGATATATCCCCGGTAAGGGTTATTATAATAGGATTGAATGATACCTTTTTGATAGATCATTAACCTTGCACCTATTGCATCCCGGTTACTGGCAACGCCATTCAATTTAACCGCGAGGAAATGTGGTTTAGCTGAATGGTTCTCATTGACCCTGTTCTCATAAATGGCAGATGGATCTGCAATATGATTAACGATAATATCCAGGTCTCCATCATTATCAAGGTCTGCATAAGCAGCGCCATTTGAAAAAGTCGGTTCTTCAAATCCCCAGTCCATGGTCTTGTCTGTGAATTTCAGGTTGCCTTCATTCCTGTAGCAATAGTTATGGATCTTAACGGCAGGTATCTCTTTCAGCATATCCTTTTTTGAGGTAAGCTGGTAAGCCTGATTGCGATAAGTCATAAAATCTCTATCCGTTATGTCTTTGGGAAATCCATTTGTAAAAAGAATGTCCTTGTTGCCGTCATTATCCAAATCAGCCACCAATGGAGTCCAACTCCAGTCTGTTTCAGCAATTCCGGCAAAATAACCTGCATCGCCAAATACTGGATGGGTAATGGTATCCTGCTGACCAACAGCAGGACCCAGATTCAATTGAAGCATATTGCGGGTATACTGGTATTGATATCCGAACTGCTCTGTATTCTGATAAGTTTGATAGGCAATTGGGGCCTGGAACATTTTCTTCCTGAAATTATCCTGGGGCGCCATATCCACCTCAATTACATCAGCAAGACCATCATTATTGATATCCACGGCATCGCTGCCCATTGAATTGGCGGCTCCATGCTTGAAGTAGTCATTTACATGATCAGTGAAAGTGCCGTCCTGATTATTAATATATAATACGTTACTGGAAACATAGTCGTTTAATACAAGTACATCCAGCCATCCATCATTATTAAAATCCTCGATATCGGCAGCATGGGTATATCCTTCTATTAATATTCCTGCCTGCCTGGAGACATCCGTAAAGACCGGGTGTTTCAGGGAATCATTCCAGTCATTTCTGTAAAGGCGGCAGGTACTTGGATGTTCGCCATTCAGATTACGCTTACGGAAGATATTGGCGTATTCATTTACAATGATATGGTTGACACCTATGAACAGATCAAGGTCATTGTCATTATCGTAATCAAAAAAATAGGCCATGGTGCTTTGCGTGGTATCATCAAGGCCGTACTCCTTTGCCATATCTTTGAATACGGGCACATTATTCTTATCATTTCCCTGGTTTACATATAAAATATTAACGCGCTCATATGGATTTCTTTTGGCTGTGGCGCATACATACATATCCTGTTTGCCATCGTTATTAATATCTACTACGGCCACTCCCCTGCTCCAGATCCCTTTACCATCTGTTTGTGAGACTCCAGTAATATCTTCAAATTCCATATGCCCTTTATTCAGGTAAAGTTTATTGGGCACCATATTGCCTGTAAAGTAAAGGTCCTGCAGACCATCATTGTTGAAGTCTCCCACTCCTACGCCTCCTCCATTATAAATATTGGAGAAATCGAAAATGTTGATTGAATCGTTTTCTGAAATGGTATTTGTGAAATGGATATTTGTTTTATCCGGGGAGAGTTTTATGAATTTGCCGGTCTCTTTCCTGCAACTGGCAAACAGGATTACTACTATTAAAAGACTATTTATACCTTTCATACAGCACTAGAAAATCTATAGCGAGAGATTTTACAATATTAATAAAAAAGGCCGGCCTTGCGGTCTGCCTTTTTTATTCTTAATTATTTTTTACAATACTTATTACTTGAGCGTTCCATTACTCAGGTCTATCTGTTTTTGGGGAAGATCATAATAATCCCTGGTAGCGCCTGCATATTGGGCTTTGGGGTTATTCAGATCACCTTGTGACTGGTAAGGTAATGCAGCTTCATAGTTATAGAAAGAATTCAGTTCTGTCTGAGCAACACCCCAGCGGACGAGGTCAAAGAAACGACCACCTTCCATGCCCAGTTCCAGCAATCTTTCCAGACGTAATGCTGTACGCGCGGCGGCCTGGGAAGCGAAAGGAACAGTATAAGGAGCTGTTTTTGGAACACCCACTGCTGCCGGAAATACAACCGCAGGGGTATTTGCAGCTCTTGTGCGAACCTGGTTGATGAGATTGAATGCATTCACCAGTGAGCCTCCTGGGGCTTCAATTTCGGCTTCAGCTAACAACAGCAAAACATCGGAAAAACGGATCAGTGGCATATTTAATGCATTGCCACCCGCAGAGAACCAGATGCTTGCATCGTGGTAGGCTCCAACCTGCGACTGACGAATAACTGATTTCTTGCCCATGAACGGACCTGCTGTAACGTCTCTTTGCCAATCGGTTTTGTAAGTTCCCCAATCATGGAAAGGAACCTGATTTCGACCAACTGTCCAGTCAAGGCGGACATCCACGTTTCCTGCATATTGAGTAAGGCCAGCCTGCCCTGCAGGATCCAATACAGAAGTATTTTGTGGAGCTGCAACAGGTACACCCAATGCATCAGTTTTGAACTGATTAGTGAAGAAGTAGGTTGGGCAGAAGAAGCCAGCGCCACCGATACCTCCATTAGCCGGGAAATTTAACTGATCTCCCCAGTTGCCATTTCTTGCACCGGCATTATCCTGTGCCGAGGTCTGGAAGGCGAATACTGACTCCTGGCTATTTTCTGTAGATACATTGAAATTGTCTGCATAATTGGGCAGCAATCCGAATTTGCGTAAAGCGCCGCCATTGATGCTGGCTACCTGTATACCACCATTAGTTACTACATCCTGCAATACAGTTTTTGCTGTTGCATAATCTTTTGAGAACATAAGGACCTTTCCATATAGTGCTCCTGCAACCCATTTATTAACGCGACCAACTGCATCCTGTGCTACAGGAAGATTATCATAAGCATATTTAACATCAGCAATGATATTTGGCCAGATCTCTTTATCGTTAGGTACTCCGGGAATTACGCCTGCAGCAAGGTCAGCATCTGTCTTTTCGTCAAGATAAGGCACCTTGCCCCATGTAATTCTTGCATTGAAATGATACCAGGCTCTAAGGAATCTGGCTTGTCCTGTAATATTCTTTTTGGTTGCATCACTGATGCCAGTTGCCTTTTCCAAAACCTGCAAGACTGTATTGGTCCGCTTAACACCTTCATAAATTGCTCTCCACCGATCATTAAGAGAACCTGAAGTAGATGTCCCTTCATGCCTTATTTCCGGAACCATATTTCCAGCCTGATCTCCAGGTGAGGAACCTCTGTTTGCTTCTCCGCCAGCCATACTTCCGAATACGAAATTCGAACCGCCGGATCCCCATTCATTGCCTATTACTCCAAAGCTTCCGTAATGTCCATCGAGCATGGCATAGGCACCAATCAGGATAGCATTTACTCCTTTTTCAGTTGATAGGGTTGCTTCATCAAGAGCACCTACAGGCTTCTTCTCGAGGAAACTTTTCTTACAGGCATAAAAGGCCATTGCCACGACCATTATAACCAGTAAGATTTTTGATGATATATTTTTCATAATCTGTTATTTATCGATTTAATTGTGTGGTACATCTTAAAAGGTAACGTTTGCTCCAAGCAGGTATTGTCTGACAGTTGGGTAAGCTCCCGCATCAATTCCTGCTGCTCTGTCATCGTTTCCTATGATGTCAGGATTGAGGCCGGTATACTTGGTAATCGTAAACAGGTTAGTAGCCTGCAGGTATATCCTGACTCCGGAAACTTTCACCTTACTGATCAGGCTTGATGGAAGATTATATCCTAATTGCAGGTTGCGTAATCTGAAATAGGAAGCATTCTCAACATAATAAGAGTTGACCTGTTTGTGTGTGCTAAAGCCATTACCGCTTGATACATCCTGCATGGGTGTTTTAGCGTTGGGGCGACTACCATCTGGCAGCCAGCTGTCATACAAAGCACGTTTGCTTCTTCCACCAGGAAAATCGCCAGGTGTGAAATCTGTCCACCATCTTGTAAAATTAAAGGCGTCTTTGCCGGCAGCTCCATAGAAGAACAATGTCAGGTCAAAGGCCTTGTATTCACCGCCCAGATTGATGCCGTAAGTGAAATCCGGATTTGCATTACCTATGATCGTTCTGTCATCAGCATCGATTTTTTTATCACCATTGATGTCCGCATATTTAAATCTGCCAGGTGCCGCCTGATCCTGTGTTGGAGATGCGGCTACTTCAGCTGCATTCTGGAAAATACCAATTACTTTATAGCCATAAAAAGTATTCAATGAACCACCAACAAAGTTCCGGGTTGCATTCTGGCCGATACGATTGGCTTCATTAGCGGCACTATTGAAATCAAAGAATTTCAATCCCGGTGCAATGGATGTGATTTCATTACTGTACGTAGTGAATGTCAGGGTTCCATTTACTCTGACGTTTTTACTCAGATTTCTGCGGTGTGTTATTTGAAGATCCACTCCAGAATTCTTCATGCTACCAACATTACGGAAAGCCAGCGAAGCTGCTGCACCTGCAATTGCCTGCACTTCCGGATTATACAGAAGGGACTCTGTTTTTTTGTTATACCAGTCAAAGACAATTTCAGTGCTGTTGTTAAAGAGGGTCGCGTCAAAACCGATATTTGTTGATTTACTTGCTTCCCATCCACCAAGGGGATTCCCTAAAATGGAAAGGAAAAATCCTTCCTGGGGTGCATTTTGTGTTCCAAATATATCATACCAGGAACTTCCACGGGCGCTGCCAAATACTGTAAATGCATTATTGGGTAACACAGGCAGTTCATTTCCCATTTTACCCCAGCTGCCCCTTATTTTAAGATCATTAACCCAGGTAACATTCTTCATAAAACTTTCATCAGACATTCTCCATCCCAATGAAAAGGCAGGGAAATTACCAAATTTGTTAGGGTCAAGGAATTTGGATGAACCATCCCTTCTGAATGTAGCAGAGAAAAGGTATTTGCCATCATAAGAATAATCGGCCTTTGCAAAATAAGATTCGTTTGTAACAGGTGTGAATTTGCCGCTACCACTCAGATTCTGTACACTGCCATTATTCAGATTAATAAAATCAATATTGGAGTAATTGAAAAATCCTGTGGCTGCACCTATAATTGCGCGGCCTGAGAATTCCTGGGCTTCAGTACCGATAAGCGCAGATATATCATGTTTGCCAAAACTGTTCTTATAATTCACCTGATTGGTCCAGATCCAGTTTTGCATACGCTTGGTACCTTCATTATAGGTAGTATTGCCCTGGTTTTCTACATACTCATATTCAATAAACGGATAGCGCCATGCTGATTCATTATTTATATTGCCCCCAAAACTGCTTCTCGCAGTAAAATGTTTGAGAAAATCAACCTCTGCATAGACGTTTCCGAATATGTTAATGAAATTATCGCGGTTATTACGGGTTCGGAAAAGTCCCGCTAAAGGATTTTTTGCATTACCCCATGTTCCTGCCCCAGGTCCGCCGGCATTACCAGCAAAATCTCCATTTTTAATAGTATAGACAGGTACAATTGACATCGGCCGGTAAGTTTGTGCGATTACGCTTGCCTCTGTATTGTTTGGGTTAAAGTTGTTAGTATTATTGGTGCTATTCGGATCATTATCTCTTGTGGGGTCTGAACCGCCAGGAGGCACATTGCTTTCAGATGCGGATACCTGCAAATTTTCTCCAACCCTTACGGTCTTCCACAAATTGAATTCACTATTCATACGCACGGTATACCTTTTATAGAACTGGTAATACGTGATCGCATCCTGGTTGAAATAGTTAAAGCTTAATAAAAAGCGGCTATTATCATTTGAGCCACTTAATGATAAACTATGGTTTTGCATGGGGGCGGTACGTGTTGCCACATCATACCAGTTAGTACCTCCCTTGCTGGTGGGAACAATAATATAAGGTGTGTAACCCGCATCTCCCAGTTTGGCGTAATTCAGATCATATTTACTTGGGTCTACCCCTGGATTCCCTGCCATAATGGGCGTACCATTGTTTACAGCACCACTATAATAAATATAGTCTGGCAGTACAGGTGTGGATCCATTACCGAAAACTGATCCGGTTGTAGGAAGACCACTATTCTTTCGAGCCAGGAAATAAAGTTGAGCTTCTTCCTGGGCATTCAACATATCCATTCCCTTACCTGGAGACTGGATACCATAATACATGTCATAATTAATATTGACACCCCTTTTCTTTCCTTTTTTAGTGGTAACAATGATTACACCGTTGGAAGCGCGAACACCGTAGATGGAGGCTGATGCAGCATCTTTCAATACCTGCATGCTTTCAATATCATTTGGATTGAGATTGGAAATGTTTCCCGTCTGGACACCATCAACTACAAAAAGTGGGTTATTATTATTAAAAGAGCCTAAACCTCTTATTCTTACTGTAGAGGGAGCCCCGGGTACCCCATTTTGAGTGATGGTAACGCCTGATGCACGCCCCTGTAATTGAGATGCAGCATCACTGGCAGGCTGTGATTTAAGTTCGTTGACATTCACTACGGTAACTGCACCAGTGATGTCTTTTTTACGCTGGCTTGAATAACCGGTTACTACCACCACATTCAGGGTGGAAGCGGCTGACGTTAATAAAACGTCAATCTGTGATTTACCGGAAATATCAATATCCTGACTTTCATAGTCCACATAAGAAACAGTTAACGTTGAACTACCAGCAGGTACAGCAATGGAAAAAGCACCATTGGCGTCCGTAGAGGTAGCAACACTAGTGCCCTTTACCGCAACAGTAGCCCCTGCCAGACCAGTTCCACGGGTATTGTCTTTGACTGTCCCGGTAACCGTTTTCTGACCAAATACATTAAATGAAGTGAGGAAAATGAGGGATAAGAAGAATAAATGTTTTGTTACCCCAACAAAACGTTGTGAGAGATTTCTCATAAAGCAAAGCATTTAGGTGTGAAATATTGTGAAAATTTATCTAAGATTTCGTTACAGAAAAAATTTTTTTTGCCTTTAGGATAAAAAAGTATCACTACCGGATAAAATGCAATAGGTGAATACTTTATAAAGAAATTGAAGAAAGGGGAGTTTTTAATCCCCGGGTAGGATTAGTGAACCCTGAAACCCTTACCCAGCCTGATGTTCAGGGGTTTCAGAAAGTGCTGCATGAGTTAAAAGTTTTCCACTAACAAACATTAGCCTCCCGGTGTATCAACTTATAAACAGTATGTGAAAAACCTTAAAAAATACTAAAAAGTCCTCTTTATAAGCAAAATTGTACCACTAACAGGCTGCAAAGGTATTAATTGTATTTTTAACACTTCTTTGCGTCTGTTTTACAATTATTAAGTGAAAAGTGGACGGTTATCGATAAGTGTACCTGATTTAAATTTTGTAATGCTTCCCTGGAAACTTTATTCCCTTCAGTAAGGATTTAATTGCAGAAAATAAAAAAGTGGCCGTTTTTACGGTTTACAGGGGATTAATCCAGACCTGGTAGAGAGGAAATCAAGCAGGGGTAGCCTGTAGGTTTTAAACTGATGCTCGCCTTCCTTTATGGAGATATTTGTATTGATGGGCAGGTTTTCCAGCACTTGTATCTTTCCGGTTACTGGCCAGGTAATCTCAACCCTTTTTATTGAGCTGGCCTTTCCGATACCAAAATGCTGACGTAACGGACTCGAACCAAAACTGCCCCCGGAATTCACATCCCGGTAAACAGATCGTTCCTTACCGCTGTCATTAAAACTTAGTTTGATGCTGGCGCCTATTGCAGAGCGGTTTGTACTCACTCCTTCCAGGCGTATATTGATCCAGTTATTGCTGTTTTGACCAGGGTTTAAGTATAAGGAGTTTTCATACGCATCACCTGTATAGGCACCGCCCATTTCGATGTATATATCCTCATCTCCATCACCATCCAGGTCTGCGAAGGATATACCATGGCCTTTTTGAAGATTGCCTACCCTTGCTGCGGTGGTAATATCCATAAAATGATTTCCCTCCTCATTCCTGAATAGCTTATTGGGAATTAAGGATTTTAATTTGGGATTGCCTGTGCCCAGATAAAAATCCAGGTAGCCATCATTATCTATATCGCCAAAATTGGCACCCATGGCAAAACCAATTTTATTCAGGCCCAGCCTGACAGATACATCTTCAAAGGTTCCATCATGATTATTGTGGTATAAAAATATCTTTCCGGCCTTCCCGGTTGCTGCATTAATCGCTTCAGCTGCAGCATACCAGGCCAATGGTTCGTAAAACTCATACCCGCAATAGAGAATATCCAGCCATCCGTCATTATCATAATCCCAGAACCAGGTGGGAAAACTGCGAGTAGAATTTGTGCCAAATCCGGCTGCTTTTGTTACATCAACAAATTTGACTGGTCCATTTTTGGCAGTTACATTCTTCAGCAATAGCTGGTGGCCATCCAGTGCGGAAATAAAAATATCACTTAGTCCATCATGATCATAATCTCCGGAACTGACTCCTTTTACGTAATAGGATAATGCACAACCGGCCTGTACGGCTTTATTGGTAAAACTTCCATTCCTGTTATTGATATATAATTCACAGGGGTGGTCCCCTCCTGCCGGTGTTGTTTCATTGCCGATGAATACATCCAGCCACCCATCATTATTGAAATCGGCCCAGGTAGCAGTTTGTGTGGGATGAAATGATAGTATCCCGCTTTCTATTGTAACATCCGTAAATGTTCCATTGCCATTATTACGTAATAATGAATTCGGGTTACTTCCAAACCTCCCCTTCCAGGCTCCCCTCAGCACAAATATGTCTTTATACCCATCGTTGTTATAATCCACCTGCATCATATTCAGACCACCTGTTAGTGAACTTAAACCTGAAGAATCTGATACATCGGCGAAACTGCCATTCCCATTATTACGGCAAAAATGCATGTGCTCATTCAGGTCCCAGCTACTTGTTACGATATCCAGTAATCCATCATTATTAAAATCATCAACGATACTTCCGCCCCCCATATCTTTAAAATTCAATCCCGTATTGCCGGCCACATCAATAAATGGACGTATTATATGGGCTGAATCTTCGTCATTCACTTTTATCAATAAGGCTGGAGGAACCATTTGTGGATAGCCCCCTGTTGTCATATAACAGATATTCAGTAGCCACTTTGATTCCAGATCATTCGGATCCTCTTTTAGTATTTCCTTATAAAGTTCAATAGCTTTTTCCGACCCGGTTTTATCTGCATGTACGCCTGCCAGCATGATGGGAAAAATGCAGGACTGGTTCCCATGGTGCTGTATACAGTTGGTTCTTTCACCAAATCGCATCCAGGCAATGGCGAGGTCCTTTTTAAATTGCTGGCGGATATCTATCTCGGCTTGTGGAGTTCGATCAAGTAAATCCTCGTAAACAGGGATGGCTTTTTGTTCTTCTCCCAACTGAAGGAATGCAAGGGCCTTGCTGTACTTTGCCGCATTAATTTCAGTTTGCGACCTGGTGTGATTTAGAATGGAGTCTGTTCTTTCAAGAACCGCTTTGGGAGAATAAATATTATCAGCATTATAATCAAACTTTTCCGCCTGTTTCAATAGCCTGGCCATTTCCCGGTTGGGCAATGGCTTATTATTACACGAAATTAAAAGCCCGATAAAAAAAATAAGTAAACCGGTCAGCCGCATGGTCAAAAACTCTTTTACTCACAAAGAAAATAAATGCCTAAATAAAAAAATCAAAGACTATTAGAAAATAGCCTTTGATTTACTAACTGCATATGAAAATTGCTCTGGAAAAACGTTATCAATAGCCCGGGTTCTGTTTCGCTACTCCGCCTTCTCCCAGTTTTGGATTATTATCAATTTCAGCCTGGGGAATCGGAAGAAGCTCATGCTTGTTTGCGATAAAATAGTTTAAGGGTTCAGGCACAACAGATGGGTAATACCCTTTCTTTCTCCAGCGGATGATATCAATGTTCTTTAATTCTTCACCGCCCAGTTCCACACTTCTTTCATGCATGATTGCACGAGTGACCTGGTTCTTGGTTGTGGTGGGGAATTGAGCCGTGGGGTAAGCTGGCATATTAACGCTTGGTCTGGCACGCACCTGATTTAAATAAGCAACTGCAGCTGCTGGGTTATTCAATTCATTTTCACATTCAGCCAGCATTAACAGCACTTCTGCAAAACGAATTAGACGCTGGTTATTTCCGGAAGGATGGAAACCTGCATAATCTTTGCTTTCTCTATAGATCATCATGTATTTTCTCCAGCTTACTTTTTTGGACACACCATTTACAATAGATACAGTGCCCTGTACATCCACATCATTCAGCACACTGGCGCCGTTATTATAAGTATCACCGGATTCATAAACGGAATATTTGTAGCGTGGATCTGTTTT
>Ga0136846_1242308_pt1 | contig 15821 bp, 14 predicted proteins | sample HopSoiMetagenom2_FD_96841 | JGI IMG/M metagenome (GOLD analysis project Ga0136846, IMG submission 96841) | Grasslands soil microbial communities from Hopland, California, USA - 2 Assembly 2016 (version 4) | ecosystem: Environmental > Terrestrial > Soil > Grasslands | place: USA: Hopland... | reverse complement strand
GGGTGCGGCTGTCGTAGATCTTGTCCAAGTGGTAGAAGGTCGTGCCCGGCTTCCAGTCGCGGTTGTTCGACGGCACCACATCGACGCCGCGCCACCCGGCGCGCTCGAACGCCTGGCTCAGGGTGAAGCGGTTCGTCTTGATGAGCTGGTCGTAGTGGCGCTGGGTGTCGATCCGGACGCCGGTGTGGAACGTCGAGTGCGCCAGCCAGCTGATGCCGCCGAACGTCGGCGAGGTGAGCCAGCCGCTGCGCGCCGAGAAGCCGGCGGACCTCAGCTGCGCGTCACCCTTGGCGAGGACGCGGTCGACGCCGGGCGAGAACGACGAGCCCTGGACCGCCACCTGCCCGTAGCTCTCGACGAACAGCAGCAGGACGTTCTTGCCGCGCAGGCCCGTCAGCAGCTGGTCGCCGGGCGTGGCGGCGAAGCGGTCGCGCGCGATCTGGCGGGCAAGCGTCTGCGGGGCGTTCAGGCCGGAGTGCACCGACCGCACCTCGCGCACGGCGAGCGCCGAGGCGCTCGTCGTGGCGACAGGCGTGTCGACGATGCGGAGCGCCACCCAGACGACGCCGAAGGCCGCGGCAACCTGGAGGGCCCGGCGGCGGTGGTCCGCCGCGGCCCGCGTCAGGCGCAGCAGCCCCCACACCGACGCCGCGACGAGCGCGACGACGAACACGACCACGAAGTCGACGACGAGGTTCGCGGTCGACCGGCCGATCGAGTCGCGCATCGTCTCGATGCCGTTCTTCCACTGGCTCGAGTCGTCGACCGGAAGGAACGGCCGGTCGAAGAGCGTGAAGAACCCCATGTCGAGGACCCGCACGACCACGAGCGCGGCCAGCACCGTCCCCACGACCACGGCCAGCGCCCGGCGGGGGGCCGCGGGCAGGACGACGCCCAGGGCCACGAGGACGAGGAGCTCGAGCGGAAGCCGGACGAACGCGGCGAGCGTCAGGTCGCTCGGCCGGTCCGGCGCGGCCAGGGTGAACCACACGACCAGGACGGCGAGGACCGTGGCGGCCACGGCGAGGCCACGGCGCACCGGGCCGTGCTCGACCGCGACGGGGACCGGCGCCTCGTGCCGGTGGCGCCAGAGCCACCACACGCATTCGGCGAACGACGCGGCGAGGGCGGCGAGCGCGACCAGCAGCGCGGCCTTCACCAGGCCGTGGGCCAGGACGTCGGCGGCCGCGACCGTCAACACGACGCCCTGCACCGCCGTGGCGACCTTGCGCCAGCGGCGCGCCGGGAGCGGCGCGCGCAGCCACGGCAGGTTCCGCGCGCCGGCGAGGAAGAGGTAGCGCGCCGCTCCGATCAGGAGGACCCACGCGCCGAACGGGCGGGCGACGTACAGGCTGAGCACGAGCAGCAGGAACGCGTCGACCTCGCCGTCCAAGAGCGCGCCCAGTTCGGTCGCGCTGCCGGTGCGCCGCGCCACCCAGCCGTCGACGAGGTCCGCCGCGAGGGCGACGGCGGCGAGCGTCACGAGCAATGCGACGGGCACGGGGCGCGCGAACGAGTCGACGACCAGTGCGGCGATGCCCACGGCGAGCGTCGCGCGCCCGAGCGTGATCCACGACGCCGCGCCCAGCCACTCCCGGGGGCGGCGCGCAAGGGCGCGCGCCAGCAGCGCGGCCATGGTCACGGCGCAGCCGACGCCGACGACCCACCCCGGCGCGCCCAGCCCGGTGGTCGACGCGAGGACGGCAAGCAGGAGCAGCTGGGCGATCAGCCCGATCGCCGGTCCCCCCTGCCTCTGTCGCGCCCAGCCTGTCACCTTTTCAGTCCGTCGGCGATTGACGTTAGCCGGGAGCCCGTCAGCGGCGTGTCAGGTCGCCGGGGCCGGGTGGGGGTGCGGGTGCGCGTGCGGCAGGATCCGCGGCCATGAGACAGGACGACCGCGCGCCGTTCGACCGCGCGCTGCGCCGGGCGAGGGAGTCGGCGTACGCCGCGGGAGAGTTCATCGGCCAGGAGAGCCTCATGACGGCCGGCGAGATCCGGGCGCTCGGGGTGCACGCCGGGATCGGCCCCGGCGTCGCGGTGCTCGACCTCTGCTGCGGCATCGCGGGGCCCGGGCGGTTCCTCACGCGCGAGCTCGGGTGCGCGTACCTCGGCGTGGACGCCAGCGCGAGCGCGGTCGCCATCGCTCGCGAGCGCGCGCAAGGCCTGCCCTGCCGCTTCGCGGTCGCGCGAATCCCGCCGATGCCGGCCGGTCGCTTCGATGTCGTGCTCCTCCTTGAGACGATGCTCGCGTTCGAGGACAAGGACGCTCTCGTGCGCGAGATCTTCCCGGCGTTGACTCCCGGCGGACGGTTCGCGTTCACGGTCGAGGAGGGCCCGCCGCTCACGGCGGCCGAGCGCGCGGCGATGCCCGACGCCGACACGGTCTGGCTCACGCCGATCGACGAGCTGACCGCGACGCTGCGGCGCGCCGGGCTCGTCGTGACGTGGCAGGAGGACCACAGCCGCGCGCACGGCGCGACGGCGCAGGCGCTTCACGACGCGTTCGCGGCGGACGCCGACGCCATCGCCGCGGCGATCGGCCGTCCGGCGCTGGACGACCTGCTCGCCGCACACCGGCTGTGGGTTCGGTGGCTGGACGGGGGGCGGGTCCGGAAGCTCGCGCTCGTCGCGGCGCGCGGCCGAGAGGATTCGAGCCTCTGACGTTCGCTTCGCGTCAGGCGACGGGCGCGGCGGGGCTTCCGCGAGCCCCGTCGGGCTCGAAGACGAAGTTCTCCATGACGACGCTCTGAGCCGGGTCCGTCGCGCTCGCGAACGCGCGGACGGTGCGCCCGGTGATGCGCTCCACGACCGCAACGAACTGATCGGCGGTCGCGACCTGGAAGAACATTCGCGACTCCCGGACGCGCTGGTGCTCGCCCATCTCGACCATCGCCCGCTCGGCCGGCAGCAGCGCGTCGTCCAAGACGCACAGCAACGCGTCGGGACCCGCCATGTGCGACTGCGCCCTGGTCGGCCCGCGGCCGAACTGCTCCTTGTGCAGCGCGACCATCGCGTTGGAGACGTCCTGGAGCAGCCATCCCTGAGGCTGCCGGTGCGGCGCAGGAACCGTCGGGGGGTCGGCCATGAGTGCCGCCCTTCTGCCTCCTCCGGGGGCGTGGGCCGCAGAAAGGGTGGAGGAAGACAAGGACCCGAAAGCGGAGACTGCCCGTCGAGTCTACGCCCCGGCGCCGGCGCACGGGGCGGGTCGGGCCCGTTCGACGCCACTCCCGTCGGCTGGTCCCGGCCGGGACCGCGGTAGACTGACCGGCACAGGGAGTCTCGATCTCCGCGCGGCTCGGTCGGTTCTTGGCCGCATCTCGGGAAGCGCGGACGTCGGTCCTCCGCACACGATGGAGACCATCGCGGACCGCGCGTTGGCGCTGGGCCGGTCGAGGGGATCCGGGGAGGTCGCTCATGCGAGCGCATCACGTCGGACCATCGGAGCCCACCCCGGCTCCTCCCGAAGTCGGGTCGCGCTCCGGACTGGTGCCGTTCGAGCTGGACCTGCTCTCCACGCCGGATGCGCCGGCGGCGGCGCGCGCCGCGGTGAGCGCGTGGATCGGGCGGCGGCTGACCGACGCGATGCTCGTCGACCTCCGTCTGCTGGTCGGCGAGCTCGTCGCCAACAGCGTCGTCCACGCCGACGTGCCGACCGGCTCCGTCGTCAGCGTCCGCGCCCGGCTCGACGCCGATGCGCTCCGCGTCGAGGTCGGCGACTTCGGCACAGGGGGGACGATCGCCCTGCGGACGCCCGATCTCGCCGACGGCGGCGGCTTCGGCCTCAACGTCGTCGACGCGGTGTCGCGGCGGTGGGGGGTGCACCGCGACGGCGGGACGCAGGTCTGGGCGGAGCTGCCCTTTTCGGCGGCGGGGTAGCGCGGTGGCGTATCCAGACCCTCGTGAGGTCAGCGATGGCGCCGGCGCGGTGCGCGATTCCGGCCCGCAAACACGGCCGCGCGCGGACGAGCCGCACGAGCGCGCCGCCACCGCAGAGGCGCGCGCCGACGCGGCGCACGGGCGAGCCGCGGCCGCCCGCGAAGCAGCCAGCCGGGCGACGACGGAGTACGCCCGCAGCGCGCACGGGCGCGTCGCGGACTTCCACGCGGGACTCGCGCGAATCCACGAGGAGGTCGCGCGGGCCATCCGGCGGTGCCTCGAGCGAGAGTGACGCCGCCACGGCGACCTCGCTCAGGAGGGGCGTTGCTGCGCGCCACGGACGCTGCCCGGCGGCTCGGCGGCGCTGCCTCGTCGCCATGACAGGCGAGCGGGCGGCGGCGCCGTGCCAAACGCTTACGCCTGGGGCGGCCGATGTGGTGGCAACGGCACCGCCACCTCGGCCGCGAGCGGCAGCTCCACGGGGAGATCCTCGCCTTCGAAGAGCCGGAATCCCAGCGTCGCGCCGGCGGAGGCCGCCGCGCGCAGGTCGCCGGCACAACAGGGACAGGTCGTGAGAGCTGGGGCCGACGCGCTCGGGAAGCGCAGCCGGCAACTTGGGCACGTGAGCCGGGTCATCGAGGACCCTTTCGGTAGAACGCCCAGACGACGAGTGTACGGGGTGGCCGGTCCGGGGCCACGACGCGTGTCGTCATGCTCCCGCCCGAGTTTCACGCGGGCGACGCCGTGCCGAAGAGCCGCTTCTCGGTGCGAAGCCCCGCCGGCCACTCGACGCGGTCCGCCTTCGCGAAGCGAAGGTACGCGGCGAGCGCCTCGCGCATGGCGTCGACAAAGCCCTCGGCTCCGTGCGGCTCGAAGTCCTCCTCCCACCAGACCGCGAGCACGTGGACCGTGCCTTCGGGTCCGTCGATCCGCGGTTCGATCCGGCCGACGAGCCGGTCGCGAAAGAGGATCGGCAGCACGTACCAGCCCCACCGGCGCTGCGCCGGTGGCACGTACAGCTCCCAGACGTAGTCGAAGCCGAACACGCTCCCGAGCAGCCTGCGGTCCCACACGAGCGCGTCGTACGGGGAGATGAACGCCACCGACGGCGGCGGCTCCGGCAGCGCCTGCAGCAACTCGAGGTCGTCACGGACGACGAAGCGCTTGCCCTCCACGCCTTCGACCTCCACCGGCACGAGCTCTCCCATCTCGACGAGCTCCTCGCGCATGGCGTTTCGCCCGGGGCTCACCCCGTCCGGCCGCGCCGGGCCGAGATACATGAAGATGCCCTCGCCGTGTCCGCTCGTGCCGACCAGCCCGTGCGCGCGATAGCGCGACAGCATCTTGTGGCGCAGCTGCTCGTGCAGCGTCGGGTCGGCCGCGAGGACCTCGGCGGGCAGGAGCCGCTCGGGGAGGTCGTAGTACCGGTGATTGCCGTCACGCCGCGCGGTGACCAGGTCGCCCGTTCGCGCGTACGCCTCCAGCACCGCGCGGACGGCGTTCATCGGCGCCCCGAACCAGTCCTTCGTCGGGCCCGCCTCGCGCTCGAAGTCCACTGAGGACAGCGCGCCCTCCGCGCGAACCCGCGCGAGGACCCGCTCGGCGACCTCCGGGTTGTCGGCGAGCACCTTGCGCGCACGGTCGCTCTCGCGGACGCGATACCACGCGAACTCGTTCGCCGGCACGAGCGAGAGCCCCTTGTTGTACGCCTCGATGATCTCCCGGCGCTCGTAGAGCTCCTCGCACCAGCCGGGCTCGTAGCCGGCCACCCGCGCGTGCAGCACGAGGTCATGGCTCAGGCCGGCCACCGCAACGTGGTCGAGCTGCAGCGAGCCGAGGCGGCGGAAGACCGCGCGCACCGCATCCGGCCCACCCTCCAGCGAACGCGCGGGCGCGAGGAGCTGGCGCGCCACGAGAAACCGGCGCGCATCCTCCTTGGTGACCTTCACCGCCGGGACGGTAGCGGCGAACATGCAGCCCCGGGGGGCGTATCGCCGGCCCGCCGGCTGCCACGCCACGCGGATGCGTCAGACTGGGATGGACACAGAGCTTCGGAGGACGGAGAACGCGATGAACGACAGCACCGAGACCGCCATCCTCGCGGGAGGCTGCTTCTGGGGTGTCCAGGAGCTGCTGCGCGAGCGGGACGGAGTCATCTCGACCAGGGTCGGATACACCGGCGGGGAGAACGACAACCCGACATACAGAAACCACCCCGGTCACGCCGAGGCGGTGGAGATCGTCTTCGACCCCGAGCGCATCTCCTATCGAGACATCCTCGAGTTCTTCTTCCAGATCCACGACCCGACGACGAAGGACCGCCAGGGCAACGACATCGGCTCCAGCTACCGCTCCGAGATCTTCTACACGAGCGACGAGCAGCGCCAGGTCGCCGAGGACACGATCGCCGACGTCGACGCATCGGGCCTGTGGCCCGGCAAGGTGGTGACCGAGATCAGCGAGGCCGTGCCCTTCTGGGAGGCCGAGCCGGAGCATCAGGACTACCTCCAGCGCTACCCGAACGGCTACACCTGCCACTTCCCGCGACCGGGCTGGAAGCTGCCCCACCGCCAGACCGCCGTCTGACGCGCCGCTTTCCGGGAAACCGCTCGGCACGGGGCATCCGAAGCCGAACGACGGCCGTCCGTGTCAGGGTGTCGACGCCGTGACGCGGGCGCGCCGCGGCGGGGAGTCATCGGCCGCCACCAGCCGCCCCGCTGGACGCTCCGCGTCGTGCGGCGGTGCCGGTACGTCGTGGTCGGGCACGGGGCGAACCCACAGCGAGCGGGCCGGGATCTTGTCGCGGTCGCAGCGGTGCGCGTAGCGCTCGGCGATCTCGGTGACCTCGCGCAGCAGGTCGTCCTCGAGCGTGATCGGCTGCAACCCGAGCTCCAGCAGCTGACGGTTCTCGACGTGGAGATCGTTGCCGCTGGCCTCGTTGCGCGGGTTGGGCAGCAGCTCGATCCGCGCGCCCGTCATCTGCGACACCAACTTGGCGAGGTCGATCAACCGATGCGTCTCGGTCATCTGGTTGAAGATGCGAACGCGCTCGCCGCGCTCGGGCGGATGCTCGACCGCGAGCTGCACGCAGCGCACGCTGTCCTCGAGGTGGATGAACGCGCGCGTCTGCCCGCCCGTGCCGTGCACGGTCAGCGGGTGGCCGATCGCCGCCTGCATCAGGAACCGGTTGAGCACGGTCCCGTAGTCGCCGTCGTAGTCGAAGCGGTTGATCAGCCGCTCGTCGAGGCGCGTCTGCGCCGTCTGCGTGCCCCACACGATGCCCTGGTGCAGATCCGTGACCCGCACGCCATCGTTCTTGTTGTAGAAGGCGAACATCAGCTGGTCCTGCGTCTTCGTCATGTGGTAGACGCTGCCCGGGCTCGGCGGGAAGAGGATGTCGCGCTCGACCCAGCCGTCGTCGGCCTCCATCCGCACGCGCAGGTAGCCCTCGGGGATCTTCACGCCCGCCCCGCCGTAGCCGTACACGCCCATCGTGCCGAGGTGCACGACGTGCGCGTCGATCCCGGACTCCACGATCGCCGCGAGCACGTTGTGCGTGGCGTTGATGTTGTTGTTGACCGTGTAGCGCTTGTGCCGGCTGCTCTTCATCGAGTACGGCGCCGCGCGCTGCTCGGCGAAGTGCACGATGGCCTCCGGACGCAGCTCGACGAGCAGCTCCAGCAGCTCCGGGTAGTCCTGCGCCACGTCGAGCCGATGGAACGCGATCTCGCGACCGCTCAGCTCCCGCCACGCCGCCAGCCGTTCGCCCAGCGGCCGGATCGGCGTCAGCGACTCCGCCTCGAGCTCGACGTCCGCCCGGCGCCGCGCGAAGTTGTCGACGATCGCGACGTCGTGGCCGCCGGCCGACAGGTGCAGGGAGGCGGGCCAGCCACAGAAGCCATCACCGCCGAGGATCAGAACGCGCACAGGACCTCCACTACGCAGATTGCGTGCGGCGCCCCTCGGCGCCGCACGGCACGGCGCCACGCCGTGCGATGCGGCCGCAGGGTAGCCGCGGCGGCGGAGCGCACGTTCGGCGGGCGGCGCGCGCCCCGGCCTCAGCGGCTGCCGGCGCCGTCCGGTGCCGCCTCGCGCGAGGCGTGCACCGGGCCCGGCTCGGGCGCATCGGTCGCCCGGCGATCGGCGCGCAACCGGGCCAGCGCCGTCGCGCCGAGCGCGCCGGCGGGCGGCAGCAGGACGAGCTCCGGCAGCCAGTAGCGCCAGGTGAACTGGTTGGCGGCGACGGAGCTGACGATGGCCGCCACGCCCAGCGCGGCGAAGAGGAGCGCACCGGCGCGGGCGCCCGGCCACGGAACGCGCCGGCCGGCGAGGACCGCTGCCAGTGCCGCGATCAGGCAGATCGCGAGCAGCGGACCGGGGGCATAGCCGAAGCGCTGGTATGAGCGCAGGAACGACGCCAGGCGCGGCCGCACGCGCCCGTGACCGCCGCCGTGGCGGCGGATGACCGCCTGCGTGTTGTCGCGGAAGATCGGGAACCTCGTTCGAAACTGCCAGCGCTTGATCGGCAGCTCGTGGGGGTGCCTGCTGCGCACCGGCGCGAAGCCGCGCAGCGATCCCGCGAGCACCACGCGGGCGTACTGGCGCCACTGGTGGCGGATCACGCGCCGGGCGAAGGACCCGGCGATCGCGCTGCGGCTGCCGAGCGGCAGCCTGTACACCGGCGAATCGTGGTCCCACATGAAGAACTCGACGCGCGGGCGGTGGCCGAGCGGCTGGCGCGGACAGAGGCTGCGCTCGCGGGACGGAACGGAGAAGCGGCTGCAGTCCGCAAACGGCGCGACGCGCGCATAGAGGAACCGGCCGCCGTAGCCCGTCACCGAGTACACGCCCGGATGGCTCTGCTCGAACCATGCCTCGTACGCCGCGACCGGCGCCGCGAAGCACACCAGGACGGCCGCGAGGGCGGCCGGTCGTGAGCGCAGCACGAGCATGGTGAGCACGAGCGGAGCCATGAGCGCCGTGCCGGCACCCCGCGTCAGCGCGACCGCCGCGAAGACGAGCCCGAGCACGACCGCGCGGCGGACGCCGATCCGCGCCGTCGGCCACAGGACGATCGCGGCGCCCGCGACCATCAGCGCCTGGAACAGCGTCTCGGAAAGGACGTACTCCTCGATGTTCAACTGGTAGGCGTCGAGCAGTACGGGCGCGGTCGCCGCCGCCGCGAGCCACCGTCGGACCCCGAGCCGCAGCAGCAGGACGTAGAGCAGGACCGCCATCGCAAGCCCGAGCGCGTGCTGCGCGAGCGGGATCACCGCGAGGTCGTGGTCGAACGGCAGCAGGCGCAGGAACAGCGGGTAGCCGAGCGGCCGCACGATGAACGGCTGCAGCGCAGCCGCGTTGTCGAGGTAGCCGAAGGAGTCGTAGTAGAGCAGCGCCGGCTGGTAGGCCAGCTGGGTGACGGCCCGCAGGGCCGCGCCGACGCCAAGCAACGCGAGGAACGCCGCGTGCGGCGCCGCGCCGGCGAGCAGCGCTCGCGCGACATCGGCCGCGCGCCTCAGGCGAACGCGCGCTCCTGGGCGCGCGACGGCACGGGAGCCGCGAAAACGCCCCGCCACGGCCAGCGGACGCCGATCCACGCGCCCACTGTAGGTCAAGTCCGAGGACAGCGGCCCAGGACCCCGCTGACGCGAGCGCGCGTCGATCCTTCACCCCAGGAAAAGCCGCAATATCCGCGACGTTCAGAACGCGCCCGAGGGGATTCGAATCTCTCGCCTTCTTCCACCGGGCGTCAGCTAGTGAGCCCACCAGTCGCGCCGACCCTCCACGTCTTCGCGCGCGTTCGCGCCCAGGTTGGGCGCACCGAAGACGAGGATCTCGAGGCCGTCCGGCCCCGCCTCGTAGCCTCGCCACGTGCCCGGCGAGACGCGCACCACGTCCCACTCCCTGACCTCGACGATCTCGTCGTCGAGCTTCATCCGCCCGCTGCCGCGGACGACCACGTACAGCTCCTCCTGCGTCTTGTGCGTGTGGCCGTACGGGAAGCGATAGCCGGGAGGGACGCGCTGGTAGCTCAGGCCGGACTGCTCGAGCTCGAGCGCGTGGCTTGCAAGGCGGAACTCCAGGTCCGGCGGGCCGTCGAAGTTCGACCCGACATCCTCCAGATCGTCCTTGAGGTTCCTGAGCGTGAACGACACGGCCCGCGATTCTACGGTCGATCCCCGCGCTGCCGGGGGTGGCCGGCGGGGTCTCTTGCGTCACACCGGTTGTCTGTCGAAGCGCGCTCAGCGCTGCTGCATCCTCGGATCGTGCGTCGGGTCGGCGTACCGGGGCGGGCAACCGTGATCGACGGCGTCCGGGCGCAACTCGAAGTGCCAGGGCTCGTTGCCGTAGATCCGGCACAGCCCATACGGGGCGCCGTGCTCGGACAGCCACGCGGCGGCACCGGTGGGCCCGATGTCGACCGCGTGCCCCGACACGGGAGGAGACGTATCGGCCGTGGCCACCCATCGGCGGGCTTCGCTCTCCGACCCGTACTTCGAGACCGCCTCGCGGAGTAGTCGTTCCTGGTACGCCCGGGAACGCCAGCCGCTATCGACGTAGAGAGCGAGCCCGTTGTCCGCGGCATCGGTTGCGGCCCGACGCAGGGCACCGAGCAGATCGGCATCGAGGTTGGCGACGCTCACCGGCACGCGCGCGATGCATCCGCGGGTGATGAGGCAGCAGGCCTACGTCCAGGCCCACCTGGGGGCCATCGAGGAGACGCGGCGCCTCTGCGCCGAGGCCGCGACGCCCAGCGAGCGCTCTGGCAGCGCCTTCCCCGGGTGTGGACCGCCGCGTCGCTGGCCGTACTCGAACTCTCGCTCGGCGACCCGGGCGCGGTGTGAGCGGCGTGTGAGCCGCTCGTCGTGGCGCTGGAGGCGCACGGCATCGAAGAGCCCGTCGTGTGCTTCTTCCTTCCCGACGCGCTCGAGGCCCTATCGCGCTCGGCGAGCCACTAGCGAATGGCACGACGGCGTGCGATCAGCCGAAGGCTCGGCCATCACAAAAACGGCGGTCTGTCAACGACCGAAGGCTGAGTTTGGTTCGCAACGAACATAATTTGGCGTGCGTCCGCTCGGTCGCTACGATCGGGGCTGTCGGGCTGGTCCAGCCAGCACAGGCGCGACAGAGGGGGGCCGTTGCCAGCAACGGCCAGCACAGGGATGGGTACGGGACGACGGATCGCGACGGAGCGCGCCTCGGTCGGTCGCGCGTGTCCGGGTCAGCTCCCGAGGTCGGGCCGTCCAGCGACACACTGCGCATCGCGCGAGAGGTCGTCTCGCCGGGAATGCACGGGGGAGCCGAGAGGAGCGCCGACCTGTTTCGGCACGGTGGCGTCGCGGCGGCGAGGCGGCGCCGCGGGGGCGGAGTCGCGCGTACGCGAGCGGCGCGGGCGCTCATGGCACGGGCGCTGCGCCGGTCGGTTCGGGGCCTGTCGCGCTTTGCCAGGCGCGAGCCCGTGGATCACGCTGACGCGAGCGGGACGCGGATGATCCGCGCTCGCTTCGAGCGGGCCCTGAGAAGGCCTGGGTCGGCGGCGGGGCGACGGGCGCCGCTGGTGCGCCTTCGTTGCGACTGGGTGGTCGTCGCGGCGCTGCTCGTCGACACGGCGATTGCGGTGATCGACGCGGTCACGCCGGTGGTGCTGATCAATCTGGTCGTGATCGGCCCGCTGGTCGCGGCGGTGCGCAGCCGAGCGCGGGGGACGGCGCTGGTCGGTGCCTACGCGCTCGGTCTGGCGATCTACGAGGGGATTCCGCACGGCATCTTCGGCACGCCGGATCATGTCGTGCGGTGCGCGGCGATCGCCCTGACCGCCGCGCTGGCGGTCTGGGGCGCGTGGCTGCGGGAGCGGCGCGAGGCCACGCAGCGCCGCGTGGCGGTGCTGGCCGAGGCCGGGGCGCTGCTGAGCACCTCGCTGGATGACGAGGCCACGCTGCGAAGCGTGGCGCGGCTGGTCGTGCCCGAGATCGCCGACTGGTGCGCGGTCGACCTCGTCGAGCCGAGCGGCGCGATCCGGCACATCGTCGCCGCGCACGTGGATCCGGCGAAGGTGCGATCTGCGGAGGAGTTGCGCCGGCGATACCCGCCGCCGCTCGACGAGCGCCGCGGGCTCACCGAGGTCCTCCGGACGGGCCGCGCGCAGTTGCATGCGACGATCGACAAGGAGCTGTTGGCGGCGAGCGCCCGCGACGGCGAGCATCTTCGCTTGCTGCGGGAGCTCGGACTGAGCTCGGCGATGCTGGTGCCGATCTGCGCCCGCGGGCGCATGCTGGGAGCGCTCACGTTCGTCGCTGCCGAGTCGGGCCGGCGGTTCGGCGCCGATGACCTGGCACTCGCCGATGAGCTGGGGCGCCGCTGCGCACTGGCGCTCGACAACGCGCGGCTGTACCGCGAGCGCGGCCGTCTCGCGCGCACACTGCAGCAGAGCTTGCTGCCCGCCCGGATGCCAGAGGTGCCGGGATTCGAGGTGGCGGCCCGCTTTCACGCCCTCGGCGAGGACATCGAGGCCGGCGGCGACTTCTTCGACCTCTTCGCCTCCGACGGCGGCTGGGCCGCGATGATCGGCGACGTCGCCGGCAAGGGGCCCGAAGCGGCCGCCGTGACGGCGCTGGCCCGCCACACCGTCCGCGCGGTCGCCGGCCACGGCCGCTGCCCCAGCGACGTGCTGCGCGCGCTCAACGACGCGATGCTGCGCCAGAACGTCCACGAGCGCTTCTGCACCGTCGCCTACGCGCGCCTGGACTCGAGCGCAGACGGCGCCAGCGTGCAGATCGCAAGCGGGGGCCACCCGCTGCCGCTCCGCGTACGCCCCGACGGCACCGTCGAGGCGGTCGGCGAGCACGGGATGCTGCTCGGGGTCTCCAGCGCGCCGCCGTTGAGCGACCACCGCATCCGACTCGACCCCGGCGACAAGCTCGTCTTCTACACAGACGGCGTGACCGAGACGCGCCTGCCCGACGGGATGCTCGGCGCCGACGGGCTTGCCCGCCTGCTGCGCTCCTGCGGCGAGCTCGACACCGTCGCCACCAGCGAGCGCATCCACCGCGCGCTGATCGAGGGCGCCACGACCGATCCCCAGGACGACGTCGCCGTGCTCGTCCTGCGGGCGGCCGGGGAAGCTGTGCCGCGCGGCAACGAGGGGCTCGTACGCTCCGGCGCCGTCGGCCAACAACGCGCGCTCAACCTGCGGTTGCGCGGCGGCCCGCGGGCACCGTCGGCCGCACGCGCCGCGCTCGACGCACTGCACCAGCAGGGGCTCGAGCCCGACCACGCCCAGAGCGCGCGGCTGCTCATCAGCGAGGTGGTCACCAACAGCGTCCGCCATGCCGGCGCCACGGCCGACGACTGGATCGGACTGGACATCGAGCTGTCGCCGGAGCTGATACGCGTGCAGGTCACCGACCACGGGCCCGGATTCCAGCCGTCGCCGACGCTCGCCCCGCTCGACCAGCCCGACGGTCGCGGCCTCTTCCTCGTCAGCGAGCTCGCCGACCGCTGGGGCACCGACGAGGACGGCCGCCGCGTCTGGTTCGAGATCGACCGCCGGCAGGAGGCCGAGGCCCCTGACCCACCGGCCCTTCCCGCCCCGGAAGAAACGGGACGACGCCGGCCGGAACCGGCCGCCGGGACGCCTCGATCGACGACCCCGCGAACGATCCGTCGCGGCAGCCGGCGCCTGCACCGCGCGGCGGCGAAAGCCACGGCTCCGAGGCGGACAGGCGTCCGCTGGATGGCGCGTCGATCGCGGTGAGCGCCGGAACTCGCCACCACCAGCAGGCGGCGGCCGTGCCGGCCAGCATCCCGCGGCTGCGACACGGAGTCGAGCGCTTCGCCGTCGGGCTCGGAGCGCCCGACGGCGTGCTGGCCGCGGTCAGGCTCGCCGTGTCGGAGGCGGTCAGCAACGTGGTCGCGCACGCCTACCGCGATGTCGACACGCCCGGCCCCGTGACGGTGGCCGCCTGGACGCAGCACGGCGTCCTCTACATCGCGGTATCCGACGGCGGGCGCGGGATGAAGCCCCGGCCCGACACGCCAGATCGCGGCGTCGGCCTCGCCCTGATCGCGCAGATGGCCGACGGCGTCGAGATCAGCGACCGCCGTCAAAGAGCCGGCGTCACGGTGCGTATGCGCTTCTCGCTGGACGAACCCGACGTAGCCCTCCCGGCGGCCGTCGGAGCCTCGATCAGGCACGGTGCCGCCGATCACCATCCCGGCCCTCCGGCCAGCACGCGACGGGCCCATGACCACAACGGCGCAGAGCGCTTCAGCCGCCCCGCGAACGGGCCCGACGCCTGATCGGCCGCGACACCGCCCGCATGCGACACACCGGCCGCAGCGAGCAGACGGGCAAGCCGTGCTTCTCGCGGCTCGCGATTCGTGCGTGGTCGCGCCCGACAAGCTCGTGCAGGCGAGCGGCGAAAGCGTGCCGACGGAGCCCCGCCGCGGGGAGATGGAGCACGAGGTCACGCCGGCTGCAGCTGTCTGACCGGCCGCGAGGCCGCACGCCGGCCCGTCGCAACGGGGCGCTCAGGATGCGGCGCGGAGCGCGCTTCGTCGCGACCGGCGCTGACCTCAGCGCCTCCGTCGCTTCGACGAGAGGCAGGGTCTATGTGGCGGGCTGCCGGCTCGGTCCGCCCTTTCATGCTCCGCGCGTCGTTACGTGGCGAGTTGGAGCGTTTAGCGCTCTTCGGCGGCGGGCATCAGCCACGGGATGGCTCGGTTCATCACCGGTGTCGCGACCCGTCGTATCGATCCCCAAGACGACGCGCCCGAGGCCGTCGCCGAGCGCCTTCGGCTCGAGATGCGTGACGCCGTGGGCTCGCTCCGGGCGCGCCTGCCCGAGGCGTTCCCGCGCTGGCAACAGCGCCGCCGCGACGCCTGCGACAACACGACCGACCCTCGGTAGCGCGATCGTGCCGGGCCTGGTCGATCCGGTTGCTCCTCGGCTCGCACAGCGCGACGCCGCCTTCGTGTTGAAGGTGTTCCTCGTTGACGACAGCGCCGTCGCGCGGGGCATGATGCATGCGCTGCTCGACGCTTCACCCAGCGCGGTCATCGTCGGTGAGGCGCACTCGGCAGAAGACTGCTTCGCGCCGATCGACGTGCTGGCGCCTGACGTCGTCGTCATGGACTGGTCGATGCCGGGCATGAGCGGCATCGAGGCGACAGCTGAGCTTCGGCGAACCCGTCCGGAGTTGCGCGTCGTCGGCTTCACGTCGACCGACGATCCGACTGTCCACGAGGCGTTCATGGACGCCGGCGCCACCGCCGTCTTCGCCAAGGAGGACGCCCTGGCCGTGCGCGACTATCTGCTCGCCCCAGCGGCGGTCGGCTGAGGACGCCGGCGCGCGGCGCAGCACCGGACTATCGGTCGGCAGTCCACAGGACAGCTCGTCGGGCGTCGATGAGCGTCCAGAGCGGGGACCGCGCATCTGCGCCAGCTGTCCCGCTCGACGAGCGACGCCCCCCTCCGTCCGGCCAGGCCGCGGTGGCCTGCGAGATTTCTGCCCCTCCGCCCGACGCTTTGGGAATGTCCGCACGTTGCCCCGGTCCGCATGCTCGGCACATGACTCGTCGCCCTCGCGGCGCGTGCGCTCGGGGCGATCGTCGATCGATCGGATCGCGGGGCCGCCGGCGAGGAGGAGTTCTGTTCCCCCCCGTTCGCGGGGTGAGCGTGCGAGGCAAGCAAAACCCCGCCTGAGCGGGGCCTTCCGAAGCGCGCCCGACAGGATTCGAACCTGTGACCTTCGGTTCCGTAGACCGACGCTCTATCCAGCTGAGCTACGGGCGCTGGTGCGTCTCCGAGCATAGCGACCGGGTAGCGATCGCCGGCCTGCAGGACGCGAGCGGAGAGGGCGGGATTCGAACCCGCGATGGGACGTGAATCCCATACTCGCTTAGCAGGCGAGTGCCTTCAGCCACTCGGCCACCTCTCCCGGAGT
>Ga0136846_1233501_pt1 | contig 15823 bp, 10 predicted proteins | sample HopSoiMetagenom2_FD_96841 | JGI IMG/M metagenome (GOLD analysis project Ga0136846, IMG submission 96841) | Grasslands soil microbial communities from Hopland, California, USA - 2 Assembly 2016 (version 4) | ecosystem: Environmental > Terrestrial > Soil > Grasslands | place: USA: Hopland... | reverse complement strand
TTCGCCAGCTCATGCCGCCGCCGTACGCTTTATCCGGCACCACAACCATGTCGCCCGGTTGCAGGCTCGACTCTAATGCGCCACCGGTGAGCAGCCCGCCAGATCCGCCAACCACCGAGCCGTCAGCGCGGATCACGAAAATGCTCTTCTTCTTCGCCATGGATGTGGGCCCGCCCGCCTGATTCAGATACCACTTTGCACTTCTATTGGGCCGGAATGTCACCGCAGTCGGGTTGTACACAGCGCCATCCACCATCACGAAGTTTGGCCGCTTGGGAATAAACAGCACATCCCCGGCGCGCACCTGAATATCGGCCGAGGTATTGGCCCACTGCTTCACATTCCCCGACACGTGAATCACCAGGCGTCCCGCCGGAGGAGTGGTCTGCAGTTTCTCGAGGGTATTTCTCCATTGCAACAACGCCGCCTCGCGCGCTAACGGATCCAGATCGGGCGCTGACTTCAGGCCGGTGCCTTCGTCCTGCACCTGCCGCACCAGCGTTGAGCGGTTTTTTTCTTCCAGATCACGAACCTGGGCTCGTTCGAGAATTGCGCCGTAAGGATAAGCGTCAGCGCGCAGGCCGCCGGCGCGCTCAAGAATCGTGCTGAGCCGGTCGCCCTCATTGATGCCATAGTTGCCAGGGTGAAGCACTTCGCCTTTTACGGCAATGGTTGCCCCAACATCATTCCAGCCTGCAAGCTGGCGGATGGTGAGCACGTCGCCGTCGCGCAGGCGAACGTCGGAATCGGGCTCATTCGCCAGCGCGAGCGCAATCGGCACCGGGCGATGTTCTCCGACAATGCGGGATTCGCCTTCGACCGTATAGCGCGTCAGATCGGCTTCGGGAGTGTAGGCCCCGCGCTTGAAACCTCCAGCCAGTCGCACCAGATCAGCCGCGGTCATGTCCTTTCCGAGTGGATACTTCCCTGGCCGCACAATTTCTCCCTCGATCATCACCTTGGGCGGATCCGCCAGACTCTCGTTCCGGTGAATGATGACGCGGTCTTTCGGCTTAAGGAGAATGTTGTCGTGAGGATCGCCGGCCAGCGCCTTCCCCAGATTGACGCTGAGCACCTTCAGCTTTCCATCTTCCTCGCGGTGGAAAATCTGAGCATCGTCGAGTTGCGCGTCCGGCGTGGTATTGCCGGCCAGATACACGGCGTCGCGCAGGTAGGTGGCGCCGTTTGTGCTGTGGTCTCCCGGGTCTCTTACTGCACCCGTAACGCTGATCACGGGCGGATCCTCAAAGTCATAACGGCCGAAAATTCTCACCGTGTCATGGGACCTGAGGACCACGTCGGTTTTCCCGCTCAGCGCCGCGTCCAGATCAAAGGCCACAACTTCCGGAGCATAGTCAGGCATCTTCAGGCGAATGATTTCGGCATGCGCTTTGTAGGGTTCGGGCAGCAGGTCGCCGGGCCGGATCAGATCCGAGACTTTCATGCCGTCGCGATACGCGTACTTGCCCGGCTTGAATACGTGGCCATCGACGAACACGGTGTTGTCGGCGAACGCAATGATCGGCGAAATCTTGACCTTGTCGCCATCCTGGATCGCGAAATCTTCCAGCGCCTTGTTGGTTGAGGCTTCATTGTTGGTTTCCGGTACATCCAGCCGCAGCATGGTGCGGCTCTCGTGCGACTGCACCCGCTCCACATCCACATGGCGCAGCGTGCCGGATGGCAAGACGCCGCCGGCGAGTTCCAGCGCCTGAGCCAGACTCTTCTCCCCATTCAATTCGTAAATTGCGGGGCGGCGAACCATGCCTTCAATTGTCACTTGCGGTCCTGCCGACGGAACCAGAATTGTGTCTCCGCTCTGCAGTCGCTGCATGCCGGCCCTGACGCCGTGCAGCAACAAGTCATACACGTCGATCTGTTGAACAGATTCATTGCCTCGAAGTTGTTTCAGGATGCGCAGCGAGCCGCGCGAAGTCGGGCCACCAGCCTGGTAGAGAGCATTGAGCGGCGTGGAAAGCGAGCTGATGTCGTACGCTCCTGGACGCTCGACATCACCGACTACATAAACCCGGATGGTGCGCAAACGCGAAAGAGAAACGTCAGCCTGAATCTCCCGGAACTGGGTCCGCAATGTGGTCTGCACAAAATGCTGCACATCGCCGATGGTGCGGCCGGAGACCTGCACATCGCCCACCTCGGGAAGCGCGACGCGTCCGGTACGGTCCACAACCCGGCGCAGTCTCTGCGACATTCCGCCGGAGAGATCGATATTCAATCCGTCCCCGGGGCCTAAAACGTAATCGAGTCCCACCGGCAGGTCCATCGGCAATTCATCAAAGTTTCCGGTTCCGTTGTGAAATACATCGGTGCCGAATCGCTCCAGGGTAGGAGAGAGGTGCGAGTACTGCGCGTAAAGATCATAGAGAGATGGCACATCCGCATAGGGATTGACGCGATGAGCCAGAAATGGCTGGTCCTGGCGAGGCAAACCGCTCGATGCTGATGAACGCGATGTCTGGAAATTCCCAGGCTGCGGTTGGGGGGGTGTCTCCTCGAACGATGCTGCACCCGCCATGGGACCTGGCAGCAGATTGCCAGATAGTGCATTCGCCGAAAATGGATTGCCGGATGCGTTGCCGGAGGATCCGCCGAGGTTCGGCATCCCCAAGCCACTCGACGCTGCATTTCCGCCTGAGGACCCCGGCCACGAACTCGGCTGCATGCGCGCCGACATCAGGCTGGAGAGCTGGTCCGGGCTGATGCGCTGCATCCCGAGTGGATCGAGCGGCAGCGAGCTGTATTCATCGTTAATTTGCTGCTGCGCCTGCGCCTGCATCACTTGCCGCCGCGGATCCGTCGTGGGCGCGGGCGTGGACGGCTGCGAGCCCGATGGCGGCGAATATCCGCCAGGCTGTTGCTGCTGTGGTTGCAAGCGCTGCGCCTGCGCGGCTCGACTTGACCAGTACGCCTGCTCCTGGTTCATGCCGTTTTTAAGATCGGCCTGTTCCGCCTGCGCGCTGGCGAGATCACTTTGCTGCTGTTGTTCCTGCTCCAGTTCGTCACGATTTGGTTTCGCGCGGATGTAATTGCGATCCACAATTTCATGGGTCACAAGGATGCGGATCTTCTCATCGCGCGTGATCAGGCGAAACAGCACGTCATCGCTCAGTTCCTCCGGATCCAGCAAACGCCCCTGCTCGTATGCCTTCCGCACCAGCATTTTCTTTACCTGAAGAAACAGGCCGGGCTCCTGCTGGAGCAGCCCAATGATCTTTTCGGCGGGAAGCGAAACCATGCTCTCGGCTTCCTGCTCGGCCCGCGAGTCAGATTGGCGGATCGCATGGGTACGGTTCGAATACGAAGCGTTCTGGCCGTGCACAACGCTGCCGGCGAGAAGCGCCGCCGATACGCACACGACTCTGCAATGGAACCATCGCCGAAAGGGCTTCATAGGTACCTCAGGTTTTTGCATGAAATGGAACTGAGATAAAAGCAGGGCTAACTCAAACCTTGCTCAGTTGTGCGGGAACCTGGCAGGCGGCTGAGCGCTCACATTCAGCAGATGGCAGCAACTTCGGCTTCATCAACCTCGACACAAACTGCTCGTTGAATGAGTTCGATGGAGAGCACTACCCGGCACCGATCTTTTTTCCTGACCAGGACGCCATCCAGTCCGGCCATCGGGTCGCTGCTCACTCGCACTCGCCGTCCTACTTTGATGAATGGATGTGGTTGGATCCCGTCTCCCGAGAAGCCTCGCCGCAAAACTTCCACTTCGCTGTCTTCGAGCGGCGCCGGCTTTCCGTTGAAGCTCACGAAATTTACGACTCCGGGCACTCGCAGCACTCGCAGCCGTTCCTGGAGGGAAATTTGCAGAAACACATATCCGGGAAAGAGCGGAAGGTCCAATTGCTTGCGCCGGTCTTTCCAACGGCGATCGAACCGGTACATGGGCAACAGACACTCGATGCCGCTGTCCGTCATCTGCCGGGCCACGGACTTTTCGTGCCGTGACCGGATGTAGGCCACGTACCAGCGGAACTGGTCCGGCTCAGGCAACAAAGTCATCGAGGATTGCTCGCGAGCTGTGACTTGCATTGGCATTAGCGTTACAGAGCTTCGCCCTCTCAGTTACACGGCTTCAACTCAGTTTTCTCTCGTGCTGCCAGTCACTTACACGGCTTTTCGCGTTTCAGCCGCCTACGCTGGCTGCGCCGAATGTTCACCGGCGCGGAGCGCTCCCAGAATCCCTTCTTCGGAACTCTCAACGCATTTCGAGCGGATAGTGGTGACCACCCAGAACAACAGTCCAGTGTTACGTTCCGGCGCCAATGCCAGGATGCTGGTGCGCGGATTACTCTGAAACACTGCATCGCAGATTTCCGGCCGCTTTTCCGTTGAGTCCAGTGCGATGATCACAAAGTCAGGACGGCATTCCGCGACCATCTCGGCCAGCTCGGAATCATCTCTCACTTCCCCCAGCACCTCAATGTCGGGCTGATCGTAAATCAGAGCCAGCACCACTTCCCGCATCAGGCGAGGACGATTCGCTACCAACACCCGAATTTTCGCCATGGCGCGCTCCCGGAACTCTCGCGACATTATTCCTTTGAAGCACGGCATGTAAGGCTCAAAGTTGACGACTTCTTCACAGGCAGTGAGGGGACCGCAATTTGGTACAGCCGGGCAACACTCCGTACCAGTAGCGATAGGTTTTAGTACCAGTCCAGTACCGGGTGCCGCAGGACGTGGCGGCCTAAGAGAGATAGGAATAGGTGGAAGCTGTATGTGAGCTAAGTATCCGCATTGAATATTCGGAAAGTATCTGCAATATGGAAATTGCAATGAGTAGGACTGGACGCAACGGTTTTTATACAGCCAATCCCTGGATGCGGCATAACTCAACGACCTGCATGCGGTCGTTTGCTCCTACCTTGTGCAGCATGTGGTGCACATGGTTTCGCACGGTCTGCTCCGAAAGGTTCAGTTGCGAGGCAATTTCCTTGTTGGTAAGGCCGCGCCCGATCAATTGCACAAGTTGCTGCTCTCGCTTAGTCAACCCCAAGTTGGCTTTTACGTGAAAACTCAAAAGGTCAGAGGACTGGCGCGCCAGATACCGAAACAGGCAAAGGCAAAGTTGCGGAGGGCAGACGGCCTCGCCGTTCGCGACCGCCCGCACGCCCGTGACAATCTCCTGCGCGGAAGCATCTTTAAGGACGTAGCCGACTGCCCCGGCCCTCACCGCCTGAAGAAAAGTCTGCTCGTCCGCTTCCATCCCGATCATCACCACCTTCACTCCCGGAACGGCCGCCTGCACTTCGCGAATGAAGTCCAGATGCGACAAGGCCACGGTAAAGGAATCGAGGAGCAGCACATCCAGTTGGGAATTTACGATCTGCTCTAAGGCGAGAGGTGAAAAGGCGGTGGCGCCCAGCATCTCGATGTCATTCTTTTTTTGCAGGATTCGAACCAGGGCTTCCCGCAACAGCCGGTTCTCTGCCAGCAGGAATATGCCGAGCTTTTCCCCAACCCGATCTTCGATCGGACCTGCCACTGACAGTGCAATACCATGTCGAACTGAAGGCACGTCTATAACCTGACCACATCTGCCTGTCACGGCGGCGCTGTAAGACGCCAACGACGGCGGAATCGTTCGTTTCGGGATTTTCCCGGCTTGCGTGAATTGCTAATGCCAGACTCCAATAATTTTCGCTGGATGTCTAGCCAGAGTAGATCAAGCCGCCGCTTCCCGACTTGATTATTTCTGGAATGAACTCTCAACCTTGGGGAAGATTTTTGTCCAATCAACAATTCTCGGCCAGTCTCCGCAGGGACATCCGTTTTCCGGGGCCCGGGAGGGCAATCTGTACACTGAGAGTATCACTTACAGGCTAATGGTTGCACACTCGCAGGGACTTTAGATGTTAAAAGATTGCTAAAAACAGAACCAGAAGTGCAGCGTACATAGCGACAGGAAGAGAGTGAATGAAAGCTTTCCAGGGAAAGAACGTTCTTCCCGGTCGGAATCATCCGGATGTGGGGATCAACAAGGGCAGCTACACCGAGAAGTTTGTTTATCTTAACCGGTCGGAATTAAGTCGCGGCACAGCGGGTTGGACTACCAACCTTTCGTTATTGAGTACCGGAGTACCTGCCCGATACTAAGCGCGGGCGACGGAGTATTTTTCAGTTGATTTCTTCGCAGTTTGATCTTCCACCAATTGCATTTCTTTTTGGAGCGAAGAGAACCGCTTGATTATTTCGTTCATGCGCAGTCCCATGTTGCGGATGGTTTCCAGTTGCAGGTACAGGGCGGACGAAATCGTGGTTTCATCCAGCAAAGCGAGTTCAGAATTGCCGAGGATCGAAGTCAGTGCGTTGTTCAGGGTGTGACGCATTTCCAGGATGTAGCGTCCCAGTGAAGCCTGATGATCGAGCTGAATATTGGCTTCGTGCAGTCGCGTTGCCTCCGCATGGGCGTGCTCGCGTTCCACAATAAGGCGGCACGTCGTCACCAGCAGATCCTGCCATCCAGAATTCTCGGCGATCTGAATTACGCTCGGGAATTTTGGCGCGCTCCCATTCATCCGCGAGATGTGGATGATTGGCTTACCTGACGAGCGCAACTTTCGGAGCACGGAATCCATCGCAGCCGGCTCGACCGCGCCGGCAATGGCGATATCAAAATCATTACAATCAAATTCAAAGCTGCTTCCGCTCAGCAGGAATGACAGGCAATCGCGCTCCGAATCCCAACACTTCGTCACCGAACGCGAGAATTCGGCTTCGTCGGAAACGATGATGATGGTTACACGATCCACTACATGACTCCGGTCAAATTCTGGCCGATGCAAACGCTGGCGCGGACATTGAAACTTATAACTCCGTCGCATCTGCGTCCCCGGGTTCGGGGACGGCAATTTCAAATTCCTGCTGGCTGGAAGCGGCGGCGGCTTTAGCTTTGCGCGGCGTTCCGCCAAGCCTTGCATGGGTTGCCAGCGCGGTCTCTACCGCGGTGCGCAAATCCACCAGAATGCAAAGTGGCTGGCCAGAAGAATACTCGGCCTGGAACATCACCTTCCAGGACTGGCAAATCATGCGCAGGCGCGCGATGGGTTCGTCGGCGGCGAATTGCGCCTTGCGGCAATCGATGGTCGTAACTCCGGCTGATTCCAACTCACGCAAACCATCCAGAATCACATTCAGGTCCTGATGCATGAGCCTGAAGAATGCCCGGCGCACCAGAAAGCCGAAGCGGGCGAATGCTGCCAGCGACCCAGATTCGAAAAATTCGTTCCCTCTGGCGATTTTGATCTGTCGTCCCTGCTCGATAATTCGCAGAGTAAAAAGTTCTTTCAAAGATTTCGCGCGAAAGGTAGCTTCAAGAAGTTTCTCGAGTTCGGCGGACCACTCCGGAAGGACGAGGTCGGAGCTGCCAATCACAGACTCCAGAACGCCGGAAGCCTCGCCCAGACTCAGGCCTGGCCCCACGATGTTTGCCGGGGCGAGATCCGAAAAGATTTGAACCATCAGGAAATCGACCTTATCGCGGTCCTGGTCGTTCTTTTGCCCTTTGCTGACGTAGTAGCTCAGCAGGGTATTTAGAACTTCGTTGCTGAGATGAGTTGAGGTCTGAAGATAGTGTCGTAGCTGGTGGACCCCGATTCGCTGGTCCATTTGCCCGACCCACTGCTGGGCCGCGGCCATGGCCTCGGCCGACGGAATTCCCAAATCTTCTTCCAGTTCCGGGCAAGGCGGCACTTCAATCGCACACTCGCGCGCGACCGACGAAAAGATGGGATAAATGGCGCGCAGGTTCGTCCAAACACCAGCAGCATCTTTCGGAGCTAGTTTACTCATGAGTACAGCCTCAAAGCTCACGTTTACGAACGGCGCACAATGTCATGGAAATCGGTGCACGAACTGCGCCAAATCTATTCCGACACTAAACGATTGAAAGCGAAAGGGGGACGGTACGAACGATCATGACCGACCCGGAGGTTCGTCTCAGAGTGACACCGCGCGTCTCATCTTTGGACGCATTGCGGGACGGATTACGGCAGGTTTGCCTATTGCAGACGCGGACTCGAAGATGCGGCAAGCTGCGACTGCGCGCCAATGTTATAGCGCTTCAGCTTGCGGTAAAGGGTCGCGCGGCTGATGCCAAGCATCTTGCCGGCGACCACCTTGTCGCCGTTTACCTGCTCAAAAACACGCTGGATCGTGGCCCGCTCGATGTCTTCAAGATCGGTCGCGGTCAACGTGCTTTGCGGGGATTCGGGTGCCTTAGCGCTGGCCGGCGGCATATCTGAAATGACGGCGGGCGGAAGATCGCTGACGTCGATCAGCTTTCCGTCTCCCAGCGCCGTCGCGCGCTCTATACAATTTTCCAGTTCACGAACGTTACCCGGCCAGTCGTATTGCAACAGGCACTTCATGGCCGCGCTGCTCACCTGCATGGCAGAGCCTTTGGCGTGGCGGTCGAGAAACCAGTGGGTCAGCATCGGAATGTCGGAGCGGCGCTCGCGCAGCGCGGGCAGGTGTACCGCGACGACGTTGAGTCGGAAATAAAGATCTTTGCGGAAACGCCCGGAGCGGTATTCGGTCTCCAGGTCGCGATTGGTTGCGGCAATAACTCGCACGTCCACTTTGAATTTCTGGTTGCTGCCCACCGGACGCACTTCTTTTTCCTGGAGAAAGCGCAGCAGCTTGGCCTGCATTTCCAGCGGGAGTTCGCCGATTTCGTCGAGAAAAATTGTGCCCCCATTTGCCGATTGCAAGAGGCCCGGCTTGGAGCGAGTGGCGCCGGTAAACGCGCCGCGTTCATATCCAAAGAGTTCGCTTTCGATCAAAGTCGGGACCAGGGACCCGCAATCCACCGCCACGAATGGCCGGTTGGCGAAGGCCCCACGAAAATGAATCGCTCGCGCTACCAGTTCTTTACCGGTCCCGCTTTCGCCCATGACCAGCACCGGTGTTCGCGTATCTTTGAGGCGGGCGATCATGCGGAGTACATCCTGAATCCTTGGCGCAGCGCCGACAATGCCATGCAGTTCGGTTTCCGCGTCAACCCGCTCGCGCAGAAACTGATTCTCTTCCACCAGCCGAACCTTTTCCGCCATGCGCCGCAGGAACAGGCGCAACTCTTCGAGCGGCGTGAATGGTTTCGAAATGTAATCGTAGGCGCCGAGTTTCATCGCCTGGACCGCGGTTTCAACCGAGCCATGTCCGGTCATGACCGCGACTTCCGCTCGTGGAAGAATTCTCTTCACTTGTTCCAAAAATTCCAATCCTGACATCTGGGGCATGACCATATCCGTCAGGATGATGTGCGCAGGTTGCTCTTCCAGCAAGGCCAGTGCCACCTCACCATTCGCGGCTTCCATGCAGGTAAAGCCCATTCCCTGGGCAACGGTCACGCACAGGCGGCGAATACTCTCTTCGTCATCCACCACCATAAAACGGATATCCAGATTCTCGGTCACTGAGGTTTCCCCATGGTCTGTCGTACTACGGAAATAAATTGCTGCACACGAAACGGTTTCTCGACACATGGCACGCCGGTGCGCTGCAGGATTGCCGCGGTCTCTTCGTTGGCCACGTCGCCGGTGATGAACACCAGGCGCGAGACCAGTTCCGGACGATTGTGTGCAATCCAGTCATGCACGTCGGCGCCGCCAACGCCGCCCGGCGTGCGCATGTCGGAAACTACGCCCATGAATTCGCCGGATTGCAACTGGCGCAGGCCCTCCGCGCCGGAGTCGCTGCATACGACCGAATATCCGCTGCGCTCGAGCACAGCGCGCACGTAGCTCATGATCGCCGGTTCGTCCTCGATCAGTAGAACGGGCAGAGACTTAGCTTGAATTGGGGATGTACTCATGGTTTAGCGACTCCTGCCGCCGCGGAGAGGGACGCAAACTCAGTTACCGACGGAAGCCGTACGGTAAAGGTTGCGCCATCGCCATCGGCGTTATTCGAGCAGAGGATTTCTCCTCCATGTTCTTTCACGATTCCGTAACAGATACTCAGGCCGAGGCCGGTGCCTTCTCCGACCTGTTTAGTAGTAAAGAATGGATCGAAGACGCGGTCGGGCTGGCTGACTCCCGGCCCGTTATCGCGGAATGTGACCTCAACGAAGTCTCCACCGGACGCGGTTGAAATCGCTATCTGCGGACTCTGCACCCCTTCGCGCACCGCGTCATATGCATTATTCAAAATGTTGAGAAAAACCTGTTGCAGCTGATGCGAGTCGCCGATCACGAACGGCAAATGGTCTCGCAACAGTTCGGTCACGGCCACGCCCCGGCTTTGCAGGTCGTAAGAGCGCAACTGGATCGTCCGCTTCAATATGGGATTAAGTTGAATAGGCTTGCGCTGCGGCGGCATTTGACGCGCAAAGCTCAGCAGGTTCTGCACAATCTGCTTGGTACGTTGCGCCTCCTGCAAGATTACCCGCAGATCTTTTCGCGCGCTCTCGGGGACCTCGGTATTTTCCATTAGCAGGTCCGCGAAGCCCAGAATCGCGGTGAGTGGATTGTTGACTTCGTGGGCAACTCCGGAAACCAATTGTCCGACGGCCGCCATCTTTTCCGCGTGCATCAACTTCGATTGCAATGAGGCCGCATCGGTCACGTCGCTCATAACCACGACGATGCTGCTGACGTGCCCCTGATCGTCGCGCATGGGGCTGAAGTTGACGGAGAACTGCCCGACACGGCTGTCCGCACGCAAAATCTGAAGTTCGAGATTGTCCACCTGACTGCCCGCCAGCACCGCGGAATAGGCTTCCCGCAAGGTTTCGCGCTTCGCCTCGGCGACCAGTGTTTCCAGAGGCTGCCCCAGGATCGTCTGCTGGTCGTATCCCATGACTTGCCAGCGCCGGTTGGCATAGCTGATGAGCCCGGCAGTGTCGGCAACCAGGATCAAACTCTGCGTGTTGCCTAAAATCTTGCCGGAGAAATCTTTTTCCTTCTGCAATTCCGACTGATAAGCCTTAAGCCCGCTGACGTCGAGCATCAGGCCGCGATATTGGGTAACGTGCCCGTGAGAATCGTGTACCGCAAAAGCGTTGATCAAAACATGGACGGTGCTTCCGTCCGGACGCTTCAGCGCTTCCTCATGGTTGCGCAGCGCGCCATCCTCCCTCAGGAGCACGAATAGATCGTGGTGACGTTCGAGCGACGAGAAAATTTCTTCACGCGGGTCACACTGCAAAAGCTCTTCGCGGCTGCCGCGCCCGAGCATGCGCACCAGCGCGTCGTTGACTTCCACGAACCGGCCTTCCGGACTACAGAAAAATAAACCTTCCTGAATGTTGTCGAACAACTCGCGATAGCGGCGTTCGGCTTCGCGGCGATCGGTGATGTCTTTCAATACATGAATGGTCTGCAATCCCTCGCTGCTGGCGGCGTGGACCTCTGATGTCGAAACCAGGAACGTGCGTTCGAGCACGGGATGCATGTACTCGTCGGTTCCCGCAGTCCGGCAGAAGGGGCATGACAAAGGCATCGGACTCGCGCCCGTCGCCAGGAGAGCTCCCATATTCAGTCCAATCAGTTGATGAGGCTGCACTCCAATGAACTGTGCCAGCGAGCGGTTTACGCGAAGGACATTCCCCGCCTCATCGTGCGCCACGATGAAATCGGAGATGGCGTCGAAGATTTCAATCCAGTGGCGGTTCGCCCGATCCATACGCGTAAAGAATCGCGCGTTTTCCAGGGAGACAGCAGCCTGTCCCGCAATCGCCTGCAGCAGTTGCCGGTCTTCCGCGTTCAGCGGCCGGCCAAGCTGAGCCAGGCACAACCCGCCGAGGAGCTCGCCTCCGCTGCCGCTGAGCCGCACAAGCAAAATTTCTTTCCACGCAATTTCTCCGGCCAGATCGTCGCCCAGCAGGGCGGCTGGAGCGATGTTGATGATCGTCTCCGGCGTGGACGAAAGCGCAGACATAATAGCGCGTCCAAATCTCGACTCCACCCGTCTCTGCTCGCTCGGTTCCTCCGTCAGCGAGTGTAGAACGGCTGTGCTCAAATCGCTGCCGTTTTCGACGACCAGCGCCGCATCGGACGCTTCCATCATTTCCGCAGCGCGGCCCAGAAACTTTTCGGCAAACTCCGGGCCTCTGACCAGCGAATTCACTTCCGAGGCCAACCGCGTTAGGGATTCAGCGCGGCGCCGGTTCTGTTCAGAAACCAGAAGGTTGCGGCTTACTTCGAGCGCGACCGTAACTTGCGCGGCAAGAGCTTGCGCCCGACGGATATCTTCCTGAGAAATCGGCTCGTGCCCAATGCGGTCGAGCACACCGAATATTCCGAGCGATTCGCCATTCGTCCCTAAGAGTGGAACTGCCAGAATCTGGCGGATATTGAATTCCGTCACCAGTTGCTGATTGAGGCGGGACATCTGAGTAACGTCGTCGGACCAGAACACTTCTCGGGTCCTCAGTGCGTTCGTCAGCACACCCTCGGGGACCACATAGCCCGCGGGACCGTGCTTTCCGGCGGCGATGTTCCAACGAATCTGCAAACGTCCATGTTCGCTGATTCCGACAAAGGCGCGGTCGAATCCCAGAAAATCGCAGGCGCGCTGAATAAATTTTTTCATGAACGCGTCGATGTCGGTAATCGATCCCAGTTCCGACGCAATGCTCACAATCTGATGAAGCTCGTGCGCCTGTCCGCGGGCTTTGGAGTAAAGCTCCGCGTTCGAGATGGCGACTGCGGCAAAGCTGGTGATTACCGGCAACAGCTTTTTTTCTTCAGAGCTGAAGGCTCCCTCGCGGCGCGGATAGACCAGCACTACTCCTTCTTTGCTGGAAGTCCGAAACGGCGCAGCGATCAGCGTGCCCGCCGGAACCAGATCGGCAAGCGAATGCGAAGCTGGGTCAACCGAGACGGTGATTGGTTCGCTGGCGGCGATGGCCCGGGCCGCGATGTCAGAGGCAAAATGCATGCTCTTGCGATCGTGACGAGCGCGCACCGAAAGTCCCAGCGCCGGATTCTCAGTCGCGACCGCCCACAGTTCGAAGCCGGTGGTCTCGCGCCCGAGAATACAAACCAGCGGAGTTCGCAACAGCGATCGCAGGTGATCGGCAACTGCGCCGACCAGCACCGATAGATCTGGCTCCGCACGAAGACTGTGCGCAACGTCGGCCAGAATCCCGGCGCGGCGCTGTTCTTCGCGCGCCTGCTCGGCGAGGCGGGTCGCTTCCAGAAAACTACCCAGTTGCGCGGCAAGTATGGTCGCTTTAGCCGCGTGATCCGGGCTGAAAAATTGTGGATTGTAGCACTCCAGAAAAACCACCGCTCCGATCACTTCGTTGAAAACCAGCAGCGGGACCGCCATGATCGCCCGCGCCCGGTATTCAACCGCCATGGGATAACGCGCAGTGTTCAGTCCATTGATAAAAACAGCGCGCTTCTGGCGGATGGCTTCATTCGTCACCGCACTCTCGTTAGTTTTCAGGCGGGCATTGCGAAACTTCTCAGCCATCCAGCCATCGGCTTCGGCTCCCTCGAGCAGGTCGGCGCCAACCAAATGCCAGACGTAGGTGCCGCTTACGGTGAAATATGCGCGAGTGCTGCGACAGAAGAGCTGGAGGAGTTCGGTAGAGGACAGGCCTTGCGCGGCAGCATTCGAGAATTCCAGCAGGAGTTTCTGAAAAGGGCCGTCCCCGGCAGGTTCGGCCGCCTGCGTTCTCACAATCTGCTCGGTTCCCGTAGTCGGCTCCCTTCGTGGCTTTCGGCAACCGCACAGCCGCCAAGTTATTGAATAATTGGACTCTACCTTCAATCTCAAATTGAGGCAAGTTACCATCCCGATTCGGGAAGGCGATCGAATCCATTCTGACAAGCCAAAATTAGTCTCGGTTTGAGACAAGTATGAGCAGGATTGAGACGATGAATGCAATATGAGGTGCGACTGAATCAACCTGATTCGCAGCTAAATAGCTGAAATAACGAGAACAATCCGGCTCAACACTAACGTAACTCTGCGGTGGCACCAACCTTGCATTGATTAATTCCAAATCTCTTTCTGGAGGGACTCGTGTCCGTTCTAAGCAAGATCCAACAACTCAATCGTGGCCTGGTTTTTTTTCTGGCCTTGGGGGTAGTGGCCGTTGCGTTCACTCCGAGCTTAGTACTCGCCGAAGATGGCGGGGAGCGAAAAGTAAAGAACAGAGTGTCGCCGTCATATCCGGAGATCGCGCGAAAGATGGGGATTGCCGGAATCGTGCGCCTGCAATTGACGGTCGCTCCCAACGGCAGCGTGAAGGAAACGAAAGTAATCGGTGGTCACCCGATTCTTGTGACGGCAGCAGTGGATGCGGTGAAAAAATGGAGGTACGAAACAGCCAGCGCGGAAAGCACGGGCACGGTCGAGATCAAATTTGATCCGGGCAACTAACCGGCGCAGCTAAAGTCTTCGAAAACAGGCGGAAACAACTCATGTCGATTCGGAATCAGCTGTACAGGAATTTCGGCAAAGTCTTAATCATGGTCATCGTGCTGCTCGCGGTGAATCTGATTGCCGTGCAGCGCGAGCATAGCGCCAAGGCCGCAGCCGCGCAGGCTCTCGCGATGTCGGATAACACCGACCACGTCCGCTTTCAGATGATGCAGAACCGCCTCTATCTCAGCAATTACCTGTTGAGCGGAGATAGTCGCGAAGTCGAGCGCATGAACGAGGGCGTCCGGCTATTGAATGAGGCCCTTCAGACCAGCCAGAAAATGGCGACCACCGATCAGCAGCGCTCGGCACTCGAAAGCGTGGGAAAGAACGAAAACGCCTGGGTGGCAGAGTTCGCGCAACCCATGTTGCAGAAACGCCGGGAGGTTGACTCCGGAAACGCGACCGTGGCCGACCTGCAAATCTACTATCTGCAGAAAGACGCATCTTCATGGGTGAAGACCTCGACCGACTTCCTCAGCACTGCGGGACAAGAGACCAAAAATATTCTTGAGGAACGCCGAAACTCTGACGACACCGCCAGCAAGTTGACCATTGTGTTTGCGGTGCTCAGTACGCTCGGAGCATTAGGCCTGGGGATCGTGATCGCATACCGCAGCGCCAACTCCATCACTAGACCCCTCACGGACCTGATGAAAGTTGCGCAGCAGATTGGCGAATCAGGAGACCTCGACCATCAGATCGACCTGAAGCGTGACGACGAAATCGGCCAACTGGGACGCACCTTCAACGGCATGGTGATTTATCTGCGGGAAATGGCTTCGGTTTCTGAAGCCATCGCCGGTGGAAATCTCAGCGTTGAAGTGAAACCTCGCTCCAAGAACGACACATTAGGAAATGCTTTCGCGAAAATGACCGAGGGCCTTCGCAGCCTGGTGCGCAGCGTAAAAGACGCTTCGTCGCAGGTAGCCAGCGCCTCCGGACAGGTCGCCACCGCTTCGGACGAATCCGCCAAGATCAGCCTGCAGACTTCTTCGGCCATCGATGAAGTCACCAGCACCATGCACGAGATGAGCGTCAACGTGCAGAACATGGTGAAGAGCACGCAGGTGCAGGCTTCGAGCGTAAGCGAAACCTCAGCTTCGATCGACGAAATGGTCGCCTCGATTCAACGCGTCGCTGACACCGCAAAAGTGTTACTGGATATTTCCAACCGTTCGCGCGAGGAAGTGCACAGCGGCATCTCGACCATGGATAAGGCGACGGAAGGCCTGAACAAGATCAATACCACGATCAGCGCTTCCGGAGAAATCATCGGGGTCCTCGGCCAGCGCGCTGACGACATCGGCAAGATCATTGAAGTCATCGACGACCTGGCCGAACAGACCAACCTGCTCGCGCTGAACGCCGCGATCGAGGCCGCCCGCGCCGGTGAGCGCGGCAAGGGCTTCGC
>Ga0136846_1220772_pt1 | contig 15828 bp, 17 predicted proteins | sample HopSoiMetagenom2_FD_96841 | JGI IMG/M metagenome (GOLD analysis project Ga0136846, IMG submission 96841) | Grasslands soil microbial communities from Hopland, California, USA - 2 Assembly 2016 (version 4) | ecosystem: Environmental > Terrestrial > Soil > Grasslands | place: USA: Hopland... | reverse complement strand
TATTTTCCAACGCATCATATACGGCTTGTTTGTGTGCCGGATCTACTTTCAGCAATGTTACCACGGAGGTAGTGCCGTTCCTCTCTATGATAAAATCTCCCAGGTTGCCGCTACGCAGTACCTGCAAAGCATCCGGATCAAGTGCTTTGAAATCTTTGTTTATCAGCTGATCGAAAGGATCAAAAGCCGCTTTGCTAAAGCCCAGCGCACTTCCCTCACTACGGAGATATTCCAGCAATTGTTGTTTCCTGTCTGCCGTCCAGTAGTTGTTCCAGCGGTCAATGCGTGCCTGTTGTTCTTTATTGGATAACAGTAACGCCTGTACGCCGGCGTACTTTTTTACGATACCCTTTTGCTGCAACTGTTCAATAACCGGCAACAGCTTTTCGCCGCTTTCAAGTGCCCCTTCCAGGTTCCGGCCGTCCGATACCACGTATACCGACTGCGCCACATAAGAATTCACACTGTTGAGCTGCGCTTCTGCTGCTTTTAATTGCGGTGACATGTAGTTCATACGCATCATATCGCTTTCAAAGGATACGTTGCGCGCGGTATAGAAAAATACGATCGTCAACAGGAAAATAGCGCCTACCAGGTACTTATTTTTCTCCGGCCGGTATGCCGATAATTTGTCGAGCCAGTTATCATGATGAGCGGTTACCTGCGCCGGTTGTTGCCCCATTACCATCCAGTGGGGCAGGAAAATCAGCGAAAACAATGCAGCACCCACCAGGCTGAGTGCGGCAAACAGCCCCACATCTTTCAGCATGGGAGAATGCACAAACTGCAAACACAGGAATCCGCCGATAGTCGTAAAACTACCAAGCGTCATAGGCGTAGCCAGGTCGCTGATCACTTCGCGGATATCCTGCGAATGACGGTAGTGATTAAATACATGCAGCGAATAATTCACCGCAATACCAAGTACTACAGCGCCCGCGCCCATGGCCATTACAGAGATGTGCCCCTTAATAACGTATATCCATGCCAGTGAAAACAGTCCGCCGAAAATAACCGGCAGCATCACCAGCACCGGCGCTCTTTTCTTTTTGAAAAACAGGGCGATCAGTACTATCAATAGTACTACCGTAATGCCCTGTGTTAAAAAAGTATCCCGTCTTAGCTGCGTGGCATTGCCCACAGATACAGCGGTTCCTCCGAAGTAAGAAGCAGCGATGCCGGTGTATTGGTTATCAAGACTATCTTTTATTTTATCAAGTCCTTTCAGGAATTGCGCATTGATTTTTGTGGCGCCCGGCGGATTTGCCGGGGTGATAAAGATCATCAGGTGTTTATGATCCCTGGTGATGATGTAGTTGTCGTACAGCTCAAACTGATCATCATACTGCAGGTGTTGCAGTTTCTTTACGCCTATCCAGGAGATGCCTACGGGATCGGCCTGGATCATCTTTTTTAACACCAGTCCTGTTGGTGATATCAGCGTATTATAATCATATTGTAACGATTGCTGCAGTTGCCCGGGTAACAGCAAACTATCAATCTTCGCGTAATCATTTTTTTCCAGGAAGATGGGCAGGTGTTGTTGTATCACCTGCATCAATCCCATTATCATGGTGTCGTCTGTTTGCGACTGGATCTGCCTGATATAAGGTGATAGCTGCGCGCCCGCCATGGCAGACAGTTCTGCGGCGTAAGCCGTTAGGCTGTCGGGCCGGGCTTCCTGTATAGTATCTTTCTGGGAGATGGTAACAATCAGCTTGTCCGCGAATCTGGAATCCTGGAACACCTGTTGTAGTTTGTCCAGTTTCTTATCCTGCGGTAAAATTTTGGTAATATCTTCTTCCAGCTTTATTTGTGCAGCAAAATATCCAACCAGCAAAAAACTGGCGATGGTGCAACACCACAGCCATGCTTTACGCCGCTCAAAAAAATTATAGATCGCTACAAAAAGATTACCCATTTCTTCGTTCTTTTCTAAAAATTGTCAGTATTGCCCAACTCACTATCCAGGCCAGCAATCCACCCAATACTGCCAGTGTAATGCTGCCAAATACATATTGCAACAGGTTGTCCCTGATGGTGTCGAAGTTAATACCATTGGAAAATACCAGGTCTTTGGCAGTTTGCCCCATCCACACCCGGCCTGCCAGGAAGCTGGCAAAGATCACAAACGGCGTTAGCGGCGGCGTGCTGATATGCGCAAAAAGCAGTACCAATGCCTTATTCAACCTGAATTTTATAGACAACAGGATAGATACCAACAACTGAAATCCCCAGATAGGTATGATCCCCATAAAAATACCAAAGCCGATGGAAGCCGCTTTCCTGATATTGGATTCGTCAGACTTCAGCACTTCTTCTTTCCACATCTTTTTCCAGTTTTCTTTTTTTAAAAGAAAACGGATCAGGTCGCGGGGCTTGATATATAAAAAGGTAACGAACACCAGTATGGTATTCAATACAGTAATACGCGAAACGTCCCTTACCGGTCTGAAATGCGACACCCGCTCTTCCGGCGGCGGGTAATATACACGCACCGGTGTCCAGTCCACCTTGATACCTTTCAACGCACTGCGTACCAGCACCTCTATCTCAAATTCGTATTTGGTGCAGAAGTAGTGCATTCTCCCCATGCGTTGCAGGGGATACAGGCGGTAGCCGGATTGGGTATCGGGGCCTTTTAACCCGGTAGTTACGTGAAACCAGAAGTTAGATACTTTATTGGCAGAAGTACTTTTGCCCGGCATATTCTCCTGGTGCAGGTTCCGGGCGCCTATGATCAGCGCGCCGGGCTGTTCTTCAATCTGCTGCAACATGGTGGGCAGGTCGGTCGCAAAATGCTGCCCGTCGGCATCCATGGTGATTACGTAGTCGTAACCCTGCTCCAGCGCATAGGAAAATCCGCGGCGAAGCGCCACTCCTTTACCACGGTTGGGGCTATACGAAACTATTTGCAGGGAAGGGAACTTTTCCAGCACCGCAGCTGTGTCATCTGTAGCGCCGTCGTTTACCACAATCACATGACTGGTATAGGTAAGCGCATCAGACAATACAGCGCCCAGCGTACCGGCGTTGTTATACGTAGGAATGAGCACCGCGGCGCGGTGACGTTCAAAATGTTCGTTATGTGTAGGCTGACTGGTCACTTAATTGAATATACCCTGGAACTTCATAAATGTTTTGTCGTCGCGCTTCAGCGTAGCATTCACTTTCCATCCTCCATCGTCTTCTTTGTAGGTGAGTGAAACATCTACCAGTGGCTGTTTCACCGGGTCTATCATATGCAGGAATTTCATCTGGCTGGCTTTCTTCAGCATCACCTTTTTATCCAGCGCGCTTTCCAGCATTTCCGTAATGGTCTGCATCATGCATACACCAGGCACTACAGGCTGTTCCGGGAAATGACCCTGGAATATAGGATGCGCCGCATTCAATTCGATGGTGGCAGTCACCTGCCCTAGTTCCCTGGATTGCGCTGTGACGGTATAAAAATTTCCTGCTAACATTGAACTTATGTGATTATATAATTAAGGTGACGTTTTTACTTTTCTACTTTCTGCAATGAAATATTGAATTTGAAATGCTCGTGACGGATGTTGATCGTATCCGGCACGCCATTGTTATAATGCTGCATCCATACGGTGACGGCCGGTTTGCGGCGCGACGACTTTTCTATCCGTACCAGTTCACTACAGGCTGTGTCCGTGATATAATAGTTATTACCTTTTTCGGTAGGCACCACTGTATAACGGTAACGGTTATCCGCAGCCGTATGTGCCGCCCGCAGATCGGGCCGCAGCAGTACTAACGCAAAGTCCTGCTGCAAGGTTTTCACCACCGCCTTCTTGTCCATTTTGGCCATCAGGTAGTGTTTGGTGAAATTTCCCTGCTTGTCAAATTCAAAATCAAAGAACTTAAATCCCATCTCGTTGGCGAATACCACGCGGATACTGCTATCCGGCATCTGCTTAAAAAACAGGAGTCCGCTCAGGTGATGCTTCAGGATATCCACCTGTGTGCTGTACAGCGTAGAGGTGAACTGCGGGCTGAACTGCCTGATACAATTCACATCGCCGTTTACAGGCTGCAACCCTTTGTACACCGACCGGCAACCTGCCATCAGCATCACGATGCCCAACAAACTACTTAGCAGAAAATACCGCATCCGGGATATTTGTGTTCAATTGTTTATGTAAAAAACTGATGGTGGTATCATCACCTGACGATTCTGCCATTGTAATCTTTGATACAGAATAGTCCTGTTTATCTACCAGCAATACAATCGTTTGAAAATACGTTTTCATCACCTTGTTTACCGGCGTAAGCTCCAGGCGGTAATACTGCGCATTTTCAGCGGCTTTGGTAGAAAAATCGGCGTTATCCAGCACAGTTCCCCTTACACAATCCACCGTAATTTTATTGATCTGCTCAAACAGCTTATTATTTTTTCCCGATACCTTATTCTCTTTCTGTGCATCTTTGATACGGATATCTTTCCCGTTAATCACCAGCAGATAATAAGAAGGCTGGAGATATTCCATTCTTACTTTATTATCTTTCTTAAACCAGAATTTCCCTTTAGACACAATTTTATCAGACAACATGCTCAGGTTCTTTTCCTGTACAAAATCGCACTGAATACTTTGTGTGCTCTGAGCCGCTTTTGCAAACTGCTGTTTCAGCGGCGCCATGTCCGCTACCGGTTTAAATCCGGACTGCGCCTGTATTTGCAGGCTCACCACACATCCAATTAGTATTAACAGCCATTTACACATATGCTCGAACGTTTAACATTTTATCAATTCTCTCCAGGCGGTATCCCTTTTCACGGATGCCCCGGATCAGCTGAGGCAGTATATCGGCAGTTATTTTACAGGTATCATGCAACAAAATAACTGCTCCGGGTTTCAGCTGCTGCATGATCCGGTGCAACAAAGCCGTTTCATCTTTTGCCACGGTATCCAGTGAGCGTATGTTCCAGCCTACCGGCAGATAATTACCTGCCTTTACTGCCCTTGCCAGGTTGGGATTGGTTACGCCGTAAGGTGGCCGGAACAGCCGTGGATGCAAGCCTGTAGCATTTACCGTAAGCGCATCCATTTCCTGCATATCCTTCAGCATATTACCAGACAACTTCATATCAAACCAGAAGTGATGTGAATAAGTATGATTACCTATTACATGTCCCTCTTCGTATATCCGTTTCAGTAAGTACTCATTCCCCCTGATATTTTTCCCGATACAAAAAAAAGCAGCAGGTACCTGTTCCCGATGCAGGATATCCAGTATCTGCGGCGTATATGCCTCCTGTGGCCCATCGTCAAAAGACAGTGCCACTACCTTTTCCGTAGTATTGGCCTCACAGAATGCCTTTAAAAAAAAGCCCGATTCAATATTCATCGCCCCGTAAACAGTTACCGGGAGAAAAATAAGCACCGGCAAACTATACCACCAGAAGGAAATACCATACGCCATTACTTTATCCAGGAATAAAAGTACCAGGAGCGTGATAACAGCAATGATATTTACAATCCTGTTGTTTAGCATGCAGTGAGTAATACCAGCGAATGATGTGTTCCCTGGTGATGATTATAGATTAATACTTTTTTTATCTTCTCCGGCGTCCTGCCAAAAAACACCGCTGCTTCCGGCACTTCCTGCTGCGCTATAATGGCATTCGCCATCCAAACGCCAAATGCCGCTGCTGTAGGGTATTCCCCGCAGAGGTGTTTAAAGCTGGCTTCCGCATGATCAGGAAATAAGGCATCGGCTACTTCTTCATAAATTTCATCCTGGTCAATATCTCCATTCCTGCCGGTAACGATCAGATCTATATCTGCAGGCGTGCAATTATTGTCTTCCAGGAATTTCATGATGTGCCCGATCACTTCTCCTTCCCAGAGCGGCTTGTATAAGGTGCTTACACCGGATAATTCGGCTACAGCGCCGGGTTGTTTGGCAATACCCAATGTAAAAAAGGCGGCGCCTTCTCCGGCAATAGTGCCCCTGGAAGGACTATTCAGCAGTTCCATCGTTTTCACCGGCTTCTTTTTATAGAGTCCGAAACGCGACAGCAACTGGTGACTATGATTCGTAATTTCATCCACGCCACCGGCGAGAATATGTTGTGCCGAACCTTCTTTCAATATCATGATAGCGTCCAGCAGGGCGTTTTCAAAAGAAAAGCCGCGATGAACGAAGGTGTTGTTATATCCGTTGCAACCCAGTAGCAGGGCAATCTGGCCGGCTACGGTGTTGTGGGTGCTTTGTATAAATGCAGTAGGCGTCAGCATTTCCTCCTGCTGGTTCACCATTTTAGTGAGGAACACGCCGGTATCGTCCAGGCAGCCATAAGCAGTACCGGTAATGATAGCATCCGGGGCGGTAACACCGGCTGCTTCCAGGCTTAAATTCGCTGCCCCTACTCCCATTTTCACCACGCGGCTCATCCTGCGGATCTGTTTCACATCAATCCACTGTTTGTAGTCCGGGTCCACTGCGGCCAGGCGTACCTGTTCATATTCCCTTGGAGCGGCCAGCAAAGGGCCTCCCTGTGCAGTTTCCTGCGGAGAAATACAACCGGTGCCATTTATATAGATCTGCATAATTTATAGCTGTTAACTGGCCCTTGAAAATACGAGGCTGGAACAATTGCCGCCAAAACCGAATGAGTTGGACATTACATGTTGCAGATCATGACCTGCAGAAAAGGCGGTAACGGGTGCAAACGGTAACTCCTTCATCTGGTGTTCGAAACGTGCATTCGGGTAAATAATTCCTTCCTTTACTGCCAGCGCCGAAAATACGGCTTCTATGCCGCCGCTGGCGCCCAGCGTATGACCTGTAAAGGATTTGGTAGAACTCATTGCCGGGAAATACGGCGCAAAGAGCCGGTTTATAGCGATTCCTTCCGATACATCGTTGTTCTGTGTGCCGGTGCCGTGTAAATTAATATAACCAATTTGTTGTGGCTGCAGTCCGCTCATATCCAGCGCGCCTTTCATGGCCAGGTAGTTACCGGTGCCATCCGGCGAAGAGGCCGTTTGGTGAAAGGCATCGTTGGCGTTGGCGAAGCCGCTGAGGCGGCACCAGGGCTGCAAACGGGCAGCCAGGCTGTCGGATACCAGCACCACATAACCTGCACCTTCGCCGAGGTTAAGCCCCGTACGGGTATCATCGAAAGGCCGGCAGGGCTGCTGATCCAGGATCATGAGGGTATTGAACCCGTTGAGGGTAAAGCGGGTCAGCGCATCTGTACCACCGGCAATTACTACATCCACAATGTTGTTGCGGATCAGCCGGGAGCCATACATTAATGCGTTGGCGCCGGAAGAACAGGCGGTGCTGATGGTAGAAATATGATGACGCACCCCAAGGCTGTCGGCCACCAGTTCAGTAATGCTCCCGCACTCGTGGTGAAGCAGGTTCTGCAACCGGCCACCACGGGGATCAGACAGGTACTCCGCGAAAAAATCCTCGGTTTTATCCATCCCACCCACGGTATTACCTGAAACAAACCCTAGCCGGTATTGGGAAATGTCTCCCAACCCGCTGGACTGCCACGCCTCCCGGGCGGCAATCATGCTCAGCAGGGCCGTACGGCTGATATTTTCCGGCATCCCCGCCATATCGGCAAGAGTGGCGTTATCGGCCTTTACTTCCGCTACCGGAAAGGTACTACGGTGAACAGAAGACAGGTGCTGCATGGCTTCCATACCGGGCTTCATGTCCCGGAACGATTGTATACAGGCAGGTACATCCAGCCCGATACCGCAGATCACACCACCACCTGCTATCCACACCTTTTCACTCATGCCTTTACGGTTTGGTTTTCGGTAATATACACCGCCATCGTGCGCACCGAGTGGAAGATCTTTGGTCCTTCTTCAGGATTGGCAATGCGGATATTGTAATGCTGTTGCAGCAATACAATCAATTCCAGCGCATCGATAGAATCGAGCCCAAGCCCCTCCTTTGTAAACAACGGCTGATCGTTGCCAATGCTATCCGGTGCTACTTCCTGCAAGTTCAATTGTTCTATGATCTGCGCTTTCAGATCCGCCATCAACTTTTCCACTGTAGTTTGATTAAAGTTATTAACTGTTTTTTTGTTGATACAACGCTGACAAAGCCGCCTCCGTTAACGGGATGGCATTGTTTCGCTGTTTATTTTCCACGAGGAATAATACTGCCTCGTATGCTTGTTCCATTACTTCCACCCACCCGCAAATACAGGCCTGCAAAGGCGTTTCTGCCAGCAGCTGTGCCGGATAGGTACTCATTAAAGCCGTATCAAAAACATCTGATACAAAAAAAGTATTCTCTCCTTTAAAACCATGCCGGATAGAGATCTCTCCCATCACGATATTGGGCAGGGTATACACAAACAGCGCCGGACTGGCAAAGTCCTTTACAGTAGCATAATACCGCAAATCCGTATCCAGGCTGCTGCTCCGGTTGGACAATACCATGCCCGTTTGCTCCGGTGACAACGAATGGATGCTGGTATCTTTCAGCAATACTTCCGCTGCCAGCCAGCCCAGCTTGCTGAGGGCATCCATTTTATGGAATTTAGGATATTGACCGGAAAAACGGTCGTATCCCGCCCGCAGAAATTCAGGTAATTCCAGTGCGGAATCCGCTTCCCACAACAAAGAGCCATTTAAATAAACCCTGTTTTGCCGTATGACGCAACTCCCCGTAATATATGTCGATCCGCTATTCAATCTCAGGGCTGCTTTTTAATTTTTCTGTTAATTCAATCGTTCTTGCCAGACGTTTTAGGGCAGTATCATGATTTTTCACAAAAGGATTGTTCATATCCCATACATAACCAGCCAGTACAGAACAAATTTGTCCTTTTATCAGCGGATCAGCATCTTTCTTAAAGAAAATAGTATCCAGGGTACCTTCGTACCAGGCCATTACATAGGAACGGAACGTATTCACGCCCTGCATAGTAGGCTCCATGTACTCTTTCTCCCAGTCAACCGCCTCGCCTTTCAGTTTCCGGATCACCAGTTTTGCCGCCGTTTGTGAAGAAACACAGGCCAAAGTTACACCAGATGAGAAAATCGGGTCCAGAAATTCTGTCACGTTGCCTGTCAGCACAAATCCGTCTCCGTAAAATTTATCCGTGGTGGCAGACCACGACTGTAAAACACGTGGTTCAAATACCAGCTCTACATCACGGAAACGTTCCCTGGTATAGGGTTCCGCCTCCAGCAGGGCGCGGTATTTGTCCTCATCGGTGCCGGGGTACTGCTCAAAAAACTCAGGATCTCCTACAAAACCCAGGGAAGTAACCCCGGTGGAGAAAGGAATGATCCAGATCCATACGCCTTTTTTATGCACCACCGCGGTAATGCGGTTTGGCTGGTCGGCCATTGAACGGCGCACATCCACCGTATGGGCAAACAACGCCTTACGGGGTTGCAGGTTGGAGTTTTTCTCCAGGTTGAATAATTTGGGGATTACCCGGCCGTAGCCACTGCCGTCTACAATGAAACGGGCGGCTATTTGTGATTGCTGGCCATCTTTATCTTCCACGGTTGTAATGGAATCGGATCCATTAAAACGTATATCCGTTACGGTTGTTTCATAAGCTACCGGCACTCCCATACTTTCTACGGTGTCAGCGAGCGTTTTATCAAAATCGGCGCGCGTTACCTGCCAGGTCCAGGTCCAGCCCGGCGTAAATTGCTCTTCGAAAGTAAAATCGCAGAGCGCATCTCCTTTTACAAACTTTGCCCCATACTTCTGCTGAAAACCTTTTGCTTTGATGGCATCAATAAACCCGGCTTCTTCCAGGGCTTCCATGCTGCGTGGCAACAGGCTTTCGCCGATCACAAAACGGGGGAATTTCTGCTTCTCCACCACTTTTACCTTGTACCCTGCCTGATGAATAATAGACGCCGCTACTGTTCCCGCCGGACCTGCTCCTATTACCAGTACATCAACTTGCTCAGTTTTCATAAGTGACGATTTTGGGAGTTATAAATTTTATGCGATTGGATTGGTTATTTTTTTTGACATTTCAACAAAGTATAATTCATGCCCATCTGGTCATTTTCCTCGATAATCGTTAACCCCGCATCGTCAATACACTGGAAGAAATCATCTGTGTGATACATCTGGCTGTTACCATTAGCCATAGCGGTAAAGTACAGGGAAGTCTGCTGCAGGCAAAAAGCGGCGGATTTAAATTGCTGGCGGTTCCAGAAAGGTTCCAGGATATATACAGTTCCACCCTCATTGAGCGCTTCGCGGCAACGTTTCAGGATGGAAACAATTTCTGCTTCAGAAAAACAATCGAGGAACTGGCTCATCCAGATGGCATCAAAGCCTTTCGGGAAAGGCACTTCCTCGTGGAGGATGTTGGCAATATGAAAATGCACGCGGTTTTCCACACCGGCATCTTTCATTTTCTGCTGTGCCAGTCCTGCCTGACCCGGCAAATCAAAGATGGTTACTTCTACTTCCGGATCTTTGGCCGTGCAGGCCAGGGCCCACTTTCCGTTGTTACCACCGATATCGAGTAAACGTTTCGGTTTCTTTTCAAAAACAATATCCAGCGCCTGTGGAGTGGCAAGATCTGAATAGTAATGGTCGAAGTCGAACCAGCTTTTACCTACTTCAGGTGGCAGCAGCGACAGGCCGGGATAAATAGTATCCCAGGGACCGAGTTCGCGCAGGCCGGCGGGCTTTCCTTCTCTCAGGCTTTCCTGCAGGTGATTCATGCCTTTGTAGCAGATATCCTGCGAAAAGTCCATATTGATGCGGGTAAGCTGATCATGTAAAATAAAGTAACCGGTTTTGGTGAGGGTATACCGTTTATCGTTCACGATCACCAGTTCCATCCCTAAACCTGCTTCCAGCAACACTCTTACGGCATAACGCGACATTTTGGTTTGCTCCATTATTTCCTCAATGGTAATACCGGCAGAGCGGCTGTTGCTCACTGCCGTTAAAATGCCCATATCACGTAATGCCCGGGTAGCCTGAAAAGCAACGGGGGCAAATGCCAGACGCAATGCCGCTTCTTTTGCTTCGAGTGCTGTTTTTGTTTCTTTATTAAACACGACAATAACTTTGTTTAGCTGTTAAGATTAAAAACCATCGCTGCATTGCATCCACCGAAACCTGATACTGTTTTCAGGAAGTGGCGGGATGTTTTTTGCAGCAGGGTATTATGAACATTCACCGGCATACTTACACCGGGTATTTCAAATCCTTTTGTTGGCAATACCACACCGGCTTTCATGGCCTGCATGCTGATGATTGCTTCTATGAGTCCGGCGGCGCCCAGCGTATGACCGTAATAGCCCTTCAGGCTGTTCACTGGTACTGCTGCCAGGCCTGCGTGGTGCAGCGCCTTCGCCTCCATTTCATCGTTGTACAGGGTGGCAGTGCCATGCGCCGATACAAAACCGATGTCGGCAGCGGTTAGTCCGCTGCCATTTACCGCCAGCTGCATTACTGCCGCCAGTTCTTCGCCGGTACGGGAAGGACCGGAAATATGATTGGCGTCGTTGCTGATTGCCCCTGCACCCAGTGAAAAGCGTGCATTCCCTTTTTCCCTGCTGAGGATCACGGTGGCCGCGCCTTCTCCGAGTGTAACGCCTGTTCTGTTGGCATCGAATGGTTTACAGGGAACGGCGCTTACCGCCTGGAACGACTGAAACCCCGACAACACAAAGCGGGTGAGCACATCTGCACCGGTAACCACTACATGGTCATAACGCCCTGATTCAATGAGCCGTTTACCGGTTAAAATGGCTACCAGTCCGGAAATACAGGCACTGCTAATCACCAGCGGTTCATTAGCGGCGTTAAAATGGGCCGCTATTTTCTTTGCGGTGGTGTACAGCTGCATGTTGGCCAGCGGCGGTACGGCGCCTTCGGGTTGCTGCTCCAGTAATTCAATATTTCCTTTTGTAGTGGAAACAATGAAGCCGGTACGTGCATCCGCAAGCGTAACAGCAGTTTGTTGCAGGGCCGATTGTATGGAGGCAACCAGCAGCCGCTCAAACCGCGTATATCCTTTTACGTTAGCATTTGCCGTAAAGGCATCCAGTTGCGCAGGCGTTGTGATGGCGCCATAAAACGGAGCAGCGGCATAGGCTGCATTGTTATGCTGCGCTATGCCACTGTTGCCAGATAACACCTGGTCAAAATTTTCCCGGGTAGTACTGCCAAGAGGCCCCACAATATTGTCTGCTACTACATACACCTGTTGCATAGTACCCTTTGGTTATACCAGTCCGTGCTTCTTTTTCCATTCACTGAAAAAAGGAGGAGCAATCAATTGCAGGGAAGAAGTTTCCTTGTCCAGGAATACCTGTACGGAAGAACCCTTTGCTACTATTTCCCCTGTGGCAGGATTGGTAAGGATGTATTCAAATTTTATTTTTGCTGCCAGGTCGTCCACATACCTTGTTTCTACTATTACCCTGTCGCCGTAGCGCAAAGAGCGTTTGTAATCACATTGTACATTTACTACCGGCACGGTGAATCCTTCTTCAAAAATATCCAGGTATCTGAGCCCGTATTTTTCTCCGAATGCTTCCCTGCCATCTTCAAAATACCGCACATAATGCCCGTGCCATACTATTCCCAGCGGATCTGCTTCATTAAATCTTATCAGTATGTTGGTGCATTCAGTGAGTATCATAATTTATCCTTTCTTCTTTGGTTTCTTTGTTGCGGGTGTTGTACCGGCAGCTTTAGTTTCCTTCTTTGCTGCGGGCGCCTGCACTACCGGCTTTGGTTCTTCGGGATCTCTGGCGTCAGCATATTTGGTTTTCAGTTTGCTGTAATCATCGTTGATCTCTTCCAAAGCACTTTTAATGGTAGCCAGCCAGTAGTTGCGCCATGCGAAGCTCCATTTCTGGCCTTTACCCACATAACGTTCTGTGAGCAGTACATTTTTCCGGTCCATATCTACTATGGCCAGCCACATAGACGCACTTTTGCTGGTTTTGCTCATGCCTTCCATTACCAGCATTACGCCAATTCCATGTTTTCCGGAAAAATCATACGATTTCACCACTTTGGTGATGTCTTCCGGTTTCAGACGTTCAAAGTCGGAAGATTCGTCGGATTTCAGCGCATCTCCATTGATGGCTTCATTGCGTTTGTTCACCAAACCAATACTGGTATTGTATTTATCGCGGTGAAATGCGCCTGGCACATCGTACTTCTTTTGTTCGTTCACAATTACCTGGTTAAGGGCAGTAAACTCATGGTCTACGATCGCATCTGTTTTGGCAGCGGCATCACCTATCAGTTTAGCCTGTGTAAAATCCACGCCCAGCCAGGTAAAGCTCGAATCTTTGTTGTCCAGGAAGTTCTTCAGTGTTTGAGCATTTGCTGTCATAGCCATCATGCTCAACATCAGCAACGGAAGTGCAATTAATTTTCTGCAGTTCATGTGTGATTAAATTTGGGGATTGATGAATATTTTCATTTCACATTGTGCCATCAGGCGGCCTTCAAACATTACTTTGCCGGTTACCATAGTGGCGTTAAATACTTCACCGCCGATTTCGGTGGTCGTTTCTATCATTTGTCCTGCCGGCGGCAGCTCCAGTATTTCCAGGTCTTTCACCGCGCCAATAAATCCCAGGGGAACGGGTGTATTTTGTTGTTTGGCGATATAGCCGATGCGGGCAGCGGCGGTTTGTGCAATATTCTCCATCAGGCCGGGCGCCGTAAGCACTCCATATTCCACAAAAATATTATCAGGTGCAATATGAAGACCTGTGCGGGTGATGGGGCCATCTACTGCCAGAATACCACTGATCATTACAATGGGGGTACGCTGGGGAATATAGGCGGTGATATCGTCTGAATGAATAAACATCTGCACAAGTTATTATTAAATATGAAACACGAAATAAATAGAATTATACGAAATTATGAACAGTAAAAACACGCATTATTCCCAAAAATCGTAATAATTGAACCATTGCACCGGGTAACGGTATACTTTTTCTTCCACATGATGCACAAAATCCTGCAGGGCGGTTTCTACTCCCTGGTTACGCCGGCCGTGGTACTGACGGGGCTCCGTCGCAAAAAAATGATAATGGGCAGACGACTCCTTAAAGGCGAATACCACGGAAACCGGCACCCGGAAGGTGGCGGCCAGCAGGAAAGGACCCAGCGGGAAACGGGCGTCCTGTCCTAAAAAAGGGACTGTTACAGTTTTATTACCGGGCAGAAACCTGTCGGCATGCATACACACCAGTTCTTTATTACTTAATGCTTCATTGATTGCATAAATGTGCGACAGGTCGTCTTTGATCACGATAACATTCATATTCCGGTCGCCTGTAATACCAGACAGGTAATCTTTGATCCGCTGGTGTTCGCCATCGAACATCACAATATTAATACGGGTTTGCAGGCGCTTAAACAAATGACCCGCAACTTCCCAGTTGCCCACATGTGCGCTCAGCAGGATACCGCCTTTGCCACCGGCAATCATTTCACGCAAATGATGTTCTCCCTCAAACTCAAAGGTGAATTTATTAGACATATCTGCCATTACCACCACCTTATCGATCAGTGTTTGACCAAATACGTAATAATTCCGGTATAAACTGAGCAATGCGCGCGCCCTGCTATAACCAATTTTTTTACGGAGATAATGATAGACAGGTTTTGAGGAACTCCAGGAAAATGCAAAAAAATAGAAGGCTACAAATCTCAGCAACATATACGCAGGCACCACCCCTCCATGCTTCAACAGGAAAACAAAACAACTATATCCGAACTTACTCCCTTTAGATTTTCCTTGCCAGGAGGGCATTATACCAGTTCTTTTTGTTGTACACGAGTGGCTACATAATTGTAGAAATCCTGGAAAGTAACAATAGCCTGGAATTCTTCGGGATTTACTTTAAATCCGAAGTTATCTTCTATTACTACCACCATATCGATATAATCCAAACTATCCAGATCCAGTGTGGATTTCATGTTTGCTTCCGGCGTGATGGCCGCGGGGTTTGCTTCAAACTCCTCTACCAGAAACTTATTCGTAACAGTTATTATCTCTCTAATGTCCATAAAGTGTGAAATCAGATATAGGTCGGTTTAAAAATTGTGTTTACGTAGTCTATTGGTCAGCTAATCCTATTCCGAGCGCCCAAAGTTAAGGATATTTATTTTCCATTCCACCCCCTTACTACCAGGGACGAATTTGTTCCTCCAAAGCCAAAAGAATTCGACAAAAATATATTAAAATTTTTATTAATTGTACTGGTTACAATATTTAACCTGGCCGCATCTTCATCCGGATTGTCCAGGTTAATATTAGGGGCAATGAAACCGTGTTTCATCATCAGCATGGAGTATACTATTTCACTGGCGCCGGCCATCCAGCATTCGTGGCCGGTCATGGATTTGGTGGAGCTAACGTAGGGCCTGGAGGCGCCAAATACTTCGTGCAGGGCCCTGGCTTCACTGGCATCGCCTGCGGCGGTGGAGGTAGCGTGTGCGTTAATGTACTCGATATCACCGGGTTGCAGTCCTGCATCCTGCAAAGCAATCTGCAGGGAACGTACAGGTCCGTCTACCGTAGGGTTGGAAATGTGTGCGCCATTGGAGGAGAAGCCATATCCCAGTACTTCCCCTAAAATAGTGGCTCCTCTGCGTTGAGCGGATTCCAGGCTTTCCAGGATCACGGTAGCTGCGCCACCACTGGGTACCAGTCCGTCGCGGTCGCGGTCAAAAGGCCGGGACGCGCGGGTAGGGTCACTTTCCCTCACAGAAAATGCGGCGATGGCATCAAAGTTACCCATCGCATATACATTCACCTCCTGGGCGCCGCCGCAAATAACGGCGTCCTGCATGCCGTTGCGG
>Ga0136846_1238468_pt1 | contig 15829 bp, 9 predicted proteins | sample HopSoiMetagenom2_FD_96841 | JGI IMG/M metagenome (GOLD analysis project Ga0136846, IMG submission 96841) | Grasslands soil microbial communities from Hopland, California, USA - 2 Assembly 2016 (version 4) | ecosystem: Environmental > Terrestrial > Soil > Grasslands | place: USA: Hopland... | reverse complement strand
TTGCAAATGCTCGCCATAGCCAAGCTATGGCTGCGCTTTGCGCCTAGATCAGGCGCCTTTTGACGTGCTGCTCGGACACGTTCGAAATACTCCCAGCCTCTGAGATTGCGCACGACTTCAGCGCTATTCGCCGCGAGAGCATCCGGCGCGCGCTGGTGGCGGCTGGCGACGATCCGTCGCTGGCCGAGGCGGCGTTCGGGGCTTTCTTTGCGGCGCGGCATGAGCTGGAGTTTTACCCGGAGGTGGCCCACGCGCTGCAACGACTTGCATCCAAGTTTCCGCTGATGGCCTTGAGCAATGGCAATGCAGTGATTGGGAGAACCTCGCTTGGCCACTTGTTCTCCGGCGCGATCAGTGCGCGCGAGTTCGGCATTGGCAAGCCCGATCCCCGAATCTTTCATGAAGCGTGCCGGATGCTCGGTTGCAAGCCGGCGCAGGTGCTTCATGTGGGTGACGACCTGGAGCTTGACGTGCTGGCGGCGCGCGACGCGGGTCTGCACACCTTCTGGCTGCGCCGTGAAGGGTGTGAGCCCGTCGAGGATGTTCGGTATCGCGACCTTGCAACCGTGTCGTGCCTGAAGGCGCTGGCCGATCGGCTGGGCTGTTCATAACCCGGATTTGATCCAGGCTACGAACTCAAATGTCCGCGCCGGTCTGCGGCTGCGTGTCGGCGAATTTCATCACTTCGAAGCGCACAACCGGCGCCGTGGCGTCAGCTGGTGGTGAACCCAGGCCGATGAACCCACTGCCATGCAGCGTGCAAGTTCCCCGCCTCAGGCTCACGATTTCCGTGTCACCCGAGAAGCGTACATAAGTGCCGTTGTAGCTCAGGTCCGTGAGCTGGAATGTACCGCCGTGCCAGTCGATGCGCACGTGCGAGCGCGATACGCGCGAGTCGTCGATGCAATAGGTGGCTTGCGGGCTTCGACCGAGCACCACTGGGAGGCTGTGCGGCGAGTACACGCGGTTGGTCTCCATCCAAACGAGTCGGATGCCTTCGGGCTCGGGCGCACGCAAGACGTCGCCATAGGCCGTGGCCGCAGTGTCGCCCCAGCGGTGCGTTTCGAGCAGGTGAACGTAGACCGGCTCGACGCGGCCGCGGAGCTGCATGCGGTCGAGGCTTCTGAATCGGTATCGCTCGAGCGGGTCGAGCGCATTGAGCAGGGCCGAGGTGACGAGGGTTTCGTTGTCGCCGGCGTGGTCGAGCAGGCGGGCGGCAACGTTGACCGCATCGCCGAAATAGTCGTCGGCCATTTGCACCACTTCACCCAGGGCGAGACCGACCTGGAGCTTGAGAGCTGGGCGTGGTTGGCTGGCGGGAGGGCGGGTGCCAATGCGTTCGAGCTGGTCATGCATCTCGTCGGCGGCCATGACCGCGGAGGAGGCTGACATGAACATCGCCATCAGGCCATCGCCCAAGGTCTTGACGACAGTCCCGTCGCAGTTCTTTACCACGCGAGCAAGAAGTGCGACGCTTTGCGTGACGACCGATGTGGCTTCGGCGTTGCCGAGCGACTCATAGAGCGCCGTGCTGCCGCGCAGATCGGCAAACAGAACAGTGCGCTGGATGGTCTGGCTCATGGAATGTGAGTTTATCGTCCTGTGACAAAAATCACACAAAGAAGAAGCCCGGCATTGCCGGGCTTCTTCATGCGATAGGACGACCGCTTTTAGAGGTTGGCGTAGAGGCAGCTCGCTCACGCCAGCCACGCATCTAGCCTGGCCCTAGCCAACCTTACAGGTTGTCGAGATACGTGCGCAGCTTGTCCGAGCGGCTTGGGTGCTTGAGCTTTCGGATCGCCTTCGCCTCGATCTGGCGGATGCGCTCGCGCGTGACATCGAACTGCTTGCCCACTTCTTCCAACGTGTGGTCGGTGGACATTTCGATGCCGAAGCGCATGCGAAGCACCTTGGCTTCACGCGGGGTGAGGGAATCGAGGATGTCCTTGACCACGTCGCGAAGACCCGCCTGCATTGCAGCCTCGATCGGTGCTGTGTTGTTGGTGTCTTCGATGAAGTCGCCCAGATGCGAATCGTCGTCGTCCCCGATCGGCGTTTCCATGGAGATCGGTTCTTTGGCGATCTTCATGATCTTGCGAATCTTGTCCTCGGGGATCTCCATCTTCTCTGCCAGAGTCGGCGCGTCCGGCTCGAAGCCGAACTCTTGCAAATGCTGGCGTGAGATGCGGTTCATCTTGTTGATCGTCTCGATCATGTGAACCGGAATTCGGATGGTGCGGGCCTGGTCGGCGATCGAGCGCGTGATGGCCTGGCGGATCCACCACGTCGCATAGGTCGAAAACTTGTAGCCGCGACGGTATTCAAACTTGTCTACCGCCTTCATCAGGCCGATGTTGCCCTCCTGGATCAAGTCGAGAAACTGCAGGCCGCGGTTGGTGTACTTCTTCGCGATGGAGATCACGAGGCGCAGGTTGGCCTCGATCATTTCCTTCTTCGCGTCGCGAGAGGCCTTCTCGCCTTCGTTCATGCGCTTGTTGATCTTCTTCAGGTCTTCGAGCGGCACGACGGCGCGGGCTTGCTGGTCAGTCAGCTTCTTTTGCAGCTCCTGCACCGGCGGCAGGTTTCGCGACAGCACTGCGCTGTAAGGCTTGGCCAGCGCCACTTCTTTTTCTGCCCACTTGAGATTCAGGATGTTGGGCGGGAAGTGCTTGATGAAGTAGTCCTGCGGCATGCCGCACTTGTCGACCAGGATCTTGCGCAGTTCGCGCTCGTAGCGGCGAACGTCGTCCACCTGCGAACGCAAGATGGCGCACAGCTTCTCGATGGTCTTTACCGTGAAGCGGATGGTCATCAACTCTGCGCTGATAGCGTGCTGAGCCTTGTTGTAGGCCGGCGATTGATAGCCTTCCTTCTCGAAAGCCTTGCGCATCTTGTCGAAGTTGATGCGCAGGTTCGCGAATTTCGCGAGCGCCGCGCTCTTTAGTTCTTCGAGTTTCTTGGTCAGCGCCTTGGAGCCGCCCTGGCCGTCGTCGTCGTCTTCTTCGTCGAAGAAGTCCACGTCTTCTTCGGCCACGTAGTCGTCGGCCTCATCCTCGGATACGAAACCATCGACGGCCTCGGAGATCTGCATCTCGCCGGCGGTAATCTTGTCCGCATAGGCGAGGATTTCCGCGATCGTCGTGGGCGAAGCACTGATGGCCAGCATCATGGCCTGCAGGCCGCCTTCGATGCGCTTGGCGATTTCGATTTCGCCTTCGCGCGTCAGCAGCTCGACGGTGCCCATTTCGCGCATGTACATGCGCACCGGGTCGGTCGTGCGGCCGAATTCGGAGTCGACCGTCGACAGCGCCGCCTCAGCCGCTTCTTCGGCTTCTTCTTCCGTCGCGGTGGTGGTGCCGCCGCCGGCGATCAGGAGCGTGGCCGCGTCGGGCGCCTGCTCATAGACTGCGATGCCCATGTCGTTGAGCATCGAGACGATCGCCTCAAGGATCTCGTTGTCGACCAGCTTTTCGGGCAGGTGGTCGTTGATTTCCTGGTGCGTCAGGAAACCACGCGTCTTGCCCATCTTGATGAGGGTCTTGAGCTCCTGGCGACGCTTGGCAACTTCCTCTTCGGTGAGCGCGGTCTCGTCAAGACCGAATTCGCGCATCAGCGCGCGCTCCTTGGCGCGCGAAACCTTCATGCGAAGCGGCTTGACCTTGGCGGCCTTGGCTTCTCCTTCGTCAGCCACTTCGACTTCGGGTTCGCCTTCGAGGTCGGCCTCGAGATCCGAGAAGTCTTCGTCCTCGCCCTCGGGCTTCTTGGTCGCAGCCTTGTCTTGACCCTTTGGCTTGCGACCGCGCTTGCCTTTCGCGTCATCAGCCGGCTTCCCGCCAGCGGCAGTGGCCTTCTTCTTGTCTTCGGGCTCGGCCTTCGCGCCCTTGTGGGCAGCGGCCTTGGGCGCAGCTTTGGCTGCGGCCTTGGGGGCGGGAGCGGGTGCGCTCTTCTTCGCGGTCATGCAATTCCTCGGGTGATGATGGGCTTCACGGCCTTGAACTGGCAGGCTTTACGCCACGGCCCCGAAAGGGCCATGTCCAATGCGCTGCCCAAAACGACATGTGGTGCGATCGGTGAAATCTGCAAGGCCAAGGCTAACGCCGGCACGGACACCCCGCGTCCGAAGAAGCGGTGGCGTTGGCCAGCTTTGGCGGACAAGCTCACGTGAACCTTTTACATGCAGCCCTTGCGGGTATGGGTGGCCTTCAGTGGGGACCCTGGGTCAGAGGGTGGCCGGGGCCCGGAGGTGCTGCTTCACTCTTGCCGCGTAACAAACCCTCAATTATTGTCCAAGAAGTATGACCCGTCAAAGTTGCAAAGCAATGAAATTCGAATCCGTCGTGCAGGATTATGCAATCAGCGGGTTTGCTCTGGTGATTTCGCGACCTGGGCCTTGAGACGTGCCTGGGCGGCCATGAGTTCCTTGCCGCGCAAATGCGCGTCGGGCGAGAGGGAGCCGGACTCGAAGAGTAACTTCAACTCTTCCTCGATGGATTGCAGTCGAAGCCGATTCAGCAGGATCGACAAATCTAAAGCGAGATTTGCTTCAGGGTCAGGATCATGGAAGCCGGCGACGCGGTCAATTACCGGGACGGCATTCATGTCCTGGGCTTGCGCACGCAACTCCGGCAGCAAGGCTGCGCTCGCCAGGGGGCCGTGATCGAGCACTTGGCGCTCGAGGCAAGCAAAGAACGCGTCATAAGGCGCTGCTTGGTCGGCCAGGAGATCGTGCGACTCACCGTCGAGAGTCATCCACAGGTCGCTGCGTTGGATGAGCAGCCATAACGCACGATCCAGGAGGTTCGCCGTCCCTTGGTTGACACGGCGGTTGATGCGCGGGGTCTGGCGCCGGGGAGGTGGGGATTCGCGTTCGAACTCATCCGAGTGGGGGCGCTGTCCGGGCGCGGGGGCGGCACCCCATAGCGAACTGAGATCGGCAGCGGTCAGCCGCCCGAGTTGTGCAAGATCGGTGTGGATGTGCCGCTTCAGCGCGCCGTCGGGCAAGGCGTTCCACATCGGGCGGGCGTTGGCGAGCATCTTGGCGCGACCTTCGGCGGTGTCCAGATCGCAACCTTCGCTCGCGACTTCCGGCAATTGCTTTGACAGCGGCACAGCTTGCTGAACACGCTGCTCGAAGGCTTCTTCACCAAACTCGCGCACGTACGAATCGGGGTCGTGCTCGGTCGGCAGGAAGAGGAACCGGATGCTGCGCGTGTCATTGGCGTGGGGCAGGGCAGCTTCCAGCGCCCGGCCCGCGGCGCGGCGGCCGGCGGTGTCGCCGTCGAAGCTGAACACCACGGACTCGGTGAAGCGGAAGAGCTTTTGCACGTGCTCGGCCGTGCAGGCGGTGCCAAGCGTTGCCACGGCGTTCGGGAATCCGAGCTGCGCGAGCGCCACAACGTCCATGTAGCCCTCGACGATCAGCACATAGCCCTTTTGCCGCAGGGCGGTGCGGGCCTCGAAGAGTCCGTACAGTTCTCGGCCTTTGCTGAAGACAGGCGTTTCCGGCGAGTTCAGGTATTTGGGCTCGCCCTTGTCGAGCACGCGACCGCCGAAGCCGATGACGTCTCCGTGCACCGATCGGATTGGGAACATGATGCGATCGCGGAAGCGGTCGTAGCGCTTTCGATCCGCTTCGTTGTCGCTGTCAGCGTTTTGCGAGATGACGAGCCCGCTCTCTTCAAGAAGCGGATCGTCGTAGCGAGGAAAGACGCTCGCAAGGCTGCGCCATCCGTCTTGGGCATATCCCATGCCGAAGCGCGCTGCGATCTGGCCGCTGAGTCCCCGCCCCTTGAGATAGGCCACGGCACGTGGGCTGTCCTTCAACTGCTGCTTGTAGTGGTCGGCAGCCTTGGCAAGCACATCGCTGAGTGTGGCCTGCCGTTGCTTCAGTGCGTTGGCGCGCTCACGCTCTTCGGGCGAACTGTCGTCTTCGGGCACGGCCATGCCGACTTGCTGGGCCAGGTCGCGCACCGCGTCCAGGAAGCCCATGCCGGAGTACTCCATGAGGAAGCGCAGTGCGTCTCCGTGCACGCCGCAGCCGAAGCAGTGGTAGGTCTGACGGGTTGGGCTGACGATGAAACTCGGTGACTTTTCACCGTGAAAGGGGCACAAGCCCTTGTGGTTGATGCCCGCTTTTTTCAGGTCAACCTGGCGGCCTACCACCTCGACGATGTCGACGCGGCTGAGCATGTCCTGGATGAAGGTCGGCGGAATCACTTCGAGAGTCGATTCACTGAATCGTTGCCGCCCGCCGCGGCGCCGGAAACGAGTTCTTATAGTTGCGCACCCAGTCGTAGACCTCTGCGACCGGCATGGCCTGCGCGATGCCGTTGCCTTGCCCGACGTCGCAGCCCAGTTCGATCAAACGCTGTGCCTGCTCAGGCGATTCCACGCCTTCTGCCACGACTTTGCATCCGAAAGTCTCTGACAGGTCGATGACGCCTTCGACGATCGCCATGTCTTGCCGGTCGACGAGCATGTTGAGCACGAAAGACCGGTCGATCTTCAGGAAGTCCAGCGGCAGACGCTTGAGGTAAGTGAAAGTCGAGTACCCCGTGCCGAAGTCGTCCAGCGCGAAGCGCACGCCGAGATCTCGGCACTCTTCCATCAGCGCACAGGTGTAGTCGACATCAGCCAGTGCCGCGGTTTCGAGCACCTCTATGACGAGCCGCTGCGCGACCGGCGTGGTGTGGCGGCCCAGCAAACCCGCCAGGAGCTTCGCAAACGAGGGCTCCTGCAAATGCCGCGCAGAAATGTTGACACTGACAGTGATGTCCAGCCCCATGCGCTGCCACTTCGCCAACTGCTCGATGCCTTCTTGCAGCACCCAGTCGCCCACGCGTGCACTGAGGCCCGTGTGTTCAATGAGCGGCAGGAACTGCGCCGGCGCGATCACGCCGTGTTGCGGATGTTTCCAGCGCAAGAGCGCTTCCACGCCAAGCACGCGGCCCAGGCGCATGTCGACTTTGGGCTGGTAGTAGAGGACGAACTCGTTGGAATCGAGCGCATCTTGTACGCGACCAAGCGCCTCGAAGTGCTGTTCGGTGCGTCGATCATGTTCCGCGTCGAAAAAAAGATAGCCATTGCGCCCAGCCTGCTTTGCGCCATACATCGCGTGGTCGGCGTGGCGCAGCAGCGTATCGGCGTCGGCCTTGTCGATCGGATAGACGGTTGCGCCGATGCTCGCCGTGATCGACAAAGGGCCCGTCCCGACGCCCGGGCCGTAAGGCTGCGAGACGCTGCGCATCACGCGTTCGACCGCATGCCTGCCTTCTTCCAGCGTGGCCGTCCGAAGCAGCAGCACGAACTCGTCGCCGCCCAAGCGCGCGACCGCATCGTCACCGCTGGCCCAGTGGCGCAGCGATCGGCGCAATCGATCGGACAGGTCGACCAACAGGCGGTCGCCAGCCTCGTGGCCGTGGTTGTCGTTGACGGGCTTGAAGTGATCAAGATCCAGGTAGCAAATGGTGAGCAGAAAGCCTTCGCGCTCGCTCGCGACCATGGCCTCACGCAGCAGGTGCGCAAGACGCGCCCGATTGGGCAGGCCTGTGAGCTCATCGGTATGCGCCTGGCGTTCGAGTTGTGCGCGCTGAGCCTGCGCCTGCGTGATGTCGGCAATGGCGAGTGCGTGAAAGCGGATCTGCCCGTTCTGGCCCTTGACCGCCGAGACGGTGACCTGCAGCGTGCACGGCTCGCCGTTGCGACGCCGGTCGACGGTCTCTCCGCGCCAGCTTCCCGACGCTTGCAGGCCGTCGCGCATTTCGGTCTGTTGACGCTCGGTGGCGGAGCCTGTCGGTGCGGCACGCATCAGCGGCGCTATCGTGCCCAGCATCTCTTCGCGAGAAAACCCGGTGATGGCCGAGAAGGTGGGGTTCACGTCGAGAATGCGATGGTTTGCATCGGTGATCAGCAAGCCTTCGTGCAGATGTTCGAACAGCTTGGCCGAGAGCTGATAGCGCTCATCGATGCTGCGCAGCTCCCCGACCAGTGCGGTCAGCAGCGAAGGCGTTGCCGACAGAGTGCAGGCATAGATCCAGAGCACCGCGATGCTCTGCGCCATCGTTGCTTCGAAGAACGGGCCGCGGCCGGTGGCTGTGGCGTAAGCGGCGGCGCCGGTCACTAACAGTGCGGTGAGGGACGACGCGAATATGCCGCTGCGCACGGCCATCCAGCAGAGCAACAAGGGTGGCAGAAAGATGAGCGGCGACAGCGGCGCATCGTGGGCGCTGGTGCTGAACGCCAGCAGGCCGCTTGCAAGGCAGGCGCCCATCAACAGGAAGGTAAGAGTCCACCGCCATCCGCCCAACGCACGACTGAGCGTGCTGCGCGACATGGTAAGCAAGGGCACGCCGAGCAGGAAGGTGCCCACCGCAGCACCCAGCCAACCATACAGCCATGCGGCAGGCAACTGTGCGAGCGGAACGGAGCCAAGGATGCCGAGCGAAAGCACGGACAAGCAGGCCGTGAGCAGGGGGCCGGCGACCGCGCCGATCAAACAGAAATGCCACAGGTCGCGACGGTGATCCAGGGCGTGATGAAAGGCAAGGCGACGCAGGCACCGGGTGGCGACCATCGGACCGATCGTTTGACTGACCGCCAGGGCGATGGCCAGGATCAGCGGTGTTCGATTGGACAGAAGCACGGCGAGCGCCCCGACGAGGATGGCCGGCCATAGTCCCGGACCCCGGCGCAGCAATGCCGCAATCGCTACACCCGCAGGCAACCAGAGCAGATTCACGTTCGCCGTCTGGGGCGCAATCACCATGCTCGCGGTGGCCGCCCAACAGTAGATCAGTGCGATCAGCACAAACTGGCCGGTCCCCATCAAGGACGGGGCGGGCAGAGCAAGGGTCAGCCGAGCAAACGGCAGGCGCAGGGTGGGCACAGGAAATGGCCAGTGGATGAGGGGAATTGGTGTATTTGCGTCGGGGACACACCCCACCGCGGGACGTATTGACCCCTGGCTTGATGCTGGCAGGGACGCAGGGCGCGACGAAGTTGTGAGGGATTATGGAGCGGCCTGTGCAGCAGGCTTGGCGAAGGGTGTGTCTTCAAGCACACGATGCGTCGCAAACGACTCGACGAAGTGTTGTCCGCACGGGAACTGCTCAATATGCCGAACGATATGCCTGTGAACAACAAGGGTGATACGTTGCGGAGTCGGTTCGAGAAGTTCGAACGGGATATCCGCGTTCGGACCAAAGATGGGATCGAATTGGACAACGAAGCGCCTTGCGTCGCATCCCGCCCAGCGCCCCCAAAACGGGAGCTTATTCCGGGCCAAATCCTAAGAAGTAGAGCCTGTGAAAAACTGAAAAAGAAAGCCGCCCGGAGGGCGGCTTTGTCGGACGAAACTGTAGCGGAGATTCGTCGCAGTCTTCCGCTCGGTCACTTGACGGCGAAATCTTCGACCTTGCGACCGGCTGCGAGGGCCGCCTTCAACCATTTGGGCTGAAGACCTCGTCCGCTCCAGGTGTCGCCCGTGGCGGTGTTGCGGTATTTGATGGCGACTTTGCCACCCTTGCCTGCGCCAGCGGGCTTGGAACTGGCCTTGGCACTCAAATCGGCGGCCGTGAGGCCGTATTGCGACATCAGGGTCCGCACCTTGGAAATGGCTTCGGCTCGTTCTTGCTTGCGCGTGGCATCGATTTCCTTTTCGAGGGCAGCCTTGCGGTCCAGCAGATCCTGAAGTGATGACATATCGGTTCCTTATGTGTCCACGTTTTCGCCATTCGGCGATGTGCGTGGATTCTAATGAATTGGATCTTTCTTTGCCAGCCCCTCTAAAAATCAGGATAACCCTGACTGGTCAGCCTTGGCTTTCGGTCGGCGGCACATAACCAGCCGGCTGTTCGACACCTTCGCCGAAAAAGAATCGCTCCATTTGACGCGCGAGATACTGGCGGGCGCGCTGGTCGGCCAGATTGAGCCTGTTTTCATTGACGAGCATGGTCTGGTGCTTCATCCAGAGCTGCCAAGCTTCCTTGCTCACTTCGTTGTAGATGCGCTTGCCGAGTTCGCCGGGATAGGGTGCGAAATCCAGGCCTTCGCCTTCCTTCTTGAGATACGTGCATTGAATGGTGCGTGCCATGACTAGAGCTCCTTTAAGTGAGTTTCTTCACGAGAACCTGCGAGCGGCGGTCCCAGTTGTATTTGCGTTTGCGCGCTTCAGGAAGCCAGTCGGCATCTACCTGCACAAACCCGCGCTTGATGAACCAGTGCATGGTGCGGGTGGTCAGCACGAATATGCTGTCCAGACCCTGCGACTTGGCGCGCTGTTCGATGCGCTTCAGGATGCGTTCACCGTCCCCCTGGCCTTGTACATGTGGCGAAACCGTCAACGCTGCCATCTCAGCGGTACGCGCCTCCGGATACGGATACAGTGCTGCGCAACCAAATATCACCCTGTCGTGCTCGATGACGGTGTAGTGGCCAATATCACGTTCGATCTCGGTTCTGTCTCGCGTGACGAGCGTTCCATCCTTTTCGAATGGCTCGATCAATTGCAACACGCCGCCCACATCGTCGGAGGTGGCCTCGCGCAGGCTTTCGAGTTTCTCATCGACGATCATGGTGCCCACGCCGTCGTGCGTAAAAGATTCCATCAGTACGGAACCATCGACCGAGAATGGAACGATATGCACGCGGTCGACGCCACTCTTGCTTGCCTTAACCGCGTGCTGCAAATAGAACGCGGTATCGGTGGGCTGCGTCGGGTTGGGCAGGGAAGCAAGTAATTTTTCTGCGTCGGCCAAAGCCAGTTCGTGGTCGATGTCGCTGTCCGGGTCCGTAGGGTCCAGCGGAATTCCCTTGACCTCGGTCACATAGATGAGCTTGTCGGCTTGCAGTGCGATGGCGGTGCTGGCGGCGACGTCTTCCATGCTCAGGTTGAAGGCCTCTCCTGTGGGGGAAAAGCCGAAGGGCGACAGCATCACCAATGCCCCGAAATCGACGGCGCGGCGAATGCCCGTCGCGTCGATCTTGCGCACGAGGCCGGTGTGCTGGAAGTCGACGCCGTCGACAATGCCGACCGGCCGCGCAGTGATGAAGTTTCCCGACACCACGCGGATCTGGCTGCCCGCCATGGGCGTGTTGGGCAGACCTTGCGAGAATGCGGCTTCGATCTCATATCGCAACTGGCCGGCAGCTTCTTGCGCACAATCGAGCGCGACGGCGTCGGTCACGCGCATGCCGTGACTGAAGCGTGAGACATGGCCCTTGGCGGCGAGTTGCTCTTCGACCTGCGGACGAAAGCCGTGCACCAGCACGACCTTGATGCCCATGGCGTAGATCAGCGCCAAGTCTTGCGCGAAGGCGCTGAGCCTGCCTGCTGCGATGAGTTCGCCGGCGATGGCAACGACGAAGGTCTTGCCCCGGTGCGCGTGGATGTACGGAGCCACCGAGCGGAACCAAGGAACGAACGTGTGTGGAAAGACGAGATCCATCGCGGCGCTTTGAAATAATCGACGATTTTTGCACGAAGGTCCGATGTCCTCACCCACGCGCGATCGCGCCGCCTTGGTCGCGAATCCAATTCCTGCGATCACGTTTCCCGAATCGCTGCCGGTTTCCGCGCGCCGGGACGAAATCGCACGCGCGATTGAAGCGCACCAGGTGGTGATCGTCTCGGGCGAAACCGGTTCGGGCAAGACCACGCAGTTGCCCAAGCTCGCGCTTGCGATGGGGCGGGGCAAGGGGGCGGGCGGCAAAGGCCTGATCGGCCACACGCAGCCGCGGCGGATCGCGGCGTCGAGTGTCGCGAAACGCATCGCGCAGGAGCTGAATTCGCCGCTGGGCGACGTCGTGGGCTTCAAGGTGCGCTTCCAGGACCGACTCTCGCCCGGCGCGAGCGTGAAGCTGATGACGGACGGCATCTTGCTGGCGGAAACACAGACCGATCCGCTCTTGAAGGCCTACGACACGATCATCATCGACGAGGCTCACGAGCGCAGTCTGAACATCGACTTTCTGCTCGGCTACCTGCGGCAGATCCTGCCGCGCCGGCCGGACCTGAAGGTCATCGTGACCTCCGCGACGATTGACGCCGACCGATTCGCCCAGCACTTCGCGTCGCGGCATGGTCCGGCCCCGGTGATCACCGTGTCGGGTCGGCTGTATCCCGTCGAGCAGCGCTGGCGGCCTTTTGAGGAAAGCCGCGAATACGGCTTGAACGATGCCATCGGCGACGCCGTCGATGAGCTGTGGCGCGAAGGTGCCGGCGATGCGCTCGTGTTCCTGCCCGGCGAGCGCGAGATTCGCGAAGCCGCAGAGCATCTGCGGCGGCATCATCCGCCGGCTGTGGAGGTCGTGCCGCTCTTTGCTCGCCTGAGTCAGCAGGAACAGGACCGCGTATTCGAACCGCACAGTGCGCGCCGCATCGTGCTTGCGACCAACGTGGCGGAAACCTCGCTCACGGTGCCCGGCATCCAGTACGTCGTCGACGCCGGTTCCGCGCGCGTCAAGCGCTACAGCTACCGCAACAAGGTCGAACAATTGCAAATCGAGGCGGTGAGCCAGGCCGCCGCGAACCAGCGGGCAGGGCGATGCGGGCGCGTGAGCAATGGCATTTGCATACGGCTGTACGACGAGAAGGACTTTGCCGGCCGGCCGCGATTCACCGATCCCGAAATTCTGCGGTCTTCACTTGCGGGCGTGATCTTGCGAATGATGTCGCTGGGCCTTGGGCTGGTCGAGGATTTTCCCTTCCTCGAACCGCCGCCCAAGCGCGCCATCGCCGATGGCTACCAACTGCTTGCCGAACTCGGCGCCGTGGACGAGCAGAACGAACTCACGCCCATGGGCAAGGAGTTGTCCAAGCTGCCGCTGGACCCGCGCGTCGGGCGGATGATTCTGGAGGCGCGCGACAGAAACGCGCTGACCGAAGTGCTGATCATCGCCTCGGCCATGAGCGTGCAGGACGTTCGCGACCGCCCGCTGGAACAGCAGCAAGCTGCGGACCATGCGCACAAGAAATTCGACGACGAGAAGTCCGAATTCATGGGGGACCTGAAGCTATGGAAATGGCTCGAAGAGGCCCGCGGCGGAAGCAAGGAACACAAGCTGTCGCACCGCAAGCAGGAGCAGCTTCTGCGCGACAACTTCATCTCGCCGCGCCGAGTGCGCGAGTGGCGCGACATTCATTCACAACTCCACACGGTGGTAGCCGAGCACGGCTGGCGATTGAACGGCACGGATGCGACCTACGAGCAGATCCACCTGTCGATGCTCGCGGGGCTGCTCGGCAACATTGGCCTGAAGAGCGACGAAGACGATTGGTACCTCGGCGCGCGCGGCATCAAGTTCTATCGCCACCCCGGCGCAAACCTGTCGAAGAAGCCCGGGCGCTGGATCGTGACCGCCGAACTGGTCGAGACCACCCGCCTCTTCGGCCGTGGCATCGCGGCCATCGAGCCGCAGTGGATTCCCGGCATTGCGGGGCATTTGTTGAAGACACAACTGCTCGATCCGCATTGGGAGAAAAAGCCAGCCGAGGTGGTGGCGCTGGAACGTGCGACGCTGTATGGGATCGTGATCTACAGCAATCGGCGTGTGAACTTTGCGAAGATCGACCCGGTTGGCGCGCGAGAAATCTTCATTCGCGAGGCATTGGTGGGCCAGGAGTGGGAAACAAAATTGCCGTTCCTTACGGCAAATCGCAAGATGATTGCGCAGGTCGAAGAGCTGGAGCACAAGTCGCGCCGGCAGGACGTGTTGGTGGATGACGAACTCATCCATGCCTTCTACGACCAGCAACTGCCCCCTGACGTGCACAGCGGGGCGAGTTTCGAGCGCTGGTATCGCGAGGAGAGCAAGCGGCAGCCCAAGCTGCTGTTTCTGACCCGTGATGAGCTGATGCGCCACGAGGCGGCGGGTATCACGACATCGGCGTTCCCGAAGACGATGCGCCTGGGCGGTGTCGATTGCTCAGCGACCTATCTGCACGAGCCGGGCGACATGAAGGATGGCGTGACGGTGAGTGTGCCGATCTACGCGCTGAACCAGGTCAGCGACGAGCGCTGCGAATGGCTGGTTCCGGGGATGCTCAAGGACAAGGTGATGGCGCTCGTGAAGAGCCTGCATCAGCGTCCGCGTTCGCGATTGATGCCGCTGCCGGAATTTGCGGAAGAGTTCATCGCGGCTGTCAACGTTGCGCACGGCTTCGGGTCTGGCAGCCTTGTCGACGCTTTGCTGAAGGCGGTGCGCGACAAGACCCAGCTCGACATCAAGCGTGGGGATTTCAAAATTGAACAGGTGCCGCAGCATTTGTTCATGAACTTCCGAGTGGTGGATGAACACGGGCGACAGTTGGGCATGGGGCGGAATCTGCCGGCGTTAAAGGCGGAATTGGGTGGGCAAGCGCGTTCGGCATTTCAGGCGCTGGCGGGGATGAAACTGGCGTTGGCTGAGGCTGTATCGGCTGCGCCCGCGGCTTCACCCCAACCCTCTCTGAAAGGGAGGGGGGGCAATTCGGTCCACCCTGCTCTCCATCTGGGAGAGGGCAGGGATGAGGGCTCAGGTGCGGCCCGCGAACCAGCTGCATCCACCTACACCGACTGGACCTTCGCCGATCTCCCCGAGCTCATGGAAGTCCGCAAAGGCAATCAAACCCTTGTCGGATTCCCCGCTCTCATCGACAAGACCACCCACGTCACAATTGAAGTTTTCGACGAGCCCGACGTGGCCGCCGCCAAGCACAAGGCCGGATTGCGCCGCCTCGTCGCACTGCAGATCAAGGATGCGCTCAAGTATCTCGAAAAAAACATCCCCGATCTGCAGAAGATGTCGGTTCTCTACATGCCACTTGGCACTGCCGACGAACTGCGGGAGCAGATCATCGACCTTGCGATCGACCGCGCCTTCCTGTCGGATCCTCTGCCGGCCGATGGGCATGCCTTCCGCCGCCGCATCGATGAAGGCCGTGGCCGGCTCACGCTCATCGCCAACGAGATCGCCCGCAGCGCGCTTCAAGTGCTCATCGACTTCGGCGCTGCGGTTCGCAAGCTCAAGGACTCGCGCGCACCCAAGGAGGTGAATGACGACGTGCAGGCGCAGTTGGCCAGGCTCGTCCCCAAACGTTTTGTGACGGGCACGCCCTGGGCGCAGTTGGCGCACCTGCCCAGGTACTTGAAGGGCATCACGATGCGTCTCGACAAATGGCGATCCGACCCCGAGCGAGATTCGTCGAGGCTCGCCGAGTTGAGGCCGATCGAGCAGCGCTTTTTGCGCACGCTTGCCGACCGCAAGGGCGTGATCGACGCCCGTCTTGAAGAATTCCGTTGGCTGCTGGAAGAACTGCGGGTGAGTCTTTTTGCGCAGGAACTACGCACGCCACAGCCGGTGAGCGTGAAGCGTCTCGAGAAGGCCTGGAGTCAGCTGAACCACTGATCCTCGAAGTCTTAGTCTTAGTTCGCTGGAATTGGCGGTCAGGAGGTGGCCTGCCCGGAGGGACTCGAACCCCCGACCCCCAGCTTAGAAGGCTGGTGCTCTATCCAGTTGAGCTACGGGCAGCGAGGTCGATGAAAGAGAAGAAGATGGTCGGGGTGAGATGATTCGAACATCCGACCCACTGGTCCCAAACCAGTTGCGCTACCAGGCTGCGCTACACCCCGAAGTCACGGATTGTACTCAGAGACTGAGAGTTTTTCGTTCATGCCCGCTCATCACGCCAAAAGCCCCCTGCTCGTCGTTGCAAATGCTCGCCATAGCACGAGCTGCACTAAACCGCTGAAGCGGTAGCCCTGCCGCCCAGGCCGGGGCCGCTTGCATGGCGCGGTAGTCCTGGCGCTCCGGTTGGAGAACGATAGAGAGGCTGTTCGCAGCACCCCATCGA
>Ga0136846_1207855_pt1 | contig 15831 bp, 19 predicted proteins | sample HopSoiMetagenom2_FD_96841 | JGI IMG/M metagenome (GOLD analysis project Ga0136846, IMG submission 96841) | Grasslands soil microbial communities from Hopland, California, USA - 2 Assembly 2016 (version 4) | ecosystem: Environmental > Terrestrial > Soil > Grasslands | place: USA: Hopland... | reverse complement strand
TTGGTGCCGCTGATCCCCATTCTCCGGCTTTTGAGCCAGCCCGAATACCGGGTGGAGGCTCTGCTGGCGCTACGGCGCTTCTCCACGGCCGGGCATATTGCCGTCGCACTGGTCATCGCCTCCGGCATCGACAATACGATGCTGGTCCTGAAGCATCCGCCGACGGATTGGTCATCGCCCTATCAGGCGTTACTCGCGATCAAAATTGCCCTCGTCGCTGGCATGAGTCTGCTGGCGATCGCCAATCGCTATGTCCTCGTGCCGCGCGCCGGGCATGATCAGGCACGGGTGCTGAACGCCATCCGCCTCGGCAGCATCGCCGAGATCATCCTTGGGATCGCCGTCATCGCGCTGGTCGCAGTCTTCGGCATGCTCGAACCGGTCTGATCGTCAGGCCGACAGCAGCTTTACCACCGCCCGGATCGCTTCGGGATCATCCGTCCTCGGCCTGTATTCGAGCCCCACCCTGCCCTCGTAACCATGGGCGAACAGCCAGTTCAGCCGGCCGAGGAGATCGATTTCGCCGCTGCCCGGATCGTTGCGGCCGGGATGATCGGCAACATGGACATGGACGACGCGGTCGACGCGTCCGCCGATAACATCCTCCGTGCGCTCGCCCATAACAGCCGAATGATAGATGTCGTAAACGATACCCACTTCCGGCCGGCCGACCTCGTCGACGATATCGAGCCCTTCCACCGTCGAGGACAGATAGTAGCCGGCATGGTCGACCAGGGTGTTCAGCGGCTCAAGGCCGAGGCGCACGCCCGAGCCCTCCAGAATATCTGCACCGGCGCGCAGGGCGGAGATCAAGGCGGCGCGCTGCTCGGCGCGCAAAAATTCCGGCAGATCATCCCCCGCCTGCGCGATCAGAACCGGAGCGCCGAGACGCTGGGCCACCTTGAGGGATGCCCGCAGGCCCTCCAGCCAGACCTCCTTATTCGCCGGACGTGTCAGCGCAATCATCGGCTCGGCGACGAGGCCGGCAACGGCGATGCCCGTTTCCGCCACCGCCGATGCGATCGCATCCAGATCCTTGTTCGTCCACCGCCAGAACTCGACCGCGCTCAAGCCCGCCCGATGCGCCAGCCGGATGCGTTCCGCGAAATCCTCGCCCTCGCGGGCAAACAGCCATTCGATGCACGCCGAAAATTGCCGCATGAAAATCCTCTCTCCCAGACAGATTTAGAGGAGTGCGACAGATCAAGAGCGGCGGCAAGGGGCTTGCGGCTAGAATTGCGGGGCCGGTCGCCGCATCGGGGGCCTGATGGCCTCGACGTTCATCGCGGTCAGAACCCGCATGTCGCGGCGGAAATCCGAGGGCGTCATACCGGCGATATGCCGGAAGGATTTGTTGAAAGCGCTGATCGAGCCGAAACCGCTGTCCATCGCCACCTGCAGCACATTGGCGCCGTCGCGCATCAGCATCGCCTGGGCACGAGACAGGCGCAGCAGGTTGACATATTTGCTGAGCGTCATGCCGGTGCATTTCTTGAAGAGGTTCATCGCGTATTTCGGATGCAGATCCGCCGCCCTGGCGATATCGACCGTCTCGATGTCGTGCAGGAAATTTCCGGCGATGAAATCGCACATCCGCGCCAAGGAGCGCGACGACTGCGGATGGGCCTGCTCGTTCAGCGGGTTCTCCCGTTTTTCCGGCAGCATGAGATAGGGCTCGAAGACAATCCGCTCGAGCCGCAGCAGCAGCTCGGCAACGGCATGTTCCGCCTTGGCCAGATGACCGGAGCGAAAATAACTATACCAGCGTGCGAAATTCTCGTTGTCGGCGGCATCCGTTGCCGAGGTCACCAGGGTCTGACCCCGCATCAGTCGGCCGGAAATATCGAGTGGCAGACGCATGCGGAAGAAATGCACCAGGGGCAGATGCGCGCCGGCGTAGATCGAATCCTCCGACGAATCATCCATCTGATGTGGCTGTCCGCCCCAGAACAGACAGATATCCCCGGCCCGCAGCTGAATTTCATGGTCGTTCATGCGGTAATGAACGGTTCCGCGTACGATATAGTTGACCTCGACCTGCGCATGCCAATGCGGCTTCGCCATCAGGGGAGGATGGTTATGAAACATCTGCAGGGTCGTCGGCAGCCCTTCAATGCTGCTCGCACCCGGCTGATAGACCGCTCGATCACCCACCTTACTTTTCGCCAAGTCGATGTTCCCTTTTTAGGAGACAGAAGCGTACCGACAGATAGTTTAAGCGCGTTCGTTAGAGGACGGCAATTGAAAAGGGAGGATTTTCAATGCGTTTAAAACTTCTTGGCGCGACAACACTCGCCGCCATGCTTGCATCCGGCTCCGCATTCGCCGAGCAAACCACCATTACCGTCTGGAGCTGGAACGTCGCCGCATCGGCGCTGAAATCCACGCTTGAGGGCTTCAACAAAAAATATCCGGATATCAAGGTCGATGTGCAGGACATCGGCAACCCGCAGGTCTTCGACAAGATGCTGCCCGCCTGCGCCGCCGGCGGCGAGGGCCTGCCCGACATCATGTCGATCGAGAACCACAAGGCCTCGATCTTCTGGAACCGTTTCCCGGACTGCCTGACCGATCTGACGAAACTCGGCTACACGGACGAACTCAAGAAGCAGTTCCCGGATTTCAAACGCGCCGAGCTCGAAGTCGGGGATGCCGCCTATGCCATGCCGTGGGATTCCGGCCCGGTTGCCATGTTCTACCGCCGCGATCTTTACGAGAAGGCCGGCGTCGATCCGGCAACGATCAAGACCTGGGACGATTTCATCGCCGCCGGCAAGAAGATATCCGCCGCCAATCCGGGCGTGATCATGGCGCAGGCCGATCTCAACGGCGACAGCGAATGGTTCCGCATGCTCGCCAACGAGCAAGGCTGCGGCTATTTCTCGGATGACAGCCAGAGCATCGTCGTCAGCCAGCCCGGCTGCGTCAAGGCCCTGGACAAGGTGAAGGAGATCAAGGACGCGGGTCTGCTAAGCGCGGCGAACTGGGACGAGAAGATCCAGTCGAACACTGCCGGCAAGGTCGCGTCGCAGCTATATGGCGGCTGGTACGAAGGCACGATACGCTCCACTTCGCCGGATCTCGCCGGCAAATGGGGCGTCTACCCGATGCCAAGCATGACGGCCGACGGCCAGCATGCGGCCAATCTCGGCGGTTCGTCGCTGGCCATCGCCAGCAGCTCGAAGAACAAGGAAGCCGCCTGGAAATTCCTGGAATATACGCTTGGCACCAATGAGGGCCAGGTCACGATGCTGAAATCCTTTGGTCTCGTGCCGTCACTGCTGACGGCGGTCAAGGACCCCTTTGTCAACGAGCCGCTGCCCTACTGGGGCGGACAGAAGGTCTGGGCCGATATTCTCGCAACCCTGCCGAAGATCCGTCCAAGCCCCGGCACGCAGTATTTCAGCGACGCTGACGCGGTCATCAAGGCGGTACAGACGAAGTATCTTGCCGGCGGCTATCCGGACGGAAAGGCAGCACTCGACGACGCGGCCCAGCAGATCGCCTCGGCGACCGGACTGCCGATTGCAAAATGAGTGACACAGCCGGGCGTGCCTCCCAAGCCGCGCCCGGCATCCCCGCCGCCCGAAAGGCGGCGGGGATGTGGTTTTGCACGTCACCTCATTGAGTATAAAAGGAGAAGGCTTTCATGCGGTTGCGAAACCGGAGCGCTTACGCGTTCCTTACGCCCTATCTTCTGGTGTTCGCCACCTTCTGGATCTGGCCTATCATCAATTCGTTCCTGATCTCGTTCCAGAACACGCGCGTCAATCCCTGGGTGTTCAGCGCGACGGTCAATTGGGGACGCCTGTTCGGCGACCCGGCCTTCTACAACGCGCTTGCCAATACGCTGATCATTCTGGTGATCCAGGTGCCGGTGATGATCTCGCTCGCCACCGTCATGGCGGTGCTGTTGAACTCGCCGCTTCTGAAGGCGCGCGGCCTCTTCCGCTTTGCCTTCTTCGCTCCCGTCGTCGTCGGCGAAGTGGCCTACGCCGCCGTCTTCCGGCTGATGTTCAACCTCGATTTCGGCATTATCAACAAGCTTCTCAGTGGTGTCGGCATCGGACCGGTTTCGTGGTTCGCCGAATCGCATGCCGCCATGCTGCTGATCATCATCGCCGTGACCTGGCGCTGGGCCGGCTACAATGCCATCATCATCCTTTCCGGGCTGCAATCGATCCCCGAGGACGTCTATGAGGCCGCCACGCTCGACCGCGTCGGCCCCGTCCAGCAATTCATCCACATCACCCTGCCGCTCCTGAAGCCGATTATCCTCTTCTGCGTGGTGCTGTCGGTCATTGGCACGATGCAGCTCTTTACCGAACCCTATCTGATCACCAACCGCGGCGGCCCCGGCGGCGCGACCGAAACGCTCGGCCTGCTGCTCTATCGCCAAGGCTTTCAGTCGACCAACTTCGGCTATGCCTCCGCAATCGCCTACACCATGGCGGCGCTGGCGGTGACGATCTCTCTCCTCAATCTCTGGGTGGGGCGCGAACAAAAATGAAATCGAAATCGAAATCCACCCTGAAGCGTTCGATCGCGCTCCACGCGCTATTGGTGCCGCTCGCCATCATCTGGCTGTTTCCGCTCTGGATGATGTTCATCTTCTCGACCATGCCCGACGAGGGCATCTTCAGCCCATCCATCATCCTGACACCGTCGACGAGCTTCCTCGACAATGTCAAAAACCTGCAGGCCGACACCAATTTCTTCGGCGCGTTGACAATCTCCATCGTTGTCGCGATCGTCTATACCATCCTGTCGGTTTTCCTGACATCGATGGCCGGGTGGGCGCTGGCCCGCTACCGCTTCCTCGGCCAGTCCCTCGTCATCGCCATCATCCTCGGAACGATCACGCTGCCCTATTCGGTCGTCATCATTCCGCAATTCATCATGGTGGCGCGCAATTTCGGGCTGGCGAACACCTGGGTCGCGCTGATCGTGCCGCCGCTGTTCAATTCGCTCGGCGTGCTGTTCATGCGCCAGGCCTTCTCGATGATGCCGGCCGAGCTTTTCGACGCCGCCCGCGTCGAGGGCGTCAAGGAATGGCAGATCTTCCTGCGCATCGCCCTGCCGCTGGCAAGGCCGACCATGGCCGCGCTCGCCATCATCCTGTTCCTCGCTTCCTGGAACAACTACCTCTGGCCGCTTTTGATCAACTCCCGACCCGGCATGATGACGGCGCCCGTGGCATTGGGAACGCTGATCGGCCTCACCAAGGTCTCCTGGGGCGGCATCATGGCCGGGGCGGTCATGCTGACGGCGCCGATCCTCGTCGTCTTCGTTCTCCTGCAACGTCATTTCATCGCCGGCATCGCCGCTGGCGCAATCAAGTAATTCCGGGAGATCCCGTATGGCAGAACTGTCTCTTACCAATATCGTCAAACGCTACGGTTCGCTGGAAATCATCCACGGCGCCAATCTCGAGGTGAAGGACGGCGAATTCGTCGTCTTCGTCGGCCCGTCGGGCTGCGGCAAGTCCACCTTGCTGCGCATGATCGCCGGGCTGGAGGATATTACCAGCGGCGAACTCAGCATTGGCGGCCGCGTCGTCAACGATGTCGAGCCGGCCGATCGCGGCATCGCCATGGTCTTCCAGTCCTATGCGCTCTATCCGCACTTGACCGTCGAGCAGAACCTAAATTTCGGCCTGCGCATGAACGGCAATCCGAAGGCCGACACCGACCGCCGCGTCAAGCAGGCCTCGGAGATCCTGCAGATCACCGAGCTGATGCAACGCCGGCCGAAGCAGCTTTCGGGCGGCCAGCGCCAGCGCGTCGCCATCGGTCGCGCCATCGTGCGCGAACCGCAGATCTTCCTGTTCGACGAGCCGCTCTCCAACCTCGACGCCGAGTTGCGGGTGCAGATGCGGGTGGAAATCTCGCGCCTCCACAAGAAGCTTGGCACCACCATGATCTACGTGACGCACGACCAGACGGAGGCGATGACGCTGGCCGACAAGATCGTCGTGTTGCGCGGCGGCAATATCGAACAGATCGGCGCGCCGCTCGATCTCTACGACGACCCCGTCAACCAGTTCGTCGCCGGCTTTGTTGGGTCTCCGAAGATGAATTTCCTGCTTGCCGAAGTCGTCGACAATCAGCCGGGCCGCGTCGCGGTTGTTCTTCGCAACCAGCGCGATGTCCGCCTGTCGTTGCCGGCCGTGATCGCGCCGGTCGAAATCGGCGCGCAGGTGACGCTCGGCGTTCGTCCCGAACACTTCCTCGAGGCCGGACGCGGCGATGTCGACATGACCGTCGACGTCGACGTTGCCGAGCATCTTGGCAATACCAGCTACATCTACGCCAATGTCGCCGACGGCGAGCAGATCGTGATCGAGCGTGAAGAGTCCCGCAATGCCAGCAATCGGGACACGCTCACCGTCGCGCTTTCCGCGGCCAAGACATTCCTGTTCGACAGCGCCGGCAACCGATTGCGATAGGCGCCCATTCCAGCCCCTCCCAAGACAGCATGAAGATTGAGGAAAGGATAGTTTCATGAGTACAGACGCACCCATCCGCTGGGGCATCATCGGCCCCGGCACGATCGCGCGGACATTTGCCGACGGTGTCGCCCATTCACGCAGCGGCAAGCTCGTGGCCATCGCCAGCCGCAATCCCGGAAAGCCGGGCCTTGGCGACAACTTCCCCGGCGCGCGCATCGTCAATGGCTATGAAGCGCTGCTCGCCGACAAAGACATCGACGCCGTCTACATCGCCACGCCCCATACCGGCCATGCCGAATGGGCGATCAAGGCGATCCGCGCCGGCAAGCATGTGCTGGTCGAAAAGCCGATCGCGCTGTCGGCCTATGATGCCGAGGCGATCTATTACGAAGCCAGGAAGGCCGGCGTCTTCGCCGGCGAAGCCTTCATGTACCGCGTGCATCCACAGACGGCGAAGCTGATCGAACTGGTGAAAAGCGGCGTGATCGGCGACATCCGCATCATCCGCACCTCCTTCGGCTTCAACATGGGCAGCGTCAAGCCGGAGCACCGGCTATTTGCCAACGAGACCGCCGGCGGCGGCATTCTCGACGTCGGCGGCTATCCCGTGTCGATGGCACGGCTGATCGCCGGCGCCGCCGACGGCAAGCCGTTCCTGGACCCGGAAAAAGTCTCCGGCGTCGCCCATCTCGGGCAGACCGGCGTCGATGAGTGGGCCTCGGCCGTGCTGAAATTCCCCAATAACATCATCGCCGAAGTCTCCTGCTCGATCATGGCGAACCAGGACAATACGCTGCGCATCATCGGCTCCGAGGGCCGTATCGAAGTCAAGGACTTCTGGTTCGCCTCCGGCCATAAGGGCGGCGTCGGCACGATCAATCTCATCAAGGGCGGCGAAACGCAGGTCATCGAGGTCAAGGAAGAGCGCTGGCTCTATTCCTTCGAGGTCGATGCCGCCGGCGACGCCATCCGCTCCGGAGCCAAGGAATTCGCCTATCCGGGCATCGGCTGGGCCGATTCGATCGGCAACCTGCGCGTTCTCGACCAATGGCGCGCCTCCATCGGTCTCGAATATGAGGTTGAAAAGGCAACGCGGCGGACGACGAACATCGCGGGCGCCCCTGTCACCAAGGGCCACAGCGTTCCGAAGCGCTCCATCCCCGGCATCGCCAAGCCGGCATCGATCGTCACGCTCGGCTTCGAATTCTTCCCGAATTTCGCCGCGGCATCACTGACGCTCGACGCCTTCTATGAGGCTGGCGGCAATGCCTTCGACACGGCCTATGTCTATGGCGCCGGCAAGACCGAGGCGATTTTCGGCGATTGGCACACCAGCCGGAAGGTTCCGCGCGAGGAGATCGTGCTGATTGGCAAGGGCGCGCATTCGCCGCTCTGCTATCCTGATATGATCGCCAAGCAGCTCGACCAGTCGCTCAACCGGCTGAAGACCGATTATGTCGACATCTACTTCATGCATCGCGACAATACCGCCGTTCCAGTCGGCGAATTCGTCGACGCCATGGATGCGGAGGTCAAGGCCGGCCGCATTCGCGGCATTTTCGGCGGCTCCAACTGGACCCGCGCCCGCTTCGACGAGGCAATCGCCTATGCCGGGAAGAATAGCAAGGCGGCACCATCAGCTCTTTCCAACAACTTCTCGCTGGCGGAAATGCTCGATCCGATCTGGGCCGGATGCGTCGCCGCCTCCGATGACGAGTGGAAGACCTGGCTGAACGCCAAGCAGATCCCGAACTTCGCCTGGTCGAGCCAGGGGCGCGGCTTCTTCACCGACCGCGCCGGTCGCGACAAGCAGAGCGACGAGGAACTGGTGCGTGTCTGGTATTCCGACCGCAATTTCGGCCGTCGCGACCGTGCGATCGAACTGGCGCGGAAGCTCGACCGCAACCCGATCCACATCGCGCTCGCCTATGTCGTCGCCCAGCCCTTCCCCGTCATCCCGCTGATCGGCCCGCGCACCATCGCCGAACTGGAAGACAGCCTCTCGGCACTGGACATCAAGCTGACGCCGGAACAGGTGAAGTGGCTCGAAGGCTGACATCAACCGACGATCGGCCCGGGAAACCGGCCGATTGCTGACGAGATCAGCTGAAATTGAGAGCATAAATAGCCCATTCGATCCACGAATGGGCTATTTGTTTTATTGTGATCTGATCGACACGACCGTTACGCATACGGCCTGCGTTTATGGCGCAATGAGCGGGCCGCAAAAGCCATGACAATCAGCATTTCGTTTTGATTATCTTGCTCATGTTGACACCGGTGACGCGAAAACCGGTTATTTCATAGACATGCTTGGCGCGCTTATTGTCCTCTGCAACACGCAGCTTTATCTGCTCGAAACCCGTTCGAGCCAGCTCGGTTTCCAAGGCTTTCAACGCCTGCTTGCCAAAGCCTTTTCCTTGATGCGCCGCAAAGATATGGAAATCCTTGATGAATACGGAGCGGTTTGCCAGATCAGGCCGATACCAAAGATAGCCCACGACACTTTCAGCTTCCGACGTTTGGTTTATGACACAGCACATGACCTCGTCAGGCGTATCGACGCCAAGTGGCAGATCGTCCGCAACTTCTCGTTTGGCCTGCGCTAAGGCCTCAAGACTGGAAAGCCCATAATTGACCGAGATCTCGGCGGCGTAGTCAGGGATGAAATATTCGAGGTAGTCCGAATACTCGCCGTCCCGCATCGATCTGAATGAAATCATGATATTTCCTGTCCTTGAGACTAAGGCGAGCAGCCGGTTTGGCGATCACGCGGCGAAATCGAATGCCTTGGTTTCCGAACCTTCGAAGCCGAGGAGATAGGTCTTCCGGTCGAGACCGCCGGCGAATCCCCGCAAGTCCCCCGCCGCGCCGAGGACACGATGGCATGGCGCGATGATGGAGATCGGGTTCCGGCCATTGGCGGCGCCGACCGCCCGGATGGCCTTGGGCGCATCGATCTGTTCGGCGATCCGCGTGTAGGAACGCGTTTCGCCGAAGGGGATGGTGAGCAGCGCCCGCCATACTTTCTTCTGAAACGCCGTGCCCGAAAAATCGAGCGGAAGATCAAAGACCCGCCGTTCCCTGGCAAAATATTGCCGCAGCTGCCGCTCCGTTTCCACCAAGACCGGATGACTCTCATCCTCCGCAATGATGGTCAGGGGCACGCGGCCAGGCCGGTCATTGTCCCAGAGGATAGCCGCCAAGCCGGCAGAGCTGGCGACAAGCTTCAACTGACCGACCGGTGAGTCCATGAGCCTGTAAAAATAATCTTTCCGCGCATCGCGCGATGCCTTTGCCATGTCGATATCCTCCCGCCGAAACTGGAATAAATGGCCGCTGAGGCAGCGCTCTCGCGTCCTCAGCCCAATAGTGGCGACTCGATCACGCCACCGACGGCACCAATATGATCCGCAGGACTGGCAACCGCCCACCCGAAAAGCGTTTCCATTGGGCAAACATTATATATGAGGCCCACATTCCCAATCATCAGGCCCAATTCTGCGTTCAGGCGAGCGTCTTGGCAATCGCCTCCGCGGCGGCGAAGCCGGTTTCATAAGCACCATGGGCCGTGGAATAGCGCGTCACCGAGCAAGCCTCACCGGCAAAGACGAGACGCTGATCGTGAGGCGCCGCGAGGACCTGCCGCAGATCGGAAGCGCCAGGCGCCGCATAGGAGTAGGAGCCGCCGATGAATGGCTCGCTGGCCCAGGCGGACATAACGGCCGGCGACAGCATTCCTTCAACACTCGAACCAAATAACCGCTTCAGCTGTTCCACGGAGAAATCGAATGCCGCGCCGATCCCCTCCCGCTCCAGGTCATGGGCAAGATCGCCGGCAAAATAAGCCTCGATGACGGGAGCGCCAAACGGCTTCAATTGATAGGACCCGGTTCGGCCGCTCTGATAGGAGCCGAGAACATGAGCATCGTCGGGAAAGGCCTCCGGCCTCCGCATGTGCAGGAAAAGCTTGTTCGCTAGACCAAGCGGCAGCTGCGCCGCCGCCTCGATCTTTCCCGGAAGCGGCGGCCAGAATGCAATCCGCTCGGCCGCGAGAACATTCGTGGAAACTGCAATGATGACGGCTCTTGTCCTCAGATCGCCCTTCGCGGTCGAGAGGGTGATGTGACCGGCGGCGCTATGATCGATGCGGCGGACTTCCGCTCCGGTACGAACCGTAACCGGCTCGGCATAGGTCGCAACCAGCGTTCCGTAACCCTGCCGCACCCGCCAATCCGGACCCGGACCGGGATCGTAGCGGCTCTGATCGATGATGGAGGATCGGTCCAGCTCCGCACCGGTGAGGAAGGTGCCAAGCGCATGGATATATCCGTTCCAGGGATTATCCGGCGCGAGCAGCGCGGAGAGCGCCGTGTCCTCCTCGCCATCATAGGCATGGATGCGTTCAAGAAACTCGTTGGCCACGACGCGCGCCGCCTTGGCGTCGCTGTCATCCTTCTGCAATTGTCGTCCGCCCTCGCTCCAGGGCGCCGGGGTGCAATCGACCGTCAGGCCGATCTCCTCGGCGATCCCCGTCCAGGCATTCGTCCTTGCGCCATGCAGCCAGCCGCAACCGAGGTCGAGCGCAAAACCGCCAAGCTCGGCCGTCCGAGCCCGGCCGCCGATGCGATCGGAGGCTTCGAGTAGCACAAGCGACAAATCCGGCCGCAGCGCGCGCAGCCGCCGCGCCGCGCCAACGCCGGCAGCTCCGGCACCGATAATGGCGACATCGACACCGCCGCCCGCCAAGGTTTCACCCGACATTGCGTTTCCTTGAGAAGAAGTCGCTTACCTTGCGATCGATCATGTTGATCCTATAGCAGGCACCTGCCCAGGGGATTAAGGGCAAAAATCGACATGAGGTCATGATCTGTATTCATGGGCCAGCCGCTGTACCAGGCCTTAAACGCAGGAAAGCCCTCCACGATGAACTGACCCCAAAAAGTTGGACGGTTTAAAGGCTGGTAAGATTTAAGGGCTGAGTTCTGTATTGCACAGGGCTCAGCCCTTTGAGTTTCAACTTGATGCGCTGATGATTGTAATAGTGGATGTAGTCGTCGATACTGTCTTTCAGGCTTTTGATGCTCTCAGTGATAACGGCCAGCCAATCTCTTCTTCAAAACCTCTTGACGAACTCATAACCCATGAGCTATTGATTTAACCGATAGCTCACGGGTTATGGATTGCCATGCAAGATATTGCCGCCCCAGATCGGGACATGCTTTTTAAGACGCTTGCCGACCCAACGCGGCGCGCCATTTTCGAGGGGTTGTGCCGCGACGGTGATCAGACTGTCGCAGTCCTGACAGCTCGGGCAGGAATTTCCCAGCCGGGAGTATCGAAGCACCTCGCCGTCCTCAAGCAGGCCGGCCTGGTGAGCGACCGTCGTCACGGACGCCAAACGCATTACAGCGCGCAACTCGGTGCACTCGCTCCGTTGATCGACTGGACAAACCAGATGAGAACATTCTGGCAGGGCCGGTTCGACGACCTTGAAGACCTGCTGGACAGGATGGACCAATGAGGGAAACATCGACTGCAACACGCACAGTCATTGTCGAACGCGAGATCGCGCATGCGCCGGGAAAGATCTGGCGGGCGCTCACCCAGCCTCATCTGATCTCGGAGTGGCTGATGAAGAATGATTTTAGCCCTGTCGTCGGGCACCGGTTCAATCTTCGCGGCGAGTGGGGTGGTGCTCTGGATTGCCAGGTGCTGGTTGTCGAGCCGCAAAGAACGCTCTCCTATACCTGGAACTTCAAGCATGACGATCCAGCCTTCGACCTGAACAGTGTCGTGACGTTTTCGCTCTCGCCCACGACGACGGGCACCCGGCTGCGCATGGAACAGTCTGGATTTCGTCCGGATCAACGGCAGGCATATGGTGGCGCGAAGGCAGGCTGGCCCGAGCACCTTGCAAAGCTGGAAAAGGTTTTAGCCGAGACAGAATGACGGGACAGACTGAAAGTCTCTCCCGCCCCTTCAGCAGTGACAAGTACAGGAGTTACATATGTGTTCGAATGCGTGGATTCGCTGGGTTCACCGATGGCTGTCGATTGTCTTCACGATGGCCGTCATTGCAAACTTTGTTGCCATGGGGTTCGGAGAGCCTCCGCCGTGGATCATATATGCGCCGCTACCACCACTTTTTGTGCTGATGTTCACTGGCTTGTACATGTTCGCCGTCCACTACGCCATCCGGCGGCGCGGATCGAAAGCATAGTCAGGCGCGTTGTTTCCTTCCTTTAGTGGCGAGAGATTCGATGGAACTGGCAGTCCGTACCATGATCACCTCAATTGAAGACTATTTTGCCAAGGGATGCGGGCGTTGCGAGCGCTTTGCCGGACCGGACTGTTCGACGCGGCAATGGGCGCAGGGTCTGACTGACCTGCGCCAGATTTGCCGCGATGCCGGGCTGGTCGAAACGGTAAAATGGGGTCACCCATGTTACATGCATAAAGACCGCAATATCGTCATCTTCGGTGCTTTTCGCGACAATTTCCGCTTATCCTTTTTCAACCCGGCGCTGATGAAAGACCCTCACGGTGTCCTTGAGAGACAAGGCCCGAACACACGTCATCCCGATATGATTCGTTTCGTGGATACTGTTCAGGTCGCAGAGATGAAGACCGTCATCTCGGCTTACCTAAGGGAGGCGATGGATTATGCGGAGGCTGGGATCAGGCCACCAAAGGATGCGAGTGAAATCGAGCTGCCCGATGAGCTGGTTGACGCGCTGGACTCTGATCCGGAACTTGCAGAAGCCTTTCGGAGCCTGACGCCAGGGCGGCAGAAAAGCTATGCGATCAATCTCAACTCGACCAAGAAGCCCGAAACGCGAATGTCACGCATCGCAAAATTTCGATCGCATATCGTCGCCGGAAAAGGTGCCTTGGAGCGGTAATAGACATTTCCATGATCGATTCTGGCGCAAACATGCCGCCTCGCAAATCCACTGCATCGTCCGCTTTCGAGCCGCCCCTTAGCGGGACTCTTCGACCGAGATCGGCGCAAAGCTGCCGTTGGCTCTTGGCCGAATTTGTTGGCGATCCATTCCGATCGGCTAGGCAGCTTTGGGTCCGCCGTTCTGGCGGGGCCGGAAATGGGCGTGCAGCAACAGCGGGTCGCGCTGGCTGCCACGCAATAGCATTTTGACGGCGTGGCTGACCGGCGCACCTGTACGGCAATTCTTCCATGTGCGCAGGATGACACCAAGGAAATCCGCCGCCTCGTTGTTGGATAGGTCGATTTCCTCCTGCCATCTGCGCACATCCTCGGCAGCGAAATCGCGCTGGTCTTCGGCGATCTGGAAAAGATGATAGGCGTCAATCGCCAAATCTTCGCCAGCCCATTCGACCGTTGCGCCATGGTCGGTGACGACAGCCGTCTTCCAGATATCCGCGGACTTGAGTGGGGCGAGCAGTTCGCCACCGGTCGCAATCCAACCGACAAGATTTACAACGGATGCAGGGGCATTCTTCCAATGAATTTCCAGTGTCATGTTTGACACTGGCGTTACACTTTCAATGCGCTGCATGTTCATCTCTGGTTGCCTGCCTCACGCGGCTGCAAGCTCTTTGATCTGCGCAAGATCGCTTTCCATCACTTGGGCGGCGATCTTGATGTCATAAGCGTTTTGCAGATTGAGCCAAAATTCAGGGGCTGTCTTGAAGAACTTCGCCAGCCGCATCGCCGTGTCTGTCGTGATGCTGGTCTTTTCGGCGATGATCCGCTCAACACGCGTACGTGGCACATTGATGTGCTTCGCCAGCGCATAGGGCGTCATGTCGAGCGGTTCCAGATACAGTTCCCGCAGGATTTCCCCCGGATGGATCGGGGGGAGTTTGCTGACTGTCATGATCGCTGCCTCCTTGGCCATTTGCCATGATCCCTACCAAGCCCTTCCGGGTCAATGGTAGTCTGTGATTTCGACTTGCTCCGGGCCTGCTTCCGTCCAGATGAAGCAAATGCGCCATTGCTTGTTGATCCTTATCGAGTGCTGCACTGCGCGGTTGCCCGACAGCTTCTCCAAGCGATTCCCGGGCGGCGACCGCAGATCTTCGACGCTGGTTGCTGCGTTCAACACATAGAGAAGCTGCTGAGCGCGGCGCGCATTGTCGTTTGCTGCCCCCTGCCCTTTCTCGTCTCCGTCCATGTTCGACCTGCCTTTCCCGGATGGAAAGACCATGTAAGAACCAGAAATAGGATAAGGAAAAGCAGGAAATCACGGCCACTCGTAGGGTGTCGCAAAGCGTCGAAGGAACGGCGAAAATCTTCGCCTGCTACGTCTTCGGCTTGGGTGATCCTGCCAGACCGAGGAACACAAGAACCGCCTGATTGAGCCGCACGATATCCTCGTCGTCCAGCCGCCCGACCCTTATTCCCACCTTGGATTTCGGAACGGTCGTGATCTTGTCCACCATCAACCGGCACGGCGAACGCAGGCCATTGCGCTCGTTCGGCTCCACAGGCAGGCGGAACAGCGGTGCGTCGGTCTCATCCGTTGTAAATGCGCAGATGGTGATGGAATCCGTGCCGTCAAATGCCTCGTCCTGCACGACGACAACAGGGCGAGGTTTCCCCGCATAATCCTTGCCGCCAGAGACAGTCCAGATGTCACCGCGTCTCACGCGTCGTCGCCATTTTCGAAATCGATGTCGGACACCGCATCGATGAATGCCTGGTCGCCCATTGCATCATTACTCGTCGCCACGGCGAGCGACTGCCGATGCGCTTCCGTCTTGAATGACGATGCACGGACATCAGGCACCCAGATTTGGATCGGGCGCAGGCCTTGCGCACGCAGACGCGCGCGATGCTCACTCACCTTCACGCGGGACGGCTTAGGATTGGAAACAGAGGGCATGGTAGACTCCATCATGACGGGTTACATGTAACTTATCATGAACCAACGCTGATCGCGAGTCTTCTGTGGAGAGGAAGAAAGTATTCAAACAGGCTGGCTGCAGCGAACTTCTGCAATCACCGATCATGATAATTCGTTGTATCGCCAGATGCGTCGCGGAACGGCTCAGGCTTTCTGATTGGGTCTGCCTTCACAGGCGCCTGAGAATTCAAAGTCCCGGTAACGGCTGAGATGTGATCAAAGGTTAGCAACCCAACGGCAGAAGCGAGAATGACCAAAAGTAAAGCTTTTGTAATCCTGAAAGTCGGCTCGCCTTTTTTAACCCGTCGCCACTCGTATTTAAGCAGACTCTTGGATGCCAAGAGTGTTGCCTGAACGCCTTCTGAGGCCCCACGCAGTCATCGCCTCATGGCTCACGGAGCACGAACAGAAAAAACGTCGAGCCCGAAGTGAGCGCGATCCATGGAGGCGCAATCTTTATGACCCCGGCGATTTCTCCGAAACGGACCACCG
>Ga0136846_1234825_pt1 | contig 15834 bp, 17 predicted proteins | sample HopSoiMetagenom2_FD_96841 | JGI IMG/M metagenome (GOLD analysis project Ga0136846, IMG submission 96841) | Grasslands soil microbial communities from Hopland, California, USA - 2 Assembly 2016 (version 4) | ecosystem: Environmental > Terrestrial > Soil > Grasslands | place: USA: Hopland... | reverse complement strand
GCCGCTGCCAGTGAAACGATGCCTCGCATTCCGGCCCATGAAACGATCAGTCCGCTCCCTATTGTTGGCCGCAGCATGGGCCGTGGCGGATGGAAGCCGAACCGCCGGTCTCGCCATCGCACCAACGCATTGAATGACATCTGCCACGCGAAACGCACTACGATCACCGTCAGCAGCACCGCACCGGCCAGCGCGAAGTATCTTGTGCGATCGCCTGGATCCAGGCTCGCGAGAATTGGCCGAATCTGCAGCCCGATGAAGATAAAGGCCAGGATGTTCAGCGCAAATACCACCGCCTCCCACACTGCATACGAAGGTATGCGGATCCGCGCCGGCATGACTGCGGGCGCGGTGCGCGCCACCGTTATGGCATAGCACACCATGGTCAATACGCCCGACAGGCCCAGCCGGTCGGCCAGAATCCACACCCCGAACGTAGTCACAAACTGAAGGATAATGGCGGTCGGAACGTGCTCTACCCGCCCCAGTAATCGCAGCACGATCCAGCCCAACACCGGTCCCACCACCAGGCTTCCCGCCACCGCAACTAAAAAATTCGGCGCGACCGCCCGGATTGAGAAACTATGAGCTGCCACCGCTCCTACAGCCAGCCGGTAGATCAACAGCGCGCTCGCGTCGTTTAATAAGCTTTCGCCTTCGAGAATAGTCAGTATGCGTTGCGGCGGCCGCAGCGGACGCAGCACGGCCGTGGCCGCGGCAGCATCGGGCGGAGCGACAATTGAACCCAGCGCAATCGCGGCCGCCCATGGCATCTCGGGCAGCAGAGCGCGAACCACCAGCGCGACCGCCGCGGTTGTCAATCCCACCGCAAAGACAACCAGGCTTGTAAGCGGCACCCAGTTATCCTTGAGATCCCTTGGCGAGGCGTCGTAGGCTGCATCCAGTAACACCGGCGCGATGAAAAGTGCCAACACCAGCTCAGGAGGCAGGGCGAAGACAGGCGCTCCGGGGATGAATGCAATGCATGCGCCGCCCAGGGCCAGGAATACCGGATAAGGCGCTTTCACGCGCCGCGCCAGGGCGGCCAGAATCACTGCCGCCACAAACAGACCGAGAAGTTGCTCCAGTTGCTTCATCGCTGCTTCGTGTTCGTCGCACTGCGCGTCCACATTGGGCGGTTGTTACCTTCGCTAGAAGTTCGGCCAAATTCCTGGTGTCGCAAGTTCCAGCAAGTTATTGTCGGGATCGCGGAAATACAGGCTCGTTCCGCCCCGCTCCCATCGCACCTCTGATTCAATTGTGACTTCTTGCTTCGCAAGGAATGCCCGCCAGTCTTCAATCACGTCCGGCGAAATGGCGAATGCAAAGTGCCCTGCACCCAATGTGTCATGTGGAGGAATAATTCCTCCAGCAAGCTGCGCGGGCTTCTTTGATTCTCCAATCTTGAACAGCAATAAAACATCATGTCCAACCTGGAAAGCGCAGAACCGTTCATCGCTCGTCATAACCTCAAGCCCGAATACCGATTGATAGAACCTTTGAGCACGGTTCAGATCGGAAACATTGATGCAGGTTTCGAGAATTCCCTGCACGCGTGGGACAGGCGAGTTCGTCATGGGCCCAGTGTGCCATAAGGTGCTGGTGTTTCCCCAGCCTGGTAGAGCGTGAGTTCCGGACCGGCTGAAGCCCAGGGAGGTTCTTTCTTTCGCGCTTACGACGCCTTTGGACGGGTGATACAAACTGCCTTCCCGTCTTCGCTCGCGGAGACGTACGCCTATGACGCTGTTGGCAATTTGACCAGCAAAACGGACCGCAAAGGGCAGACGATCGAATACGTGTATGACGCCCTGAACCGACTCACGCACAAGGGCTATCCCGATTCGACAGGCGTGGACTACGTTTACGATCTGGTTGGCAAGATCCGCCAGGTCACCGATCCTGCTGGCACGTACGGATTCGCATACGACAACATGGGCCGGCTCATCGGAACGACCACACAGTACATGTTCCTGCCCGGACATTCGTACAGCAATTCGTACTCGTACGATGCCTCCTCGAACCGCACCGGAATGACGGCACCCGATGGAAGCACGAGCACGTACGCCTACGACACGCTGAATCGGCTGAGCACGCTGACCAATTCACTGACAGGGCAGTTCGGCTTCAGCTACGACGCACTGAGCCGGAGGACACAACTGACGCGACCGAATGGAATCAACACGAATTACAGTTATGATTCGCTTTCACACCAGCTGAGCGTGCTGCATCAGACGGGGGCAACAACCCTCGATGGCGCAGGCTACACATACGATTCAGCCGGAAATCGCACCTCCAGAAGCAATTATTTGAACGGAATCACGGAGAATTATGCCTACGACCCCCTTTATCAATTGTTGCAAGTAACGCAAGGGAATGTGACCACCGATAGCTACTCGTACGACTCGGTGGGGAATAGGCTGAGTTCTCAAGGCGTGTCGACGTATGAATACAACTCGTCGAACCAGCTGACGTCAACGTCTGCAGCGACATACACTTATGACGCAAACGGCAATACCCTCTCCAAGTCCGATTCCTCAGGCACCACGCAGTACAGCTGGGACGTTGAAAACCGCCTCACGTCGGCAACGATACCCGGAAGCGGAACCACCACCTTCCGCTACGATCCCTTTGGCAGCCGCATCCAGAAATCCAGCCCGCTGGGAACGACGAACTACCTCTACGACGAAGACAGCGACAATGTTATTGAGGAAGTTGATACCGGCGGGAATGTTCTGGCGCGCTACACCGAAGGCACTTCTGTCGATGAGGAACTGACGGAACTTCGAGGCAGTACAACCAGCTATTACCAGCGAGACGGGCTTGCATCAGTAACCTCGTTGAGCAATCCGGCAGGAGCGCTAGCCAATACCTACACCTACGACTCGTTTGGGACTCTGGCGGCTTCCAGTGGAACTCTCACTAATCCCTTCCGGTACACCGGACGCGAGTTCGATTCTGAAACGGGGCTGTACTTCTATAGGGCGCGCTATCTTGATTCCAGCACTGGCAGGTTCCTCGGCGAAGACCCGCTAGGCTTTCAAATTGCGCCCAACTTCTATCCCTATGTCGGCAACGATCCCGTGGGTCACATTGATCCGTCAGGTCTGTGCCCCTGCAACGCCCATAAGGTGAAGCTGTACTACACTCCGAATTTTGGAGGATCAGGCTACCCTGACTATCACTGGTACCGTCAGGACTCGAACGGCGGCTGGTCTTCGAAACATGGCTGGGCACCTGTAGGCCCCCAGGTCGATCCCAGTCAAGATGCCGCCGCTTCCGGCTATGGCGTTTTCTGCGCCAACATGTGCGCTCCGAATCAGGACGGGACTGCGCCGGTCTACAATCCCGGTCCGTGGAATGATCCTAAGCACATTCACACCAACAACTGCTACAGCTACGCCTGCGACCGACTCCATCCACCTGGCCCGGATAACAAGCCACAACCTGGCAAGCATCCCTTGGGTCCAAACTTCAAATGTAAAGACGTTATCAAGGCTGCAGAGCAAGACGGCCTGACCATGGATCAATAAACTTTATGAAACAAACTCTTTTGATCGTCATCACTTGTGCAGCGATGAATCTCTATGCATCAAAGCAACGTCCAAGTTCAGGGGTTCCGATGGGCTATGAACTCTACAGCTGGCAGCAACCGAATGGTAGCTGGAGCTTCTCTCTCTTGCCTAGCCCAAGCGGTGTGAACGTATCCGCGCAAGAAGTGTTCAATAAGAAGTTCCACCTGAGCGGTGTAAAAGAACTTAAACGGAAAATATCGGGACTGCCTGCGGGAGCAACAATCTACTGGCTAAATCGGATATCGGGCACCGACCAGAAGGCAAAACAAGGGGAAAAGCTGAGCTATCCGCCTTCGGAGACGATGCAGGATATACGGCACTACGCTGAGGCTAGAAAAATCAAAGTGGAGATGCTTTCCGGCCAACAGGCGGAGCTGTAGTCAGAACTGAGAGTTTTTCTTTTAGCTGCGATCTAAGGGGAATGAGCCGCGACCGGAAGGGTGCGGCTCGTTGTTTTGGGCGAACTGGCCAAAATCAAAAACATGGTCGGCGGCTCGTGCGCGAAACGAACCATACCCGTGAACTTCGTTCAGCACGCACAAACTGCCGGTGCCGATGCGGTCATCATCGGACGCCATGACGTGAAGGTCCAGGGAACGATCCAGATCAACTGTAATTGCAATTGGTCATTCACGGGAAGCGCCTCCTCAGCGCTGAGCTACAATCCGTACGACTTTGATGCTTCTAATCGAGGAACGATGGGCGAATCCTCGACCTGGATTGGAAGGCATGGGTGTAAAGGAAGCCGTTCAATATAAATCAGCCGGGCAGCTTAGGGCTGTCATCTGGTGGAACGATCGACGGAAAATCAACCTGCCAAGAGTGCAATAAAAATAACGGAAAACGGGCCAGCGGACTGTGAGGTTTCTAATGGATGTTCCCAAACTGTTAGCAGTATCAGAAGGAACTTCGGTTGCTCTTATAGCGGGGACGTGGTACTGGGTATCGCGACAAGGAAATGTTTACGCGAACTGGAGAAACAAAGCTTCATTCGTAGCTCTGGTGCTGGCGAGCGTCGCCGTTGCTGTTCAGTTCGTACTCGCAATATTTACTCAGTTCCGTTCTCTTGATGCGCTCGACACTGCAAGCCTCCAGGGAGGCGGGAACGTAGTCGTGGCTCATCTCTGGTTGTGGTCCTTCTTCGCGGCAGGATTGTTATCGTTCGCCGGGCTCGTTCTCGCGATACTTGGAAAAGGAAGCCCGCGACTTCCCGCTGGGGTATGGTCGTGCATAGTACTTGGAATGTTCATCATCAACCTAGTCCTCGCCGTTAACTCGTTCCACTAGGGAACCGCTGTGAAGTTCACCGAAATCGCGAACCGATTGACGGGCATCAAGACCTAGGCTCCGTTACATCATTGACGAACTCAGCGGGTGCAGTTGGAGGCAGTTATACGTATGACACGTTCGGCAATTTGACGGCTTCCACCGGCATGCTTGTCAATCCGTTCCGCTTCACAGGTCGCGAGGTCGACACTGAGACTGGCCTCTCTTTCCTCAGGCATCGCTATTACTCACCGCTTACTGGAAGATTTTTGAGCGAAGACCCGATTGGATTCCAGGGCGGAAAGAACTTTTACCAGTACGTGCGAAATTCGCCAGCAAACTTCGGTGATCCATTCGGCGAGAAAACAACTGTGATTATCGTTTATGACTCTGGGCCATTTGGATGGGGATCCTTTGGAAGTCACGCCGCCGTTTGCATCGACAACGGCGAAGACCCGATCCTCTACGATCCAGCAGGTGGGTACACGACAGACCGCAAGTGCGGCTCCGGCGACGCTTGTTCCGATGAAGACGCGGACCCGGATAAGTTCAAGCGCTATCACAGCTCCCACGGAAGCACTACCAAGATGTTTGAATTCGACACGACGCCTGATCAAGAAGCCGAAATCGCCAAGAACATTGAGAAACAAGGCCGCGCGACTGGAGGAACCTGTGCGCTTAGCGTGGCAGATGTTCTACGAGGCATTGGGCCGTTCAAGAAGTTGAAATCCAAACTCTTGCCTGGAAGTCTAGCGGACGAACTCGCCAAGTTGCCGAAAGACTGCCAGTGCAAGAAGCAAAAGTTAGGGAGCTGGTGCGATGGACACTCAAGCTGAAAGGTCTCATTCAAGCTATCTAATCGCGGCGTTTGCTGCTGCTTACGCAGTGATCGCAGCTGAACTTCTGGACATAAATCGAATCCCGCGCACTTTCGTTCATCGAGACTACCTCGTGTTTGAGGCGCTCTTCGTTCTCACACTTTGGTTGTGCACAGTCGGTTCGATGCGACTCCAAACGACGTTCAGCCAGCGTTCTGCAGTTGCTTCTCTGGGATGGGGCTTGGCGAGTGGACTCGTTGGAGGTCTTGTCGCGACAATCGGGCTGCTTTGCGTCTCAGTTCTCGTGCGAGGAACCCGGCTCACTGCCGACTATCTCTCTTCGTGGCAAGGCGTGACGGACTTCTTATGGGCAGCCACCGTAATCTCGTTCGGATGGTTTATTGGCGCGATCTCGGGTGCAGCACGCTTTATATTCGTTGCGAGTCCGAAAGGTTGGCTAATAGGATTCGCGGCGTTCTGCATCGTCGTTAGAGCCGCCGTTCTAGTCGCTCATCTGATCCGCCATCAGCCCTTGTGGTAGTTCGGATATGGACAGGGACTTCTTGTTTGCAATCGCGATGGACGAGCAGCGGGAAGGATCGATTCCCAAAGTCGACCTCATCGAGGGAATCAGCGGCGACGATCCAGAGCTTGCCGGGGCAGTCTATGACATCATCACAACTGACAGGCTCAAAAAAAGAATCGAACCGCCTCTAGCGGATGAGGAACTTGAGAATCTGCTGATGCCGTACTTCGAGCGCTGCATACTTACCGATCCTAAAGGTGAATGGACACTGACGAGGTACAGCGCGGCTTGGGAAGCCCAAGGATGCATGCTGAAGGGTTGGGATAATGACGGTGGGAGCAGCAAATCCTTCGCGAGGTGGAAGAAGTGGATGGAGAGGCTGTACCGAGCTGGGGATGAAGCGATCAGACGAGCGATAGTGGACGGAATCCTGGAGCATCTCTTCGAGAAAAAAGGACTGCGGCAGTTCTTCGCTGATTGGAAAGCCGATTCGGAGCTTAAGACAGCTTACGAGGAGGCACAACTGTGGGCCGATACGCAGTCGAAAAATGCTCAACCGGCACGTTAGTTCGGCTTGGCTCACGCACAAATTAGAGTGCCCTGGTGCTGGTGTTTCCTAGCCTGGTAGAGCGTGAGTTCCGGACCGGCTGAAGCCCAGGGAGGTTCTTTCTTTCGCGGTTACGATGCCTTTGGACGTGTGACACAAACTGCCTTCCCGTCTTCGCTCGTGGAGATGTACGCCTATGACGCTGCTGGCAATTTGACCAGCAAAACGGACCGCAAAGGGCAGACGATCGAATACGTGTATCACGCCCTGAAAAGCCTTAGGGAGGTGATAGATTTGTTACGAAAGAGGAACACCATAGCCATATTTATCGCTTTTGTGGCTGGTTACTTAATAGCAGCATGGATTTGCTTTACCAAGTCAGAACTCATCACGCCAACCGCCGCTACGTGTCGTTGGCGTCAAATGTCTGAAATTCTCGCGTTCCCAATGGTCTATTTTCAACCTCAGAGCTCAGAGTCGTTGCTGGCGCTCATGTTGCTAAACAGCGTCATATGGTCTGCATTGCTGACGGTCATTGTGCTCTTCCTCTATGGTCAAATGCGGAGACACAGTCAGGTCGGCCGGTGAGGCAACTCGCTCTGACGCGCGCGCGACTGCTGATATGTCCGACAAGATATAAACAGTTCGGTCATCGCCTACGACGCAACCGGCAATATCCTCACGGACGCTCAAGGCCGCAGCTTCACCTGGAACTTCGAGAATCGGCTGGTGCAAGCAGTAGTCCCGGGCACCAACGGCGGCACCACGACCTTCAAGTACAATCCCTTCGGCAGACGCATCCAGAAGTCCGGCCCCGCTGGGCACAACTAGCTACCTCTACGACGGCGAGAACGTAAACGGTTCAGTCCCGATAGCGTCGAACACACGTAATCTGGGTATTCCCACTCAAGCCAAAAGCGGCTTCAGTGGGCCTCTCTGTTCTCCAATTCCCTTGCTCCTTTCCCCTTCCTGCGCTAGCCTGATCTCGCTCTCCGCGATTCTTCCTTCCTCCTTCTCTCACCAGCCGTTTCTCGGTCGATAGCTGCATTGTGTGTGGCAGATACTGAGGCTAGTCGTAAGGGCATACCAGATATGGTGTTTTATTACTTGACCCCGGCCGGATTTCGCCGTTACCATACGCCTAATCCGTGCCTGCCCTTCCCAGCCGGGGTGCAGCGCTTGGTGGTTTCGAGCGTGGAGGAATCGAGTTGGTAAACCCGGCTGCCGGTCTCTTAATCCCAGTTCTAGCACTGCCCGCAAGGAGTTTCCGTTGCTCAAACTGAAAAGGCTTCAGATTCTCGGTTTCAAGTCCTTCAGTGATCGCACTGAATTGAAGTTTCACGGCGACGGCATCGCCGCCATCATCGGTCCCAACGGCTGTGGGAAATCCAATATTGCCGACGCCATCTCCTGGGTGCTGGGTGAGCAGTCGGCCAAGACCCTGCGCGGTTCACGCATGGAAGATGTGATCTTTTCCGGCACCCGCGATCGCAAGCCCAACGGCATGGCCGAAGTCTCGCTTTCACTGATTGACCCCGAGGTTTATGAGGGCGCCGACGCCGGCGCGCCCACCGAGGTCGAAATTCAGGAAGAGATGCCCACCGACGACTGGGATGAAGCCGAGATCCGTTCCCGCAGTGCTGAAGAAACCGAACGCCTGACGGAAGAAGCGCGCCCCGGCGTGAGTGAAGAATCTGAGTCGAACGAACCGGCTCAACCAGTGGAGCTCATAGCCGTCGCTGCTCCGCAGGTCGTTCTAAAAATTCGTCGGCGCAAATTCCAGCAGCACTTTCGCGCCGGAGAAATTGTGGTCACCCGCCGGCTGTTCCGCTCGGGGGACAGCGAATACCTGCTGAACGGAAAGCTCTGCCGGCTGCGTGACATTCAGGAACTGTTCATGGGCACCGGGCTCGGGCCGGAGAGCTATGCTCTCATCGAGCAGGGCCGTATCGGCCAGATTCTCAGCAGTCGACCCACCGATCGTCGCGCCATTCTCGAGGAAGCCGCCGGCATCACCAGGTTCAAGACCAAGAAGCGGCTGGCGGAAGCCCGGCTCGAAGAATCCAAACAGAATCTCTCCCGCGTGAACGACATTTTCGAGGAAGTCACGCGCCAGATGAACTCCCTCAAGCGTCAGGCATCAAAAGCTGAGCGCTACGCGAAACTACGCGATGAAATGCGCGGCAAACTGCGCGTCGTGCTCGCCAGCAAGTTCTCGCTGCTGGAACATGAATCGCAGGAACTCGAAATCCAGATCGCCGCCATCGCCCGGGAAATCATCGCTCACAACGAAGCCGTGCAGGAACTCGGCTCCGAGCACTCCGATCGTACCCAGCGCGGATACGGCATTGAATCCGAGTTGCGGCAGAATCGCGACCGCCTTGCGCAGATCCAGCTCGACAGCGAATCCGCCTATGGCCAGCGCCGGCACAATGAAGAACGCTGCGCTGAGCTGATCACCCGCTCTGCCTCCTCCGATCTCGAGATGGCGCAGGTCAATCACCGCCTCACCGCGCTGCAGGCCGAGCGCGACGCCAATCAGCAGGTGCTCGATTCCGCCTCCGCCGATCTGACTGCGGCCAAAGACGAACTTGCCCGCGCCCAGCAGGAAGCCGCGGCTGCAGCCAATGCGCTTGCTCAGCTCGAACAGCAGCAGGAAAAATCTCGCGGTGAGATTTTCCAGGCGATGGCGGGAGCTTCTAACCTCCGCAACCAGCTAACGCAACATCAGGAACGCCTTGCCGCCGTCGATCGCGAAAGCTCGCGACTTGAAGCGGAAATGTCAGGCGCTCGCTCACAGGTTGAAGGTTTCGGATCGCAGCGCGGCCAGCTGGCGCTTGAGTTTGAGACCGTCTCTCAGCGTCTCAACGCGCTGAACCAGGAAATCAGGCACACCCGGCAGACTCTTGAGAGCAAACGCCAGGAAGAATCCGAGTGCAAGAAGCAACTCGATGGCTTGCGCGCCGAATATGCCTCGGCGGTCGGCAAGCGCGGATCACTCGAAGCCGTCATCGCCGAGCACGGCTACTCCACAGAATCCGTTCGCCGCCTGTTTCAATCCGGCGGACTGCAGGGCGGCAACACTCCCGCGGGCGTGCTGGCGGATTTTCTGGAAGTTGAAACGCGCTACGAAGGAGTGGTTGAAGACTTCCTGCGTGACGAACTTAACTATATCGTGGTCAAATCCTGGGACGCTGCCGACGAAGGCCTGCGCCTGCTTCGCTCTGATGTCGATGGCCGCGCCACTTTCCTGGTGCATCCCGAGGACTCACAGGCAAAGTTTTCTTTTAGCGTGGATGAGAACCGGCCCGCGCCTCCCGACCACACCATCCTCCCATTGAAGAACACCATCCGCGTTCTGAATGGCTTTGGCAAATCGCTTGAAGTAATTCTGCCCAAACTTCGTGACGGCTACATCGTCCCTGACCCGGGCTACGCGCGCGCGCTTGCGCTTGAAAATCCCGACGCCTTCTTCCTCTCCCAAAGCGGCGAGTGCTTCCACAACGTGACCGTCACCGGCGGCAAACAGCGTGCCGAAGGCCCGCTCTCCATGAAGCGCGAATTGCGCGAAGTGTTGCGCGTTCTTGCTGACCTCGAGCGCGCCATGCAAGCGGCAGAAATGCGGGTCCTCACGCTGGGCCGTGAAATCAAAGATCTCACTTCCCTGCTCGATCGCCTTGAAAACGACAAGCGCGAAGCTGACAAGCATGCCATGACCTCAGGCCATTTGCTGCAGCAGCTCGAGTCGGAAATGGCCAAGGTCCGTGAGCGCATCGAGATTTCCGAAAAAGAGCGCGCGCGTCTCGCCACCGAGCGGACCGCGCAGCAGGAATCTATTCGCGTCTGCGAACTTGATGTGGCGGCCGCCGAAGACAACTGTGCGCAACTCGAGCAATCGGCCGCATTCGCCCAGGAGCAGCTGGCCGGCCTGCGCGAGCGCCGCGATACCAGCGAGCAAAGCGCTTCGCTGTCATTAGCCCGCGTCGCCAGCCTGGAAGAGCGCCACCGTGCCGCCGCTGCGGTGGTCGAACGGATCGTGTCGCTGGTTGCCGAAATGTCGCAACGTCTCGACTCCCTGCGCGCACAAATCGAGTCGTTCGCTTCCGAACGACAGCAGCGCGAAAGAGAAAATGAAGGCATCTCCACTCGCCTTCTCGACCTGGAAGCCGAGCGTAATGCGTGCGCGGCCCGCGACGGGCTGCTGCAGGCCGAATCCGAGCAGGTGCGCTCTCGCCTGCTCGAAATCGACACGGCTCTTCAATCTGCCCGCCAGTTACTCGATTCCGCCCGCGACCGCCGTGGCGAGCTTTCCGCCAATGCTGCGAAACTCCAGTCCGATTTGCAATACATGGACCAGACCTGCCTCAACGAACTTGGGGTGGAGCGGCAGGAACTCGCGGCCGATCCCACGATAACCCCTCTTTCTGGCGACGAGCTTACTCATGAAGATCAGTCCGCCCGTGACATGCGCACCAGGCTCGACGCCATGGGTCCGGTCAATATGATGGCGCTGGAAGAATACAAAGAGACCGCCGAGCGGCACACTTTCCTCGAAACTCAGCGCACCGACCTGATCGAGTCGATCGAGAACACCCACGCTACGATTCGGGAGATCGATACCTTCTCGCGCCAGAAATTCGAAGAAGCCTTTACCCGCATCAACGAAAACTTCCAGACGACATTTAAAAAACTTTTCGGCGGCGGCCACGCTTTCATGCGCCTGACCGACGAAGAAAACAGCGCCGAAAGCGGCATTGACGTCGTAGCCTCGCCCCCGGGCAAGAAGCTGCAGAATGTCCTGCTGTTATCGGGCGGCGAAAAAGCCCTGACCGCGCTCGCCCTGCTGGTCGGAATCTTCCAGTATCAGCCCAGCCCGTTCTGCATCCTGGACGAAGTCGATGCCCCTCTCGACGAAGCCAACATCGGCCGCTTCACGGAACTGGTCCGCGAAATGAGCGTGCAAACTCAGTTCGTACTCATCACTCACAGCAAGAAGACGATGAGCATTGCTCCTGTGCTTTACGGCGTCACCATGCAGGAACCCGGGGTTTCGAAGCTGGTCTCGGTCCGGTTCGGCGCGACTGCCTGAAAGTCGCTTCGCGCCGTCTTTCTTTTGAGCGCCCTCTCGGTGCACTCTGCGGCCAGTTCTTCGCGCGTTGTGCAATTAGTTCTTGGGGTCTAAGATTTTCGTTCGTGCCCTTCGTGGTAAACGGCCTTGTTTTTTTCTGTGCGTTCTCGGCGTTTTAAGATTTGCCCTTACGCGGGCTTCCCAAATCTCACCGCCGCTCGCACCTTGGCCCTGGCCGCTTCCTCTTCCCTGTTCTTCGCCGGCGCGCTCGTCTCCAGCGAACGCAGCAGACGCATCGACGCATTCGCCACTTCATCAATCGCCGCCTGGAAGGCTGCCTCGTTCGCCTTGGACGGCTTATTGAAGCCCGTAATCTTTCTCACAAACTGCAGCGAGGCAGCCCGCACTTCATCATCGGTCACCGGCGGTTCAAAATTAAACAGCAACTTGATATTTCTGCACATAAAATCAGCGCCCATTCTTTACCAGATTTAAAAATGTTCGATGCACCCGCGCATCGTCGCTCAGTTCCGGATGGAAAGTAGCAGCCATGACTTTCCCTTGCCGCACCACCACCGGATCACTCCCTTCGGTTGCCATTACTTCCACTCCCTTTCCAACCCGTTCGATCTTAGGCGCGCGGATGAACACCATCTCGATCGGCGCATCCTCAAATTTTCCCTCCCGGATTGAACTCTCCAGCTGTCTCCCGTATGCATTCCGCCGAATCCTGATATCAAGCACGCCCAGCCCGGATTGCTTCGGGTTCTCGATTTCACTCGCCAGCAGGATCGCCCCCGCGCACGTTCCGAACGTCGGCTTCACGCGCACGAACTCTTTGAGCTTTTCGACTCCCGCTTCCCCGAGCAGCCTCAGAAACGTGCTCGACTCGCCACCAGGGATAACCAGGCCCTCCAGCTCATCCAGTTGTTCTGGGTTCCTTACCAGCACAACTTCGGCGCCAAGTTCCTCCAGTCGTTTGCGATGCGCATCAAAGTCGCCCTGCAAGGCGAGAACGCCGATTTTCGCCGCCGCTTCCATTCCATATTTATTTTACCGAATGGAAACGCAGGCGCACTGCGATTCCTCACCGCAATGGGACTGTTTGTCGGCCAGTCGCCCGAATAGTTTGAGCTGATGAGAGATCTTGCGGCAGACGCAGATCGCGCCCGCCGCGGAGGTTCCTAGAGCAATCGAGTGTTTGCAAAGGCTGTGATCCCCACCTTTCGCGCCCATTCAAAAGGTAGGGATTTGTACCCTTACCCCTTCACCACCCTCAATTGGTTATCTACCGAGAACGCTCCCGCCACTGAATTCGCGCGCATGCCGGCAATGTTCTTGTCGAACTCAGTCGCCACTACGCCCAAAAGGGTCACGTGACCGTTCTGAACGATGATCCGGATCGGCTTGTTCACGCCCAATGAATACCGCTGTAGCGGCCCGTAGCCATAGATCGTCCGATAGAGCCGCGCCCTCAATCCATCATCGAAAAACGATACCGGCAGCACCTGGATGTCATTCTCTACGAGTTCTACGCCTTCCACTCGTTTCACCACCTTCGCGGCATCGCTCTTCAGCACCGGATTTGTCACTTTTCCGTTCAGCGTAACCTTGCCGTTCTGATCGACCGAAAACGTCATGTAATCGAACACGTTCGAGTAGGGCAACATGTTTAATTCATGGCTGACCTTCTTCTCGATGGGCGAAACGCTCTGATCGCTCGTGCTCGCTGCTGCGGTCAATGACAGCGCAAACATAAGTATTCCTGCACCCACACCTAAGTTTCTGACTTTCATTTGAATCCTCTTTCTATTTACTTCCTCATTGACTCCCATCCATGTAAACCCGCCGGCCGCCGCAAAGTAGTGCGTACCTGAGTAAAGAATTGTCAAAGAAGTTAACAATCCCGTGACAAATTCCAGCGGGCAGGGATCGGGTGCATGTTTTGCAGGCGACGATTTTGCGCCGCTAGTTGTGACGCAAAATCAAGCTTTGGCGGTCTGCATCAGATGGCAGAAGGCATCCAAAAACACAAAGAGCGCGGATATAGTCCGCGCTCTTCAGATTACTTATAGTTATATATCCAGAGTAGCACATTTGAGGGGGGAAATGTGCCACGGTTTAGAAGTTTATTTTTGGCCTGGAATCAGCGGTTTACGCAAAAATGGTGGTGAAAAGGAGCTTGACAGGATTTCCGGCGAGTTACTGTCCCGAGACTTCGGGGAGCACGACCTGAACTTTCAGGCAGGCGGATCTCTATCCGGTGCTCGCCCGCTCCTGATTTTTCAGGGGAGAAGGGGTCTGTGGCTTTCCCTCTGACCTCGCTTGGCAGTTATGTTCCTCCGCGTGCTGCCGGAAAGCGCCAATGACGCGCTCTTTCGCGCCCATGGTTTGCTCGAGCTCTTTATCCAGACGGATGAATTCCGGTTGATCGCAAGCACGGAACGCTGCCAGTTGAGACTCGGTTAACTCCTTCAACTTTTGCAGCGTACTTCTGACTTCGCTTTCCAGTTCGGAGTATTTCTGACAGTTCATGCGCTCCTCCGATCGAGCCCCTTCCCTGCCATCTGGGAGGCAACCGAAATTAGGGTTTGCGGCCCTTCGTTTTCGGCAACTACCGCCTCGGCAAAAACCGGGGGCTCCTTGTCTTTCATTACGAAGATGATGTGACCGTCAGGGCAGTTCTTTCTGAAAAGTGTGGTGAGGTCTTTGATCTGCGGTTCTGAGGCTCTAAAGCACATCAGCAATACCCCGCATCGTCCCATTTCGATCTCAAATTGCGCCTGTGACTCGCTCCATACCGAAGTCACTTCAAAACCGCTGTTCCTCAGGGCCGATTCTCGCGACTGAAGGGCTGCTGTATCCGGGCTGAACGAAAGGATCTTATTGGCGTTCCGTACGAGCATAACGATATTTAGATGGCGCATATGCCATTTGGTTCACTGCTCAGCTTACGGCTGGGCGTTCTGGGGCATTTTGCCTGGGCGAAAAACGCGCCGGCTCTCAGTTTGGGATGGTCTTCTCGAAGGGAAGGGCCGGGGCTTCGGTCGTCTTCTACCAGCTGAGATGCTGAAAAGCTCTTATGCGGCGTCTCTGTCAGGTCGATACGCCCGCGGAATTACTTTCACAGCCATAGTACGAATGTTCTGAATATATTCGGAAGTCGCTGCTTTCAGTTCAGGCAGCAGGCGCTCTATTTCAGCTTCATCCTGAGTGGACGCCAGCTGTGCGCAGAGCTCCCAGATGCGAGCTTCTATGGGGGAGGGCACAATCTACAGCTTTCCATTTGCAAACCACTAACATTGCAGGAAAAGCGCACACGTTCGATACAGTACATCCCCTAAGTTCAAAGCTAAAAACCCTGTATTCACTTACAGGAATTTGACAACGCGCTCAGCCTCGATTGCAACTAATTGCAAGCCCTAGCCTGGGTGGAGGTATCTATGGAAAGCAAGGCAAAAGTATTAGGACATCCGATCCATCCGATGTTGATCGTCTTTCCCCTGGGCCTGCTCGCCACAGCGGTCGCCTTCGATGTCGTCGGGCTGTCAACCAATGATGCATCCTGGTTCGGAATATCATTCTGGATGATTGCCGCCGGTATCATCGGCGGTCTGCTCGCCGCCGTTTTCGGACTGATTGACTGGTGGGCCATCCCTTCCGGGACCAGAGCAAAGGCAATTGGCTTATGGCATGGCTTGGGGAACGTGATTGTTGTTCTCCTGTTTATCGGGAGCTGGTTCTTGCGCCGACCGGCACCGGTCAATCCTGGTTCAACTGCGCTTGCCCTGTCGTTTATAGCCGTAGCCCTGGCTTTGGTAAGTGGATGGCTCGGTGGCGAGCTGGTGGATCGACTGGGTGTGGGAGTTGATGAGGGTGCACACCTTAACTCGCCAAATTCACTCTCAGGCCGTCCGGCAGCCGAGCGAACGACGGCACCGAATATTCGCCGAGCGGCGTAGCAACAGCCATTCTCGTAAGCCGGGTGCTCCAGCTCTGGAAGCTTATGCCAGACGCGGGATGGTCAGAATCCTTGT
>Ga0136846_1241098_pt1 | contig 15841 bp, 17 predicted proteins | sample HopSoiMetagenom2_FD_96841 | JGI IMG/M metagenome (GOLD analysis project Ga0136846, IMG submission 96841) | Grasslands soil microbial communities from Hopland, California, USA - 2 Assembly 2016 (version 4) | ecosystem: Environmental > Terrestrial > Soil > Grasslands | place: USA: Hopland... | reverse complement strand
TGTCGAGCACCTCGGTGCCCTTGTCGTCCTTGAACAGGAAGAACTCGAGCTCCGGCCCGAGGTAGTAGTGGTCGAAGCCCAGGTCGGCCGCGCGGTCGAGCGCGCGCTTCATCACGTAGCGCGGGTCGCCCTCGTACGGCTCCCGGCTCGGGGTGAGCACGTCGCAGAACATGCGCCCCACCGGGTTCTCCTTGCGCCAGGGCAGAAGCTTGAAGGTGGACGGGTCAGGCATCGCCACCATGTCCGACTCCTCGATCCGGTTGAAGCCCGTGATCGAAGAGCCGTCGAATCCCATCCCCTCCTCGAGCGCGCCCGGCAGCTCTTCGGCGCCGACCGCGAACGACTTGATCTGGCCGAGAATGTCCGTGAACCAAAAGCGGACGAACTCCACTCCCTCGGCCTCGACGCGCGCGAGAACTTCGCCGGCGCTGTCGTGTGTCTCGTCGATTGTCGCCATGCGGTGTGTCTTTCCTTTCCTTCGGTGCGGGTCTCAAGTGGCCGCCCCCGCCGAGCGATGGCGAGGGCGGCCGATAACGCGGTGAGCTGTTAGCTCGGCTCCGCCAACGGCGTCGGCGGAGGTGCCGGGGTGCGATCCCCGGTGCCAGATGGGAACGCCAGCGAGGGCACGTCCGAGGGGTAGACCTCGTGACCGTGCACCGCCAGGTCGCCCTGCTCCATGTCCCTCTCCTCCATGCGGAGTGGAACGAAGAGCGCAACGAGCTTCAGCAGGATGAAGGTGCCGACTGCGCAGAACACGATCACCCAGAGGGCCGTGAGTGCCTGCCAGCCGAGCAGGTGGGCGCCGCCACTCGAGATCAGACCCGGCTCGGCCCCCATCGCCGAGTTGGCGAAGACGCCGACCAGGAGACCGCCCGCGAGACCGGCGAAACCGTGCGTGTAGACCACACCGAGGGTGTCGTCGACGTTGCGGAACAGCGCCGTGCGGCTCAGGTAGTTGAGCGCGAAATACACGATGGTTGCTGACACGACGCCGATGATCATCGCGCCCCAGCCGTTGACGAAACCGGCCGACGGAGTGATCGCCACGAGTCCGGTGATCATCCCGTTCACGCTGCCGATGAGACTCGGCTTGTTGCCGGTCGCGTAGTCCCAGCCCACCCACACGAGGAATGCCACCGCGGTGCAGAGGTTCGTGTTCAGAACCGCAGCCGACGCGATGTCGTTCACGAGGTACGGGTCGCCTCCGTTGAAGCCGTTCCAGCCCAGCCACAGGAGTCCGGCGCCGACAGCAACCATTGCCAGGTTGTTGGGCGCGTCCACCTCGCGGTCGCGCTGCAGACGCGGTCCGACCACCGCCGCGGCGACGAAGCCCGACACGCCGGCCGCGAGGTGAATCACGTAGCCACCGGAGAAGTCGAGCGCGCCGTGCTGGGCGAAGAAGCCGCCGCCCCAGATGAGGAAGGCGTTGACCGTGTAGATCAGGCTCGTCCAGAGGATCACGAACGGGATCCACGCCTTGAAGTTGATCCGGCCGAGCACGGAGCCCAGCATCAGGATCGGCGTGATGGCCGCGAACACGATCTGGAAGTACGCGAGCGTGGACTGCGGGAAGACGACCTTCCCGATATTGGGGATGTTCCCCTGCTCACGCAGCCCGACGCTGCTCAGGATCGAGCCGGGCTTTCCGATCAGGTTCGCGAAGAAGCCATGCTTCGCCCCGAAGATGTGGACCGGTTCCCCGAAGCCCGCCTTGAAGCCATAAAGCACCCATACAACGAGCACCAGCGCGAACGCGATGAAGGCCATCATCATCGAGTTCACCGACCAGCGCTTCTGCATCACGCCGCCGTAGAGGACCACAAGTCCAGGGACGCTCATAAGGCCGACCAGCGTGGCTGCCGTGAGCTGCCACGAGGTGTCGCCTGGACTCAACCAGTGCGGATCCATAGCCCCTTGTCTTCCTTTCTGTTGACTCAGCCCAGTTGCTGGCGCCAAGACTGCGGGCTGGGCCGCGCGCTCACTACGTACGAGAGTCCAAAGATCTCGCCCGATATTTCGCCCCAGTGTCGGAATACGCGCGCGCGAGGACGCGTTAACCTCGCTCCCGATGCCTCTCGAGGGACATTGGAAGCGAGTAAACACGCCCTTGCGGAGGCTCACCAAGCGGGAGCGCACGATCCTGTTCGGCGCCACGGCGGCCACGATCGTCACGATCCTGGCGCTGGTGCTGGCCACCGTGGGCGACTCTCGGCCCGGCCCCAAGCCGGGCTGCATCTACGCGATCGTGCCGGGCGTGATGGGCGCTACCCCGGTGGACGCCTGCGGCGTGCAGGCCAAGAGGGCCTGCGCCCAGCACGCGGCGCTCCGCGACCCGGGGTCGCGCGTGATTCAGAAGAGCTGCCGGCGCGCCGGCATATGACGGACGACCCTCGGCACTTCCCAGGCCTGCCCGATGACGGCGCCTTCTCGCGTGAGGTGTTCCAGCATGCGCTGGACCGCAAGGGAGCGGTTCACAAGTGCGACGCGTGTGGCAAGGACAAGTGGGTGGTCAGCCAGAACCTGATGCTGCTCCAGGCGCTACAGCCCGACGGTGCGGTGGTGCCTGGCGAGGGCGTGGAGGTGGTGCCCGTGTTCTGCAACAACTGCGGGCTGATCAGACTGCACGCGTCGACGATTTTGCTGGGGGATTAGTCCGGGGGGCGGGGCCATCGGCCCCTGCAGTTCAAGCGCTGGCCCGCTCCGCCCACTCCGGGAACGAGCCCGCCACCTCCTGCAGCAGCTCCATCATCGGCCGCGCCGCGGGCGAGACGCCGGCCGAGCGCGGCGTCGCGGCGATCACCCGCCGCGTCACGCCCTTGCCGCTGAGTTCGCGAACCGCCACGTCGTCCCGTGCGCCCGCCAGCGCGAGCTCCGGTATCAGCGCCACGCCCACGCCCGCGGCCACGAGACCCAACACCGTCTGGTAGTCGTCGCTCTCGAATGACACGCTCGGGCTGAACCCTGCCTCGTGGCAGGAGCGGACCACGTGCCGGGCGCACGGGCTTTCGGCGCTCGTCTGGATCCACGACTCCTCGCTGAGGTCCGCCAGCTTGAGCGTGCCCTTGTCCGCCAGCTCGTGCCCCCTCGGCAGCACCACGTGCAGAGGGTCCTCCCGTAGCTCGATGCTGCGGAGCCCGCTCGTGACCTTGCCCGCCGCGGCGCCCCGGAACTCGAACAGCAGCGCGAGGTCGAACTCCCCCGTGCGCAGGCGGGGCGCGATGTCCTCCGGCTCGCCCTCGGCGAGCGTCAGCTGCACGTCCGGGTGTGCCGCCCTGAAGCGGGCTATCGCGAGCGGCATGAGGGTGTTGCCGGCGGTCGGGAACGAGGCCATTCGCAGACGGCCCCCGCGGACGCCGAGGATGGACGCCAGCGCGTCCTCGGCCGCCTCGATCCGGGCGAAGATGCCCTCGGCGTGCGCGAGCAGCGCCTCGCCGGCCACGGTGGGACGCACGCCCTTGCGGTCACGCTCGATCAGCGTGGCGCCGGTCTCGGCCTCCAGCGTGGCCACCGCCTGAGACACGGCGGACTGCGTGTAGGAGAGAGCCTCGGCCGCCGCCGAGAACGAGCGGTGCGCGGCCACCTCTTTCAACACCCTTAATCGCTGCACGTTCAGCATAAGCAACGCCGATCCTAAGTATCAGGACGTTCATTGGTGCTTATGCAGGCGCGATGCGATCCTGGCTGAAAAGAGATTGAAATCAGCAAGGAGGCCCGCAATGGCAACCAACATCATCGTTTCATATGACAACACCGAGAACGACCGCGACGCGCTCGCGCTCGGCCGCCGGCTGCGCGATGCCGGAGCGAACGTGTCGCTCGCGTACGTCCGTCACATCCAGCTCGAGGCCGCGGACCGCGAGGCGCTCGAGGAGAGTGACGCGCAGAGCCTGCTCGCCGAGGGCGCCGAGCTGCTGGGCGACACTGACGTGCCGCGCCACGTGGTGATCGACGCGTCCACCGGCGAGGGACTGCTCGCGCTGGCGGAGCGCGAGGGCGCCGACCTCGTGGTGTTCGGCTCGGACTACCGCACCGCCACCGGCAGCGTCCAGCCGGGCAACTCCGCGCGCCGCATGCTCGATGGCGGTCGGACCGCCGTGGCCATCGCTCCCGCGGGCTTTCGGGACAACACCACGGACCTCGCCACGATCGGCTTCATCCCGAGCGCCGGCGACTCGAGCGCCGAGGACACCGCCCGCTCGCTCGCCGCGCGGACGGGGGCCGTGGTGATCCGCGACGACTCGCGCACGCCCGATCTGCTCGTGGTGGGCTCACGACCCGAGGCACGCGACGGCCACGTGCTCATCAGCGCCGCCGCCGAGTACGCGATCGAGACCTCGGGCTGCCCCGTGGTCGTGGTGCCGCACGCCAGGGCGCTCACCTTCGCGCCCACGCCCGCGCCCACGCAGACGCAGACGCGCGTCAACTAGTTAGGGACGGGTCGGCCGCCGGCCGCCGGCCGGTAGCCGACCCGCCGCCTCTCTACCCGCCCCGCTCCAGCAGGCGGGGACCGGGTAGCCCGGCCTGCGGGTGAACGTGGGCGTGCAGCGCTCGCTCCAGACGCTCCCCGTGGCCGTCGTATATGTGGATCTGGATGGCCAGCACCACGGCGGTGAGAGCCATCGCACCCACGGGCACCCAGCGCCGCCGGGCGAGCGGGGCGAGCGGGAGTACCCACACGACGTACCACGGGAGCATCCAGCCGAGCGTGGCCACGAGCAACAGGAGCGCGCCGGCTCCTGCGGCGAGCCAATCCCGGCGGCGCCAGGCCACGCCAAGCAGCAGAAGCGCGCCGGCGTCGAACACGAGCTGGAAGATGTGGTGGCGCGCCGGCGTGAGCGGGCCCTGGCCGAGCACGTAGCCGAGATAGCCGGGCACGTTGGAGAGCGGCTTGGTGAACTGGTCGTGGTGCTGGAGCAGGTTGAGCACCGCGAGCACGTGCGGCCCGAACGCCGCGAGCGCGAGCACGGCGACAGCCAGGGCCGCAAGCGCCGCGCCCAGCAAGATGCGCCAGCGCTGGCTGGATGCCACGAGCACGAACGGCAGCACCACGCCGGCGGTGACCTTGATCGCCACGGCGGCCATGAGCACGGCGCCGCCCAGCTCCGGCTTCCCGTCCAGGATCAGCAGCGCGCCGGCGATGAGCGGCAGCGCCATGAGCAGGTCGTTGTGCCCGCCGCCGATCGCGTAGATGAGGAGCAGCGGGTTGAGGGCGAAGAACACCATCGCCGGCACCGGCCGGAGCCCGAGCCGCCTGGCGCTCACCCAGATAAGCGCCGCGCAGCCGAGCGCCGCCAGCCCCGCGGCCGCCTTGAGGGCCCACATTGCGCCCGCCACGCCGAGCGGCACGAATACATAGCTCAGCAGCGTGAACAACGGCCCGTAGTCCGTGGGCGTGTGCAGCCACATCGGGCCGGTGAAGGGCACTGACGGATCGCCGGCGATGGCAGCCGCGCCGTGCACGTACGGGTTCACGTGATAGAGCGCGCCCATCCGCGCGTACGCCACGTAGTTGAAGATGTCCGTGGAGAACATCGGCGGCGCCAGGGTGAACAGCGCCACGAGAACGGCCGCCCCGGCGATCGCGATCCAAGTGGGAATCCAACGCGAGCAGAGCAGCACGAGCAGGTAGAGCGCCGCCATCAGGATGATCAGGCGATTGAGCTCGTGGAACCCGATCCGGCCGCTGTTCCAGCCTTGGAACGGGCCGGCCATCCAGCCCGGCATGCCGTGGCGCCCGGACGGTACGAGCAGCTTTTGGTTGGCCGGAGCGGCGGTGACGAGCCGCAGCGCCACAAGCGCCATGACCACGATCGCGGCGGTGCCGACGAGCGCGACCACCGCTCCAATCGGCCGCACCTCACCGAGGCGCGCGAACGCACGGCGGGGGAGCCCCGGTGACCTCAGCGGTTCTGTCTGTGGATGAGCGGCCATGCGGATCGCTCTCCCCCTTACCCGCAGCTAAGGAGGAGAGCGTTAGATCCGCATAAGACGAAGGTTAAGCCTCGATGAGTGTCGAGCTCAGCCGCTCGTCGTCGGAGCCTGCGTCGGCTGCTGGCCGAGGGTGACCTGCACCGAGCGGCTGCTGCCGTTTCGATCGATCCCGAGGGTGACCTTGCTGCCAGCGCTACGTCCCTCGATCGCCGACACGACGTCCGACGAGGAGTTCACGGCCTTGCCGTCGATCGTCTTGATGAGGTCGCCCTGCTGGATGCCCGCGCTCTCGGCTGGGCTGCCGGGCTGAACGGAGGACACGGTGGCTCCGGTCTGGTTGCCGTCCGAGGTGGCGATGCCGAGGTAACCGTGCGACACGTGCCCGGACTTCTCGAGCTGCGAGATGACGCTCTTCGCGGTGTTGATCGGGATCGCGAAGCCCACGCCGTTGTTCTGACCCTGGCCGGTGGAGTTCGAGCTGTTGCTCGCGATCTGCGCGTTGATGCCCACCACGTTGCCGTTGCCATCGAGGAGCGGACCGCCGGAGTTGCCGGGGTTGATCGCGGCGTCGGTCTGGATCGAGTGGCCGATCGTGAAGCCGTTGGGCGCGGTCATGCTGCGGTCGAGCCCGGAGACGATGCCCTCGCTGAAGCTGTTCGTGTAGCCGAACGGGTTGCCGAGCGCGTACACGGTGTCGCCCACCTGCACTGTGCTCGAGTCACCCAGCGTGAGAGGGTGCAGGTTGAGACCCGACGGGTCGACCTTGACCACGGCCAGGTCGTCGGACGGGTCTGTGCCCACGAGCTTGGCAGTGTGCGTCTGGTTGCTCGAATCGAACGACACGTTGAAGCGGCTCGCGCCCTCGACCACGTGATCGTTCGTGAGGATGTCGCCATTGTTGTCAAGCACGATCCCCGTGCCGAGACCGCTCTCGGTGGTGATCTTCACCACGCCGGTGTGGGTGCTGTTGTAGATCTGCGTGGGACTCGAGGTGGAGGAGACGGTGCGCGCGGCAGGCGCGGAAGTGTTGAGCGTCGCGGCCGCGCTGTCGGTCGACTTGTTCGCCGAGCCGCCGTTACGCAACGCCACGATGCCGACGGCGAGCATGCCAACGGCGAGCACTGCGATGAAGGTGGAGATCCTCAGGCTGAGGAATCGATGGGGCTTGCGGGTCATGTTGGTCCTTTCTTGGGTCTGGACCGAACATGGCCGCGGTTGCTGAGCGAGCGGTAATCGAGAAGTAAGAACTAGCGAAGAGCGGCCCAGATGGCCGCATGGTCGCTCAGCTTCGCCTCGCGCCAGTCGTGGCGGTACTCGCAGGCGTCGATCTCCAAGCCGCGCACGAGGATGTGGTCGAGCCGGTAGCCCATCTTGCCGTGTGGGTAGAGCCAGCTGCGGTCGCGCCGGGAGTAGCCGTGCAGGGCGCGGAAGGCGTCGCGGTAGCCGTGCTCGGTCAGGCCGATCACGATGCCCAGCTCCGCGCGGTCGTGGCGCTCGCCGTAGTCCGGCCGCAACTTCCCCGTGCGCGTGCGCGCGAAGGAGCTCACCTCCCCCTCGCGCGACTCGTACTGCGGCGTGTTGAGGTCGCCGACCAAGACGCGCGGCATGTCACTTGGAGCGGCCAGATACGAAGCCACCGCCTCGAGCGTTCGCACCTTCACCTGGTCCGGCTTGCTCGATATCGGCGAGTGGAGGTTGCAGATCTCCACGTCTTGGCCGTCGACTCTCGCGCGCGCGATGAGAAGGCGTTCGGGCCACGGCACGTCCGGGCGGGGCAGCGGCTCCACCGGATCCTTGCTCGCGAGTAGTACGCCGAGGCGGCGATCGGGCTCGAGCTTGACGAGCGGGTCATGGGTGTCGAGGGTCGTTAGGACGTGCTCGTAGCCGAGCTCGTTGAGCGCGGTGCGCCAAGCGCCGATCGACGTGACGCGCACCTCCTGCAGCGCGATGAGATCGACCGGCTGATCCGCGAGGGCAGTGACCTGAGTGGGCACCCTGCGGACCCGGCCCGCGACGTTCCAGCTGAGGACGGTGCTCACCGCGCGGCCCGCACCCGCAGCGCCAGCGCGAGCTCGAGCCGGCCGCGGGGCTCGTCGAGCGCGGGGCCGAGCAGTTCGCGCAGCTGCCCGAGCCGGTACCGCACGGTCTGCACGTGCACGTGGAGCCGCGCAGCGGCCGGCCGCGCCTCGCCCTGCGCGTCGAGCCAGGCCTCCAGTGTGTCGAGCAGCCGGTCGCGCGTGGCGGGCGGCAGCTCGTCGAGCGGCGCGAGCGCGCGGTGCGCCAGGTCCTCGGCCAGCGCGCCGCCGCTGTGGAGGATGAGTTCGAGCAGGTGGTCGTCGGCGGTGATGAGGCGGCCACGCGGCTCGGGGGCGAGCGCATCCAGGGCGAGACGGGCGCGGTGCGCCGACTCGCGCGCAAGCTCCACCGTCACCGTCGGCCCGAGTGCGGCCGAGGCGTCGCGGAGGGCGGTGCTCAGCTCGGCGCGGCGCCCGGGCGCGGAAGGATCGGGCACGAGTGCCCAGCCCACCCCCTCGAGGCCGGCGAAGCACACGGGCTCGGGAAGGCGCGCTCCGGTGCGGTCGAGGTGGTCGGACTGGAACGCGAGCACGGCCAGCCGCTCGGGCAGGGCCCAGCCGGCCGCCTCGGCGATGCGCTGTAGCTCTGCCGCCGGCGGCTGCGGCTCGGCCAGCAGCGCCTCCACCAGGCGGCGCGTGCGCTCGTGCCGCTCGCGCATCTCGAGCGATTGCTCGAACGTGTAGCCCTCGGCGGTCACCGCCGAGATCTCGTCGATGTAGGCGAACACTCCCTCGGCAAGCGTGTACATGTCCTGCGGCTCGATCCCGGCGTCGTCGCCGGCCCGAGCCAGCCCTCGCCAAGCCACGCGCGCGCCCGCGCGGTACGCACTGAGCAGCGCGTCAAGCGAGCGGCCGCTGCGCGCTTCGCCGCGACCAAAGGCGAAGTACACATCGTGGCCAGGGAGCTGTGTCTCGTCGCCGCCGGCCACCAGCTCGAGGAAGCCCTCGAGTGCCTGTTGCACGCCGACGCGCACGTTGCGGTCGAGCCCGCGCTCGTAGGCGGGCACGGCCGTCTGCACGGCGTCGATGATCTCCTCCACCAGACGCGGTAGCGACGGCCGCAGCCGGCCAGCGACTTCGGGAGATATCGCCTGCCAAGGTGCAGCGGTTTTGTTCAATTGCTCAATTTCGTAGGCCGAGGTTGTGGTCCATTGCCCTAGAAGCGGCAGGAATACGTCCGTACGCTCAAAGCATGTCAAGACTTGAGCGCAATGCCAACATCACCGCCGCGATCCTGCCGTTCGTCGCCTTCCTCGCCGCGATCGTGCTGCTGTGGAACAAGGCTGTGAGCGGTCGCGATCTCGTCATCCTGGGCGCGATGTACTTCCTCACCGCGGCCGGGGTGACCGTGGGTTATCACCGCCTCTTCACGCACCGGGCCTTCGACGCTCCGCGTCCCGTGCGCTACCTGTTCGCCGTGCTGGGCTCGATGGCTGTGCAGGGTCCGCTGATCGACTGGGTGGCCGACCATCGCAAGCACCACGCCTTCACCGACACCGAGGGCGACCCGCACTCGCCCCACCACGATCACGGCGAGGGCCTGAAGGGCGCGCTCGAGGGTCTCTGGTACGCGCACATGGGCTGGCTGTTCGTCACGCAGGGCACGGCCGAGAAGCGCCGCTTCGCGCGCGACCTGCTCGAGGACGGGGGCATGCGTCGAATCAGCCGCGCGTTCCCGTGGCTCGTGCTGCTCGGCTTGCTCATCCCCTTCGCCCTCGGCTTCGGGCTCAGCGGCAGCCTCGCCGGCGGCCTCACCGCGCTCTTGTGGGGAGGCTTCGTACGGATCTTCATGGTCCACCACGTCACCTGGAGCGTGAACTCGGTGTGCCACTTCTTCGGCCGCCGCCGCTTTGACACCGACGACTACTCCACCAACGTCCTCTGGCTCGCCCTGCCATCGCTCGGCGAGTCGTGGCACCACAACCACCACGCATTCCCGCGTAGCGCCCGCCACGGGCTGCGCTGGTGGGAGGTCGACCCGTCCGCCCTGATCATCCTGGGGATGAAGAAGGTCGGCCTGGCCAGGAACGTGGTGCTCGTGAGCGAGGAGCGTCAGCTCGAGCGCAGCGGCTCCACCGGGAGCTCCGCGCCGCGCCAGGCCTGGAAGCCGCCGGCGAGATCGGTGGCGCCCTCCAAGCCGAGCTCCTGAAGCGTGGCCGCCACCAGGCTCGACTGGTAGCCCTCGTTGCACATCACCACGACGCGCTTGCCGCTCGTGAGGCGCTCGTCGCCGTAGTCCGTGGCAGGGTCCACGCGCCACTCGATCACGTTGCGCGGGATGAACGCGGCGCCCGGCACCACGCCGTCGGAGGCGCGCTGGGAGTCCGCGCGGATGTCGACGATCAGAGCCTCGCCTGACTCGACCGCCGCGAGAGCCTCACGTGGCTCGAGGCGATCGAGCTTGGCGCGCGCGTCCGCGAGGAGTTCGTCGACGGTCTTCTTCACCGGTCTGTGGTGAGCACCGCGACGCAGTCGATCTCGACGCTGGCGCCGAGCGCGAGCGCGCTGCAGCCGACGGTGATGCGCGCCGGCGGATGGTCGCCGAAGACGCTCATGTAGGCCTCGTTCATCTCCTCGAAGCTACTCATGTCGGTGAGGTAGACGTTGACCTTCACCACGTCGTCGAGCGACGCGCCGCATTCCTGCAGGATGCGCTTGATGTAGGCCAGCGCCTGGAGCGTCTCGCCGCGCACGCCTCCGTCCACGAGCTGGAGGTCCGCGTCGGTGCCGAGTGTGCCCGCCACGTACACCTGGTCGCCCACCAGCACGGCATGTGAGAAGGCCGGCAGCCGGGGCACGCCCTCCACGTTCACGCGACGCTTCACGGGCGCAAGCATGCCTGAACGGCGGCCGTCAGGCAACGCCGCCCGCGCCGGCCGCAAGGGCCGCTGCCGCAGCCTCCTCGCGATCGGCGGCCGCGCGGTAGACGATGAAGTCGTCGTACCCGCCCCCGCCGAGCCATGCGTCGTAGGCGTCGTAGGCGTCGTCGCGCGCCGCCTGCCAGGCCGCCGTGAGCAGATCGCCCTCCACGTCGAGCGGGCCGTGGAGCACCAGCACGTGGCTGTCCGCTAGATCGGAGAGAAGTGAGTGGGCGAGGGTGTCGTCTGCAGGGCTCATGGGAAGGGAGGGGAGCGTTGTATCCCGTAGGACGCGCCCGGCGGTTCGAACCTTCCCGGCGGCTACGCGGGGCGGCGGCCGACGCCCAGGATGTGGGCGATCTTCGGCATGGGGAAGCCCGGGCTGAAGCCGAAGCGGTCGAAGCTCTCGAGCTCGAAGCCGGCCGCCTCTATCGCCTTGGCGGTGTCCCTGTTCATATGGCAGCCCCCGGCGATGTGTGGCCAGAGGTGATCGAGAACGTCCTCGATCCTCGCCTGGCGGGGCCGGTTCGAGTGGACGTGCTCGAAGAAGTGGAGCTCGCCGCCGGGCTTGATCACGCGACGTAGCTCGGCGAGGGCAGACGCTTGGTCGGGCACGGTGCAGAGCACGAGCGACGCCACGCCGGCGTCGAAGCTCGCGTCCTCGGCCGGCAGGTGGTCGGCCTGGCCCGATACCACCGTCACCGTCACTGGCGCCGCGTGGGCTGCCGTCTCCGCGCGCTCGCGCAGATACGGCTCGGGCTCCACGGCCACCACCTCGGTCACCTCGGGCGGGTAGAGCGCGAAGTTGCGACCGTCGCCCGCCCCCAGCTCGATCCCCCTCCCGGACAGGCCGGCGAGGTTGCGCCGCCGGTTCTCGACCTGCTCCTCGACGTCCTTCATCCGCACCCACATGCGTGAGAAGAAGCGATTGCGCACGTCACCGCCTTCGCAAGCTCGTTCCACGGTGTCCTATTCTGACGGTCCGTAACGCGGAGGGAGGACTCGTAGTGGTCAGGGAGCGACTCGGAGCGCTGGTCTTTGGGATGGCGGTGGCCGCAGCGTGTGCGCTGCCGAGCGCCGCGGCGGCGGATGTGACGGTGAGCAGCTTCAGCGTCACACCAACCACAACGTCCGCGGGAGCCAACCCGGACGTGACCATCAACGAGGTGTTCGACTACGGCGCGAGCACCACGGACAGCGTGAAGAACACGACGCTGCACCTCCCGGCCGGGCTGCTGGGCAACCCGCAGGCCACTCCCAAGTGCTCGGAGGCGGACTTCGAGGCGGACACGTGTCCGGCGAATACGCAGCTTGGAGAGACGACGGTGGGGGCGACCGTGTACCTGGTCCCCGGAGTCGGGACGCCGGTGAGCTCGCCCGGATCGATTTACAACCTCGTCCCCGATGCCAGCCACCCGGCAGTGCTGGGGATCGTCGTCAGGCCATCCCTTGGCTCGAAGATCTTCCTCAAGTCGCCGATCAGTCTGCGCACGTCTGGCGACTTCGGCATCGAGTCGCCAGTCGAGGGGCAGCCGAACACCGCCACTATTGGGACGCCTGTCCCCCTGCAGATCACGTCAACGTCCCTGACTCTGTACGGGACCCGTCCCTGGATGCTCGCGCCGTTCATGGCCAACCCGACCTCGTGCAAGCCGGCCACGACCAACTTCGACGCGGTCTCATACGAGGCGCCCGACAAGACGGCCACGGCCTCGAGCACGTTCAACCCGACGGACTGCGACAAGGAGGCGTTCGCTCCTCACCTGACGGCGACGATGGGAGCTGCCGGCGCCACCGCGAAGAACTCGCACATACCGTTCGAGGCCACGATCACGCAGGCGCCCGGCGAGAGCTCGCAGCTCAGCACTGCCGTGACGCTGCCGGCGTCGCTGTCTTCAGGCGTGAGCGCGATTTCCACGCTCTGCACTGCGGACCAGCTGGCGGCCGCCGCCTGCCCCGCCGCCTCCCGGCTCGGCACCGCGACGATCGCGAGCCCGCTGCTGCCCACCGCGGTGCAGGGTCCGGTGTTCGCGGTCCTGCGGCCCGGCCAGCTTCCCGGCGTCGGTGTGGAGTTCGGCGGGGTGCTCCCGTTCGTGCTCGGCGGCAACTCGGCGCTCGCGGGCGGCCGGCTCCAGAACGTATTCACCGGCCTCCCGGACGTGCCGCTCACCAGCTTCTCGCTCGCCATCGACGGCGGCCCGCATGGGCTGCTCGTCGCAACGCGCGACATCTGCACGGGCCCGGCCCCCACCGTGGACGGCGCCTTCACCGCCCAGAGCGGAGCGAGCGCCAACCTCAGCGCCCCGGTGACGGTCCAGGGCTGTGGTCCGGCTCGCTTGAAGGGCCCGCACGCCAAGGCGAGCGCGCGCGGCTTGGGCGGGAACCACCCACTGCTGCAGCTGACCGTCCTGAAGGGCGCGGCCAAGCTGCGGGGCGTGTCGGTCACGCTTCCGAAGACCATTCGCGTTGGGAATCCGCGCCGCGGGCTGAGCGCCGTGGGCGCCAGGTTCAAGCTGTCGAAGAAGAAGATCAAGCTCTCCCGCAAGGGCAACCTCACCCTCAAGCTCCCATCAGGCGGAGCCAGCCACGTCACAGCGAAGCTGAAGAGCGGAAGCATCCACGCAAGCAAGTCGCTGAAGAAGCGCCTGAAGCACCACAAGAGCGTGAAGCTGAAGCTGACGATCCGCACCACAGACGTGTCGGGTCACCACACGACGCTCCATCTGAAGTTCACAGGCCGGCGTTAGAAGAACAGCCCATGGCCTATGGCCTATGGCCTATTACTTCGCTATACTAATTAGCAATGCAAACCATTGCCCAAGCCGACCTCTCCCCCCGCCTCCGCCTCGCCATCACCCGCATGGCGCGCAGGCTGCGGCAGGAGGCTGACGCCGGGCTGTCGCCTTCGCTCACAGCCGCACTTGCCACGCTGGAGCGGCACGGGCCGCTCACCCCCAGCCGCCTGGCGGAGATCGAGCGCATTCAGCGCCCTACGGTCACGCGCCTGCTCGCCACGCTCGAGAACGACGGCCTGGTGGAGCGCGAGGCCGATCCCGACGACGGCCGCGTCTCCCACGTGCGCATCACCCGAGAGGGCAGTGCGCTCGTGAAGAAGCTTCGCTCGCGCAAGAACGCGTACCTCTCAAAGCGCCTGCGCAACCTCGACCACGACGAGCTCGAGATCCTCGAGCGCGCCACCGCGATCCTCGAGAGGGTCCTGGAGGATCCTGAGTGAGGGCCCTCCGGCCGACGCTCGGGAGACCTTTCGCCTCACTCGCGCTACCGAACTACCGGCGCTACTTCGTCGGCCAGATCGTCTCGCTGAGCGGCACGTGGATGCAGACCGTTGGCGAGCTGTGGCTCGTCCTCTCGCTGACCGGCAATCCGCTCGCGGTGGGCGTGACCACCGCCCTGCAGTTCACGCCGATGCTGCTCTTCGGCGCCTGGGGCGGGGTGATCGCCGACCGGCTCGACAAGCGCCGCCTTCTCATGTTCACGCAGGCGGCGATGGCGCTGCCGGCGCTCACGCTCTGGCTGCTGGCCGGATCGGGCGTGGTGCAGCCGTGGATGATCTTCGTGCTCGTGTTCGCCCGCGGGGCGGTGAACGCGGTGGACAACCCGGCGCGGCAGGCATTCCTGGTCGAGCTCGTGAGCTCGGCCCGCCTCGTGAACGCCGTTGGGCTCAACAGCGCGCTCGTGCAGGTGGCGCGCGTGGCGGGGCCCGCGCTGGCGGGCCTCACGATCGCCACCGTCGGCGTGGCGGACTGCTTTCTCGTCAACGCAGCGTCGTTCGCAGCGATGATCGTCGCGCTGCGGAGGATGGACACGAGCCAGCTCCACACGAGCGAGCCGGCGCCGCGCAAGAGCGGGCAGCTGCGCTCGGCGCTCCGCTACGTGTGGGCCACGCCGGGGCTGCTCATCCCGCTGGCGCTGATGGGCGTGGTCGGCACGCTCTCGTACAACTTCCAGACGCTCATGCCGCTGCTCGCGCGGTTCACCTTCCACGGGCACGCCGGCACCTACGCGGCGCTCACCACTTCGATGGGCATCGGCGCCCTGCTGGGCGCGCTCGTGGCCAGCACGCGGCGCGAGGTCGGGCCGAAGCTGCTGGTGGTGTCGGCGGTCGCGTTCGGCGGCGGGCTGCTGCTGGCCGCGGCGGCGCCCACGCTCGACACCGAGGCGGTCTCGCTCGCGCTCACCGGAGCGGCCAGCGTCACCTTCGCCTCGAGCGTCAACTCGAGCCTCCAACTGCGCGTCCGACCGAGCATGCGCGGGCGCGTGATGGCGCTCTACTCGGTCGTCTTCCTCGGCAGCAATCCGATCGGCGGGCCGCTGATGGGCTGGATCTCAGGCGCCGCCGGTCCGCGCGCCGGCCTGCTGCTCGGCGCGGGCGGCGCCATCGCCGGCGGGCTGGTGGCGCGCATCGCGTTCGCCCGGATGCCCGATACCGCGACTGGAGAGCACCGCATCGCCCAGATTCACGGGAGCGACCAAGCTCGCCGCCGCGCTCCCGCCGCGGCACAGCCGCCGAGGCGCGTGCGCGACCACGCGCCAACCGCCACGCCGTCTAGGCCACGCGCCTGATCGGCGCGACGGCCGGTGCGAGCAGGGGCTCGGCGCGCAGGTCGACCTCATGCCGATCGATGCGCTCACCGCTTGCATCCCAGAGAACGCGCACGGTGGGGAGATCAAGCTGACCCAACGGGACGGAAGTGACCACGCCCCGCCGCCCGTCGGCGAGTGTGATCTCGCTCCCCGGTGAAAACGGTGCGACGACCTTCTGGAACGTCTCGACGATGGCGGGGTCGAAGTCGATCCCGCTCCCATCGACAATCGCCTGAACGCCAAGGTGCTGCGGGGACGGTCCCGAGTACACGCGGCTGCTCGTGATCGCGTCGAACACATCGGCCACCGCCGCGATGCGCGCGAACTCCGGGATCTCGAGCCCGCTCCGCCCGTCGGGATAGCCCTGGCCGC
>Ga0136846_1235075_pt1 | contig 15850 bp, 15 predicted proteins | sample HopSoiMetagenom2_FD_96841 | JGI IMG/M metagenome (GOLD analysis project Ga0136846, IMG submission 96841) | Grasslands soil microbial communities from Hopland, California, USA - 2 Assembly 2016 (version 4) | ecosystem: Environmental > Terrestrial > Soil > Grasslands | place: USA: Hopland... | reverse complement strand
TGTTGGTCGAGGCCGGATGGCTCCCGGCCTTGCTGCGCACGGCTAGGCCGGGCGCGGGGGTGGCAGCCGGACCCGAGGCCGAGGACGAAGCCGACGCCAGCCCTGTCGGGGACGGTGCGCTTGTGGGGGCCTTGGCCTCTCTGGACGAGGACGCGCCGCCGACCGACGCGGCGGCCCTGGCCGCCGGCGACCTGGAGCTGTCGCCAGGTGACGAGGCCGAGATCGACGCGCTCCTCACGGCGGCGGAATAGGCCAGGAGACGGGCGGCGGCCGGCCGCCGCCCGTTGAAGGCCATGGTCAGCGCGGCCGATCCCTTGGGATCGGCCGCGTTTCAGTTCCGCCTCCAGGCGACGATCTATCGAAAATTCGTAAGCGCCGCCAATAGCTTGGCGGAGACACCTCAAGTGTTTCGCTGGGCCAAACCTACCGCGCGGCCCGCGCCGTCGCGCCCGGCGCCCAAGCGCCGCGACCGGCGGCGCGGGCCTGCGCTTCGGCGGCGGCGTAGGCGCCCTTGCTGTAGCGGCGATATTCCGTGGCCAGGCCTGACCGGATCAGGGCGGCGTTGAGGTCGGGCGAGGCGTCCGACCAGCAGCGGGCGACGCTGCGGCCGTAGCGGTCATGATCGACCACCCGGCAGCCGACCCGGCCGCGCGTCAGGCTGGTCAGCAGGTCGCGAGCCTCATAGGCCAGCGGCTCGGCCGGGGTCTGGCCGCGTCGGACCTCCGGGGCGTCGACGCCGTAGAGGCGGATGCGGTCGGCCCCGCAGCGCAAGGTGTCGCCGTCGTGGACGGATGGGGCGGTGCAGGCGATCAGGCCGGCGGCGAGCAGGGCGAGGGCGGTCATGGAGCGGATATAGCCTGCGTCGCGGCGGCCGCCACGGAGATGTCGCGGCTTGGGTCGCTTACAGCTTCAGCCAGCTATTGCGCTGGTTGAGGATGCCGACCCAATAGCGGTCGGTGGTTCGGGTCGAGGCGAACCGCAGGTAGCCTTCCAGGCAATCGACCGTTCGAATGGGCGTGTTTTTCTGCATCGCCTCGGCCAGTTCCGCAGGCGTGACGGTACTTGGCTTACTCGTCATCTTCTTGAGCACGACTAGGAATTGGTCGCGCAGGATGGTGCTCTCATCCTTCTGGCGCATGGCGTTGCCGATATCGCCCTTTCGCCAGACCAGGAGCGTCGCGCGGCGGATGGGCCAGTCGTCGCCGCAGCGGGGCAGGTCGATGTCCGGATAGTCGTCCAGGGTCTGGTTGATGGTCGCCGCGTCGATCCGGGCGATCTTCCGGGCGTCCGCCGTCAGGCTGCCCGCCATCTGATAGGCGGTCTTCTTGAACTTCAGTTCAAGGACGACGTACTCGCGCCGCGAAGCGCTGCCCAGCACCAGGTCAACCTTCTTGGAGGCTCCGCGCTGGCCGGGACGGCGCGGAAGCGGAAACTCCTTCGCCGGCTTGTAGCCGTTGGCCTTGGCCAGCTCCCAGATGGGCGGATGCAGCACGCTCTCGTCGTGCTGAGGCGTGTTGCGCAGCATGTCGTGATAGGTCAGCCAGCCGGCCAGTCCGGAAGCGATCGTCGAAAGGATGTTCACGCGGCAAACTCGGTCTCGGGTCAAACAGCATAGCTTGGCGCGCTCGACTTGGCACGGATTTGGGCGCGGCGGACGGCCTAAGAGCGGTGCGGGACCCCGCCGTATAGGCAGGCCCATGCCTTGGCCGTCGCTGACGGCCAGGTCGGTCCGAGCGCAGTCGATCCCGCCACGGCGACTACGACGCGAGACGAGGCCTCCATGACGCCGCAATGGCTCCGGCGGTCCCAAGGCGGTTGGAGGGAGTGTCCGCCCATGCTTCCCAGCCTGTGAGCCGACCAAGCGGCGCCGGCGTCTCGATGCGTCGGTCTCCCCGCGCTAGGGCCGGCTCATCCCGTTAAACGCGTTGAGCAGCCAACTGCGAAGATGCTCGACCCGCAGGACGACGATGCCGGTGTCGCCAGAACGCCAGCGGCACACCACCCCGGTGACGCGCGCTTCGGCCGGCGTCCAAGGCTTGTTCGCCGCCAGGCAGGCCAGGTATCGCGTGTCCCAGACCGTCGATCCGCTAAAGCCCGGCGGCAGTGGCAGGTGGCCGGAGCCGTCAAGCATTTCGGCGTGCTCGGGCGAATGGTGCAGGGCGAAGAAGTAGCGCCCGTCCAGGCCGGCGGGCAGCTCCGCCATCTCCTGCGTCGCGTAGGACATCGATTCGTTGTTCAGGATCTCGAAATGGAAGCTCGAATGTTCCTGGGCGTAGCCCCGGAAGAACAGGACCTCGCGGGCGACAGGAGCATGCGCCCAGGTGAACTGTGCATCGGAAATGGTTTGCGCGTGGTGGTTCGTCGCCCAGACATCATCGGCCACGAGGTTGATCGCGCAGTCGATGGGAAAGGGCGCGAAGAGGGGCGTACGGGTTATGCCATGCTTGTCATTTGAGCCGGGCAAGCCATGGGCCAGGTTCGGAAACCAGGCGTTCTGCTGGCCGTCGCCAAGCACGTGCTCGTTGGTCAGCAGGAAGCGCCGGTTGAAGAGCGAAATGAACGAGCCCGTGCCCGACAGGCGCGGGACGTTGTCGGGCTCTTCCGCGGTCACGGGCTTTTCGTAGGAAATCGGCGTGACGAACGGCTCGGTGTGCCCTCGCATCGCCGCGACCACGTGGCGGGCGTGGCCCTTCCAGTCGTCTTCGGTCATCTCGTCGTCCGCCATCACGCTCGCTCGTAGAAGATCATCGCGCCGTCTCAGCTGTCGACGGCCCACCGGCCGTCCACCGCAGGTTCGCGTGGAACGGAGCCGGGCGTTTTGAAGACCATGCACAAGCTAGGACAGCCAAGGTCCGTTCGGAACGGGCAAAAGCCAAAGTCCGGAGGCGCTCGTCCGTCTTTTCGGGCCTCGCGCGCCGCGCCCGCCCCGCCGGATCGGCGGAGCGGGCGAGCTCGATCAGTCCGCCTTGGGGCCGTTGCTGCCCGACCAGACCAGGCTGTGGACGCCATCGACGGCGACCAGGGCGGCGTTGGTCGCCGCGCCGCAGGACGGGTCGTCCAGCAGACCTCGGATAGGCGTGGTGTCCCGGCCGGCCGTCTTCCAGGTCGCGCCAAGCTCGGCCTTGCCCGCGCCGCTCCGAACACCCGGGCGCTCGTCGCCGGCCTTGTCGACGATCGGGCGGACCCGGACCGGTCTTGAAGATCGACGGTCAAGGCGTTGATGGCCCGCCGAGAACGAACCGTCAGCATGGGCGGTGAAAGCGCCGATGGCGCCATCCCAGCCTCTCCGGGATCTTCATCGGGCTCGCCGCCCGCGTCCTCTTCTGGCCTGATCTGACCGGGAGCCGGCCGGTCCCCGCAACCTCGCGGCCGCCTTTCTTCCCCTGGGACGGGGCGTCCCATTCCTCGCGGGACAAGAAACTTGGCCTCTTCGGTCCTTCGCCAGGCTACGGGAGCGCGCCCCAGATCTCCGACTTTGGGGCAGGGCGCGCTCTGCGGGGCCGGTCCTGGCCCCGGTCCATCGATCGCCATCGAGGCCGCGATCGGCGCGGCCCGGTTCAGATCGGAGAGACTAAAATGGCTACCATCGGCACTTTCACCGCCCATGCTGACGGTTCGTTCTCGGGGGCCATCAACACCTTGGCCATCAATCTCAAGACCGTCCAGTTCCGCCCGGTCCTCGACAAGGCCGGCGACAAGAGCCCGGATTTCCGGATCTTCGCGGGCAAGGCCGAGCTTGGCGCGGCCTGGAAGAAGACCAGCAGGGACAACAACGACTATCTGTCGGTCAAGCTGGACGATCCGTCCTTCGGCGCGGCGATCAACGCGGCCCTGGTCGTCATCGACGGCGTCCACAGCCTGGTCTGGTCGCGCAGCAACGGCCCCAAGGAGGACTGATCGAGCCCGCCCGTCCCGCCAATCCGGCGGGGCGGGCGCGGCGCGCGAGGCCGAAAAATGCGGGTGAACGGTCGTGGATCTCCCAGGCCGACCCCGCCGATTTCACGCCATGGCCTGTCTCTGTACGACGGGCGGTCCGGACGTCTTGAGGGGCCGGAAACGGGCGCTCACAACGGTTTTCGCGGGATTGGCGAGGACGCTTCCAACCGCCCGACAGGCGTCCGTTTCGCATCCCGCGCCGTCGCCGGCCGCCTTCGCCCCCCAAGGGCGGCCGGCGAGGCGGCGGCTCGAGAGCAACCGGCTTACCTCCCCCCAGCCGGCCCTCGAGCCGCCGCCGACGGTCCATTCCCCAGGGCGTCCCAACGACAAGCCATGACCACGATCGGACACTTCCGTCGCGACGGCGAGGGTTTCACCGGCCGCCTCGCCACCCTCAACCTCGACGTCTTGCTGACATTGACGCCGGCGGAGAAGTTTTCCGCCAAGGCGCCGGACTTCATTGCCCACGCCGGATCGACCGAGGTTGGCGCGGCCTGGCGCCTGGCCGACGCCAGCGGCGCGGTGCTCAGCCTCAAGCTCGACGATCCCACCTGGCCCGAGCCGATCGGTGCGCGGCTGATGGCGTCCGAGGGCGGCGACCTGCCGCTGATCTGGATCCGCCGGACCGACCCGCCGCCGGCGCCGTCCAGCTAGGTCTCTTCGTCCCGCGGCGGCTCCTCCGCCTCCGGCTGGCCCTCGTCGCCCTCATAGATGTCGGCCCAGGCCCGCTCCAGATAGCTTTCGGCGCTGGCGGCATGGCGCGCCAGATAGTCGTCGATCTCCTCGGTCAGGCGGCGCATGCCCGAAAGCACCAGCCCCGGCGGGACGATGTTCAGCCGGGGCCCCACTCGGGTCAGAAGGTCGAAGAACGCGATCCAGAAGGTCATCGGCAGCTTGCTGTCCAGGGTGAACAAGGCCACCTCCGGCTGCTTGAAGAACAGCGCCAGCTGCAGACTGACCGGGTCCGAGCGCGTCGCCCGCGCGAACAGCCGAAGCTTGCGCAGGTCCAGTTCGCCGCGACCGGCCTCGAAATCCTGGTAGGTCCGCAGGGCGATGCCCATGCCGTCGGCGACTTCCTGCCCTGTCATCCGCCGCTCCTTGCGGACCAGCTTGAGGATCCTTGAGAGGAGGCGCGCCTGGCGCGCAAGCGGCGTCGACGGCAAGCCCGACATCCCTCACTCCACACTGAACAACCTCTGATCTGCAGTAGGCGCCACGCTAGCGTGTAAGTGCAATTGTCAATGAGTGTCGGTCTGCGCCGAGCGGCGCCTTGGTCGCCAAACCGATGAAATTTATGCTCAGAAGCGGCCGGTTCGGGAATGGCTCTGCGGCCTTTTACGCAGCGATCGGCCCGGTCCTACGCAGCCGATCGGGCTCATCGCGGCGATCGCCGCGCAACGAATCGCAAAACCGTCGCTTAGGACGAGATTCGGCCGTTCCCGGGCGCTCGCGCTCGACCCGCGCCTGAGGCTCCGCGAAAGTTCGCCCTTTGCCGGAGCCTTTCAGGTTGGGCCGAGACCGCGATCCCTTCGAGCGCACGATCGAGACGCTGCGCCGCCGTCTGGCCGCCGCCGGCCCGCAGCCGGGCGCGCCGCTGGCGATCAACCTGCTGGCCATCGAATTGGGCGTCAGCCAGACGCCGGTGCGCGAGGCCCTGGCCTGGCTGGCCGGCGAGGGCCTGATCGCCCGCGGCGACCAAGGCTATGTCGGCGCGACCTACGACGCCGAAGGCCTGGCCCAGCGCTATGAGCTGGCGATGATCCTGGTGCTGGCCGCTTGCCGGCGCCGCTTCGCGCCGGCGGGGGCCCGCGCGGGCCAGGGCGCGGCCGATGTGCTGGAGACCGTGGTGCGCGAAGGCGCCAGCCCCGTGCTCGGCGAAGCCTTCGCCCATGTTCGCGCCCAACTCGCGCCGCTGGCCCGGGCTGAGGCGGCGGTGCTGGGCGAGGCGGACGCCGAGGATCGCCGGCTGGGCGAGGCCCTGGCCCTGGGTCCGGCGGCTTTCGCCCGCGCGGTCAAGCGCTACTACGGACGCCGGGCCGGGCGTAGCGGCGAAATCCTCGGTAGAGGCCTGCTGGAGCGCACGCGAATATAGCGTTGAATATACCTCCTGTTGAGCGCGCGATGGTGGGGCCGCGAGGTGCGGCGACGAAAGCCTTAAGGAGGCGACCATGACCACCACCATCCGCCTGATCCGTCTGGGAGACGCCAAGCAACTGACCCAGGGCGGCGGCGCGCCGATCCTGCCCGAGGAGGTCGGTGCGCCGCGCTACGCGCCGCTCTGAACGGGCCCGGCGCGGGTCGAAGGAGACGGCCCGCGCCGCTTTCCGCCCGGGTCGGCCGTCGTGGTCGGCCTGGTCCTTCCACCCCATGATCCAGGAGCACGCCATGTCCGTGCGATTTCAACTGATCCAGCTGGGTCACGCCCACGACCTGACCCAGGCCGGCAACGGCGTCATCTTCCCCGAGGACTTCACGTCCTTGCGCTGGATGTGACCGCCCGGCGGGCCGTCGGCGACGGCGGCCCGCGACGTCGCCTCGACCCGTCGCTCCATGTTTCAGCCAGAAGGACGACTGCGATGACCTATCGCTTGATCGCGCTGGGCCAGGCCAGCTGCCTGACCCAGAGCAAAGGCTCCATGTTTCCGGAGGACATCTCTCCGCTCCACCGTTTCGACCTCTGAGCGCCGAGACGACCGGACGGGCAAATATAGGTTTGAATATAGGTGATCGGCCCGGCCTGCTTGAACCGCCGCGAAGCCTCGCGGCGATGACCAGCAAGGAGAACAGTCGATGGCGTTTCAGTTCGCCCTGACCCGCCTGGGCAAGGCTTCGGCCCTGACCCAGTCCGCGGGCGGCACGCTCTTCCTCGAAGACAACATGCTGTTCAAGTACGACCCGATCTGACCGCGGGAGCCGCCGCCGGGGCGTGCGGCGGCTCCTTGTTGATCCCGAGTTGCTCCCGACAGTCAACGAGGTCCGCCATGCAGCTTCGCCTTGGCCAAGACATCCACGCGGTCATGATCGACGGCGACGCCGTCTTCCTCGACGTCCGGTCCGACGCCTATTTCTGCCTTCCGGGCGTCGGCGCGGTGCTTGCGGTGCGGGGGACGACGGTGTCGACCCCGGAGGCGTCCCTGGCCGAGGGCCTTTGCGCCGCGGGCCTGGCGACCACCGAGCCTTGCGGGCCCGACCGGCCGCCGCCGCCGCCCGCGCCGCTGCGGACGGCCCGCGCCCTGATCGTCGGCGCCGCCCACGAGCGGGCGCCCGCGCGCCCGCGTCACTGGCGGGCCGTGGCGAAGGCCGCGCTTGAGGCCTCGGCGGGCCGGCGCAAACGCTTCGATCGCCTGCTTCCCGCGCCTCCGTCTCTTGAGCCTTCGCGGGTCGCGCCGGCCCCGGGCGCGACCCTTCTGCGCGACCTGGCGATCTTTCGCAGGATCGCGCCGTGGCTGCCGCTGGACGGGCTTTGCCTCTACCGCAGCCACCTGCTGCGCGCCTACCTGACGGCGCTGGGCCACCGGGTCGATTGGATGTTTGGCGTGCGCACCTGGCCGTTCCGGGCCCATTGCTGGCTGCAGGCCGGCGACGTCGCCCTGGACGACGAGGCCGAGCGGGTCTTGGCCTATCATCCGATCATGGTGCGCTGAGGTGGCCTATCTCGTGCTCCTCCACGAACCGGGCCAGCCGGGGGCGTTGTTCGAGGCGATGGTCGCCGATCTGGAGGCGCGCGGCTGGAGCCAGGCCCTCAAGGCCTTCGCCCTGGCGGTCCTGACGCGGGGCGCCGCTCCGCCGATGCAGCCTTTGACCGGCTCGCGCGGCGTTGGCGGAGTCGTCGTTGGCCAGGTCTTCTCGCGTACGGCCGCGCCCACGCGCCTTGAGGCGGCGGACCTCGCCGGCCTGATCGACCATGATCCTGACGACGCCTGCGCCTGGCTGATCGACAAGGCCTGGGGCGGCTATGTCGCCGTGCTGGCCCCCGACCGCCGCGCGCCGCCCACCGTCCTGCGCGACCCGACCGGCGCGATCGAGGCGTTCCTGTGGGCGCGCGATGGCGTCACCGCCATCGGCTCGACGATCCCCGAGGGCCTGGCCGCTCCGCCGGATCTCGCCCTCGACTGGGACCGGATCGCCGACATCCTCGCCGACCCGGCCCGAAGCGGCGGCGCGCCACCGCTGACGGGCGTCGTTGATATTGGTCCCGGCGCCTGCCGGTTTGGCGCTAGCGGCCAGGAGGAACGGACCCTGTGGTCGCCAGCGCGGTTCGCGGTCGGCGGGCGGCGGCGCGACTGGCCCAGCCGCGCGCAGATGCGCGCCTGCGTCGACACCACCATCGCCACCCTCGCGGCCGGCGCGGACAAGATCGTCTGCGAAATCTCTGGCGGCCTGGACAGCGCCATCGTCGCCACCGGTCTCACGCAGGTCGGTCGCCGTGCGGATCGCGCCATCAACTTCTACCGCGACCAGCCCGAAGCCGACGAGCGCGCCTACGCCCAAGCCGCGGCCGACCGAGCCGGCGTGCCGCTGGAGACCGTGCGGCGTGAGCCCTTCGCCCTGGACGCCGGGGCGTTCGAACGGAGCGCCGCTTCGGTCCGGCCCAACTTCAACGCTCTGGACCCCGGCTATGACGAGGCGCTGACCCAGGCCCTGGCGCGGACCGGCGCGGATGTGCTCTTCACCGGCCACGGCGGCGACGTCGTCTTCCTGCAGGTCGGGGCGGCGAGCCTGGCCGCCGATCTCTTGACCGGGGCGCCGTGCGAGGGCTCGCGCCTGCGTCGGCTGGCCGAGGTCGCGCGACGGACGCGGCGCTCGGTCTGGAGCCTTGGGATCGAGGCCCTTCGCCGCCGGCCGGGGCGCGTCTCGCCCGAGGCCTTGTCGCCGCCGGTCGGCATCTTCAGGCGCGTTGAGCCGCAGCGAAAGCACGCCTGGATCCTGGAAGCACGCGGTCAAACGGCGGCCAAGCAGGCTCAGATCGCCGGCCTCGTCACCAGCCTGACCTTGAACGGCGCCACAGGCCGCGCCGAGCGGGCGCGGCTGGCCCACCCTCTGCTCAGCCAGCCCGTCATCGAGCTCTGCCTGGGGATCCCGGCGACGGTGCTGAGCGCGGGCGAGACCGAGCGCAGCTTCGCGCGCGAGGCCTTCGCCGACCGCTTGCCGCCCGCGATCGTCGAGCGACGCTCCAAGGGCGACATCAGCGTCTTCTTCGGCCGCAGCCTGGCGGCCAGCCTCGATTTCCTGCGGCCGTTTCTGCTTGAGGGGCGGCTGGTCGCCGAGGGGCTGGTCGACGCCGAGCGCCTGGACACCGCGCTCAGCGTCGAGGCGATGGTCTGGAAGGACGCGACGGTCGAGATCCTGGCCGCCGCGACCCTGGAGGCCTGGGTCGGCTACTGGGAGGGGAGGATCGCGGCGGCCCGTCTTCAGGGCGCTGAGGGGGGCGCGCCTGCGACGGTTTCGGGGCCGCCGAAGGCGTCCTCCAGGAAGGCGAAGGCGCGCCGATAGAGATCGCGGACGTTCTCGGGATTGATCGGCACGTGCTGTTCGCCGCGATAGACCACCAGCTGGGCGTCCTTGCCCTCGCGGAACAGGGCCGTGAACATGCTCTGGGCCGGGAAGATCCCGAAGTCGAGATCGCCGAAGAACATCAGCACCGGCGCGGAGATCTTCTCGACCTGATAGCGAGGGCTGTTGGCGATGTACCGGCCAGGCGCGTCCTGAGGCTTGGCGCCCATTCGGCCCTGGCCCGCCTCGGTGTAGGAATTGAAGCCGCCGACATTCAACGCGATTTCGGGGATCGCCAGGGTGTTCAGCCGCTGGGTGTCGTGCATGGCGACGAGGTCGGTGATCGGCGCCGAGGCGATGAGCGCCTTGAAACGCGTCGACTGTGAGCCGGCCAACAAGGCGCCATAGCCGCCGTAGCTGTTGCCCCAGATCGCCAACTTGGCCGCCGACAGGCCCGCCTGCTGGCGCCGCGCGGCGTCGACGGCCAGCAACATCGCCTCGGCCAGGCGCGGCGCGGGGACCTCGTCCATCGCCATCGGCAGGCTGGGCGCCAGTACCGCATAGCCCCTGGCGACCATCAGCTGGACGCTGGTCTCGAAGTTCAGGGAGCCAGGCTTGTAGATGACGGGCGCCGCGTCGTAGCGGGCGCCGGGATAAGGCACGATGACCAGGGCGCGATCGTTCGTCGGTTTGTGGCCGCGCGGCAGGTAGAGCCAGGAGGTGAGCGCCTCGCCATGGAGTCCGGTGTGCGCGACCGGGATCGCTTGGGCGAAGGCGATGTTGTCGAGCGGCTGGTTGATCGCGGTGACCGGGGTCGGCGCCGACCCGGACCGCAGCAGGCTGACGCGCGTCACGCCGTGAAGATCCTTGGAGCTCGCCACCACCGCGCCGGACCGTGGGGCCAGGGCCAGGATGTCGAGCGCCGGATCGACGGCGACGGCTGGCAGGCTCGCGCCGTTCGCGCCGAGGCGTCGAGACCTGGCTCCGTCCGCCTCGAACACGGTCGACGGCTCCGTGCCGACCAGGACTTGCCCAGGGGACAGGCGCGCCCGCGGTGATGCGACCAGGGTCGGCTTGCCTTTGCCGGTCACGCGAAAGACGTCCGCGACCGTGCGCACCAGCAGGCCGTCGGGCGCGACGGCCACCGCGCGCCCGAGCGGCTTGTCCAGGTCGGCCGTCAGATTGGCCGGCGCGCCGCCCAGGCGCCACCAGTCGGCTCGGATTCCGGACCGAGGACGCGCGAGCGCGACCGGCCGACCGCCCACCCACGCGACCTGGCCCAGCGCGCGGACCTGCAGGTCGCGCGTTGGCTCGTCGATGACCAGGTCCGGCGCGAGCCACTCGGCCGCGCCCTCCAGGCTAAAACGCCAGTAGCCGAACGGTGCGCCGTAACGCTCTTCGTCGCGAGCGCCAGCCACCAACGTCTTGCTGTCCGACGACCAGGCCCACGCGTGATGAAGCAGGTCGCAGCGCGGGCAGGGCGCGGTCTTCTTGCCGGTCGCCAGGTCGACGAGGCTCAGCCGCCGCCAGCGTGGCGGCTGGCCGCCAAGCGCCCTTGGGACCTTGGCGTCGATCTGCACCAACCCGGCGTCCTCGATCATCGCCGCCGTCGCGCCGTTCGGCGATAGCAGCATGTCGGCGAAGGCGCCCTTGGCCAAGGGACGCACCGCGCCGCTCTCCACGTCGAAGGCGACGAGGTCGAGCGCCGGTGGGGCTGGCGTCAGGTCGCGATAGCGGCCGCTGCCAAGCACGACCCCCGTATAGAGCCCGCGACCATGGTCGGCCCAGGCCGCCGAAAGCCGGGCTTGTGTCTGCCAGCCCGCGCCGAGCAGCATCGAGGCGACCTGCGGCGGCTTGTCGATCACGATAACCTCGCGATCATTTCGCCAGCGGGCGGTCGCGGTCCAGACCTCCGGCTCGACCGTCAGGCCCGACCACCGGACCGCGCCGGTGGCCAGGGTGACTACGCCCAGTTCGCGCTGGTGGTCCTTCAGGCGGAACACCAGCACCCGCGACCCGTCCGGCGAAAAGGCCCCGAACGCATCGCCGGCCCGCGGATCGGCGCCCAGGAGCAAACGCGCTGGACCGCCGGATTTGAGGTCCATCACCAGCAGCCGCATGACCGTTTGCGGATGCAGGAACTCATGGTCGAAGTTGGGGGCGTCCTTGAACGGACCCTGGCGCTCGAGAACGAGCCATCGCTCGTCCGGCGAGAAGGCCACGCGTCCGAGGTCTTCGAGGGACAGCAGGTCCTCGACGGTGAAGGGGCGTTCGGCGCGGGCGGGCGAGACGCCCATCGCGCAGGCGAGCGCGAGCGCTGCGAAGGTTCGCATCAAAGCTCTCCGGGATGGTCGAAGGAGGGTGGGGCCTACCAGGCCTTGGTCAGCTGCAGCGCCACGAGCCGGCCCGACGGGTCGAAATTGGCCGGGTCGTAGCCGACGCCGGCCGGCGAGTCATAGAACGGCGGATCGCGGTCGAAGAGGTTCTGGACCGAGACGGCGAGCGACAGGCCCTTGAGCGGACCGCGCACGGCCTTTGGCGCGTACTGGAGCTGCAGGTCGGCGGTCGTCTGGGCTGGGATCCGCACGCCCGCAGGGGTGTGGAGATCGCCGACATGGTTGAGCGCGCCGGTCGCGCTGTAGGGGCCGTGGGTCCAGGTCGCCGTCAGCCGGCCGCGCAGGTCCGCCGGATATTCGGCCATGCCCGCCAGTTCCACGCCCTGCGCCGAGGCCGTGATCCGGCGTTCATACGACATCAGCCACGAGAGATTGCCCGTGATCACCAGCGGGTCGCCGCGCACGCTCATCCCATAGGTTCCGGTGACGTCGAGGCCGCGCACCTTGAAGTCGCCGGTGTTGACGTAGCGGGCGTCGGCGATCGCCTTGTAGGCTTCGGGCGCGTAGAGCGCCGCGGTCGAGGCCGTCGCGGTCGCCAGCAGTTCCTTGACCAGCGCCAGGTCAGCCGGGTTCGTCGTCGGGCTGATGAACTGGCGAAACGGCGCCAGGTCCGGGGCGGTCAGCACGGTCGACAGATTGTTGATCGCCGGCTGGCCGATCCGCCCCCGGAACTGCGTGTTCCAGAGTGTGGCGTTCATCCGAACCTCCGGATGGGCCGAGGGCGCCCATTCGACGCTCGTCGTCCAGGACTTGGCCGTCTCCGGCTTCAGATCGGGATTGCCGCCGTAACGCAGCAGGGTCAGGACCGTGCCGCTGGCGCCGGCGCTGATATTGACCGGCGTCACCCGCTGGGCGTCGGTGATCTCGCCCAGCGAGGGCGCCCGGAAGGACTCCCCGTAGGTGGCCTTCAGGCTCCAATCGGCGATCGGCGACCACACCAGCCCAAGCTTCGGCACGGTGCTGGTCGCACCGCCCCGATAGTGCTCACGCCGCACGGCCAGGGAGAGGTCCAGCCGCTCAAGGCCCGTGCGCCGGTTGTCGGGCCCGAACAACGGCACGCGGCCCTCGGCGAAGAGCGCGCTGACCGTCCGATCGCCATGACGCGAAAAATTGGCCAGCGGCGTCACGCCGGACGTGGCCGACAACCCCACCGTCTTCAAGTTCTCTTCGCGCAGCTGGGCGCCGAGCGCCAGCCTCACCGCGCCGGCCGGAAGGCGGAAGAGGGCGCCGTCGGCCGTGACGCTGGCGGTGTCGAGGCGACCGACCGTGCGTCGCGTCTCCCAACCGGATGTCACGAAGTCGAGGATCGCCTGTTTGTTGCGGCCCGCGCCGATGAACGGATTGAAGTAGCCGTCGCGCGCGGCGCTGTAGGCGGTCGCGGGATTGTCGGCGGTATTGCCCAGCGCCTCGTTGAGGAAGGCGGAGTTGAGCATTGTCGTCGACCTGCTCGTGCCCAACTCCTCGGCGTGCTGGACATAGGCGTCCAGCCGCCAGTCGCCGGGCAGCCGCACCTTGGCGCCGATCGACACGCCACGGCTCTGCACCTCGCCGGCGCTCTTCAGGCCCGTGGCCTCGTTGAGGAACGAATAGGCCAGGTAGTGCGTGGCCGAACCGTTGGGCGAGACGAAATAGGGATTGTTGCGGCCGACCACGAGGGTGGTCTGGGGTGCGATCGAATAGTCCGTGTAGCGACGGTCGCTGTAGCGTGCGTCCGCGCTGAGGGTGAGACGCGCGCTGATATCCTGCGACGCGGCGAAGTAGAGGCTGCCGCGCTCCTGGGTCGGCAGCAGGCTCATGGGTCTGCGCCAATTGGCCAGGTTCAGGCCCGGCTTGAAGTCGGTGGGCTTGAGGTTCGCGCCATCCTGGCCGGCCGGCACCGCATAGGCCGGCGCCAACGAGAACGTCACCGGATCGACGCCCAGGATGGTCGCCGGCTGGCTGAAATAGAGGCGATGGTCCGTGCCGCCAAAGCGCCGCAGGTCCGCGTCGCCGGCATAGTCGCGCTCGACGGCCATCAGCATGTTGCGCCGCTGGTACTCGCCGCTGAGCAGAACCGACCCGCTGCCCCAGCCGCGCCCGAAGGTCTGGGCGAACTGCCGCTGGCCCAGGTCTCCACGCGTCGAGCCGCCGATCCGGGCGCGGGTCTCGGCGCCCTCATAGCGCTCGCGCATCACCACGTTGACGACGCCGCCGACCGCGTCCGACCCATAGAGCGCCGAAGCGCCGTCGAGCAGGACCTCGATCCGCGCGACCGCGGCCAGCGGGATCGAGGAGATGTCGGCGAAGTCGCCCATCAGGCCCGCGCCCGCCATCCGGCGGCCGTTGATCAGCACCAGGGTGGCGTCGGCGCCAAGGCCGCGCAGATTGATCGCGGTGGCCCGGTTGCCGTTGGTGGTCGTCGGGTCCGAGGCCGTGGTGCTTGTGTCGTCGCTGGTGGTGCCGCCGAAGGCCTGCGGTACCGCGGTCAGGGCGTCGGCGACCGTGGCGTAGCCGCCCCGGTCGATCTCGCCGCGGTCGAGCACCACGACGGGCGAGGGGCCATCGCGCGTGCCCCGGATGTGGCTGCCGACGACGATTTCGGAGAGTTCCGTGACCGCCTCGGCTTCACCGGCTTGGCGGCCTGGGCTCGTCGGCCGCGCGGCGGCGGGTTTGGGCTGGGTCGCGCCGGCCGGGGCAGGACGGGGCGCGGTCGACACCGGCTGGCGTCCGGGCCGCAGCACAAGCACGCCCTGGCTGGCGCTCGTCGCCTCGATGCCCGCGCCGTGCAGGAGCTGGCTCAACGCCTGGCGCGCGCTATAGCGGCCCTCCAGGGCCGCGGCGCGTCGGCCCGCGACCAGTTCGCTGGAGAACAGGATGCGGACCTTGGTCTGGGTCGCCAGGCTGAGGATCGCCGCGTCGAGCGGTCCGGCGTCGATCTTGACGAACGCTGGCGCGTCGGCCGCATCCGCGGCCCTGGCCGGCGCGGGCGCCATCACCATCGTCATCGCCGCGCCGCCGAAAAGCAGCCCCTGAAACCGTCCCATGGATCCTCCCCCAAGCCGACGGGCGCCATCTTGGCGAGGCGCTCTTGCCGTCAGCGGTGAAGGGGGGACGCGCAACGGAGGGGGCTCGGGTAGTTGGCTCGGAAAAATAATGTGACGTCAGGTCGGCGCACCCTTGGCGCTCAGCGCGATGTCGCCGTTCGGCAGGGTGCGCGACCTCAGGCCAAACAGCACAGTGGCGGCCGAAACAAACTCGGTGGTGTCGCCGGCCTGGAACGCGCCATTGACGGCCAGCTGGCGCGGCGCGGAGGCGTCCAGGACGATCTTGGTCCTGCTGTAGCGATTGAGGTCCTCGACGGCCTGGGCCAGCGTCACGCCGCGGAACGTCAAGGTTCCGGTCCGCCAGCTGGTGAGCGCCGCCACGTCGACGCGCGTCGGGCGCGGAGCCGATGAGGCCGATCCCAGCACCAGGCCCTGGCCCGGCTCCAGCGTCCAGCCGTCGCGGCTTGCCGGCTTGTCGGTGACCGCCACGCGGCCCTGGGCCAGCGCCACGCGCACCTCTTGCCCGGCCTTGCGGACGTCGAACTCGGTGCCGACGGCGCGCACCTGGGCCGAGCCGGCGGCGACCACGAACGGCCGCGCGGCGTCATGCGCCACCTCGAAATAGGCCTCGCCGCGCAGCAGGTCGACACGCCGTTTTCCGCCCGAAAAGCGGACGCGCAGCTGGCTGTCGGTGTTGAGCCGCACCTGCGAGCCGTCGTCCAGCCGAAGGCTGGAGATCTCGCCGACCCGGGTGGTGTAGGTCTCGCCCGCCAGCGGCCCCCGCACCAGGACCGCGCCGGCGACGACGCCGGCCAAGGCCAGGCCCGTGCTCCAGACGCGCCAGTCTCTGGCCAGCCGGGGCTTGGCGGCCCGCGGCGGCCGCGCCAGCGCCGCCTTGGCTGCCGCCTGCATCACAGGGTCATCGCGCAGCCCCCGCACCGCGCGGCTGACATCCTCGATGTGGTTGTAGGCGGCCAGGTTGGCAGGGTCGCGGCTCCAGCG
>Ga0136846_1241463_pt1 | contig 15853 bp, 14 predicted proteins | sample HopSoiMetagenom2_FD_96841 | JGI IMG/M metagenome (GOLD analysis project Ga0136846, IMG submission 96841) | Grasslands soil microbial communities from Hopland, California, USA - 2 Assembly 2016 (version 4) | ecosystem: Environmental > Terrestrial > Soil > Grasslands | place: USA: Hopland... | reverse complement strand
GTGCTGCTCGCGCGTGGTCAGCGGACCCGTGGGGGCGACGGTCACCACTACCGGGTCGTCCGCGGCCATCAGTCGTGGACGACGGCGATCGCCTCGATCTCGATCATCAGCTCCGGGAAGATCAGCGCCGAGACCTCGATCATCGTGCTCGCGGGGTACGGCTCCTTCAGGTACTCCGCCCGCACCGGCGCGATCTTCGGGTACTGGCTGAAGTCGGTCACGTAGCCGTTGATCTTGACGACGTCGGCGAAGGTGGCGCCGGCTGCCTGAAGCGCCACCTCGAGGTTCGCCATCGTCTGCCGCGTCTGGGCGACGATGTCCCCCTCGCCGACGATCGAGCCGTCCGGAGCGATCGACACGGCGCCCGCGCAGTACACGAGCCTGCCACCCGGCGGCGCGACGGTGACCTGGACGTACGGCCCGACCGGGGCCGCCATGCCCTCGGGGTTGATCGACGCCTTCACGCCGCCTCGCCCGGGAGCGGCCCCGGCGCCCCCTCGCTCGTCCCCAGCTCATCCGGCGGCAGGAACAGGTCCTCGCCGAGCGGGTTGACCTCGAATGGCGCCGTCCCGCGGGGGCGATCGTCCTTGGCCGCCAGCGCCTCGCGCAGGCGCGCCGTCTCGGTCTCGTCGATGCGGTACTCGAGCGCGTCGGGGTCGACCGCATCGATGGCGACCCCGTAGACGTTGCGCGCCTTCTCGAGCGTGAGCAGCTCGTCGATGACGTCATCGAGCACGCTCTCGGGCTTGCGCTTCCACGGCAGGCCGTAGCCGCCGCCCCCGTTGGAGGCGAAGTACACCCGGTCGCCCTTCCTGAGGATGGCCTTGCTGGTGAACATGCCAAGGTTCTCCTCCTTGTCCGCCCCGGGGTTGCGGATGAGGATGTTCGGGCCGCCGTTGGTGCCGCCGGCCAGGCCGGGCGGGCCGACGATCTCGCGGTCGCCGAGCACGACAAGCTCGGTGTCGCCCCAGACGTCGAAGTTGCGCGACAGGCCGAAGCCGCCGCGGAACTCCCCGTCGCCGCACGAGTCCACCTCGGCCTCGGTGCTCGTGTAGTACATCGGATACCAGCGCTCGAGCGTCTCGTTGGGCTGGTTCGAGGCTCCTCCGATGAAGATCATCATGTAGAACGAGTTGCCGTCGGCGTAGGCGCGCGCTCCCTGGCCGCCCTCCAGCCAGAGATAGGACACGAAGTCCAGCCCAGTCTTGGGGTGGACGCCGCCGGTGCAGAAGTTCTGCAGGTTGACCGTGGCGGCATGCACGCGCGTGGGGTCGATCTTCTGCAGCGCCTGGCCCCAGCACGCCATGGCCACGCAGTCGACCTTCTCGTAGGCGCCCGAGCAATAGCCGGTGACCGGCGTGGGCTCCTCGACGTCCACGCACGTGCCCTTCTTGGACACGATGTTGATTGCGCGCACGACGCCGTGATTGAGCGGCGCGAGCTCCGGGAAGCAGTGCATGGTCCCGTCGTAGGTGGCCGACTGCAGCGCCGGGCGGGCAAAGCCCCACGACGCCACCGGCGCCGGGTCGCAGCCCGTCCAGTCGATCGTCACCTGGTCGCCGTCGATGGTGAGCTTGGCGTTGACCTTGATCGGCGGCTGGTCCTCGCGCCCGATGTCGCGGTCGCCCCAGTCGGTGAACTCGTACGTGCCGTCGGGCAGCTTGCGGACCCATTCGCGGAACAGCCGCTCGGAGTGGTCCATCGTGTCCTCGAAGGCGTCGCGGATGACCTGCTCGCCGAACTTCTCGACGTAGCCGAGCAGCCGGCGCTCGACCAGGCGGCCGGCCTGGTACTGGGCATAGCGCTCGGCGACGCGCTCGTTGGGGACGCGGATGTTCATGTCGATCAGGTCCCACACCGGCTTGTTGGGCACCTCGTTCTCGTACAGCTTCAGCGGCGGCATGCGCAGGCCCTCGGCGTAGCACTCGGTCGCGTGCGGGTTGAACGTGCCGTGCATGGGCCCGCCGACGTCCGGCCAGTGGCACAGCGCGATCGCGAATGCAAACACCTCGCCGCCGTGGAAGATCGGCCGGATGATCTTCACGTCGTTCTGGTGCGTCCCACCCGTGTAGGGGTCGTTGTAGATGAAGACGTCGCCGGGATGGAACTCGGCCACCTCCTTGACCAGGTGCTGGATCGACGCCTCGAAGGTGCCCATGTGCGGCGCCTGGTCGCGCTGGCCGTGCGAGACGAGCCGGCCATCGGGCGTGAGGATCGACACCGAGTAGTCGTGGCCCTCGGTGATCGTCGGCGCGTACGACACCCGCTCGATCAGCGCGCTGGCCTCGTTGCAGATCGCCTTGAACGCGTTGCGCAGGACCTCGAACGTGATCGGGTCGTTGCGCAGCGCGGGCGCCGTGACCGTGGTGGTCGGTTCCATGCCTACTTCCCTCCGGCGTCGATGAGCAGGTTCAGGTGCGCGTCGACGTCGACCGTGGTCCCAGGCGGAACCAGCACCGTGGTGTCGTCCTGCTCGACTACGGCCGGGCCGGCGATCCGCGTCTGCGGATGCAGCGCCGTGCGGTCGTAGATCGGGGTGTCGACGAACTCGTTGGACTCCTCGAAGAAGACCGACCGGGTCTTGCGCGGCTCGACCTTGCCGTTCGTCTGCCCCGAGAGCTTCAGCTCGGCATCGGCGGTGACGCCGATGGCAGCGGCGCGGGCGTTGACGATCTCCACCGTGGCCAGGTCGCGGTCGAACTGGTAGCCGAACTCGGCCTCGTAGGCCTCGCCGTAGCGGTCGACGATCGCTTCGATGGCGGCGCGGTCGCGCGGCACCTCGTCGAGCACGAGGTTCATGTACGGCGTCTGGCCGTAGTAGCGCACGTCGAGCGAGAGCTCCACCCGCTTGTCGCCACCGGCCTGTTCGCCTTCGAGCACCTCGTTCGCCTCCTGCTCGAGGTCGGCGAAGACCCGGACCAGCTCCTCGGGCTCGAGCTGGTCGGTCTGCTTGAGCACCGAGCGCAGGAGGTCGTGGCGCAGGTCGACCTGCAGGATGCCCAGCGCCGAGGTCACACCCGGGGTGGGCGGGACGATCACCGTGGGGATGCCGAGGTCCTGGGCGATGGCCACCGCGTGCAGCGGCCCGGCACCGCCTCCCGCCACGAGCGCGAACTCGCGCGGGTCCCAGCCTCGCTCGACCGAGATCAGATGCGTGGCGGCGGTCATGCTGGCGTTGGCGATGCGCAGGATGCCGCTGGCGGTCTCGGCGGCCGACAGCCCCAGCTCGCTCGCGAGGCGGCCGATCGCCTGCTCGGCGAGCTCGGGGTGAAGGTCGAGGTCGCCGCCGAGATATCCATCCGGGTCCAGGCGCCCGAGGAACAGGTGCGCGTCGGTGATCGTCGGCTCCTCGTTGCCCTGGTCCAGGCAGGCCGGGCCGGGGTCGGCACCGGCGCTCTGCGGGCCCACGCGAAGCGAGCCGCCGGCATCGACCCACGCGATGGTGCCGCCGCCGGCGCCGATCGCGACGAGGTCGACAGCGGGGAACAGGATCGGGATGTTCCAGTCCACGCGCCACTCGGAGGCGATCGAGGGCCGGCCCTCGTGAACGAGCGAGAGGTCGGCGCTCGTGCCGCCCATGTCGAACGTGATCACGCTCGGCGTGCCGGCGGACTTGCCGACGAGCGCGCCCCCGACGACGCCGCCGGCGGGGCCCGAGTGACAGATGCGCGCGGGCACGCGGCTGGCCGAGCCCGCCGACATGACGCCGCCGCCGGAGTGGGTGACGAGCACCTCGCCGTCGTAGCCCCAGGCGCGGAGCGCATCGACCAGCTCGTCGAGGTAGCGCTCGATCACCGGCATCAGGTAGGCGTTTGCGGCGGTCGTCGACGTGCGCTCGAACTCGCGGATCTCGGGCAGGGTCTCGGCCGAGGTGCACACGCGCACGTCCTCGCCGAGCTCCTCGAGGAGGATGTCCTTCGTCCGCTGCTCGTGCTCGGGCGCCATGAACGAGTTCAGGTAGGCGACGGCCACCGACTCGACACCGCGCTTCTGGAACTTGCGGGCGGCCTCGCGCACGTCCTGCTCGGAGAGCTCGTGCAGCACGTTGCCCTCGTAGTCGATGCGCTCGTCCACGGTGAGGACGTTGCGGCGCTGGACGAGCGGCGGCGAGGGATCCCAGTTGGAGTTGAACAGGTCGGGCCGGTTGGCGCGGCCGGCCCCGAGCACGTCGCGCATGCCCTTGGTCGTCACCAGGCCCGTGCGCGCGCCCCGGCGCTCGATGATCGCGTTGGTCGCGATCGTGGACCCGTGCTTGAACGCGGTCATCTCGTCGGGGTCGATGCCGGCCTTGTCGAGGGCGTTCATCACGCCGTCGATGAAGCCCGGCGGCGTGGACGGAGTCTTGACCGCTGTCAGCTCGTGCGTCGCTTCGTCGTACGCGACGAGATCGGTGAACGTCCCACCGATGTCCACCGCGACCCTGAGATTTCTCACTCGTGTGCTCCGTCCAAGTCGATGACGACGCAAGTATCCGAGTGCCTCGAGCCGCCCGTCATCGGGAAGATGCCGACCGCGCAAGCGGGTTTTCCCGCTTTGCCCTGCAGGCATCCTCTGCGGCCGTGAAGCTCGAGGGAAAGCGGGCGCTGATCACCGGCGCGGCGGGCGGCATCGGCAGCGCGAGCGCGCGGTTGCTGGCGCGCGGCGGCGCTCGTGTGGCGCTGATCGACCTCGACGCCGGGGCCCTCGCGCCGCTGCGCGACGAGTTGGCGGCGGCCTCCGGGCGCCCGGCGGCGGCGTTCCCGGTGCTCACCGGCGACGTGACCGCCGCCGGCGACGTCGCGCGCTACACCGCGGAGGCGGCCGACGCCATGGGCGGGCTGGACGTGCTCTTCAACAACGCCGGCATCGAGGGGCCCGTCGCGCCGGTCCAGGACTACGACGACGACGCCTACGACCGCGTCATGCACGTCAACGTGCGGGGCGTGTGGCTGAACCTCAAGCGGGCGGTGGTGCTGATGCTCGAGGGCGGCGGCGGCAGCGTCATCAACATGGCCTCGGGCGCCGCGGTGCGGGGCCTGCCGTTCCTCTCCGCCTACGTGGCCAGCAAGCACGCCGTGCTCGGGCTCACGCGCACGGCGGCAGTGGAGCTGGGCGAGGCCGGCGTGCGCGTCAACGCGGTGTGCGCCGGCCCGATCGACACGCGGATGATGACCTCGCTCGCCCAGCAGTCGGCCGAGCTGGCCGGGTCGGCCGTGGACGCGGCCCACGCGGAGCTGGTGCGCACCATCCCCATGGGCCGCTACGGGCAGCCCGAGGAAATCGCCGAGCTGGTTGGCTTCCTCGCCTCGGACGCCTCCTCGTACATCACGGGCGCAGCGATCAGCGTCGACGGGGGCGGCGCGGCGACGTGATCGAGCTCGACCTGGAGGGCCGGATCGCGCTGGTGACCGGTGCCAGCCGCAGCATCGGGCGGGCGACGGCGGTGGCGCTGGGCGAGGCCGGCGCGCGGGTGGCACTCGGCGCGCGCTCGCGACCGGATCTGGAGCGGGTGGCGGAGGAGGTGCGGGCGACCGGCGGCGAAGCGCTGCCGATCAGGTGCGACGTGAGCGACCCCGAGTCGGTGGACGCGTTCGTGGCGGAGGCGACGGACCGGCTCGGGCCGCCGGACATCGCCGTCGCCAACGCCGGCGTCTTCCAGCAGTGGGGCTCCACCCACGACCTCGCGCTGGACGAGTGGGAGCGCATCGTCGCCACCGACCTGACTGGCACGATGCTCACGTGCCGCGCCGCGGCCGCGGCGATGGTCGACGGCGGGAGCATCGTCGCAGTGTCGTCGCTGGCCGGCCTGGTGGCGTTGCCGAGCGCCGCCGCCTACACGGCGGCCAAGTCCGGCGTGACCGGCCTGGTGCGCGCGCTCGCAGCAGAGTGGGCGCCCGCCGGCATCCGCGTCAACGCGGTGGCACCCGGGTTCGTCATGCGCGACGACGATCCGCTGGCCGACAGTCCGGAGGTCCTTGCCGGGATCGAGGCCCGCACGCCGCTGGGCCGGCGCGGCCGGCCGCGGGAGGTGGCCCTGGCGGTGGTCTTCCTCGCCTCGCCCGCCGCCTCGTTCGTGACCGGCACCACGCTCGCCGTCGACGGCGGGTACAGCGCGATCTGAGTGGGGAATTTCGCCCCCGGGAGCGGGTTTTCACCGATGCGGGACGGCGCATGCGCCACGAGACTCCCACCGAGCCGTGCCGACCTTCTTCGACGACTATCAGAGCCAGCTCCACGATCGGCGCTGGACGTGGGACGACATCCCCTTCTACGAGGGCAAGGGCAGCCGGCAGAGCATCGCGCCGCTGCACCACCTCGACTACCTCGATGTCTACGAGCGTGTCTACGGCCGCAGGATCGGGGCCAACGGCATCGGCCGGCTGCGCGAGGTCGCGGTGCTGGGCAACCAGGACGAGTACGGCGCAGTGCTCGAAGCCGAGGGCGTCACGGTCCACCGGATCGAAGGGGACCAGGCGCCCGACACGGCCCACGGGCTGCTCGTCGCCGACGGCGGGGCGATCGCGGCCGACCGCACGGAAGTCCTGGCGCACTGGGCGTTTTGGAATTTGAACATCCCCACGCTGCTGACGATCTCCGGGAGGGGGGCGGTGGCCGAGGCGGGCGCCACCGTCTGGCTGGCCCAGGACGTGTACGTCGTCGGCCTCTCGGCGGCGTACACCCGCGCCGGGGTCGACCAGCTGCTCGCGATGGTCGAGCTCACGTCCGGAGTGGACGAGCTCGAGGTGCTGACCATCCATTGCCAGGGCCGCGTGCCGTTTGACCGCACCACGGGAGCCAGCGCGTACATCACCAACCTCATCGCCCCGCTCGACGTGGACAAGGTGCTCGCCTACAAGGCCGGCATCGACACGGCGACCCTGCTCTGGCTCGAACGCAACGGCTACGACGTCGTCGAGCCGGCCTTCGCGGAGCACGTCGGCAGCGCGGTCGTCAATCTCGTTCTGATCGAGCCGGGGCGCGTCGTCATGACCGCCGAGGCGCCCGAGACCCTGGCCCGCGTGCGCGCCGCCGGCATCGAGGTGATCGAGGTCCCCGGCACCGGCCTGCGCGCCGCGACGCTCGAGATCCTGCGCGACCCCGGTCCGAGGAGAGGCGACCGCTGATGCTGTACGCGGAGCAACAGGACATCGCGCCCGAGACGTGGGCCCGCTCATGCGGCGAGAATGGCATCGGGCGCCTACGCGAGGTGGCGATCAGCAAGATCAGCGACGCCGAGCTGGCCGCTTACGACGAGCGCTACCCGTTCCACGAGGACGTCGAGTGGCTCGAGTCGCACGGGCTGCAGCATGCGGACATCGGGCAGATGCACGAGGAGCAGGCGCAGTACGCCGAGGCGCTCGCGGGCGCTGGGGTGACCGTGCACTGGATCGACTGGGGCGAGGCACCGATGTCAGCCTACGGCCCGATGCAGGCGATGTGGGCGCCCTCGGACCTGTGGATCATCCGCGGTGGCTCGATCATCCAGAAGACCGGCTGGCACCCGTTCAGCTTCGGGCGCTCCGAGTTCCTCGCCCGCTGGGCCCAGCACCACCTCGGCGTCCCCGTGCTCTACACCGTTGTCGGCAAGGGCGTGCAGGAGCCGGCGACGACGATGTGGTTCGCCGACGACGTGTGGGTGACCGGCATCTCGGCCGCGTACAACGCCGAGGGCAACCGCCAGCTCGAACCGGTGGTGCGTCGCTCGGCCGGCGACATCGACCTCGAGGTGCACACGATCTACCTGTCGACCGACCGCTTCGTCGACCGCGACAGCGGCTGCTCCGCGCACCTCACCAACGCCATTTGCCCACTCGACGTGGACAAGGTGCTCGTCTATCCGTCGGCCGTGGACTTCGAGACCCACGAGTGGCTCAAGCGCAAGGGCTACACGGTGGTCGAGGTCGAGGATCGGGAGGAGCAGATCCGCTACACGCCCACGAACACCATCCCGCTCGAGCCCGGCGCCATCTTCATGGTCAAGGAGGCCAAGCGCGCCGTGGCCGCCGTGCGCAAAGCCGGCGTCGAGGTCATCGAGGTGCCCAATGAGGAGTTCAGCCGGATCGGCGGGGCCCTGCACTGCCGGACGATGCGCGTGCTGCGCGACCCCGGGCCGCTGAAGAACGTCTGACCGAGGAGGCGACCTCCGTGAACCAGATCCACGAGCACGTGATGCCGCCCAAGACCGGGCACGCGGTCGAGATCGAGAAGGGGCAGCACCTGCGCATCACCGACCTGGAGGGCAAGCAGGTCGTGGACATGGCGCTGTTCAACGCCGGCAACCACGGCGAGAAGCTGTCGACGTCGAACTCTCGCACGCGCTACGTGCCGCCGCCGGGGCGGGAGTACATCCCGCGTGACCATCTGAGTGAAGGCGACACGCTGATGTCGACGCTGTGCCGGCCGATGATGACCATCGTCGCCGAGACGCCCGACCCCAAGGGCATCCACGACGTCCACAACCGCATGTGCAACCGCTTCCTGTTCGAGTCCCACGGCGTCGAGGTCCAGGACGGCTGCCACGAGATCATCAGCAAGGCGGTCGCCGCCTACGGCATCAAGCCGGAGGACATCCCGGACACGATGGACGTCTTCATGAACTATCAGCACAACTGCGAGAAGCGCCGCTGGGAGATCCTCACGCCGGTGTCCAAGCCCGGCGACTACATCGAGTTCCGCAGCGAGATGGACCTGCTGGTCGGGCTCTCCAACTGCCCCGAGGACCTGCTGACCGAGTGCAACGACCGCAACTGCACGCCGATGAAGATCGAGGTCTTCGCGCCCTGACGGTCGTCGACGCGCATACCCACTTCGTCCCGCTCGAGTTCGTCGACTTCCTGCGTTCTGGCGGGGGCCCGGAGGGGCTCGAGGTGGTCGAGCGCGAAGGGCGCGACCCGCTGTTCTCGCACGCGAACGGGCTGCAGTACCCGGTTTTCGCGCTGTTCCACGATCCGGCGGAGAAGCTCGCGCAGATGGACCGCGACGGCATCGACGTGTCGCTGTGCTCGATCGTGCCGTCGCTGTTCCTGTACGAGATCGACCCGGCCGACACGCTGCGCGCGCACCGGGTGATCAACGACGCCGGGGTGGCCTACGCCGAGCGCTCGGGCGGGCGCATCGCGGTGCTGGCCACGGTGCCGCTCAACGACCCGGCGCTGGCGGCGCAGGAGCTCCGCCGCGCGTGCGGCGAGCTCGGGCTCGCGGGCGTCGAGATCGGGCCCAGCGTGGGCGACATGATGCTCGACGCCCCCGAACTCGATCCGCTGTGGACCGCCGCGACCGAGCTCGACGTGACGGTGATGCTGCACCCGTACCTGAACATGGTCGCCAAGCCCGGGCCCGACTTGGCCGGCTACCACCTGGCCAACGTTGTCGGCAACCCGCACGAGACCTTCGTCGCCGCCAGCCGGCTGATCGTCGGCGGCGTCCTTGACCGCCATCCCGGCCTGCGCATCCAGCTCGCGCATGCGGGCGGCGCGTTCCCGTATCAGCTCGGGCGCCTCGCGCATGCGTACGACGCGCGCGACGACACGAAGTCGGTGGCCGCGCGTGCGCCTGCCGACTACCTGGACAACTTCCTGTTCGACACGATCACCTTCGACGCGCGGGCGCTGCGCTTCCTGCTCGACCTCGCCGGCTCCGAGGCGGTGGTGTTCGGCACCGACCTGCCGTTCGACATGGCCGACACCTCGGCGCTGCAGACGGTGCCGGACATCGCCGACGCCGAGGTCGCTGCGAAGGTGCTCGGCGACAACGCCCTGCGGGCCTACGCGGTCAAGGCGCCCGCTTAGGTCTCGAGGTCGGAGGGCTCGACGAGGTGACGCGCCACCGCGATCGCCCCTGCATGGGCGCGGTTGCGCCCGCCGAGCTTGCGGATGACCGTCGCCACCTGGCGCTCGACGGTCTTGGTGGCCAGGAAGAGGGTGGCCCCGATCTCGGCGTTCGTGCGCCCGGCCGACATCAGCGTGAGCACGGCACGCTCGCGGGCGCTGAGGCCGGCTCCGGCGCCCTGGTCGCCGGGCGTGCTGGCGAAGCTCGCCACGGTGGCGCCGCGCGCGACGGCGCGCACCGCGTCGGTGAGCTCGTCGCCGGTGACCGAACGGTGCACCACGCCGCTGGCGCCGTGCTCGAGCAGCTCGGCCTCGCGGCCGGTCTCGTAGTCGGTGAGGACGAGAACCGCGCACGACGGCAGGGCGCTCCTGACGGCGCCGAGCGTGCGCTCGAGCTCGCCCTCGGCCTGGTGCCCGTCGATCACGATGACGTCAGGGTGCAGGCGGTGCACCTGGCCGCGGGTCTCCTCGCCCGTCGCGGCCTCGCCGACGACGCGGATGCCGTCGGCGCGCTCGAGCACGGCCACGAGCCCCGCACGAGCCAGGCCGTGGCGCTCGGTGACGAAGACCCGCAGGTGCCCGGAGGCCGAGCCGGTGGCCTCGACGGGCTCGCGCGCGCCGTCGGAGTCGCCGGCGCCGAGCAGGTCGAAGGTGACGGTGGTTCCGCGCTCAGGTGCGCTGTCGACGGTCAGCATGCCGCCGAGCGCCTGGGCGCGCTCACGCATGAACGAGATGCCGGTGCCGGCGCCGCAGGCCACCGCGTCGGGATCGAAGCCGCACCCGTCGTCGGCGACGACGAGCTCGAGGTCATCACCGACGCGCAGCGTCACGTCGATCGTGCGTGCGCGCGCGTGCAGGCGCGCGTTGGCCGCGGCTTCCTGGAAGATGCGGAACGCGGCCCGGCGCACGGCGCCGGTCAGCGCGGTGGTGTCGCCTTCGATGGTGAGGCTCGTGCGCGGTTCGCGCTCGCCGAACCCGGCGACGGCGGCGTCGATGGCGTCGGCCAGCGACTGCGAGTCCAGCCCGCGCGGCACCAGGTCGGCCACCACACGGCGCACGTCGGCGAGCTCGAGGCGCACGAGCTCGCGCACCCGGCGCGCCTCCTCGCAGGCGGTGTCGTCGTTGCCGGCGAAGCGGGTCTCGAGCGCCTCGGCAACGGCATCGATGGCCGGGACCGTCTGCGCGACCGCGTGGTAGACGTCGCGCGCGACTCGCGCCCGCTCGGACTCCATCGCCTCGTGGCGGATGAGCGTGCGCATTCGCTCCTGCACGCGCAGGTTCTCGATGAACGCCGCGACCTGGTCGGCGATCTGCTGCGCGATCGGCAGGTCGTGGTCGCCGTAGAAGCCGGGCGTGCGGCTGACGAAGTTGAGGACGCCGAACGGCCGGCCGCCCAGCCGCAGCGGCACGCTGATGAGCCCGTGGAAGCCGGCGCGGGCGATCACGCGGTCCTCGCGCCCGACGATGCGGGGGTCGCTGGCGAGGTCGTTGGAGACCAGCGGCCGATTCGTCATCACCACGTGCCGCAGACCGACGTCCTCGAAGGGGATGATCACTCCCTCGCCCGGCACGATCGGCGACGTGGCGACGGCGAAGCGCTCGAACGCGCGGCTGTCGGCGGTGAGCAGGTAGGCGCTGAGGCGGTCGTGGTCGAGCAGGCGCTTGGCCTCGGAGGCGAACGTGGCCATGAGGGCGGCGGCATCGCTGGCGCCCTCCACCGAGACTGGCGCGGGCAGGACGTCGGCGATGCCCTGGCCGGCGAGCAGCCCGACGCCGCATGCCACAACCGGGGCGGCGTGGGCGAGCAGCTCGGGGTCGGCCGTCTCGGCGTCGATCTCGAGCACGCCGAGGCTGACGCCGCCCGCGTGCAGCCCGACAAGCAGCCGCCCGTCGAACTCCGTGGGCTCCGACACCACGGCAAGGCGCTGCAACTCGCGCACGGGGAGGTGGGGCAGCTCGCGCCCGGAGGAGACGCGGGCCAGCTCCTCGACCCCATCGGAGGTGATGGCCCACAGGCGCACGGCGGGCGGATCAGCCTCGGCGAGCGGCTCCTCGAAGGCCGCTGCGACCGCCGCCGCGAGCGCCCGGAAGTCGGTCGCCGCCGAGACCGCGCGCGCAAGCTGGGCGAGGCGGACGAAGCGTCGTTCGATCTGTGCGTCGAGCTCGATCGCGAGCGGCGCGCCCATCACCGCTGGATCGTAGTGGATTCGTGCAATGTATTACCATCGCCAATGGAGGAGATCTGTGAAACCGCCGCCCTTCGAGTACCAGGATCCACGCTCGCTCGACGATGCCATGGGCCTGCTCGCCGAGCACGGTGAAGAGGGCAAGGTCCTCGCTGGCGGGCAGAGCCTGGTCCCGCTCCTGAACTTCCGTCTCGCCCAGCCGTCGGTGCTGATCGACGTCAACCGCGTGAGCGAGCTCTCCTACCTGCGCCGGCGCGACGGGCGCCTGCAGATCGGGGCGCTGTGCCGCCAATCGCGGCTCGAGCAGTCCCCGGTGACGCGGGAGAACTGGGGCCTGCTGACCGAGGCGGTCGGGCTCGTCGCCCACCAGCAGATTCGTAACCGCGGGACCGTCGGCGGGTCGGCCGCACATGCGGATCCGGCGGCCGAGCTGCCGGTGGCGCTGACGGCGCTGCAGGCCCGCTTCAAGGCGCGCTCGGCACGCGGCGACCGCGTGATCGGCGCCGACGACTTCTTCGTGACGCACCTTACGACGGCGCTCGAGCCCGACGAGCTCCTGGTCGAGGTCGAGGTGCCTCCAATGCCCGAGGGTGCGGGGTTCGCCTTCGAGGAGTATTCGCGGCGCCACGGCGACTTCGCGCTCGGCGGCGCGGCGGTGCTGGTGGCGAGCAACGGCGGCGGCGTCACCGAGGCGCGCATCGCGCTGCTCGGCGCGGCCGACACGCCTCTGCGCGCCCGCGAGGCCGAGGACGTATTGCGCGGGCACAAGCTCGACCAGGGCGTGGCCGCCGACGCGGCCAAGACGGCGGTCCGCGACATCGAGCCGACCGGCGACATCCACGGCTCGTCGTCGTATCGCAAGCGCCTGATCGAGGCGATGGTCCGCCGGGCGCTCGTGCGGGCGGCGTGAGCGCGGACGTCCTCGAGGGCGTCTTCGCCCACATCGACGAGGATGAGCTCGTCGAGCTGGCGCTGGCGCTCGGCAACCTTGACAGCCCGACGGGCGAGGAGGGCGCGGCCTCCGATCACGTCTTCGCATGGTGCGAGGCCAACGGCTTCGGGCCCAAGCGGCTGGGGCTGTTCCCGGATCGAGCCAACGTGGTGGCGCGGATCCCGGGGGCCGGTGGCGGCCAGAGCCTGCTGTTCAACAGCCACCTCGACACGACCATCGCCAAGGAGGAGACGCTCACCACGCCGCGCGCGGCGGCCCCTGAGCACCACACCGCCTGGCGCGAGGGCGACCGCCTCATCGGCAACGGCATCGTCAACAACAAGGGCGTGATGGCGACCTGGATGACCGCCTGCCTCGCCTTGCAGCGCGCGGGCGTGCAGCTCGCAGGCGATTTGCTGATGACGATGGTGGTGGGCGAGATCGGGCTCGAGCCGGTGGACGAGTTCCAGCCGCCCGAGTACATCGCCAAGGAGGCCGGGGCCCGCTTCATCGTCAACCGCGGCGTCACGGCGGACTGGGCCGTGGTGGCCGAGGGCACGAGCTTCGCGCTGTGCTGGGTGGAGGCGGGCAAGGCGTTCTTCAAGCTCCACGTGCGCGGCGACGAGCCGCCGCTGTACACGCCGTACGTGCCGCGGCCGACCGGCATCGCGGACTCGCCCAACGCGATCGTGCGGGCCACGGCAGTCATCCGGGCGATCGAGGAGTGGGCCTACGACTACGAGCGCCGGCACACCTACCGGTGCGAGGGCGGCACGGTGGTGCCGAAGGTCAGTGTCAACGCCGTGCGCTCGGGCGTGCCGTACAAGATCACCAAGACGCCCTCGATCTGCGAGCTGTTCGTCGACGCGCGCATCACGCCGGAGCAGGACCCGCGGTCGGTACAGCGCGAGCTCGAGGCCGCGATCGCGGCGACCGGCGTGCCGGTCACGGTGGAGCCGTTCGTGTACCGGCGCGGCTACGAGGCGGTCGGCGTGGAGCCGCTGGTCGAGCGCGTCGAGGCAGCGCACGCGAAAGTGATCGGCGAGCCGCCCGGCCGCCCGATCGAGGCCATCACGAGCATGTGGCGCGACAGCAACGTCTTCATCGAGGCGGGCATCCCGACCGTCGTCTACGGGCCCGGCGCCAGCGTCGGCGGCGGCAACTTCGCGATGGAGATCGACGCGTTGACCACCGCGGCGCGCGTCTACGCCGCGCTCGCAATCGAGGTCTGCGGACTCGCCTAGTCCATCCCGGTGACGCTGGCGCTCAGCGACCGGGGATCGCGGACGCCATGCGTGCCGGCGGCGACGTTCGCGTGGAAGCGCTCGACGAGGGCGTTGAAGACCTGGGGTTCCTCGAGGTTGCAGGTGTGGCCGGTCCGCGGGAGAACGGCGAGCGCCGCCGAGGGCATTGTCCGCTTGAGCATGAGGTCGGTCTCGAGACAGCCCTCGTCCTCGTCGCCGACGGCGATCAGGGTGGGGACGATCATGGCCGCCAGCTCGTCCTGCAGCGCGTGGAGCGAGGGACGCAGGCGTTGAACGCCGAGCATGGTCTTGGCCGACCCGCCGGCGTGGTGCTCGGCGAGCTGCTCGGCAAACAGCCGCCAGCCCTGGGGGTTCTTGTTCTGGAACTGGACGCGAGCGGGGCCGACGGCGTAGCGCTCGGCGAAGGTGGGCATGCCTTCGGCGGTCAGGGCCGCGGCGATTGCCTCGCACTCCTTGCGGAAGCCCGGGTTCGCGTCCGGGTGGGAGCCGTATCCCACGCCCCCGATGACGAGCGAGGCGACGCGGTCGGGATGGTTGAGCGCCAGGTGCAGGGCGCAGAAGCCGCCCATGGAGATGCCGACGACGTGCGCCCGCTCGGCGCGCGCGGCGTCGAGGACGGTCAGGGCGTCCTTGAACGCGCGCTGCTGGGAGTACGCGGCCTCGTCCTCGGGGACGTCCGAGGGCGGGTAGCCGCGCGCGGCATAGACCAGGCAGCGGTGGTCGCGCGCGAAGTGGTCGACCTGGGGTGCGAAGCTGCGGTGGTCGCCGGCAAACTCGTGGATGAGCAGCAGCGGCTCGCCCTCGCCGGTCTCCTCCCAGTGCAGCCGGACGCCGTCGTCGGCGGTGGCGAATGGCATTCGTATTACCGTACCGCCGTGGCTGTGCCGACCGATTCCGGCCTGAGGATGGAGCGCCTCGACGGCGGGGTGGTGGGCCTGTGGCTCGACCGCCCGGCCAAGCGCAACGCGCTCGACCGCGCGCTCGTGACCGCGCTCATGCATGCCGTCGAGGACCGCGCGGCGCGGGCGTTCGTGCTCGGCAGCGCCGAGCCGGGCATGTTCTCGGGCGGGGCCGACCTGGGCCTGCCCGATTCGGAGCGGGCGTCGGTGAGCGATCTGCTCTACCAGCTCTACGGCCGCATGCTCGCCTCACCGGCACCGATCATCGCGGTCGTGGGCGGCGCGGCGGTGGGCGGAGGCGCGCAGCTCGCCCTGGCATCCGACATCCGCATCGGCGGCCCCGACGCTCGCCTGCGGTTCGTGGGTCCGGGCCATGGGCTGGCGATCGGGTCGTGGGGCCTGCCATCGCTGGTCGGCCGCGGACGGGCGATGGAACTGTGCCTGAGCATGCGTCCGATCGACGCCGTCGAGGCACTGGAGCTGGGCCTGTTCGATCGCCTCGTCGACGACCCCACAGCGGCGGCGTTCGCGCTCGCCGCGAGCATCGCCCGGCTCGACGCCGCCGCCGTCGCCCGAGTGAAGGCTGTGGTGCGGACGGCCTCCGGCGTGCTCGACGCGCTCGAGCAGGAGCGGCGCGGCAATCTCGACGCATGGTCCGGCGCGGTGCGATGAACTCCATCGACGCTTGGCGCCGCCACCTCGGTGGGGACGTGGATCCGGAGGCGCTGCGCGCCGAGCTCGCGGCGGGCACGCTGGCCGAGGCGTT
>Ga0136846_1208926_pt1 | contig 15855 bp, 15 predicted proteins | sample HopSoiMetagenom2_FD_96841 | JGI IMG/M metagenome (GOLD analysis project Ga0136846, IMG submission 96841) | Grasslands soil microbial communities from Hopland, California, USA - 2 Assembly 2016 (version 4) | ecosystem: Environmental > Terrestrial > Soil > Grasslands | place: USA: Hopland... | reverse complement strand
TCGAGTCCTCCATCGCCGAGTCGCCGCCGCCGATCACGAGCACTTTCTGGTCTTTGAAGAAAGCCCCGTCGCAGACTCCGCAGGTGGAGACGCCGCAGCCGCTCAGCTCGATCTCTCCGGGGATGCCGAGCCGTCGCGGCTCCGCTCCCATCGCCAAGATCACCGTTTTGGCCAGGTGCTCCTCGTCGCCGAGGTAGACCTTCTGCACGCCACCGTCGGAGAGCTCAACCCGATCGACGTCATCGCTGACGAAGCGCGTCCCGAAGCGCTCGGCCTGGGCGCGGAACTGGGTCATCATCTCCGGCCCCATGATCCCCTCGGGGTAGCCCGGGTAGTTCTCGACGTCGGTCGTGTTCTGCAGCTGGCCGCCCCACTGAAAGCCCTCGAATACAAGCGGCTCGAGGTTGGCGCGCGCTGTGTAGAGCGCCGCCGTATAGCCGGCTGGCCCACCGCCGATGATGATCACGTTCTCGACCTTCTTAGCCTCTGTCATCTCCGCCTCGAGTCTAGTGGCATTGCCAATACTTCACTTTGTATAGTAGCGCCCGTTGGGGACAATGGATCAGTTTGCGGCCGGCTCCAAGCCGCGCTCCGGGCTCGGTCGCCGATCGATCGGGAGGCCCCTTTCTTCCCAATGCTGCACCGTGACGCGGAGCTGGAAGAAGGCGGCGACGCCGAACGGAATCGGCATCCAGAAGGCGATCAGGCGGTAGACCAGGACCGCCGGGAAGACGGTGTCCTCGGGAATGCCGAAGAGGACGAAGGCGCCGATCATCCCGGCGTCAACCGCTCCCACCCCGGCCGGAGCGAAGGGAATCAGATTGGCGACCATGCCGAGGAAGAAGCCCTGGACGACCACGGCCAGCGGCACGTGGACCCCGAAAGCGTGGAAGGAGGCCCAGAGAATGCCGATGTTGGCCGCCCAGAACCCCGCTGCGCCGAGCACCGCCAGGCCGCCTTGGCGCGGATGCGCGAAGAGGCTGATCGCGAAGCGGAATCCCTCGGCGAAGACCGCTGGGACCCTGGCGATGTTCTTTGCCATCGCCCGGCCGCGATCGCCGTGGACGAAGCGGGCGACCCGAGGCCCGAGGTCAGGTGGGACGAGAGCAAACAGCAGCCCAAGCGCGAGGAGCAAACCGGCGACCCCGGCCGGCACGATCGTCAGCTCGATCGAGTCCTTGCCGTGCAGTACCCCTGTCCGCAAGAGAACGCCGAAGAGGATCAGCGCGAGCGGATAGAAGGCGTAGTGCAGGGTGAGGAAGGCGACCATCCGCCGGGCCACTTCGTGTCGTTGCATGCCGGCCTTGCGCAAGGCCCAGAAGGTGAGCACGATCCCCCCTGCCCCAGCCGCCGAAAAGAGCAGCGTCGCGGCCAGCCCGGCCATGTTGATCTCGTAGGTCTCCATCCAGCGCAAACGCAGCGCATCGCCGCCGACCACAGCCTTGAAGAGGGCGATGTAGGCGGCGAAGGCGACGATGTTGAAGCCGATCGCGACGACTATCCAGATCGGGTTGGCGTCGTCGAGCTTGCCGAGCGCGTTGCTGAGGCCAACGAGCTTGGGGAAGACAAAGTAGATGCCGACCAACAGCGCGAAGACCACGATCCCGGTCTGGATCAATCGCCGTCGCGTGAAGATCGGCAGTTCAGCGGCATGGCCGCCGTTCGCCGAATCCTCTGGAGACACCTCAGAGAAGCTACCCGGCGGCGAGGCGCTCCAAGCGCCGCAGGCCGTCGGTCACCGCATGAACGGCCGGCTCGGCCAGGGGCTCTCCGCGCCGCACGGCCGCCACCAGGCCAGCCCCGGCGAGCAGGTCGGCGACGTAATGCTCGCCCAGATAGACGAGGGCAAAGCCAAGCGTCAGCGAGTAGGCGCAGCCCACCGCGCCCTCGACCGGTCCCGCCTCCGCGAGCGAGATCGCCGCCATCGCCGAGGTGGCGAAGTGAAGCGAGGGCATCGCGGCCCAGGGGTTGCCGCCGAGTACCGCGTACATCTTCGGCCAGGCCGATCGCCAGGTGTCTTCGCCGACGCCGATCATGATCCGCTCGACCTTCTCGCCGGTCAGCCCCTGCTCCGAGGCCCACCACGGCGGCGCGGTCGGCACGGCGAAATAGCCGATGCAGCCAAAGTCGAAGACGGCCGCCATCTGCCGCGCGGCCCGCGGAAATCGCTCAGGATGGCGCAGCAGGATCCAGGTCAGAGCGAGGTAAGGCTCGAAGAACCAGACCCAGTGCGCCCAGGTGAGGATGCGGTTGACCGTGCCGACGCGACTGAGACGCGCCATCCCCTTCTGAAGTCGGACGTTGGGCAGCCGGCCGAGGCCGATCGCCCGGTCGATCACGATTGGGTAGCGGCTGCGCAAGCGGCTCTGCAAGCGCTCCGGATCGTCGTAAGGAAGCTCGTGGACCATGATGAACGCCCACATCTGCATCGCGTAAAGCGCGACGTCGCGCTTGCGGGTGCGGGGGTGGAGAACGGCGATCGCAAGCGGTCCGGCCGCGCAGGCGGCGACGGTCAGCGGGGCCGGTACCCGCAGCCGCTTGCGCAACAGCGGCACGGCCACCGCGGCGGCGACGACGGTGGCTGCTCCGGCCCGCACTGCCAAGCGAAGCGCCGGGGATGGCCGCGAGCGCGCCTTCATCAGGTCGGCGAGTATAGGTCGGCGGCCGGGCATGGGGGCGGCGGCGCGCCGCCCGGCGTGATTAGAATGGCCGCGCTTTGGCGCCCCACTCTCCTGGCACCGACCAGATCGACACCCTGCTTTGGATCGGCTTCGTCGTCGCGGCGATCGCCATCGTCGCGATCAACGGCGCGCTGATCTACGCCGTGCGGCGTTATCGGGGCGCGCGAGACACCGATCCGCGCCAGGTTCGCGGCGGCCGGCGCACCCAATTCCGGGTCGGCGCCCTGCTCTCGCTCTTCGCCATGGCGGTCCTCATCGTCAGCCTCGTCTACACCGAGAAGGCCCGCGAGACTCCCACGACCGGGTCGGCGGGCCTCGCCTCGGCCCGCTCCGAGCCGCTGCGGATCGAGGCGACCGGCCAGCAGTGGCTGTGGCGCTACGACTATCCCAACGCCGCCTTCTCCTACTACAAGCTCGTCGTGCCGGTCGACACCACGATCGAACTGGGCCTGGTCTCCACCGACGTGATTCACACCTGGGACGTTCCGCAGCTCGCCGCCAAGCGCGACGCCGTCCCCGGCAAGACCAACCACGTGGTCTTCCGCGCCGACGAGGAAGGCGCCTACGACGGCCAATCGGCAACCTTCTCCGGCCAGGCCTACGCCGCGATGCGAACCGAGGTTGACGTGGTCTCGCCGCAGGAATACAAAGATTTCATCGCCGAACAGAAGGCCGGAATCCAGGCCGCCCAGGACCGCGTCGTGGGTCTGATCAAAGAGGGAGAAGTGCCATGAGCGCTGCTCGCCCCGAGGTCGTCGCCGACGGCTTCTCCCGCCGCCGCCCGCGCTGGGTGGAGCTCGTGACCAGCGCCGACCACAAGGACGTCGGTCGAGTCATGATCGTCGCCGCGCTGGGCTTCCTCTTCATCGCCCTGGTCGAGTTCGTGCTGATGCGGCTGCAGCTCGCGGTCCCAGAGAACTCACTGCTCAGCCCGGTCACCTTCAACCGCATGCTCTCGCTCTACGGAGCGACGGCGATCTTCATCTTCGCGATCCCGCTAGCGCTGGGCTTCTTCTACTACCTGGCGCCGTTGCAGATCGGCGCCAGGGGCACGGCGCTGCCGCGCCTCGGCCAGCTCGGCCTTTGGCTCTACATTGCGGGGGCGACCGTCCTCTACGCGGGCTTCCTCTTCACCCCGTCCGAGGCGGGGGTCAACCCACTCGCGCCGCTCTCCGAGCTCGCCTTCCTGCCCAACAACGGGGTCGACGCCTGGGCTGCGGCGACCGGCCTTGCCACGCTCGGCTTCGTCCTGATTGCGATCAATTTGGTGGCGACGATGCGCAAGATGCGCGCCCCCGGCATGGCCTGGCGGCGGTTGCCGGTCTTCGCCTGGTCAGCTGCGATCGGCTCCTGGCTGTTGCTCATGATCGGGCCGGTGATGCTTGCGGCGATCACGATGCTGCTGATCGACCGCAATTTCGACGGCATCTTCTTTGCCGATGGCTCCGGCGGCGCACCCCTCCTCTGGGAGCACATGAGCTGGATCTTCTTCACCGGCGCCTACATGTTGATTCTGATCACCGCACTCGGCGCGATCGCGGAAATCGTCCCCGTTTTCTCCGGCAAGCCGCTCTTCAACCGTGGCGCCGTGATCGGCTCGCTGCTGGCGATCGCCGTGATCGGCACGCTCGCCTGGATGCAGAACATGATGACCGCGCCGATCGGGATCGGCTGGATGTACTTCGCGATGATCATGTCGCTGGCGCTGATCGTCCCCTTCGGCCTAATCCTCTTCAACTTGATCGCGACGATGGTCGGCGGCGCCCTGCACATGCGCGCCCCGCTGCTCTTCGCCGTCGGGGCGATCTCGATGATCTCGATCGGCATCACGGCCGAGATGGTGCACTCGATGGTCGCCGTCTCCTGGCGCCTGCACAACACCATGGACGCGACGGCGGCCACCCACTTCGCCCTTGTCGGCGGCAGCATCTTCGGCGGCTTCGCCGCCCTGCATTACTGGTTCCCGAAGATGACCGGCCGCACGATGGGCGAGACGCTGGCGCGCTTCTCCTTTTGGACGATGGTGACCGGCACCCTGCTCACCTTCGTGCCGCTTTTTTTCGCCGGCGCCGATCACGGCCAGGTCGTCGACGCTTACAAGTTCTTCGACGGCACGGGAGTCAATGCGGAGAACCTGATCGCGACGGTTGGCGCCTTCGTGCTTGCGATCGGCATCTTGCTCACCCTGGCCAACGGCATGCTCAGCCGCACCGGCGGCGCACGGGCCGGCCACGACCAGTGGGGCGGCGACTCGCTCGAGTGGTTCGCGCTTTCGCCGCCGGAGCCGCACAACTTCGACGTTCTGCCTGACGTGCGCAGCGACCGTCCAATGCGCGATATCCGCGCAGCGATCGCCAACCGCAGCCGCCGCGCCGAACGAGCCGCACGCGAGACTCAGCCGGTAGCCTGAGCGCAGTGAGTGCGGAGCGACTAAGCGTGCATCTCTGGTTTTGCGCGCAGAAGCGGAGCGCGAGCAGTTGTCATGAGCGGCGCTGAAACCGCCGTCGTCGCGCAACGTCCCGTTGCGCTGACGGTGCTGCGGGACTACATCTCGATGACCAAGCCGACGGTGCAGTCGTTGCTGCTGTTGACGACGGTGACGACGATGTACGTCGCCGGCGACCCCTCGCTCAGCCTCGTCTTCCTGACCTGCCTCGGCGGTGCCCTCTCGGCCGGTGGCGCGGGGGCGATCAACCATGCGGTCGACCGCGATATCGACCGGATCATGAGCCGCACCGCCGACCGTCCGGTCGCCAGTGGCCGAGTCTCGCCGCGTGCCGCGGTCGCTTTCGGCACTCTGCTCGGCTGCGCTTCCTTCACCCTGCTGGCGCTCACGGTAAATCCGCTGGCAGCGGCCCTCTCGATATCCGGTCTCTTCGGCTACGTCTTCGTCTACACCCTCTGGCTCAAGCGTGCGACGCCGCAGAACATCGTGATTGGCGGCGCGGCCGGCGCGGTGCCGCCGCTGGTGGCCTGGGCCGCGGTGACGGGTGGGCTCAGCGGCACTGCCTTCTACCTCTTCGCGATCGTCTTCTTCTGGACGCCGCCCCACTTCTGGGCGCTCTCCCTGCTGATGAAGGACGACTACGCCAAGGCCGGTATCCCGATGCTGCCGGTTGTCCGCGGCGAGGATGAGACCCGCCGCCAGATCCTTCTCTACACCGTGCTGCTCTACGCCGTGACGCAGCTGCCCTTTTGCGCCGGCGGCTTCGGGGTCGAGTACCTGATCGCCTCGATGACCCTCGGCGCCGGCTTCATCTACTGCGCCGTGCGACTGCTGCGCAGCGCCGAGCGCCGCTGGGCCCTTCGCACCTATCTCTACTCGCTCGCCTACCTCGCATTGCTCTTCGTGGCAATGCCGCTCGACCGGTTCTTCTAGTAGAAATCCGGGCGTGGACCGCGAGACCGCAAGAGCGAACATGGGTGCCGGCCTGCTTGCCGCCGGCATCGCCGCCTCTGTCTTTGCCCTCTGCTTCATAGCGGCGATGCTCTACATCGCCTCATGAGCCCTGAGCCCCGCCACATCCCCGAGCCCGGCGAGCTGGTTTACCGACCGCGCTCCTCCTGGGCGCCGGCGATCCTCGCATTCGCCCTGGCCCTGACCGTCTGCGGCATCTTCGCCGAGGGCTTCATGGTTCGCGGCTGGATCTACTCGATCATCGGCGGCATCGTCGCCCTCTTCGCCTTTCGCAGCATCGTGCGAGCTGCAATCGCCGACTACCGCGGCCTGCCCCGCAAGCAGCACGCCCGCGGCGCTGTCCTGCCGGTCGAACAGATCTCTTCGCCTGCACCGTAGGCCCATCCCGGTAGGGATAGACCCTACGCTCAGTCCGGGGTCATCCCCGACGTAGCTCCGTCGGAAGTCCAGACGCGGATGATGTCTCGCATCGAAAGCACGCCGACCAGCTCAGGGCCGTCGTAGACGACGAGATGGCGGATGCCGCGGCGCGACATCTCCGCCGCGGCCCGCTCGAGACTCCAGTCCGGCGAGGCGGTGATCACGCTGTCGCTCATGTGGTCGGCGACGCGCTCCGCGTCGGGATCCTCACCGGCTCCGACCGAGACGAGGACGTCCCGCTCGGTGAGGATGGCGGGCACCGGTGTCTCGTCGTCGCCGACAAGTGCCGCGCCGATGCCCTTCTCCGCCATCATCGCCGCTGCCTCGCGCAGCGTATGGCCGCGGCCGACGGTCAGAACCACCTCCGACATACCCTCCCGTACCTGCATCTGCCGTCACCCTTCGGTCGCTTGAGCTAGTGAGAATCGCCTCAAGCCTACCCAACCTCCGTGCCTGGACAAACCGCTTTCGTGGGGGCCGGGCATATAGACTCAGGCCCGCCCAAGCGCCGTATGTCCAAGCTGCCGACCTCCATCCGCCCCCTGCTCGTCCTCGCCGCGCTCGCGGCCGTTGCGCTGCCCGCCTCGGGCTGCGGCACGAGCAATGCAGACATCGCCCGCGGCCGCGTTCTCTTCATCAAGAAGTGCGGCGTCTGCCATCAGATGGCGGAGGCCGGCACGACCGCCCAGATTGGCCCGAACCTCGACGACGCCTTTGCCTCGGCACGAGCGGTCGGCGAGGACCGCGACACGGTCGAAGGAGTCGTCTCCGCTCAGATCGAGAGCCCGCGCCCAAGCACGGCGAACCCCGCGGTCTCGATGCCGCCGGACCTCGTCAGCGGTGAGGATCGCGACGACGTCGCCGCATACGTCGGCCTCTACGCCGGCGTCCCCGGCGCGGCGCCGCCGAAAGTACCGGGGGGGCCCGGCGCCCAAGTCTTCGCCAACAACGGCTGCGGCGGCTGCCACACGCTGTCGGCGGCCAAATCGGGTGGCGTGACAGGGCCCAACCTCGACGAAGTGCTTCCCGGACAAACGGCGGCAATGGTCCACGAATCGATCGTTGACCCGGACAAGAAACTCGCCAAAGGCTATCCGCCGAACGTGATGCCGGCCAGCTTCGAACAGACGCTCTCGCCGAAAGAACTGGAAGACTTGGTTCAGTACCTGCTCGAATCGACCTCGGGTGGCAAGGGTGGCTCGCAGAAGGGCACGGCCCAGGGGTCGGCAGGCCGTGCCAAGCCGTCCGGCGGCTGAGCCTTTACCAGGGGCCGCAGCGCGACCCCTGACATCATCCTGAGGCTCCCTTATCTATGCGCGATCGCCTCCGCATCACACCGCAGCTCTATGCCACCGTCGCGTTGGTCGCGCTGGGGGCGCTTTCGCTGATCGTGCTGACCGGCGCCGGCGTGCGCCTGACCGGCTCGGGCCTCGGCTGTCCGGACTGGCCCAAGTGCTACGGCCAGGCGGTGCCGCCGCTCGATACCCACGCGGTGATCGAGTTCGGCAACCGGGTCCTGACCGGCTTTGTTGGCTTCGCCGTGATCGCAGCAAGCATCCTCGCCTGGTTTCGCCGGCCCTTCCGCTGGCACCTCGCATTGTTCGGGGCGCTGCTGCCGCTCGGCGTGATCGGTCAAGCGATCCTCGGCGGCGAGGTGGTCAAGCATCACCTGGCACCCGGCCTGGTGATGAGCCACTTCATCCTCTCGATGCTGCTCCTCGACGCCTCCTTCGCGCTTGCCTGGTGCGCCCGCTACGAGCCCTGGGAGCGCCGCCGCTCCAACGACCGCCTCGGCGTCTGGGCCGTCCGCGCCCTGGTCCCGCTTGGCCAGTTGACGATCGCGGCCGGCACCGTCGCCACCGCCTCAGGGCCACATGCCGGAGCCCATGCCGGTCAGCTCGTGCGGCGCTTCGATTTCGAGGGCAGCGGGACGCTCGAATGGGTGGTGCAGCGCCACGCGCTCATCGCCACCGTCTTCGGCCTTGCCACGATTGGCGTCTGGTTCCTCCTGCGCCGCCCAGGCGGCGACAACCGTGCCGTCCAGCCCCTCACCGCGGTGATCGGCCTGCTCGCCCTACAGGGCGTCGTAGGAGGCGTGCAGTGGGCGCTCAAGCTGCCTTCGGAGATCGTTTGGGTCCACGTCGCCCTGGCGGTCACCACCTGGCTGGCGGTCCTGTGGGCCGTGGCCAGCGCTGGGCGCCTGGAGCCGCGAGCCGGCCAGTCGATATCGGATGGCAGGCAAAGCCGAGCCGAGAGGCCGGCGCCGGCCTTGACTCAGAGCTGAGTCGACCAGAGACAGAACGTTCACCTGACGCGGAGAACGCGCGGCTCCGCAAACCGATCCGTCACGAAACCGCACGGTCGGCAGCCAAGTCGACCACGACATGGCTGATCGGCAGGTCGATCTGCTCACGAGCACGGTCGACGACGCCGTGCTCGAGCCAGCGTGAGCGCTGCGGCGGGTGGGTCGAGATCACGATCTCGTCGGCCGGGAAAGCCTGCAGCGCGTCCTCGATCGCCATGTTCGGATCGGAATCGCCGATTTCCCCCTTGGCCTTCAGGCCCAATTCCCCTATTGCAATCAGCGACAGCTCCATTCGTTGCCGTGCTAGCTCGATCGCCTCGTCGACGTCCGAAGCCCAGTGCGCCGCCCGCGATGAGGCAAGCGCCGGGGTGATGACCAAAATCTCACTGTCGCGCCCTCGGCAGCGGTCGCGGATCTCATCCAGCAGCGGTTTGCCACCGACGGTCTCGTTGGCGACCACCAGTAGGCGGTACTTGCCGTCGCCACCCTGCGTGAGGGCGACGTCACGGGGAAGCGAGCCCCTTGCTCCGCGATAGGCAACTCCAACGCCGAAGCCGATCAGGGCCGCCGCCCAGACAACGCCGATCACCGGCCGAGTCAGCAGGGTCAGGACGATCACCGACACCGCCCCACCGCCGATGATCACCGCCCATCGAAACGCGTCGGCCTCAGACCTCAGCGGATTGTGCATGTCCTAGTTGTACTCCCAAACGGCCTTGAAAACCGAGCAGGTCGGGGGACACAGAGAGGAGGCAAGGTGAGCGCACTCGTTCGTGTGTGACCCGCAGACCGCCGACCAAGGACCACGAGATGCGCCGGCTTGCAGCGGCCGTGCCGCGCCTCTCCCCCGGCATCTTTAGACCAGCGTGTGCTGGAGGATGACGCCGACGATCCCGGCGACCGTCATCACATAGACGACGGTGAGCTTGCCGTGCCAGCGATTCAACGCCGCGAAGGCACCGAGCGCAATCAGGGCCGTGTACACGTCCGTAACGCTTGTTTCGAGAATCGTCACCGTAACCGCCGCGATCAGCCCGATCACCGCCGCCGCGACGCCGAGCAGGAAGGGGTGAAGGCGCTCGTTCTCGGAGACTGCGACGAGCTGGCGGTGGAGGAAGATCGGAAAGACGAAGGCGGGGAGGAAGATGCCGAGCGTCATCACCAAGGCACCGCCGAATCCTCCGGCGATATAGCCGACGAAGGTCGAGAAGATGATCAGCGGCGCTGGCAGGATGCCGCCCATCGCCAGGCCGTCGTTGAACTGCCCGCTGGTCAGCCAATGGTGATTTTCAACAGCGGCCTCGCGCAGGAAGGGGATCACGGTGTAGGCCCCGCCGAAGGTGAGCAGGCCCGCCTTCAGCCCCTCGAAGAAGATCGTCGCCGTCAGCGAGACCGCAATCGCCCCAGTGGCGACGGTGAGGAGCGCCATTGGCGTAATCGCGAAGCTGTTTGTCCGGTGGGCCCAGCGGCGCCCATTCGTCCACAGCTCGTAGGCGATGCCGCCACCGAGCAGGATCAAGGCGAAGGTGATCCCAGCCCACAGGGTCAGGGCGAAGCCGACGATCGCGATGATCGCCAGCGGCACGTCTGAGATGAACGATTTGCTGAGCCGGACCAGGGCGCGGGCGACCAGCGCCCCGACTGCGGCCGTCAGCCCGTAGAAGAGGCCGTGCAGGTGACCGGCAAGGTTGGCCTCGACGTAGAGGATCGAGAGGCCGAGCATGAGGATGAAGCCGGGAAGCATGAAGCCGAGACCAGCGAGGAAGCCGCCGAGCTTGCCACCGCGCAACCGGCCGAAGTAGACACAAAGCTCGTGCGCCTCCGGGCCGGGAAGGATCTGGTAGACGGCGAGCAGCTTCTTGAAGCTCCACTCCGAGATCCACATTTCTTCATCGACGCACTCGCGCTTGATCATCGCGATCTGCGCCGCTGGCCCGCCCCAAGCCAGGAGGCCGAACTTAAGGAAGCGCAAGAAGATCGAGCCGGGAGGATCCTGTGCCGAAGGCGAAAGGATCGGCTCCACGGCGCTTGCGTCGGTGGCGGCCATGGTTGGGGTAGCGGAGGCTAGTGGGAATGCGAGTGCGCGTGGCGGACCGTCCGCCAGGAATCCCGGGTGATCTTGAGGATGACGGCTGTGATCGCGAGGCCGATCAGCGGGTCCACTATCGGCAAGCCGACCGCGACGACGGCGGCGGTGGCAACCACGGCAAGGCTGACGTAGGAATCGGCGCGAGCGTGATTGCCGTCAGCTACCAGAGCCGGGCTATCGAGACGTTTGCCGGCGCGGGTTCGAATCTGAGCAGCGATCCAGTTCCCGCCGAAGCCGATCAGGCCAGCGGCGGCCAAAGCGAAAAGATGGGTCGGCGTCTGGGGATGGATCAGCCGCGAGATCGCCTCGACACCGGCAACGCAAGCTGAGATGAAGATCGTCGCCACCACGAATAGCCCCGCCCAACGCTCCGCCCGCGCCGAGCGCAACAGGAAGGCGGCGCCAAGCGGGATCGCGGTGCTGGCGTCACCGAAGTTGTGGATCAGGTCTGCGAGCAGGGCGATGCTGCCACTGGCGATGAAGATGGCCAACTGAGCCCCAGCCGCGAGCGCGAGGATGGCCAACGACAGGCCGACCGCCTGCAATCCCTCCCGTGAGCGTTTGATGCTGTCGTCGACCAGGCCGTGCGAATGGCCGTGGCCGCCGTGGTGATGATCGTCTTCGTGACCGCTGATGTGTTCGCAGGTGAGGGCTTGCCGTGTCATCGACGTTCGAGATTAATGCTCCGCCGAGCGCCCACGAACATCGCGCCAGCAAGGCGAGAACTAGTCTCACAATCGAACGCCTTGCAACGGACAATCGGCGGGCACGGCTTGATGTCATTTGCCTCTCACCTCCTCAAGGGAGTTGTGGGCAGGACTTGGCCTCGTCAGCCTCGCCAAATCCTGCCCCTCAACGTCAGCGGGTCTTGAGCAACGAAAGCAACGGAACGGTAGTTGGGCACGGCTTGATTGTCATGGAGCTTCCTCCCTTTCCTTTACCGGGAATTATTTTGATTAAAGGAAAAAGATTAAAGCAATTAGCACAATTTGATTGCTGACCGGCTAGCTTTCCAGGCCGATCTACTTGTCCAGACCTATCTGGATCCCTTTCAGTACCCAAACGTCTACAGAGAGGAGCGACCGCATGGCGGCGAAAAAAGGAGGCCAGCCCAAAGCCAGAAAGAAGAAGAGAGCAAAGAGAGCATGGGAGGCGGCGGGTCCAGCAGTGGACCAGCGCCTAATGAAGGCGCTCGGCCATCCTCTGCGGATAGGAATTCTAACCGTCCTCAACGACCGGATGGCGAGTCCCAATGAACTGTCGAAGCAACTCGAAGAGGGCTTGAGCCAGGTCAGCTACCACGTCAAAGTCCTCAAGGACTACGAAATGATCGAGATGGTCAGGACCGAGCCGCGCCGAGGGGCTGTGGAGCACTACTACAGGGCCGTCAGTGAAGTCTTCCTCCCCTCATGGCAGATGAAGCTGATGCCAAAGTCGGGGCAGCGCACCGCATACAGCAATGTCCTGATCGAACTTGAGCAGGACATGTGCACATCGCTCGAAACCGGCACGTTTGACAAGCGCGGCGATTGGGTCGTTGCTCGCGACCCCGGAGTCCTCGATAACCAAGGTCGCGAAGACGCAGAGGAGGAGGCGGCCGACTTCCTCAAGCGATACAAGGAGATCAAGGGCCAAGCCGCCAACCGGATCGCTAAAGGGGAAGGCGAACCCATCCCGACAACGGCGGCACTGTTGATCTTCGGCTCAGCCCGAAGCCAAAAACCGAAGGCCGCGAAGAAGCCTCGCAAACGCTGAGACGAGTACCGCTCAGGATTCCTGGTTAACAACCCGCAATTTGTTCATTGCCCACCTAGTATCGCCCGCGCATCGAGCGTCGTAGCTCACGGGAGCGGTCGTCAGCACGAAGGCTCCCCCGCGCGCGGGACGCTCGATGCATTGCTCGATGGACAGGAGGGCGGTGTTCTTCGCATGCGCCGCCCTCCTAAGAAACTTAGAGGGCGCTCGCGCGGCTGGCAGCGAGCTGACTGGCGCGCCAACTGGCGGACCAGTGACTACCTGATCTTAGAACTGCTCTATAAAGCCGTTTAGAGGATGTAAACCGTTGTGTAAACGATGATCCACATCACATCGACGAAGTGCCAGTAGATGCCCGGCACCTCGACGCCGAGATGGTCCTTGGCCTCGGGGCCGAAATGGCCGCGGAAAGCGCGGATCGTGGCGAAGCTGAGCAGCATCAGGCCGACGAAGACGTGGGCGCCGTGCAGGCCGGTGAGGCCGTAGAAGATCGAGCCAAAGGCGAGGTCACGGGCGCTGAAACCGAGGTGCACGTACTCGTTGATCTGGATGAACAGGAACGTCGCGCCAAGCAGCCAGGTCAGCACCAGCCCCAACTTCAAGCCTTTGCGATTGCCACGGCGGATCGACTCCAGGGCGTAGTGGATCGTAAAGCTCGAGGAAACCAGGATTGCCGTGTTCACACCCGCTACCGCGACCGGCAGTTCGTACGGGTGCGGCGGCCAGCTTGCCGGGTGAACAACGACGCGAAGGAAGAAGTAAGAGGCAAAGAAAGCGCCGAACAGCATCACCTCGGAGACGATGAAGAGCAAGATCCCCAGCGTCTGGCGATCCATGCGGGAGCTCTGGTTGGCCTCCGGCGGTCCGTGGTGCTCTTCTTCGTGCCGGTGACCGAGGGCAACGGTCGCGCTCTCCATCAGGACTCCCCTCCCCCGGCAACAGCGGCGGCGACGGCGGCCGCTGGGCGGCCTACCTCCAGATGCTCGACCTGCTTGTCGGTGATCTCACGGACTCTGCCGATCAGATCACCCTCGAGCCAGCGCGAGGTCTCCCCGGCGAAGGTAGAGATCAGCACCTCGTCGATCCGGTAGTGCGCGATCGCGTTCTGGACCGCGTGAAAGGGATCGGGACTCATCGGCTGGCCCGTCGCGTCGATATCGGCGCGGTAGAGCTCGGCCAAGGTGGCGGCTAGATCACGGACGATCTCGGTTTCGCTGACGGCCTCCGAACGCGGGCAGATGATCGTGTAGCGATGCGGATGCCCAGCGGCACGCTCTTTGAGCCGGCTGACCAAGTCCGGCGCCGCGACCGTCTTGGTGGCGACGACGAGGGTGTGGTTGACCTCCCAGCTGACCGAGTCATCTTCGATCCGCACCGGGATGTGGGTAACCGTGACATCCGGTTCAAAGTGACCTTCCGCCCAGACGACCAGATCCTTGCGGGTGAAGCCAAAGCGCGTCCCCGCTGCACAGGAGAGGAGCACCTCGCCTGGCTCGTGAGCTCGCACGGCGTCGTCTAGCGCCAGCGACGGCTCGGGATCCATCACCTCGCCGACCGATTCGATTCCGTACTCGGAGAGGATCGACATCGTCACCTCGACCCGCGCCCGGGCGGCGTCACGCAGCTCGCCTGAGTCGATCAGCTGGCCGACGGCCGGTTGGTTCTGGGGGGCGGCGACGGCGACGAAGGGCACCTCGGCGGCCCGCTCACGGACTGCCGCGAGCAGCTTGCGCCCGCCCGCCACCTCGTTGAGAAAGATGAGCAGCGGGCGCGGCTCCGGGGCCGCGCTCATGCGGAGCCAACCGTCGTCGGCTCGGGCTGTGGGACCTCCACCGATTCCCCGGCCATGATCGCGTGGCGCGCGCCTGGAACGCCGAACTCGTAAGGGCCGCCGACGACGCGGGGAATCTCATCGAAGTTGTAGATCGGCGGCGGCGAGGAGACCTGCCACTCGATCGAGTTCGCGCGCCATGGATTGGCCACGGCGCGCGGGCCATAGCGCCAGCTGACGACCATGTTGTAGAGGAAGACGAGTTGAATCGCGCCGAGCATGAAGGCGAAGCAGCTGATCAGCAGGTTCCAGTTGCCGAACTGCGAGGCGTAGTCGGCAACGCGGCGGGGCATCCCGTCCATGCCGATCCAATGCATCGGGATGAAGGTGCCCCAGGTCCCGACCAGCGTGCCCCAAAAGTGAATTCGGCCGAGTTTCTCGTCGTACATGCGCCCGGTGATCTTCGGGAACCAGTGGTAGATCCCGGCGAAGATCGTGAAGACAGAGCCGCCGAAGAGGACGAAGTGGATGTGGGCGACGATGAAGTACGTGTCGGAGACGTGGATGTCGATCGGCACCATGCCCAGCATCACGCCACTGATGCCCCCGATCGTGAAGGTGACGATGAAAGCGAGCGCGAAAAGCATCGCGGTCGAGTAGGTATGGATCTTGCCGAAATAGAGCGTTCCCAGCCAGGAAAAGATCTTGATCCCCGTCGGCACCGCGATCAACAGCGTGGTGATCATCATCGGCACCCGCAGCCAGCTGAACATCCCGGCGACGAACATGTGGTGGGCCCAGACCGTGTAGCTGAGCACGACGATGCCGATCAGCGCCAGCGCCATCAGCCTGTAGCCGAAGATCGGCTTACGGGCATGGGTCGAGATGACCTCGCTGATGATCCCGAAGCCGGGCAGCATCATGATGTAGACGGCCGGGTGCGAGTAGAACCAGAAGATGTGCTGGTAGCTGACCACGTCGCCGCCACCGAGGGGCTGGAAGAAGTTGGTGTGCAGGGCCCGGTCGAAGAGGACCATGAACTGGGCGCCGGCGATGAAGGGTGTCGCGGCGACGACCAAGAGTGAGGTCGAGAGGTTGGCCCAGACCAGCAGCGGCATGCGCCAGAAGGTCATTCCCGGCGCCCGCATGGAGACGATCGTGACGAGGAAGTTGAGCGCCGTCGCGATCGAGGAGGCCCCGGCGAACTGCACGCCCAGGTTGAAGAAGGACTGCCCCAGCGGGGCACCGGTGGAGAGCGGCGCGTAGCCGGTCCAGCCGGCGTCGAAGGCGCCGCCCGGCGCCAGGAAGCTCGCAAGCATCAGGACGCCGGCGGTCGGCAGCATCCAGAACGACAGCGCGTTCAGGCGTGGGAATGCCATGTCCGGTGCCCCGATCATCAGGGGCACCACGAAGTTC